>JAEEGL012699436.1_pt1 | contig 14078 bp, 10 predicted proteins | sample 9134231 | NCBI WGS metagenome assembly JAEEGL01 (sample SAMN16246548, study PRJNA631951) | gut metagenome | biome: gut microbiome; feature: rumen; material: fiber-attached | host: Bos | place: Iran: Karaj | collected 2018-10 | reverse complement strand
TGATGATGAAAAACCATGGATGTTAGCAAAAGCTGGTGAAACTGAAAAACTTTCTGAAGTTCTAAATAAACTTGCAAATGAACTTATCTTTGTAAATAAGATGCTTTCTCCATTCCTTCCAGAAGTGTCTGTGAAAATTGATGAGATTTTTCAGGAAACTGTTACTCCACCTGTCGCTCCATTATTCCCAAAAGATTATCAGAAATAAAAAAATAACCCCCGGAGGGGTTATTTTTTTGACTAATTATTCTTCGCCATTTAGTTTAGAAGCGAACTCGGAAATGTACATACCGACTACGCCACCAACCATTGGGAAGACTGCATAGATTGCAAGTGCTTGACCAACGCCAGCAATAATTTCGCCAAAGTCTGCACCAGAAGTTGGGAAGATTTGGAACATAAGTGCTACTGCTGGGTTCAATGCAAAGTTGCCTTGAAGACCAAAGAATGCAGCAGATACTACATAGCTTACTACGATTGCTAGGATGATGCCACCTGCAATGATAGCACCGTAAGTAAAGGCGCTCTTTTTGTATTTAAGTGCGCGACCTACGAAGAATGAAATGATGATTGCACCGAGAAGTTCGATCATTGCAAAAATGAAGAATTGATTCTCGCCAACTGGAGTCATGGTTGGTACTGCATAGGCAGTCTCGCCACCAGCTAGGTGGAAAGAGTTGAAGATGAGCCAACCGAGCCATGCACCTACAATTTCTACAATGATGTACATAACACCACGGATTACAGACATACGGCGGGTAGCCATAAGACCTGCAACTACGAGTGGGTTAAGACATGCACCAGAGAATGCATAGATTGCTACAAATACTGCAACTAGTGCAAATGAGTATTGTGCAATTGAATGTACACCCATTAGGGAAACCGCAAATAGAAGTAGAGTCAAAATGGCAGTGCCAATAAACTCACCAAAAAGTGCACCGTAGAATTTGGAATTCTTGAAGATGGTAAGAATAGACTCTTTTTCTTCATATTTCTTTGCGAAAAATCCTGCAAAGCAAGATTTGTTTTCTGTTTTTTCCACCACAGTGTTAGTTTTTGGAGCCTCGGATACTGGCTTTGTGACAGTCTTCGCGGCAGTTTTTGGTTTGGCTGTTTTTGCTTTACTTGAAGCAGCCTTCACCGTTGTCTTTGGCTTCTTAGTTGCCATTTATGACCTCCTTTAATAATAATATAAATATTATAGCATAACTTTTGTGTGTTATAATAAAAAAGTTATTAACTTATTTAGGATATTTATGGGCGTAATTGTAAACAAACAAGATGATCAAAATGACGAACTTACTCGCAGAATCAATGCTGACCTTCGTGCTAAAATGTATGGCACTTCCGACGATTCTGGTGATGATGGTAGTGGGCTTAAAGGTAATCCTGATCCAGACTTAGTAGAAGATTCTGAATATGCAAAAGATTTTGCAAAGACCAGTAAGTTTGGTTGGGTTTGGATCGTTTTAATTGTGCTAGCGGTCATTTCTTTGATTTCGATTATTTTGATTTAACTTTTGCTGAATTTAGCATAAGTGGTATATAATATATATATGGCTGTTAGTGGTCCTAATGTTGGTGGCGCTGCTGGTGTAACTGGTTCCGCAAAGAACAGTACGACACCTGGTTTTTTGGGTGGTGCTGGTGGTGGTGAAAAACCTGTAGGGCTAAACTCCAAAAATGAAAAAGGCGCGTCTACTCTTGGTGCGGCCGAAAATGCTGCAGCTAATACTGCTATTGGACAAAATGAAGACAATCTTGATGGTGCTCGTGATAGTGAAGAGAATGTTAATACTATAAATTATACCGGAACTGGTCGCGATGAAGATGATGATGATGAAAATAAAGGGCATAATTTCTTTTCGAACCACAAAGGCCCAATTGCTGGTATTATTGGTTTGATATTTGCACTTGCTATATTTTTTGGCGGTTCACAGCTAATGCAGCCATTTGGTTTTGTGGAACAGCTTCGTACATCTTTTAATTCAATGCAAACTTCTGTCGCAACTAGGTCTAATGTGCTTTTTAGATACCAACTCGGTAAGGATGTAAAAAACCCGGTTAAAAGTAAATTCTTTTCTAATGATGTATTTAAGATTTCCGAAAAGCAGAGGAGCAGGTTAGCGAAGAATGGGATTGAGATTGAGGAACAGGGCGGCAAAAATATAATGAAATACACTGGTAGTGATGGTCAGATGAAATATGTCGTGCCGGATTCAAACGATATTCCTAATATGAAAAATATTTTGGGCGATGTAGAGATCACCGATTTTAATACGGCTTTTAAAACTGATGCAGACTTCTTTAGTGCGTATAAGGGCGGCTCATTAACTTGGCGTGGCTCCATTACGAACTGGTTTGAAAGTTTAACTACGAGGTTTTTGAGTGAAAATCGCTTAACTAGAAATTTGTTTCAAGATTTTAGGTCTAAAGTAAGTGAAAATGGTGGAGACGCAAGGAAAACTACGATTGATTTGATTGCTAAAGGGACTGATGAAATAACAGCTAGTAATGGTAGAGTGTATAGTGAAGGAGAATATGAAAAAGATAGCGAAGGCAATCCGGTAAAAGGAACTAGTCCGGATATTGACGCGGATGGAAATTCAAGTGACACTATTGCTCTTCGGGGTAAATCTCCTTCTGATATCGAAACCACTTTAACGACTCGCATGAAGAGCTCTGTAAAAGCGGATTCTGGTGGTGGTATTTCTGGAGCTGTACAAACTGGCTCTAGTATCATATGTGGTATAGCCGATTTAATTGGCGTGGGGACGCTTATTGTTTCTGGTGCTGAAGCTCTACAAATGATCCATTTGGTTACAAGTTATCTTGAAGCTATAGATAAAGTAAAGGCAGGGGGTGGTGATGATTCGCCAATTAATGAAATTGCAAATTCTTTAAACACAAAAAAGACGAATACACATTATGAATTTACGATTGGTGGGGCAAGTAGCTTGGAGGGGGTTAAAGGTGACGAAGAAAACAATTGGAAAACACTTACTAACAATGCTAGTACAATTGGATTTTCAGAATCATCTACAACTAAATCTGCGGCTGAATCAAGTGGCTTTATTTCTTTATTTAGTGGGGGTAAAGTTGATCCTAATGATCCAAGTGTAAAAAGTTTTAATTTTTCCGGAAATATTAAGCGTATTATAGGCGGGCTTGGTGTGAGCATGGGGGCTTTCACTACTTGTGCAGCAGTAAAACTGGGGGCAAATGTTGCTGGCGTAGTAGAAGGAATTGCGGAGTGGGGACCGTGTGTAATTGGCGTAATAGGAATGATTTTTACCTTTGGCGCAAGCGTTGCAGCATGCTCAGGCGCCGCTGTTTCCGTTGCTACAAAGGTTGCTCTTGGTGGAGTTATTGCAGCTGCAATTGGGGCCGTGGTGACCGTGCTGGTTCCAGTTATGGCCCGATTGTTGACACGTGATTTAATCACGGATCTTGCCGGTGAGGATTTGGGAAATGCACTTGTATCAGGGGCTAATATGTACATGGGCAACAATCACAGATATAATGGTGGTTCTTTAGGTAATAAGGATACTTATGTACAATTTGCCATGGCACAGCAAGATGTAATTGCGGAAGATGCAAGATATGAGAGAATGACGAAGAATCCATTTGATGCTAGCTCACAGTATACTTTTCTAGGGACATTGCTCCGGCAGGCCATGAACTATGTCGGGAAGGGTTCTGTGATGAGTATGATTACTTCTACGAATAGCGTGCTTTCTTCTTCGATTTCTTCTATAATGCCAACTGCCCTAGCTATTGATGCTAATAATAAACTAATTGATAACTACGATGAAGTTTGCCCATTCCTAGCTTCAATCGGTGCTGTCGGTGATGCTTATTGTAATCCATATGCCATTACTGATATGTCTACAATTAGTCTTGATCCGTCTGAAGTTGTAGATAAAATAAAAGACGATTTAATTATTAGTACTTCTGACGGTAAGAACGTTGGCTGTGATAGTGCTGCTGACGATTATTCTACCTGTCTTTCTACAGATATAAGCTCTACTGGTGGAATTAGAATTAAACCCCAATCTAAGCTTGCATCTTATATTAATTTTTGTGACAAACGTTCTTCTGCATTTGGGGTAATGGATCAGAATATTTCAAATAATGTGGCAAGTTTCGCGGATGTTAGGTCTAATATAGGCAGTGTTAATACTGTGACAAATGGCGCAATTGGTGCTATCCCGGTATTTGGCGATCTTGTTGATGTGGTTCAAAACGGGCAAAAACTTGCGTATATTGGATATATTAAGGGTTCCTCTTGCGTTGCAGGTAATGATATTGCAGAAAATACAGAAATCAATGTAGCAAATAGTAATAAAGGAAGTGTTGACGTCTCTAAGGGGAAAGGTGATGCAAAGGCAGTTGGATATGAGAATGGAAAAATCCATATTGCTACCCCAAGCTGGGAAAAGGCAAAATACTATCAACGCTTTATTGAAGATCAATCCTTGATGGAGTCTATGGGTATCATTGAAAAATCCGCTGTAACCGCATTTATTGAGGAAGACCAAGAGGCGAATCCATTGGATTATTCATATGAAGGTGTTCTTGCTAGGTATTCCGGCTTAACTACGGATCAAGTAATTGCGTTCTTTGATGAGCTAGAATACTACGAATATCTCGCGAACTACAACCCATCTGAGCGTTATGCGTTTGGGCAGGAAATTAAACCAGCTGGCGGCGAGGAACTCAAGTTTAATAATGATCAAAAAGTCGCTCAGTATATACTTCTTAATACTATCGAATTTGCCGATGTTAGAAATCGCAGTTTTGTAGTATAATATAATCTATGCAAGAGCTCGAAAAATTAAAGGTTGAATTAAAAAATATTAATGCAGAATATGCCAAAATCAAAGACATCGCCCCAGAGAAGCGTGGTGAATTTGGCCGTGAAATAAACGCCAAGAAAAATGAAATTTTGGCTCGTATTGCTGCAGCCGAAGAAGCTTTACTCGATACTGAGGTAGAATCTCTTGATATTACTGCACCGTGTGCACCAAACGAAGAGCTTCCAACCTTTTATGATACACTAGAAGGTTCTGAGCATCCTCTGATGACCGAGCTCGACCGCGTAGTTTCTATTTACCAATCTATGGGCTTTGACGTAATGGAATCTCGTCAGCTTGATGACGAATATCATATGTTCGATTCTTTGAACTTTCCAAAAGGTCACCCAGCTCGCGATGGTTATGATACTTTCCGCACAGAGGAAGGTTTGATTCCGCCAGCTCATACTTCAACTATGCAAAATCGTGCTCTGAAGAAGTTCAAACACAATCTTGAAGAAGGCAAAAATATCGCCGTGGTGATCCCTGGCCGTGTTTATCGTAACGAAGATGTGGATGCAACGCACGAACACACTTTTTACCAATGTGAAGGTGTGTATGTTTCTGAAGATTGCACTATGAGCAACATGCTCGGCATCCTTCGTGAATTCTTTGAAAAGTACTACGAACAAAAGTTAAATATTCGTACTCAGCCTGGTTATTTCCCATTTACTGAACCTTCTCTCGAATTTATGATCGAAAAACCAAAGTCACTTGGCGGTAAAAAAGGTGACTTCCTAGAAATGCTAGGATGCGGCATGATCCATCCAAACGTACTAAAGATGGCTGGAATTGACCCGACTAAATATCATGGCTTTGCGTGGGGTGGCGGTATTGACCGTTTGGTAATGTTAAGATTTGGTCTTAAAGATGTTCGTAACTTTGAATCAGGCAACCTTAATTTCTTGAAGGAGTTTTAAATGTTAATTTCACTTAATTGGTTAAAAAAATATGTAGACATTAAAATCTCTGACGACGAGCTCGTGCGTCTTATTGGCGCTCGCCTCGTAGAAGTTGAAGGTGTAATTGATGAAAGCACTAAGTATGACAATATTGTAGTTGCACGTGTAGAAAGTGCCGAAAAAATTCCGGATACCCATCTTACGCTTTGCCAAGTAAATGATGGTAATGCGGAACTAACTCAAGTTGTTTGTGGTGCGCCAAATGTACGCGAAGGTATGCTTGCAGCTTGGATTAAACCAGGAGCAATTGTGCCTGCTTCAGTACATGAAGATGCTCCATTTGTGATTGGTAAGCGCAAGATGCTTGGGCAATACGAATCAAATGGTATGTTGGCTGGTGCGGATGAGCTTGATTTTGGCGATGATCATAGCGGTATTGTCGAAATTGATCCAGAAATAGCAAAGCCAGGCGACAAACTTGCCGATGTATTTGAACTTAATGACAAGATTCTTGAAATTGAGAACAAGTCGCTCACCCACCGTCCAGATACTTTTGGTATCATTGGGTTTGCACGTGAGGTTGCAGGTATACTTGGGCAGAAATTTGAATTAGGTTCTCTCGACCTCGCTTCTTCGCGCCTGTCTTCACAGGGCTCAGTCGCTTCGAACTGGCAGCAGCCAGTTCGGGACACGGTCTCGAGTAACCTAATTCAAATTAATGTCGACAAGGATGTCTGTAGTAGATACTCTGCTGTGATTCTTGCTAAGCATGGTGAAATTAAAAAGAAATATCTCACTTGGCAGGATACAATTTTATCAAAGTCTGGTATGCGCCCAGTAGATCCTATTGTCGATGCTACAAATTATCTGATGCTTCTTACTGGTCAACCACTTCATGCGTTTGACTACGATAAATTTGTAGCTGTTGGCGGCGGCGACAACCCTACCATTAACGTTCGTCTTGCTAGGAACGGTGAAAAACTTGTGCTCTTAGACGACAAGGAAGTTGAGTTAAACGAAAATGATATCGTGATTTGTAGTGGTGACACTCCTGTAGCGCTTGCTGGCGCGATGGGCGGTAAATCTACTGCAATCGATGAAAACACCAAGAGTATTATCCTAGAATCTGCAACCTTTAGTCTTTATAATCTACGCAAGACTCAAATGGCGCACGGTATTTTCTCAGAAGCTATTACTAGATTTACTAAAGGCCAGCCAGCCTACCAAACTCTCGCTGTTGCAAATGAGTGCGCGGACATGCTAAAAGACGGTTTTGAAATCGTTGCCGAGGCCGATGAGTACCCAGAACCAGCAAAAGATAATGTTGTAAATATTACAACATTTGAAATCAATGGTTTGCTTGGTACAAGTTACGATGATGGACTAATCGTAAAAACTCTTGAGAATGTTGGATTCATTGTAGAAAAAGGTGACGAGCTAAAAATTACTGCACCTGCTTGGCGTACTGATATCCATATTAAGGAAGATATTATTGAAGAAATCGGTAGGCTTCTTGGCTATGACAATATCGAACCAAAGCTTCCTTTGCATGGTACTGCTTCAAAGAATTCAATGTTTGCCCTAAAAACTAAAGTTCGCAACACGATGAAGCGTTTTGGCGCAAGTGAAGTTCTAACGTATAGCTTTGTCTCCGAAAAGTTGTTAGAAAAAGCAAATCAGGATGCTAAGAATTCTTATAAAATTGTAAACTCTATTTCTCCAGAACTTCAGCAAATTAGACAATCGATCGTGCCTAGCCTCTTAGACAAGGCGTATGTAAACCAAAAGATCCCATTTGATGAATTTGCGATTTATGAAATTAATAAAGTTTATCAAAAAGAATGGGGAATGGATGAGGAAAACGTACCTGTAGAAAAAATGCGTATGGGCTTTGTGCTTGCTGAACGTAAGACCAAAGGTGCTGCATATTACAAGGTTAAATTCTTTGTAGAAAACTTGCTAAAAGAATTAAATATTAACGTAGCATTAAAGCCTTTACAGTCTAATGCGGCCGAAGCTAAACCATTTGAACCTAAGCGTGCAGCTGAGATTTATGCTGGCGATGTGCTAGTTGGCTTTGTAGGTGAGTTTAGAAATAAAGTTAGGAACAATTTCAAGCTTGCTGAATATGTAGCTGGCTTTGAACTTGACTTTGATAAGGTTCTTGAGCTTGCTAAACCTACTAAAGAGATTGTCTTTACTGATGAAAACGAAAATCGTGATCTTACTGTTATTACCGATAAGACTTATGGCGAAATTGTCGATAGTATTAAACAAATCTTGGCTGAAAATAATGTAACTGCAAAGATTTCTCCAGTTTCAATTTATCAGCCAGAAGGCGACAAAAAACACATTTCTGTGCACCTTGAATTTGATGGCAAAATTAGCGACGACTTGATGTCAAAACTTGAAACTCTATAGTGTTTATGCTATTATCATAATATGATTTTAGTTGACTCTGTCACGAAGAAATATCCTGGTGATGCCAAGCCGGCACTTGACGGTATTTCTCTTCATATTGAGCCAAATGAGTTTGCTTTTTTGGTCGGTAAGTCTGGTGCAGGTAAGTCGACTTTTATTAAAATGATTACTAAGGAAGAGATTCCGGATTCTGGTAAGATTATTGTTGGTGGAATTGATCTAGACTACGTAAAAAAGCGCCACATTCCTAGCTACCGTCGTCGTCTTGGTGTGGTTTTTCAGGACTTTAAATTACTTCCTCGTCGTACAGTTTATGAAAACGTGGCTTTTGCACTAGAAATTGCTGGGATGAGCGGCAAAGAAATCCGTGCCACTGTACCAAAGGTGCTTGAACTTGTGGACCTATTAGACCAAGCAAACAAATTCCCAAATCAACTTTCTGGTGGGCAACAGCAACGTGTTTCGATTGCTCGTTCGGTGGCGCGTCAGCCAAAGATTCTAATTGCGGACGAGCCTACGGCAAATCTAGATAAACTTACCACCAAGGAAATTATCGATCTTCTAAAGAAAATTAATGATTTTGGTACTACAATTCTCGTGTCTACGCACGATGAAGAAATTGTTAACACCCTTCAAAAACGTGTAATTACATTAAAAGACGGCAAGATTGTGAATGATCAAAAGAATAATGGTATTTATAAACTTGATGCCACTCCTGTAGCAAAAAAGCCGGCTCGCACAATGCAGGCACCAGGACACGCATTAAATGTGAAAAAGAAAGTGATTTAAATGGTGGACAAAAACTCGCAGGCAGAAAAAGACAAAACCTTGAAGAACGCAGCTCGTAAGGGCTTAAAAACGATGCGAAAAACCAAGGCTCGTCATCCGCTTCGTGCTGAAGCTAGAGTGATGAAATATGGTACGAGTGGTTTTATTCGTAATATTTGGTTGTCTTCTGCCGCTACGATTGTGATGGCATTTACTTTGATCGTGCTTTTTGTGACGGTAGTTGCAAGCGTAATTCTTACTAATACCGCTGACATGATGCGTGAAAAAATTGACATCACGATTTATCTTGCACCAAATACTTCTGAAGAAAAATTAGCTAAATTAACTGAGATTATTTCTACCGATTCAAATATTAAATCTGTGGTTACTTCTACGTCCGAGGAAGAATATGACAAGTTTCTAGAAGAGAATGCTGGTAGTGACGACATCATTAATGTACTAGATGACGAGATGAGAACTCTCATGATTTCAAAAATGCAGGCTACGATGCGCATAAAAGTGCATGATGTAGACCATCTTGAAAGTATTAAAGAACTTGTAAGTTCTGATGTGACTTTCCAGAAATATATCGATTCAGAAAAGGCTCCAACTTATGATGTAAACCAGGCAGAAATTGCGACAATTACGTCCTGGGCTAGAATTGCTAGGACTGGTGGTATTATACTTGCGATTGTGTTCTTGATTGTTTCCGTATTAATTATCTTTAGTACAATTCGTATGGCAATTTTCTCGCGTCGCGAAGAGATTTACATGATGAAGTTGGTTGGTGCAGACAGAAGATTTATCCGTGGCCCGTTTCTAGTGGAAGCAGAGCTTTGTGGGGTGATTGCTGGTATTATTGCTGCCACTCTTAGTTACTTTGGCTTTATGGTATTGTCGCCAAAACTATCAAACTACGGTATCAACGTGGATGCGATCAGGGACATTTTGGAATCAAACAAACTGATTCTTATGTATCTTGTATTTATAATCATCGGTGTGATTATTGGTCGTGTTTCTGCTAGATTTGCGGTGCAAAAATACCTCCGCAAGATGTAGACATTCTTAAAATATGTTATAATAAGATTATGGTAATACTTCCAAAGATAAACCATAAGAAAATTTTGCTCGGATTGGTTATTTTTGGGCTTTCTATTTCGCCACTTGCTGTGAACATTGCAATGATAAAAAGTGCCAGCGGTATTTCGCTTGCTTGTAGAAATAGTCCTGAATGTATGGCGGCCGTAAATAAAGAACAAGAGGCAAACCGTAATGCTGCTTCGGCAAGTAATTCGGCAAATCTTTTTCAGGCGAAGGTTCAGGGACTTAACATCGAAATTGCTGGACGCGAACTTGAGATTGCAGAAACTACCGCACAAGTAGAAGCATTAAATATTAAGATTGAAGAAACTCAGAAAAAGCTCGTCGAAGAGCAAAGTGCTCTTGCAGAACTTCTCATTAATATGCATTTTGAAGGTGATGCAGAGCCTATTCAAATTTTGGCGAGTGCCAATTCTATTTCTGATCTCGCCGAAAAGCAAGCTAGAAATGACGTAGTAAAACAACAAATAAGTGCAACCGCGAAGAAGGTTAAAGATACTAAGATTGCACTTGAAAACGATAAGAAAACCGTAGAAACTTTGCTAGCGCAACAAAAAGCTGCTAAGCAGCAACTGGTAGCGAAGCGTCAAGAGCAACAAGCTTTGATGGAAAAATACCAAAACGATGCAGCCTCATATGCATCCGTGGCAAAAGCAGCGAGGGAGGCACAACGTGCGGCCGAACGTGCTGAGCAGGAAGCTCATCCAGAACGTTATTCTGGTAGCATGTATAGTGGCGTAAATACTTACCCATGGCAAGGTGATTGCCCACAAAAGCAAGACTGGTATGGCACGGTCTGGCAAGGACATTATATTGGTGGGTATGTCTGCGAATGTGTGAGTTATGTTGGTTGGAAGGCATACGAGGCATATGGGCTCGTGCTTGCTTGGGGTAATGCTTACAACTGGGATAACCGTGGTAGGGCATTAGGATACCGTGTAGACCATAACCCAGAGGGCGACTCGATCGGCCAACTAGATGGCGGGCAATACGGCCACGTTTTTTGGGTTGAAAGCGTGAACGCGGACGGCTCGATCAATGTAACCGAATACAATAATGCCTATGCAACAAGGCTTTATTCCGGACTATTCCGTTATGGTGATTTTGGTGCTCGTACTATTTCTGCTGGTGAAGCTAGGCAGTATAATTACATCCATCTTCGCTAAAAAGTTTGTGCTATAATTAAGTAATGAAACAAGTAGAGTGGAAAGAAAAAAAGACTAGTCTTGGCAACGCTATAATTATAGGTGCCGTAATGGCGGTACTTGGTGGTGTGGTTGGTGCAAATTGGAAAGCGATTTTTGGTGGATTTGCTCCATATCTTGGGTTTGGTAATGTATCCCAAAATATGGATTGGTCTGCACTAGACGAGGTTTATGACCAGCTAGCTGCTTCTTATAATGGCGAGATTGACAAAAAAGCCGTAATTGAAGGCGCAAAGCAAGGCCTCGTGGCATCGCTTGGCGATATTTATACTACCTATATGACTGCTGAAAAAGCTTCGGGTTTTTACGATGATTTGCATGGGAATGTTGGTGCTGGTATTGGCATTGAAATGGGGCTTCGTGATGGGTATGTAAGAGTACTTCGCACTTTGCCGGATAATCCAGCAAGACGGGCTGGAGTCCTGGCGGGAGATATTATTTATAAAGTTAATGGTGAAGAAGTTTGGTCACTTGATACTGAAGAAGTCTCCAAAAAGGTGCGTGGCGAAGAGGGTACGGAAGTAACTGTGACCATGGTACGCGATGGCAAGGAAAAAGATTTTAAAATGACTCGTGAAAAGATTAATAATGTGTCGGCATATGTAGAATATACAGGACATACTGCGATTGTTACTGTAACTAGATTTGATAACGACACTGGTACGATGGTGCAAAAGTTCGCTGGGGAATTTAGTAAAAAAGGTGTAAACAAAGTAATTCTAGATCTTCGTGGCAACGGCGGTGGTTATGTTTCTGCAGCTCAAGACATGCTTAGTCTTTGGATTGACGGGGAAAAGATTTTGGAACAAAAATCACTTCACTACGGAAACAACATCACAAAGGCACTTAGTGGCAAGGCAATTCTAAAAGACATGAAGACTGTTGTGCTTGTAAATGGTTCTACGGCTTCTGCCTCAGAAATTGTAGCTGGTGCTCTTCAGGACTATGGTAAGGCCACCATTCTAGGCGAGAAAACTTACGGCAAAGGCGTAGTGCAAAATCTCTTTAATCTTTCTAATAATACCCTTCTTAAAGTTACGACTGCAGAATGGTATACGCCAAATGACCGTTCTATTAACAAAGAAGGTATTACTCCTGATGTTGAGGTAAAACGCAGTTATGAAGATATTAATGCAATGCGGGACCCGCAACTAGATAAAGCAAAGGCCTTATAATGAAAATTGCGATTGCTACTGCGGTTTATTATCCACAAATAAACGGTGTGGCAGTGTTTTCGCATAATTTAGCAGTAGGGCTAGCTGGTCGCGGTCACGAGGTGATGGTGCTTTGTCCGTCTCAAACCGGCAAAAATTATACTCGCACAGTTGATGGAGTAAAAACTGTATATTTAAAATCAATTCAGGCGAGGGTTTATCCAGACCAGATTCATGCTGTGCCGGCAAAGAAAAAAGTCCTCGGTGTTGAACTTCCTCATGTATTTTATAAAAACAGTTTTAGAGTATCTGCATTTCCGCAAAGGGAGATTAAAAAAGCACTATCTTCTTTTTGTCCGGACGTGGTTCATGTGCAGGTTTCGGATCCGATTGGTCTTTCTGTGGTGGGTTATGCTAAAAAACATCATATACCAGTAGTCACAACAGAACATAATCAGCCAGAAGTTTTGACTGATCCATTAAAAATGCCGGGTATTGTAAGGAAACCTGTAAACGCGATGCTTTCAGCATATTTTAGAAATCGCCAAAGTAAGAGTGATTTTGTAACGATGCCGACCGAGCAAGCAATTCGTAATTTACTGGAAAATCATAAATTCGAGGTGCCAATTGCGGCTGTTTCTAATGGTGTGGATCTTTCTCACTTTAAACCTGGCAAGGCTCTAGTAACTATTTATAATAAATATGATTTGCCGATTGATAGGCCAATCGTTCTGTATGTTGGCCGTGTTGACCCTGAGAAAAAGATTGGCACTGTGATTGACGCTTTTGATAAAACTCTTGCTGCGATTCCTAATGCTTTTATGGTGATTGTGGGTGATGGCGTTGACAAAACTAGACTAATGAAAAAAGTTTCGGATATGGGACTTACTGAATCTGTGAAGTTTCTCGGAAGAGTTCTTCCGCCAGATCTATATGAGCTTTATAAAACTGGGTCACTTTTTGCGACGGCTTCCGAAATTGAAACGCAGGGAATTGTTCTAATCGAAGCAGCTGCTACGGGACTCCCACTTATCGCCGTAGACAAAGGTGCTGTGTCAGAAGTTTGTATTACTGGTAAGAATGGCGTGCTTTGCGAGCCGGGTAATGTAGATGAAATTGCGGCGGCGATGAAAAAGATTTTAGGTAACGATGAGGTTCGCGAAAAATACAGCAAAGAATCTATCAAGATTGCTAGCGAACATGACTTTGAAAACACTTTAACTAAATTTGAAAATATTTATAAAAAAGTCTTGAAGTAATAGATTAGCGAATCTATATAATATATGGTATAATATTTTTCATGGAAAGATATGAACCTCTAAAAATCGAAGAAAAATGGCAAAAGAAATGGGACGAGGAAAAAGCTTTTAAGGCTGAAGAAAAACCCGGCGTTCCAAAAATGTATCTCGCGGAAATGTTCCCGTATCCTTCTGGTGCCGGGCTTCACGTTGGGCATGTACGCAACTTTACCATTGTTGATGTTCTTACGAGGTTCTATCGTCAACAAGGAATGAATGTGCTTCGCCCATTTGGTTACGATACTTTTGGCCTTCCAGCAGAAAACTATGCGATTAAAACTGGTACTGCTCCACAGGAAGTTACTAAGACCAATATCGATAATTTCCGTAAGCAGGCTAAAAGGCTTGGTTACGCTGTAGACTGGGATCGTGA
>JAEEGL011641553.1_pt1 | contig 14078 bp, 13 predicted proteins | sample 9134231 | NCBI WGS metagenome assembly JAEEGL01 (sample SAMN16246548, study PRJNA631951) | gut metagenome | biome: gut microbiome; feature: rumen; material: fiber-attached | host: Bos | place: Iran: Karaj | collected 2018-10 | reverse complement strand
GTTCTTTCTGACCTTAGTTCCAAGCGTGGTAGAGTGCTTGGTCAGGACAGCATTGGTGGTGGTATGCAGCAGGTAAATGCAGAAGTTCCACAGTCTGAGCTTCTGAGATATGCTATCGACCTGCGCTCACTCACATCAGGAACCGGCTCCTTCGAGGTTGAATTCGATCACTACAGCCCGATAAACGGCAAGATTGCTGATGCTGTTATTGCAGAGGCGAAGGCTAAGAGAGAGGCAGCACAGGCTTAAATGTCCCCAAGCTAATTAGGCTACGGTCAATCTCTTATGTTTCAATTCCGACCCCGGTGTTTTTCACCGGGGTTTTTACTAGGTATACCTTATGAAGAAAATTGCAATATACGGAAAAGGGGGAATCGGTAAATCCACCGTAACCTCCAATATATCGGCAGCTCTTGCATCAAGCGGCTACAGGGTCATGCAGATAGGCTGCGACCCCAAGGCCGATTCCACAATCAACCTTATGCATGGAAAACAGCTTGAGCCGGTTCTCAACTACATGAGAGACCACGATTCCAACCCTAAGATTGAAGATATAATCCATACCGGGTTCTCCGGCGTTATGTGCATGGAGACAGGAGGGCCTACACCTGGTCTCGGCTGTGCCGGAAGGGGAATAATAGCCACCTTCCAGCTTATGGACGAGCTTAATGTGTTCGACACCCTTAAGCCGGATGTAGTGCTCTACGACGTTCTTGGGGATGTGGTGTGCGGCGGTTTTGCAGCCCCTATACGGGAAGGCTATGCACAGGACATATACATTGTCACCTCAGGCGAGAAGATGTCCCTCTTTGCCGCCAACAATATACGCACAGCTGTGAAGAACTTTGAGGAAAGGGGCTATGCCCGGGTGCGGGGAATTATCTTCAACTCCCGGGGTCTCAACGGAGAAGAGGAGAAGGTGCAGGCCTTTGCCGACAGCATAGGGGTTCCTGTCATCGGCCATCTGATGCGGTCCCAGGAGATAATGGATTTCGAGGACAAGGGAATGACTGTTGTGGAGGGGAATCCAGCCCTTCCTATAAGCAGAGAGTTCTTCTCTATTGCAGATAAAATAATGAAGTGTAAGAGCAATGAGTGCTGAATTCAGGACTATAAGACAGCTGGCATCCGAAGAAAGACAGAATAAATCGGTAAGTGTATTCGGAGGCTGCTGGCTGCACTATAACGGACCTGGCAGCTCCGGTTACGGAGTGAAGCGGACAGCCATGCTGCTGCCTGAAAGTGCCATGCTTATGGTGGGCCCCATGGGGTGCAGCCGCTCCGGCACAGTTGTGGCAGAAAAATATGGCTTTGCCCATCGCATGTTCTACCTTAACCTGGACGACAGAAGCATAGCCTTAGGCTCATATTTAAAGAAAATCCCCGAGGCAGTCCAGTATATAAAAGATCTTGGAGAATTCAAGGCTGTACTTATATGCATGACATGTCTTGATGCCCTCCTGGGAACAGACCTGGCAGGACTTGGAAAAAAGATAAGCCGGCAGGTGGGCATTCCTGTCGCCACCACCTTTATGGATCCTATTGTAAGGGATGGAAACTACGGCCCTATGGTGCAGGTGCGGCAGGCCATCACAAACTGCTTTGAAGCCCAGGAAAACGCCTCTGGCTGCAAAGATGCAGTCAACCTTCTTGGAACCTTTGCCCCCCTGGAGAAGGAGAGCGAGCTTTTTACTCTTTTAGAAGCGGCCGGCATAAAGGAGATAAGGACTGCTGCAGGCTGCAGAACCTTTGAAGAGCTGCAGAATATGGGAGACTCAAAGGCCAACATAATAGTGCATCCACAGGCCGCCGCCTGCGGTGCCGACCTGGAAAAGCGCCTTTCCATGCCTTATATAAAGCTCTACACATCCTATGTTCCAGACATAATAGAAGAGAATTATAAAAAGCTGGGCGCTTTCCTGAAGACTGAAATCTGCTGCAGCAAAGAAAGGCAGGCGGCAGAGAAGGCAATAGAAGAATTTGCCCGGAATTACCGGGGTAAGAGGATTGCAGTAGGGGAGGCGGTCTGCGGGAACCCGTTTGATATAGCCCTTATGCTGCATTCGGCCGGACTAGAGGTCCCCTTTGTGTTCAGAGATATGATTCACCCTGAGGATTGGGACTTGATTGCAGCTCTGGATAAAACAGCGCCGGAGCTCAGGGTTTATTCCGGGGTGCATCCCTCCACTGCTGCCTGCCCTGCCACATTGCCGCCTTCCGATCTTATGCTTGGCCTGGATGCAGGCTATTTCAACCGGAATGCAATAAGTGCAGCCTGGCCCTTCGACAGAACCTTCTACGGCTTCGACGGCATACATGCGCTGCTTGGAATTATGGACTCTGCTTTCAAAGCCCCCAAGGGGCACAGGGAGCAGATGAAGGGAACATATCTTACGGTGTAGGAGGGGATATGAAAGGATTCTTCAGATACTTGGCTCCCTTTGCCCCTGACTACTCAGGCGCAGTCTCTGCGCTGTATGCCGCCGGCGGCCTTGTGGTGCTGTGCGACCCGGGGGGCTGCTCCGGCAATGTGGCAGGCTACGACGAACCCCGTTTCTACGGCGATAAGGTGAGCTTCTACAGCGCTGCCATAAGAGAGATGGACACTATTTTCGGCCGGGACGACAAGCTTAAGAGAAAGATATGCACCGCCGCAGCCCTTGGAGAATATAAGTTTGTGGCACTGGTGGGCACTCCCGCCGTTTCTGTCATAGGCACCGACCTGGCAGCGGCCGCAAAGGCTGTGGAGCAGGAGACAGGGATACCTTCGTTCAGCGTGAACACATCCGGTATGGAGAATTACTCCTTCGGCGAGGCTAAGGCTTTTATGGCTTTTGTAAAGAAATTCCTGCCTGCCGGTTCTGATGCTGTGTCATCACCTGGAACTGGAAAAAAGGCAGTATTCGGGGCAATACCCCTCAACAGGGCCTTTGACGACGACCTCGGTTCCCCTCTATCGGTTGATGACATAAAAAATATTGCTCAGTTCAAGGAGACAGTGTGCTGTTCTCCCGGGGCATTGGCCGCATGCCGTCTTATAAAAGAAAAGTTCGGCATTCCTTACAGCCTCAGCTACCCAGAAAGCCCGTCGCTGATAAAAGCTGCAGAAGAGGCTGGCAGTGCAAGGCACATACTTATAGTGCATCAGCAGGGGGTAGGTAACACTCTCCGCAATCTGATAAGATGCACTTCTGATGCTGATATAACTGTGGGAAGTTTCTTCCTCAAGGATGATGAATTTGCAGAAAAACAGGACATTTTCTTCCAGGGAGAGGATGAGCTTACAGCTGCATCAAAAGAGGCAGACCTTGTCTATGCAGACCCTATGTACAGAAGGGCGCTGGCTGCAGACACTCATCTTGTTCCTCTTGTGCACTGCGCTCTGTCGGGCTGCTGATCCATCTGTGTTGCTACTTGATGCAATTTGTTGTAGGATATAAGTATGGTTAAGAAAGAATCTGCCATAAAAGAACTGGCTCTCTTCTATCCCCGTCTTCTGGCCGGGCTTCTGACTATGTTCCTTACAGCAGCGGCTGGCATAGCCCTGGCTGCAGTAGTGGTGTACCCGCTCTGGAGCACTGCAACCCATTCCAAGTCTGCCTACAACTGGTTCATTCTTGTGTGTGTGGTTCTGGCTTTGATCATCATACCGGCCGTGCGTATCCGGGGCCTTAAGAAAGCAGGCGTGAGCACCGGCGATATAATCAGGCATCATATTCTTCCGGTGATTGTCAGGATTGTCTATTTCTTCTTCCTGTTCATGGCAGCTGTCCTTGCCTGGATGTTCTTTGCAAATAATTACATCCCGGGCGGTGTCTGCTCAATCCTTTTTATCCTGCTGATTACAGGAATTTTCAAAATATATTTGAAAAAATAAAATTTTTCCTTAATATTTATTTTCTTATTCCGATAATAAAAGTGTCGAGGCAATATAGTTCCCCTCCCAGTTAACTATTTGCAATTCGAATCTAGGCTGATTGAAAAATCAGCCTCTTTTTTTGCCCATCCCCATTAAACAGTTGTTTTTTATATAATTTTTATATATAATTTTAGTATGTTGCAGAAAGTTGTCGAGGCTATATTCGGTTCCAAGCATGACAAGGATTTAAAGGCGCTTCTTCCTATTCTTCACAAGGTGAACGAGAAGGAAAGCTGGGCAATGTCCCTTAAGGACGACCAGTTCAAGGATGTGACCCAGAGCTTCAGAGCCCGGCTCAGTGCTGGAGAAACCCTGGACGACATTCTGCCCGAAGCCTTTGCGCTGTGCCGGGAGGCATCCCGCCGTGTGCTGGGAGAGCGCCCCTATGATGTACAGATCATGGGTGGAATAGTCCTGCACCAGGGCAAGATCACCGAGATGAAGACAGGTGAGGGAAAGACCCTTGCCAGCGTTACAGCAGCCTACCTTAACGCCCTTTCCGGCAAGGGTGTCCATATTGTTACAGTAAACGACTACCTGGCCGAGCGGGATGCCCAGTGGATGGGCAAGGTTCACAAATTCCTCGGAATAACAGTAGGAACAGTCCTTTCAAACATGGACTTTGCCGCCAAGAAGGTGGCCTATAACTGCGACATAACCTATGCCACCAACAACGAGCTGGGCTTCGACTACCTCCGGGACAACATGCGGTGGAGCGACGACCAGAAGGTACAGCGGGGCCATAACTTTGCGATTGTGGACGAGATCGACTCCATCCTTATCGACGAGGCCAGGACACCGCTTATCATCTCAGGTGCTGCCGAGGACGACACCAGCAAGTTCTACCAGGTGGACAAGCTTATCCACTACCTGGACGAATGCAAGAAAGATCCTGAAACCGGCGAGTATCCCGAGGATGAGAAGGAGCTGGTTGGGGATTACAAACTGGATGAGAAGACCAAGCATGTGGTGTTCACCAACGCCGGAATGAACAAGATCGAGGCCCTTCTGCTTAAAAACAAGTATATAGAAGGCTCCCTTTTCATCGATGAAAACTTTGAATATATCCATTACTTCACCCAGGCCCTCAAGGCCCACAAGCTGTTCCACAGGGATGTAGACTATGTGGTGCAGGCAGGGGAGGTCCAGATAGTGGATGAGTTCACCGGCCGTATCCTGACCGGAAGACGCTATTCCGACGGCCTCCATCAGGCTATAGAGGCCAAGGAGAAGATCAAGGTTGCCCGGAAGAACAGAACCCATGCCACCATCACCTTCCAGAACTACTTCAGAATGTATGACAAGCTCTCCGGCATGACAGGTACTGCAGATACCGAGGCACGGGAATTTACCAAGATCTACGACCTGGACGTTGTTGTCCTTCCTACAAACCGCCCTGTTATCAGGGACGATATGGACGACGAGATCTATCTTAACGAGGATTATAAGTTCAAGGCTATCTGCGACGAGATTTCAGCCGCCCATACAAAGGGCCAGCCGGTGCTGGTGGGTACAGTCTCCATAGAGAAGTCGGAGCAGCTTTCATCCCTTCTTACCAAGCGTGGAATCCGCCACGAGGTGCTTAACGCCAAGAACCACGCCCGTGAGGCCATGATCATATCCGAGGCAGGTGCCAAGGGCTCAGTCACCATTGCCACCAACATGGCTGGCCGTGGTACCGATATCAAGCTGGGAGGCAACCCTGAGTTCATGGCCCGCAAGATGTGCGGCACCGAGGCAGAGCCGGAGGAATACGAGAAAGCCCTGGCCAAGGCCACCGAGAAATGGAAGGTGGACTACGAAGAGGTGAAATCTCTGGGCGGCCTCTATGTGATCGGCACCGAGCGCCACGAATCACGGCGTATCGACAACCAGCTCCGGGGCCGTTCCGGACGTCAGGGAGACCCTGGAAAATCCAAGTTCTATATCTCTCTGGACGACACTCTCATGCGTCTTTTCGGAGGTGACAACCTTAAGTCTATGATGGCAAGGATCGGCATGAAGGGGGATGAGCCTATCCATCATCCATGGATAAGCAAGTCCATAGAGAATGCCCAGAAGCGGGTGGAGGAGCGGAACTACGAGATCCGTAAGCACCTCCTGGACTACGACAACGTGCTGTCCGAGCACCGGAAATACATCTATTCCAAGCGGGAAGAGGTTCTTGCCGACACCGATTTCATTGCCCATGTCAAGGGCATTATCGCCGAGTTTGCCGACGATCTTTTCGAGGGAACCAAGGAGATGTCAGAGGTTCCTGAGATTATCAACAGGTTCCGGGAGACCCTCTATTACACACCCGATGCCCATATCGATGTGACAAAGGCCCAGAGCCTGGGCGAGCTTAAGCAGGCTATTCTGGACAACATCTACAGCGAGATGGATGAAAAGGCTTCCAAGGTTGGTGTTGAGAACTTCAACATGTTTGCCCGGATGGAATATCTGCGCCTTATAGATATGAAGTGGCAGGATCACCTGGAGAACCTGGATGCCCTGCGGGAGGCTGTGAACCTGCGGGCCTACGGCCAGAAGAACCCGCTTCTTGAGTACAAGCTGGAGGGCTTTGAGATCTTTGACAAGATGATAGACGAGATCAGGAAAGTGATTGTCCGCAAGGTCATCAACGTAAAGGTGGAGCGGTATTCCGAGCAGCCACAGCGCAGCCAGATGGCATCGGTGGCAACCCATCAGGAGTCATCCCAGTTCGATTCCCACCGGAATATGGCATCCCAGAGCGGTGCAGTCACATCCAATCCCACAGGAAATGTTCAGGTGGTGCGCAGCACCCCGAAGGTAGGCAGGAACGACCCGTGCCCATGCGGCAGCGGAAAGAAATACAAGCACTGTCATGGTGCATAAGGAGAGCATAAATGATCAATACAGTAAATGAAATTGATGACATGGTGGCAATTAAGAATGTGCTTATCAGCGTTTCAGATAAAACAGGGCTGGAAGAGTTTGTAAAAGGACTTATCCAGATCAACCCTGATATAAAGATTTATTCCACAGGCGGCACCTACACCGCAATCAAGGGCTGGCTGGGTTCCGCTGCAGACAGGAACCTTATCCAGGTCTCCGACTACACTAAGCAGCCTGAGATGCAGGGCGGTCTTGTGAAGACACTGGACTTCAAGATTTACCTGGGAATCCTCAGTGAGACCTACAACGATGCTCACAAGAAGGACATTGCACGGACCAATGCCACAATCTTCGACATGATAGTTGTGAACCTTTATCCCTTCGAGAAGACAGTGGCAAAGGCAGAGTCAACCTCCGAGAATGCACGTGGGAACATCGATATCGGCGGCCCATGCATGCTCAGGGCTTCTGCAAAGAACTTCCTGCGTGTAGCTTCAGTGTCCGATCCCACCGACTATCCTGTTATCATTGAAGAGCTTAAGACCCAGAAAGGGGCTCTGAGCTTTGCACAGCGGTTTGAGCTGGCCAAGAAGACCTTCAGCCACACCGCCAAGTACGACACAGCAATAAGCGCATATCTGGCCGGCCTCTCAGCCGCCGATGCAGCCAAGGTATATAATCTTCACTAAGGAGTCCAGCTATGGCAGAAAATCTTAAGGATATGTACAAGAACATCAACAAGGATTCTTTCCCTCAGTTCATGGATATAAGCTTCCGCAACTCAGACAGCGACAAGCAGACCCTGTTCTACGAGAAGGTGCAGTGGGACATCGGCGGCCAGATGCTGGGACTCCGCTACGGCGAGAACCCTGACCAGCCGGCTGCCATGTACAAGCTTATAAACGGAAACCTTGCCATAGGCGGGGTGGAGACAATCCTCCAGGGGCGCTATCTGGCCTCTGACGTGGAGCTTCTCCAGTCGGGCAAGCACCCGGGAAAGATCAATATCACCGATGTGGACAACGGACTCAACATCCTCCGTTTCTTCTCTGACACACCATGCAGCGTCATCATCAAGCATAACAACCCCTCCGGTGTAGCAAAGGGGGAGACACTGGCCGATGCCTTCCATAAATCCCTTATGGCAGACCGCATTGCCGCGTTCGGCGGTGCTGTAATCCTGAACAGGGAGGTGGACCTTGAGACTGCCGAACTGGTTACCGAGGGCTATGTGGAAGTAGTTGCGGCCCCTGAGTTCTCTCCTAAGGCCTTCGAGCTTCTCCAGACCAAGAAGAACCTCCGTGTGATGCGGATCAAGAACATCGACAAGCTCCAGGACTTTGCCTATTCACGGTTCATGGATTTCAAATCTATCCTGGACGGCGGTGTAATCGCCCAGTGGTCATACCTGCCGAAGGCCCGGAAGAAAGAGGACTTCCTCCCTGCAGTATGCGAATACAAGGGAACAGAATACCGTGTCAACCGGCAGCCTACCGACAAGGAGTTTGAGGACATCATCTTCGGCTGGCTGGTGGAAAGCGGTGTAACCAGCAACTCTGTCATCTATGTGAAGGATGGAGTGACTGTAGGAATCGGAACCGGCGAGCAGGACCGGGTAGGCGTTGCCGAGATTGCCCGGGACAAGGCATATAAGAAGATGTGCGACCGCATCTGCTGGGATCTCTACGAGAAATCCTGGTATGAGCTCAAGGATCCGGAGAAGCGTGCTTCCATCGAGTCTGTAGTGAATGATGAGCACGGTGGCTTAAAGGGAAGCATCATGGTTTCCGATGCCTTCTTCCCCTTCCGTGACGGTATAGATATCGGCCTTAAAGAGGGAGTTACAGCTGTAGTGCAGCCTGGCGGTTCCCTCCGTGACTTTGAATCTATCGAAGCCTGCAACGAATATAACGCAGCCATGGTCTACACAGGCCAGAGGAGCTTCCGGCACTGATGAACAAAGCCCAGGTCCGCTCCATAATCCTTATTTTCCTCTTGACCTGCTGTCTTATGGGCCTTCTGGTGTTCAATATTGTGACACTTCAGGCTGTCAAGAAGCTCTCTGCCTCTGCCAAGGAGACAGCCGCAGCAGTGGGCAACCTGGATTATACCTTGCAGAACATGGGAGAGGACCTGTCGGATGCTCGTAATGTGCTGGGCCTTAAGATAAACAGCTATGGATCGGACCTGGCCCAGGAGACTCCTGAGGCTCCTGCCGACGATTATGCCTACTACTACAGCGCCCTGGACCAGCTGATGTCTGAGTTCAGCGAATCTATGCTGCGGAAGGGTTGCGCCTACTTTATGGAATCCAAGGAGTGCCTGGATCTGTACCGTTCCCACAACCTTACACCTGTGCAGAAGGGAAGGGAGATACTCCTTTCCAGCGGCAGCAAGCTGTTCTACAGGCTCTCTATCCTGCCGTACACCACCGGAGGCAAGGTGCAGTTCGATGCCGAGACCTTTGACAAGGTGTCCACTGCAAAAATAAGTACAGACAAGGAGCTTGCCTCCTTCATCGAGGCCAACAACATCCGTATCCATGCCCACTATGCCCAGCTTGAGCCTGTGGCAAAGAAGCTTGAGCAGTATTCAAAGAATCCGAAGCTCCTTTCCTATCTTTCAGAACAGAAGCTCTATATCAAGAACAGAGATGCCGAAGCCACCCAGACAGGCTACGATATCCGCCGCAACGACGGGTCCCTGCTGTGCAGCATGCTGCTTGACCTGGTCAACGGCAATATCACTCTTGGAAACATCAAGTGCAGCGATACCGATGAGCTCTGGGAAGACCTGCTTAAGCTCCATACTCTGTTTGATGTCCGCACTGTGTCAGAGAAGAAGACCGAATCCAAGCTGGAAGAGCTTAATGCCATGGTCAAGGATCCTGCCTTCATGGCATTCCTGGAGGCCAAGGGCTTCACCATAGCTCAGGAACCACAGGATAACGAGGAAAGCTACGATTTTGCCATCACCGACAGGGGAGGCTTCAAGATCGGCACGCTCTCCCTTGAGAAGGATACCGGCGAGGTCTATCTCTTCGACAGCGACAACGTGGTTGTCTCCTCCGTAAAAAAAAACTGAATTTTAAAACAGGTGCAGACTCAGACGGCAGGTATACCATACTCATCTGCGGCATGAACCAGCGGAATACCGACACCCTGATTGTGGCAACCTTGGATCTGAATTTCAACAAGGCCACCCTTATAAGCCTGCCCCGGGACATGTTCTATAAGCGCACCAAGATAAACAGCATTTACCGCCGTTTCGGCGCTGATGTCATGAAAAACACTATATCCGAGATCACAGGACTTGCAATTGATAAATATGTGATGGTGGATATGTATGCCTTTGCGGAGCTGGTGAATGTCCTTGGGGGCATTGATGTGGAGCTTACCGAGCCTCTGGTGGATCCCACTTACCGGGTGAGGGATGAGAACGGCAAATGGTCCACCCTCTACTATCCAGCCGGAGTGCATCATGTGAACGGTGTCCAGGCTCTGCGTATAGCAAGGGCCCGCCATTATACCCCGGTCTTCTCCCGGGATATGCGGCAGCAGCAGATTCTTAAGGCGGTGAAGAACAGGCTCATGTCCATAGGCCTTTCCGATATAAACCAGCTCAGCCGGATCATCAAGCTGGGCTTTAAATATGTGGAGACCGATATCTCATGGCTTGAGGCCTTCAGCCTTTACCGGAGCTATCAGGATGTGACTGTCAACCAGGCGGTGCTCAGCACCAACAATGTGCTTTATGCCACCTACACAAATCTGCTGGCAACCGGCCTGTCAGAGGACCAGGTGGACGAGGACTTCGACAAGGGTGCCTGGATAGTGGTTCCCCTTGACAACGACTGGAAAGTTGTTAAAAAATTCATTGAGGAAAAGATTGCTGAATGAAAAAGTACTTTATTGAGACATACGGCTGTCAGATGAACAAGGCTGAGTCCGACTCCCTGGAGCTTATATTAAGGCGCAGAGGGTGGGAGAGTGTGTCATCTGACACAGAGGCCGATCTCATAATCATAAACACCTGCTCGGTGCGCCAGACTGCCGAGGACCGCATCTGGGGCCGCATAGGCTATTTCAAGAAGCTTAAGGAGAGTTATAGCTTCAAGCTGGTCATAATAGGCTGCATGGCCCAGCGGGTAAAGGAAGAGCTTTACACTACCTGCAAAGGGACTGTGGACCTGGTGCTGGGAACCCTGGAGAAGAACAATATCCTTGAGTACCTTGAGGGGCTTCCGGAAGAGGAGAGCAGCACCTACATCTTCCAGGAGTATCATTCCGACGGAAAGAGCTTCAAGACCTTCGTCCCCATCATGCATGGCTGCAACAACTTCTGCTCCTACTGCATCGTCCCATATGTGCGGGGCCGTGAGGTTTCCCGAAGCGCCGAAGAGATTCTCCACGAGATTGAGTTCCTTGAGCAGCATAAGGTGAAGGAGATAACTCTTTTAGGACAGAATGTGAACTCCTACCGGGGCACATATCAGGGAAAAGAGATATCCTTCCCGGAGCTCCTGAAGCTTATCTGCAGCCATATTGACTCCATCGGCTGGGTACGCTTCCTCTCATCCCATCCCAAGGATTTCAGCTCTGCCCTTATCGACACCATAGCGGCCAATCCGCAGGTGTGCCGGCATATACATCTGCCTGTCCAGCATGGCAGCAACCGAATCTTAAGCCTTATGAACCGCCGTTACACGAGGGAGCATTATCTGGACATTGTGTCAGAAATAAAGGAAAAGATTCCTGGAGTCTCCCTTACCACCGACATCCTCATAGGCTTTCCCGGCGAGACCGAGGAAGATCTGGAGGCCACCCTGGAGCTTATGGAGAAGGTGCGCTTTATCGATGCCTACACCTACTATTACAACCCCCGGGAGGGGACAAAGGCCTGCACCATGGCCGACAGCCTGCCCCTGGATACAAAGCTTAAGCGGCTTGAGAAGGTCATAGCTCTGCAGCACCGTATAAGCGCCCAGGAGAAGGAGAAGAAGGTGGGCCGGGTGCAGCGTGTCCTGGTGGAGTCTGTCTCCAAGAAGGACGATAAGGAGATGCTGGGGCGCACCGAGGGGGACGAGATGGTTGTTTTTCCCGAGAAATGTGATACAATAGGGAAGTTCTTAGATGTTAAGCTTCTTTCCTGCAATGGAAATACATACAAAGGAGTAAGAGTATGAGATTCAGGATGATACTGTTTGTTATCTTCATATGCTTTTATGCGCTTTTTGCCGCGCTTAACCTTTCCAACGCCACCGATATCAACTTCGGTTTCACCTCCTTCAGCAAAGTGCCTATATTCCTCTCTGTGACTGTAGCATTTGCATTAGGGGCCATCTTCATGCTCCCATTCATGTTCGGACGCAAGAAAGAGAAGAAGGAAAAGCCTGTAAAGGAAAAGAAGAAAAAAGGCAAGGAGAAGGATATTCCCGTTGAGCAGCCTGAAAACAATCTGCCGTTATAATATAATCCTCATTCTGCTGCTTATATCCGCATCGCTGTGGGGGGCAGACCTGGATCAGCACTATAAGACTGTCCAGAACAGCAAGGAGGTGCCTGACAAGGCCTTGAACGAGATTTTCAGGCAGGAGACCAGCGCCAGCAAGATTCTGGAGGCTGTGGGTTCCTGCAAGGATAGGATACAGGCCAAGTACGATATCTTCACCAAGGCTGCCAGCCTGGCCCTGATGTGCGGCAGGTACGACCTGGCCCAGCAGTACTTCCAGCTGGCCTACGATGTAAACCAGGAGGCCTGGGACTCCCTGTACATGTCTGCCGCCCTGCTTTACGAGCAGGGGGAGTTCGAGATGCCGGCGCTTAAGTTCAAGGTGGTGCAGGAAAAGGCCCAGGCTCCCCTTAAGGACAAGGCCAAGGCCATGGGCGGGGCAGTGCTGCTCTCCCAGGGCGAGACCAACAAAGGGCTTCAGCACCTGGCCTCCTGCCTTGCAACCAGCTCCGACGACGGCGTGCTCTACCTTGTATACGACATTGCATCAGCCTTCTCCCTTTCCGAGATAAAGGATGCGGCAGCCAAAAAGCTTAAAGCAGGCGGTTTCGAGGCACGCCTTGCGTCGGAGAAGGCCGCCTTCCCGATAACTCCCTCCCGTATATTCCTTTCTTCCGAATATTCCAGCACCACAATAGGCAAGGCTGTGGAGAGCCAGTCAAAATCCTCCACCCAGGCTGAGCAGGATGCATCGGTAAGGCGTCCTGCGGCAATCCAGGTGGGCTCCTTCGGCAGCGAGACCAATGCCAGGAACATGGAGAAAAAGCTTAAGGACCTGGGGCTTAAGCCTGCTGTCAATACTGTGAAGTCGGGGGACAAGACCCTCTACAAGGTCTCTATACCTGTGGATGCAAATATGGATGTGAACAACACCGTGCTTCTGCTGAAAGACAACGGTATAGAATCATACTACGTGTTCTAGGTGTTCTAATTTTTCCTTGAGATCTGCCACAAAGCTCCTGGTGTCTGTATGCCAGGGGAGAAGGTCAACTCCTAAGAATTCAGCCTTAGAACTGTCATTTATTAAAAATGTACGCCCAAAAAGTAGTATAAATTTACAATTATTTAAATTAGACTTTGAGAAAAGATAGACGCTTTCCCAGTAGTCAGGATAATCATCATAGTTGAAAAGAATCACATCCGGGTTCTTTTCCCTCATCTCATCCAGGGCCGCAATCGGGTTGTTATGGAGCACCAGGTTGTACTGAGGAGTGGCAGCCCGCTGTATAGCCTGCTGAAGGTTCTGGTTTTCTACGATACTGAAAATTGTCATATCTTTCCTCGTCTTATTATCACATACATTTGTTCTTTAATCTATATTTAAATTATATTTTTTTTGTGGTATCTTGGTTCTGTGAAATTGATTGACGATTTCATAAAAGATCTTACCTCCCGTTTCAGACCCCTCCCGGCTCACAAGAAGCTGGTGGATATCTTTTGCTCCAAGAAGTTCCCGATCACTATAGACGGCATCCGCAAGCTGCCCCTGGCTGCAGTCATTGCCGACCTTTTCCGCTATTCCAAGGGCTCTTTTCTTATTGTCCTTCCCAACGAGAAGGAGGCTGAGCTCTTTTTTGAGGATATCTCCCTCTGCTGTAAGGATGCCTGCTATTTACCTGCCTGGACCACCCTGCCATACAGGGGAGAAAGCCCCGGCGCACAGAACTGCGGAAACCGGGTCAAGGCGCTTACCAAGCTGATTTCAAGCCCCAAGTGCATAGCTGTCACATCGGTGGGGGCCTTCCTTACCCCTATGGTGCCTGCAGACTATTTCAAGGAGCATATCTCT
>JAEEGL011328664.1_pt1 | contig 14078 bp, 16 predicted proteins | sample 9134231 | NCBI WGS metagenome assembly JAEEGL01 (sample SAMN16246548, study PRJNA631951) | gut metagenome | biome: gut microbiome; feature: rumen; material: fiber-attached | host: Bos | place: Iran: Karaj | collected 2018-10 | reverse complement strand
TGAATATGAAACAAAGACTTGTTATCCAGAATATAAAAATATTTTTAATGCTTTAAGATATACACCATATTCTAATGTTAAAGTAGTTATAATAGGGCAAGATCCATATCATGGAGAAGGTGAAGCACATGGCCTTTCATTTAGTGTACAAGAAGGAGTTCCTTTACCACCAAGTTTACAAAACATATACAAAGAACTATACAATGACTTAGGTATTAAAAATACTAAAGGTGATTTAACACCTTGGGCAAAGGAAGGGGTACTTTTACTAAATAGTATTCTAAGTGTTGAAAAAGATAAACCACTTTCACATTCAAAACTAGGTTGGCAATTATTAACAGATCATATTATTAAAATTCTTAATCAAAAAGAAGAGCCTATAGTATTTATATTATGGGGTAGTTATGCAAGAAGTAAAAAAGAGTTTATTACAAATAAAAAACATTTAATAATAGAAAGCGTTCATCCAAGTCCACTTAGTGCATCAAGAGGATTTTTTGGAAGCAAACCTTTCTCAAAAGCAAATGAATTTTTAAAGAAAAATAATATAAAAGAAGTTAATTTCAAAAATTAACTTCTTTTAATATTTCTTAGCATAAATAAGTTTCTTTGGTTTCTTCCAAGATAGAGCAGTATCATAAGAAGAATTAGATTCAAGTATCTTATTGTTTAGTTCTTTACCATCATATAGATATCTATTAACATCTTCAATAGCTTCAATATATAAAGCAACTGCATTATTCCATAATTCTCTTAAAGATTCTTTATGTTCTTCACCACTAAATGGTTGTAACCATGTTTTTCTATCTCTATTTAAAAACCATTCAATCACTTTCTTTTTCTTTTCATATGTTATGTCACCAACAAAATCAGCTATTTTGGGGTGTTTTTCATTAAATCTATTTGATTCAAATGATTTAAGAGCATTAATACCTATATCATATTTATTACTTGCAAATAGACATCTAAATACATTTAAATAAACATAATCAATTATTCTTCTAGTTTCAGGATTATCAATTCTTGATTTAGAAAAGAAATCTTTATCATATATACCATATTTATCCATAATATAATTATCTAACCATAATTCTAATTGCATATGAGGATCAATTATTTGATTAATTTTCATATTACCAGTTAAATAATATACATATGGATGAAAAGAGTAGTCTAATATATAATGAGATATTTGCCCATACAAAAAACTAATTAATTCAGGATTTTCTAAACCATTTTCATTTTTAATAATACTCATTAAAAACATAAAAAAGTATTTAGAATTTCTATTATGTTGTGCATTAAATACAACTGGATCAGTAAATACTAAAGAATCTGGTCCAAAAGAAAAAACTTTTAAATCCTCAGGATTTAATTCAATTCTTTTATCTATATAATCATTACATTTAGTAATATGAATAGCATGTGTTTTATATGTAGGCATAATTTTCCTCCAGCAAAATATAATTTTAGTCTTTTAAAAATACTAAGTCAATAAAAAAGAAGTCTTTTTAGACTTCTAAATCATTATTAAAATCTATTTCTAATTCTTTTCCTTCAATTAGATCTTTAACTTTATATCTTTTAAATTTAGCTATTATATTATAAGGAAATTTACTAATTAATTTATTATAAACAACTGTATAAGAATTATGATAAGTTCTAAGAGATATTAATGATAATTCATTTTCTTCATATTCGTTTATTAATTCTCTAAATATTTTAATCTCTCTAGTTTTTTGTTTATCTTCCTTAATTTGTAATAATTCTTTATAACACTTATTTAATAGTTTTTCTGTTTTTAATGATGTATCTAATTCTTCAATATTATTTATATTATCAAATACTTTACTTTCAGTTTTATATTTATTTACTATTTCAGTTATAAATCTCTTAATAATATCAAGTTTATTATTAAATTTATTGTTATATTCTTCTTCAGTATCATTAAGTTTTTTAAATAAATCTAATATCTTTTCATGATAATATTTATAAAATAAAATAATGAAAGCTAGAATAACAACAATTACTATAGCAACTAGTGTAATAATGTATATTGTTTTCATATTTGTCACATCCTAATGACAATTATAGCATAATTTTTAAAATTTTTTAAATAAATATATTATAATTATATTGGGTGAAGATATATGAAAATAAAAGTTGCTGTATCAAATCACCATGTACATTTAACAAGAGAAGCTCTTGATGTATTATTTGGTGAAGGATATGAATTACATAATAAGAGAGATTTAACTCAAAAAGGACAATTTGCTGCTGAAGAAACACTTACAGTAGAAATTAATGGTAAACAATTAGAACATATTAGAATAGTAGGGCCTTGTAGACCATATACTCAAGTAGAATTATTAAATAGAGATAATGAATACTTTGGTATAAAAGCTCCAATTAGAGATAGTGGAGATTTAGCAGGAAGTGAAAATGCTTTATTAATTGGACCAAATGGAACTTATCAAGCAAATGAATCAACAATAGTTGCTGATAGACATATACATATGAGTGCAGAAGATTTAGTAACATTCCATCAAAAAGCTAAAAATATTGTAGCGGTTAGATGCAGTAATGGAATACTTATGAATAGTGTACATATTAAATCTGATGATACATGTGTACTTGAATATCATATGAATAAAGATGATGCAGAATATTTAGGTATAGAAACTGGAATGGATGTTGAAATAATATAGCAGAAATTGACTTTCTGCTTTTTTTGTGGTATAATGTATAGGCTTTTTTGAGGGGAGTAAAAATGAAAAGAGAATTTAAAGTAAAATCTATACCACAATGTTTAAAACAATATAAATCAACTGAAGATGAAAATGCAGTTAATTATGTAACTACTAGTGGTAAATTATATAAAGAATTAAAAGAAGATGGATTTAGTGATTATATTACAGAAATATTATTAGATGAAGAACATCCTGGACTATTATTTCCAGAACAAATTGTGTATTTAAATGACCAAATAAAAGGATTTATAAAAACAAAACCTGTAGGAACTAGATTAAATAGACTTAATGCTAAAAAAACAGAAATTATAGATATTTTAATAGCATTAAAAATATTTGAAAGACAATTAGAAGAATTTTCATATAATACAGGACTATCTATATATGAAATGAGAGCTCATAATTTACTTTTTACACCAGATAAAAGAATAGTTACTGTAGATATTGATAATACACAACCAGTTGAATATTTAGGTTATGAATCACTTCCATGTTTTAATAATACAATTCAATTATCAAGAGCACTTTATCCAATATTTATGAATGGAAAATTTAAATCTAAAACATTACAACAAATACAAAGTGAATGTTTAGGAGAAGGTTATACTAAACCATCTGAATTTATAAATGAAGCTTTAGACATTATGGATCATTATATAGATGTAAATACTTTAGAAGATTATAAAAATGGATTAGTTCTATTAAGAAAATAGAATTAATTCTTTTTTTATGTTATAATTTATTATCATGGAAAGGTAAATAATTATGGCAACGATAGGTATAGACATTGATGATACAATTACTAATAGTACTAGAGTAGTTAAATATTATATAAGTAGATACTCTAATGATAAAGAATTAAAAAAGAATGTAGAAGGTATCATAAGAGGAAGTTATGTTTCAGATGGTACTAAAAAATTCTATAAAAAACATAGTGAAATTATTGGTAATAATATAAAAGTAAAAAAGAATGCTAGAGAAATTATTCAAAGATTACATGATGAAGGACATAGAATAGTAATAGTTACAGCAAGAAATAATGATTACTATAATGATGCATATAAATTTAGTTATGAATATCTAACAAAGAATGGAATTGTTTTTGATAAACTAATAACAAACCAAGTATATAAAAAAGATACTTGTAAAAGAGAAAAGATAGATATTATGATAGATGATGCTATTGATACAGTAGATTCTACACAAGAAATAGGTATAAGATCTATACTATTTGATTCATCAATTAACAAAAATAAAAAAACTAAAGCAAAGCGTTTAAATAACTGGAATTCTGTTTATAATTATATTCATAAAAGTATAAAAGTTTGTAAAAATTTTGAATAATTAATTGACAAATTTTTTTAAATATTATACTATTAAATTGACATAGAAATATGTCATAGAACATTTATACGATTCATTGTGTAAGTGTTCGACCAAAACCCCCTGAGAGCCCGAAAGGGCTCATTTTTTTATGCCTTAATCCTTTAAAATAATGGTTTAAAAAATATATTATGTGTCAATTTATATAATAATACAGCTAGTTTTTATGATTGTTTTAGAAATATTAGTTAAAATAAAAGGTTAATAAAAAATGAAGTATAAAAAACTTCATTTTTTCTATCAAATTTGACACACAGTATTAAATATGTTTATAATATATAATAGAGGTAAATAATATGAAAAAGATAGTGGTTATGATAATCGCATTCTTTTGCTTTGCAAATGTTTTATTTGCAACTGAGGTAAGCAGTTTTGATGAATTAAAAACTGCAATTGCGAATGGGGAAACTCAAATAGATATAACTGATAATATAGAGTACAATGCACTAATTAGTTTAAGTACTAATGTTGTTATTAATGGAAATAATCATATATTTAATAGAAGCAGTTCATATAATGGTAGATTGTTTACTATTACTGCTGCTGGGGTAGTTGAAATAAATAATTTAACTATAGATGGTGGTGCCCCAGGGTGGTCAATGGATTTAGAAAATAGATATTATACACAAGCAGAAAATAAAGGATATATTAGAATACCAACAATTAATGGCACAGGAGATATTATTCCAACAACTGCTTTAATAGGTAATGCAGGAAATTTAACTATTAAAAATGTAACTTTTAAAAATATTAGAACAACTGCTTCAGGTAGTGCTATTAGTGGAGCAGGAAATAATACTATAAGTGATTCAGAGTTTAATCATATTTGTAGTAATAAAAATGGTGGTGTTATTTATATTAGTGGAGGTACAACAAATATATCAAACACTAAATTTATTGATAATACAGCAGGTTGTGGTAGTGTAGGTTCTATTAATGGTGGCTCTATATATGCAGCAGGTGGTAGTATAAATATTACAGGCAATTCACTTATGGAAAATAATATTGCACAAGCAAATGGTGGTGCAATTTATGTATCAACAGCAAATGTACATATAAAAGATACAACTTTCAGAGAAAATAAAGTTGGAAATGATGGTTCTGTTATACATCTTGTATCTACTGATGCATCAAAAACTTTATTAATAGAAGATAGTATTTTTGAAAAGAATTATGGACTTGCTACAACAGGACAAAGTATGGGTACAATATGGCTAACAAAATGGCCTAGTACTGAAGAAAACCATTAGTTATGAAAAATTTGGTATTTAAAGATAATATTGCTAGAGTAGGAGGAGCAGTTGCTGACTTAGCTTCTGATACATATGTTTATTATGAAAACATAGAGGTATCTGGGTGTTCAGTAAATAGTGGCGCAGCATTTTATTGCCAAACTGCTGATGCTACAATTGTAAATTTAAATGTACATGATAATGTTATAACATCACAAGGAGCCGGATTATTTGTGTCAGGTGGCGCAAAAATAAAAATGTCAGACTCAACTATTACAAATAATACAGCAGGAAGTTCTGGAGGTGCTATATATTTAATAGCTGGCGAAATAGAATTGACTAATACAACTATTACAAATAATACTTCACCAATGAGAGGAGGAGGTATATTTGTAAGAGGATATTATGATGGATACAATCCTGTTTTAACAATTAATAATTCAATTATTAAAGATAACAAAGCGGAAGGTTCTGGAGGAGGAATATGTGTTGCTGATAATCCAACAGTTATTACTAAAGTTACTATAGATGATCAAACTAAAATATATGATAATGTAGCAACGGGATTCGCAGATGACTTTGTATATGTAAGAAACGATGATGTAGGAAATGATACAAATCAAACTGTAACATTAGATAATATTAGTATAGCTGGTATTAATGGAATAGATGGATGGTATCATGATAATGAAAATGATAGATTTGCTACTACAGATAATCCAACTAAATTTGAAAATTTTGTTGGATATAAAGGAGCAGGAATATTCTTAAAAGCTGCAGGAGTTAGCACAATAGATTATGACTTAGTAGGTGGTAGTAATGACAATATAGAAGTTGTTACAGTTAAATATGGAGTTGAAACACAAATATCAGATGACATACCAGAAAAGGAAGGATATCTATTTACTGGATGGAATACTGAAGCAACAGGAAGTGGAACTAGTGTTCAACCAGGGTCTACTTATGATGGAAAAGGTGGACTAATGTTATATGCTCAGTATGTTGAAGATAAAAACAATAATGGAATAGATGATAGTACAGAACCACATTATACAGTAGAATTTGTAACAGATGAAAATGGTACTTTAGAAGGACCTATAAAATATGAAAATGTATTAACGGGTTTAACTTTTGAACAAGCAGGAATAAATATACCAACTATAAAGCCAAAAGAAGGTTATATAGTAAGTGAAGAAAATGATGGATGGGATATAAAACCAGGTGGAGTAGTTAATAAGAATTTAAAATATACTGCTCAATACAAAGCAATCGAAAAAGAAGAAATAATAGAAGTAGTAGAAGTAAACGAAACACAAATAGATGTACCAAAAACAGAAGATAGTATTATTAAATATTTTAGTTCATTCTTTATAAGTTTAATTGGTACTATAGTAATATCAATTGTATTAAAAAAATCTTATGATTATCAATCATAAGATTTTTAATTATTCACAATTAATTCTTTTTTCTATTTTTTTTAACTAACAAAAGCTTTAACAAAGTTTTTATAATATATATGTTATAATATATATAGGTGTTTAAGATGACAAATAATAACATAGATAATTCAGTTTTATTTAAAAAAATAAATGATACCTTAGCAAATATTGATTTAAAAACACTAGAAACAGTAAGAAAAGAAATGTTAAAAGAAGGTAAAGATGTTCATTTATTAGATAAAGCTATTGATGAAAGAAAAAGGAGAGATGATTTAATCGTGAGTGATAATAAAGGATCTATTCTAGACTTATTTAATCCACCAAAAGAAGAAGACGATGATGACTTAATGCCATGGGAAAAAGAAGCCATGAAAGATAAAGAATATGAACCACAAAATTTTGAAGAAGAAGATCTTGAAGAAGATGATTATTACTTTGAAGATGATAAAGATTAAAAAGGCATTAAAATGCCTTTTTAATTGACTTTTCGAGCAAAAAAAAGTATAATATGCAATCGAAATTGGGGGTTATTATGGGAAGAAAAATACAATCAATATATGAATATTTTAGTGAATTTTCAGAACAAGAAATTGATGATATGATTTTTGATTTGTCAATGCCTGAAAAATTATTAATAAGAGATAGATATGGAGACGATTTACATAATCCAGTAAGAAGTACTGCTTTCACAGTAGAAAAAAAAGGAAGATTTTATTCATATCTATTACCAAAGATGAAAAGATTATTAGTTTCAAGACATGCTGCAATAGTAGAACCAGAAGAAGAGGAAACTAAAGTAGAAGAAGTTAAAGTAGAAGAACCAAAAGAAGATATAGATTTAACAGCAAAACTATTTGAGTTAGTTAAAAAAAGAAAAACTAATAGAGAAATATGTGAAACTCTTCATATAGATTCATCACAATTATATAGTATGTTATTAAATTTAAGAAATAATGGTATGTTTATATCAAGAAGATATTATTCAGATGGCTCAATTCTATACAGACCAGCTACTAATTTTGCTGAAATAAAGAAAATGAGTATCTATGAACAAGATAGAACTATTATTACAGATCCAAAAGAAGATTTTATAAAAAGTGTAGTTTTTGCAGATCCACATTTTGGAAATGAATTAGAAGGAAAAGCTTTATTAGATAAAATGTTTAATTATTGTATTAAAAATGGTATACATATAGTTCTATGTGGTGGAGATTTAATAGATGGTGCTTATACAAAAGGCACACAAACAATACCTGAATTATATAAACAAATAGAATATTTTATTAAAAATTATCCATCTGATAAAAGTATATTAACTTTTAGTGTAGGAGGAGACCATGATTTAAGTGCTATTGCAGCTGAAGGCTTAAGTATAATGGAAGCATGCAATAATCTTAGACATGATATTATAATTGGTGGATATAACAATTGCGGAATTAATATTCAAAATGATCAAATATTATTAACTCATCATATAGATGGAGGATATCATAGATCAACATCAGCACCTTTAATATTACATGGACATCTTCATAGTTATAAAACATATTTTAAAGATAATTCATTAAATATAACAATACCATCATTATCAAGTATTAATCAACCAATGCCAACTATATTAGAAATAGGTATTAATCTTAATAAAGGTTTTTTTGAAACATCTTATGTAAAACAAATATATCTAGGAGAACAAGATATTGTATTAGGTGAATTTACGTATGATTTATCAGCAAATAGAACATTACCATCAGAACCACTTAAAAATACTGAATCATATAAAATTGCTAGTACAGAAAAGAAAGAACCACAACCAGTAAAAAAATTAACACCAATGTCTCAAGTAGATAAATTTAATAAAAGATATGGTTTATAATAATAAAAAAAGAAGATATTAATCTTCTTTTTTATTATTCATTTATTAATCCAATAGTAGGGTGAATACCATCTTCATTATGAAAATCACTACCAGTGCTTGTTTCTAAATTATGTTTTTTAGCAAACTTATTCCATTTATCTATATCATTATGTTTAACATTATTTCTATCTATATAAATATAATTAGATTCTATACCATCTATATCCATAGTATTAATAATTTCTAATATATCTTTTTCAGTTAATCCATCCTCATATGTATATGCTACAGGATGGGCAAGAAATACTTTTCCATTAGCATTCTTAATTAATTTAGAAGCTTCACTAGGTGTGATAGTTTCTTTTTTTACATATGCAGGACATCCTTCATTCATAATAGTTTCAATGAATTCACCTTTATTAGGTATATGACCAAACTCTTTATTTAATAAATCATAATTATCTTTATTATTAATTATATCTAAAGCTATATGAGCTTTAGTAACAGAATCAACTTTATCAAGTTCATCTATATTTATTAAATAACCTAAGTCTTTTAATTTATTACTAACTTTATATAAATAATCATGTCTAGAATTTCTAAGAGATTCTAATTTATTTAATAATTCATTATTATTTAGATCTATATTATATCCTAAGACATGAATACTTTTTTTATTATATCTAGTAGATATTTCAACACCAGTGATTATTTCAATGTTATTCTTTTTACAATAATCAAATAATTCATCATTATATGCTTCAATAGTATCATGATCAGTTATAGACATTTTATTAACATTATGTTTTACACACTTATCAATTATTTCAAAAGGACTTAATTCACCATCAGAATAATAACTATGTATATGCATATCTATCATAATAATCACCTTTTTATAATATCACTATGTCTATCATCATATATTTGCTCTCTAGTAGCAGTTAATGCTAGTTGCTGTATATTTCTAAGAGCAATATCATATATTTCTTTTGTTGGTTTCATTCTTTTTGATTTTGGTGAAGAAATAACTTTAGCTGGACCAAAAACATAAGCATCCCCAACATCTTCTAATATAATATCTTTTAATCCAGAATAATCATAATTAACATTACCATATCTTCCTTGACTAAATACATCTTTTAAAGATGTTAAATCACTTAAATCTGGTTCAATACCTTTTTCTTTAGCATCTTCAATAATAGAAGTTAATCTATTAGCTTCAAAAGAGTATAAAGAAGTAAAATTAATACCTGATGCTATTGATAGTTCTAATACTTTTCCCCAGCCACAGCATCTATTATATAAATCATCATTTGCTTTTAATGATTGAAGAGTTTCATTAAAATCATATTCTATATCTCTAATAGTAAGATGCCATTCTCCAAACTCATCGCTATCTAAAATTCCATATGTAGCGCCAGGAATACCTTCATCAGCTAGTCCTACAGAGCCAGGGTTAAATAGTGTAATACCTTTTTTAGTTTCCTCATGAGTTTCATGAGTATGAGCAGTTATAATAGACATTTTTTCTCTTTTAACCATTTCTAATTCTGTTATATTAATTCCCATTTTATGTTTTACAAATAATGGTCTTACCCCGGGTTCTCTTATTACTAAAGTTTCTGGTAAAGAAGCTAAAAATTCCAATTGTTCCTGACTTAAACTACGACAAGATAATAGGGCAGCACCCATAGTAGAATCTAAACTCCAATCAGGTTCTTTTCCTTCTTTTTGAGCTTGTAAATATGGAACTACTTGGCCAGTTTCTCTATTACCACTAATAATATATGTTTTATTATGTTTAGCAATATTTTGCATTAATTCTACAACCTTAGGGCCATCTGGAAAATCACCAACATAATCTCCAGCGAAAACAAAACCATCTATTTCATTTCCATAAGTAGATAATGCATCATATACAGCTGCTTCAAATGCAGGATAATTACCATGTATATCACCAAAAACTATTAATTTCATAATAAAATCTCCTTTTATGTAGTTATATTTTAACATATATAATAGTTTTATTTCAATTAATATGGTATAATAACGAGCTAGGTGATGAGATGAAATTCAAATCAAATAAAATATCAAAAAAAGCTTTTTTATATATAAATGAAGAAGATGTTATGTTTATCACTAATCCAGGTAGAATGGGTGATGAAGATGGATCTACATTTATTATTAAACAAGATAATAAATATAAAATATATAGATTAAGTGGGTGGATGTATCCAAATAAAGAAACAGAAATATCACTTGATGATGCATTAAACCAATTTCCTAAATGGAAAGAAGTTTGGAATAATAATGGTAATGAAGAAAAATATAAATACATATATATGGGATTTGGAAATGGATTAGCAATAGATAATTCAATATATGATGAATTTAAACCATATTTAGATAAAAGAGTAGAAGAATATTTAAAAGATGAAAAAGATAAAAAAAGCTTACAATATGCAGCTATATTTAATACTTGGAAAGAAGCTTTCACAGATATGTTAAGTAATAGGGGGGAGAACAATAATGAGTAATGGTAAATTTGAAGAATTAAATGTTGCTGAAGAATTATTAGTAAAAAATATGATTGATTGTTTATTTTTATATCAAAAAACTTCACTTATGCAACTTGACGCAGAAGAACGTGATATTTTATCAAGAGCAATTAAAAAATACTGTCTTGATAATGCTAAAAGAATTCTAGAAACACCAGATGAAGAGCAAATGAAATTAAATAGAAAGTACTAGTAATAGTACTTTTTTAAATATAAAAAAATATATTTGAAAATATTTTATGTTATAATTATTTTAGTTTATAACAATAGGAGCAATAAATGATAAAAAGTTTTTCAAAAGAAGCCAAAAAAAATCTTAAATATTATGTATATAAACTAATAGATCCAAGAGATGGAAAAGTTTTTTATATTGGTAAAGGAAAAGGCAATAGAGTTTTTTCACATATGAATTTATTAAAAGGTTTTAAAAATAAAGATGATGAAACAGAAAAAATAGCAAGAATAAGAGCTATTCAAAATGAAAAATTAAATGTAATTGCAGTAATACATAGACATGGAATGGATGAACAAACAGCATTTGCAGTAGAAGCAGCATTAATAGATGAATATGATAATTTAACAAATATTCAATTAGGGCAGGGAAGTAGTGATTATGGTCCAATAAATGTAAACCAAGTAGAACAAATATATGGACTTGAAAAATTAAAAACAAATGAAATTAATCCTGAAGATCGTTTGTTGTTAATTAAGATTAAAGAATCTTATCTAGTAAATAATGGCAACGATATTTATGAGACTGTTCATTATGCTTGGAAAATTGGCAAAGATAGAGAAAAAGTTAAACAAGTAGCTGCAGTTATAAATGGTGTAATAAAAAAAGTGTATGAAGTTGATAATTGGTATTATGTTGAAGAAAGAAAAAGATATGCTTTTAATGGACATGAAATTGAATCTAAATATACTAATAAAAGAATACCAGATGAATATATGAGAAAAGGTATGGCTAATCCATTTATATATACATTTGATAAATAATAAAAATGTAACTAGTGAAAAAATTGATTAAAAATATTTGTGTGATATAATAATATCATTTTCAGGGGGACATATGTTTTATAAATTACCAGAAGAAAAAAGTTTAGAATTATTAGAACTATTAAGAAATAGAAGATCAAATGAAGAATTATGTAACGCTCTTAATATAGATAGAAAACAATTACATGAATTATTATTAGATTTAAAAATTAATGGTGTTTCAACTGTAAATACTTATTTTTCTGATGGTTCAATTAAATATAGATGTTTACAACATTTATCTGCTTTAAAAACCTCTTATAATACTGATAAAATAATAATAACTGATAGTAAAGAAGATATATTAAGAGTTTTAATAATATCTGATTTACATATGGGTAATATATTAGAAAGAATAGATTTAATTAATAAAGCATTTGATTATTGTATTAAAAGAGGTATAAATATTATTCTATGTGGTGGAGATATGATAGATGGTACATATTCAAGAACAGAACAAAGAATACCAAATATTTATGAACAAATAGAATATTTTTTAGAGAATTATCCATATGATAAAAATATATTAACTTTTAGTGTAGCAGGAGATCATGAAGTATCTGCTTTAAGAGATAAAGGTATTAACATAATTGAGATTTGTAAGAATAATAGACACGATATTATTTATGGTGGATTTAATAATATGGTTGTAAATATAAAAAATGATAAATTATTATTAACACACTATGTATTAGGTGGAACTCAAAGAAGAACAGATGCTCCAATTATATTAAATGGACACTATCATGAATATTCATTAATTAAACGTGATGACGTATTATATATGAAATTACCAACTTTATCAGATATTCATAAAGAATATCTAAATGCTGTAGAAATGGAATTATATTTTAAACAAGGTTTAATAGAAAGTACTATTATTAGAAATGTTCATTTAGGAGAACAAGATGAAATAATGCATGAATCACAAATCACTTTAAGAGATAATATCCAAAATCAAAGTCTACTAAATGTAGAACAATTCAAAGATAAAGAACAATTATTAAAATTATAAAAGAGACAATAAATTGTCTCTTTTTATTTTTAAAAATTTATATTTAAAAGTATGCTCTCTTCTGACAGCTTTGGATTATTATGATATAATAAATTAAGTGAGGCAGTTAAAATAATGCTTATTGAGGAGATAAATTTATGAATAAGAAAAGCATAATAGCAATAGAGAAAATTTTAAATTGTATTAATGAATTAGAAATAATGTGTACTGGTAGGGATGATAATTATTTTTATGATAGTTATGAAATGCCAATTCTTTGCAATTTAGTAAATGAAGTGGAAATTAATTTGAATAAGATTAGTACAAAAATTAAAAGAAAATATGATAATGTTAATTGGTGTGTTATTGATTCTTATAAGGAAGAAGATGGTGAATTCAAGATTCTTAAAATGGGAAAAGTTTGGGAACTTGCAAACATTGTTTTAAAAAAAGAATTAAAGAGGGATTTAAGTAATATTTTAAAAATGGAACTTCCTATATATTACACAAATTATTGTAATCAACAACATAAAAGATTTTTAAAAAATTAAAAATTTACAAATATGGATTAATAATATATTCTAGGTAAGAAATAGGTAATAAAAACCCAAAATGAGCTAACAAAATATAACAACTTTTAACACTTTTTAGCACATTTTAACACCATTTGAACGGAAATGAACCGATAGTTTTGAACCCCCTGAAAGAGAGTCATGAATAATTGACTCTCGTTTTTTATGCATAAGTAAAGAGATTGTAGATGGAATATTTAATAGTTTTTAATTAGGTTTGAAAAGGAGTTAATAAATAACTCTTTTTTTATAGTTGT
>JAEEGL011278515.1_pt1 | contig 14078 bp, 11 predicted proteins | sample 9134231 | NCBI WGS metagenome assembly JAEEGL01 (sample SAMN16246548, study PRJNA631951) | gut metagenome | biome: gut microbiome; feature: rumen; material: fiber-attached | host: Bos | place: Iran: Karaj | collected 2018-10 | reverse complement strand
TTCTTTTGAACTTGGAGTGTTGTATTCTACAGAGTCAGAAAAGCTTGCAGATTTTAATGGAAGTAAGGCGAGCACTAAGAATCTCGTAGGCAACGCTTATAAAGTTTCCTTGTCATCATTACAGCCTAATACTACTTACTATTACCGTTCATTCGTAACTACTGGTGGAATCAATAACTATGGAAAGATAAAAAATTTCACCACTCAAGCTGTCGCAAGCCCTATCACTATGCAAGCAGACACCATAACTGCTTTCTCTGCTTATCTGCATGCAAAAAATGAAATTCCAAAAGATTATGAAAAAGAAATCGGTTTTTCAAGCTATGATGGGTTCGTGATTTCTGAAAAGAGTGATAGTGTAGAAGATACAGGATGGTTTGTATCATCGGATACTTACTATTATGATTCCAATTATGGGCGGCAAGTGAAGTCCTATAAATCATTCCAAAATGGGTTATATAGAATAATTGCAAATGGCTTGCAACCTAAAACAACCTATTATTATAAAGCATGTACAAAAATCAATGGTGGTTATACTTATGGAGACACCAAAAGCTTTACAACTGGAGGATTTGACAAACCTACTGTTTCAACTCCGACGGATATAACGATTACATCAGCTTCTGTTATTGTTCTGACTCAAAATTTAAGCAACTATACCGTAAACTCAATAGGAGTGATCTATGGTACAGATGCCTCAAAGCTTGAAACATATCATAATACAGCAACGTCAAACACGATTTCTGGTACACAGCATCCGGTTTCAATAAGTAATTTGAATCCAAATACAGTTTATTACATGAAACCATTCGTTTCTGTCAACACAGGAACTCAAGCACGAACGGTATATGGTGAAACTGTATCATTCAAAACAGCAAATTTCCCGGCACCTACTTCTAACGTGAATGAAGTGACACATAACAGTGTATCAATAACAGTTAACACACCTCAGACTTCTTTATACAAGAAGGTAGGAGTTCAATATAGCCTTAAAAAGGATGATATTAACAATGGAAATATTGTTTATATCTCGGATTATACAACCGAGACAACAAGCACCATTAAGATTAGTGGACTATCTGAACAGACAACCTATTATTATCGTCCACTCTATTACGCGTTAAAAGGAAACTCTAATTACGGGTATGATAATGTTTACGGAGATGTGAAAACTTTTGTTACTACGGAAGCTCCTCCACGGCAGACTATGACAATTACAACTGCAGGAACCTACGGGTGGAACACTTACAATTCTGCATCTTATAGTAATTGCTTGAAGAGTAACAATAATGGCATACCAAGTTCTACTGCACGTTCTATCCTCTCTTTTACTGTAAATCAAACTTCATCTTTAACATTTGGCTATTGGGTATCTTCAGAAAGATACTATGACAAGTTGACCATTAAAGTGGATAACAATGTAATATGCGATGGTATTTCAGGTAGCACAGGTAATTCATCATATTATGTGTCCTTAGAAAAAGGAGATCATACTATTACACTTGAATACACGAAAAATAATAGTATTAATAGTTATGATGATTGTGGATACATCTATAATATTGCTATAAATGGTGAATTGTTGGCTAATGGCGATTTCAAATAGGGCTATCTATGATGCCAACGGCAGAAAACTCAGCAAGATGCAGCGCGGAGTGAATATCCTACTGATGAACGATGGTACGAAACGGAAGGTCATCGTGAAGTAGGTATTCAATTAATTTGCGTCTTAATGACCATCGTTGCAGCCATATTCCATTGAGAATGTGGCTGTTGCGTGTTTTCTATAGCGAGGTGTGGTCAATTGTCATTTGTCAAAATCGATTCCAGATTCGGTCATTTTTCGCCTAAATAATTATATATTAATAATTTAATACTATTTTTTAGCGAGTTTGTGACATCCAGAAATCGATTTTGACAAATGACCAAATGACCAGATTGGGGGCTTGAAATGCGCTATCTATCTGTATTTCAGAGTATTGTAACGCCTACAGAATGGTCAATAAAAACGGAGATTTATCTCAAAAACACTACACACTACACAAAACCTTGGTCTTTGAAATGATAAATCATAAATGATATATTATAAATGATAACGATTCTTGATGATGTAAAGGCACTTTTTTGCCTTTTTATGGAGAAAAAGGAGGGAAAAGTTGTGTAGTGTGTAGTGTTTTTGAAAAAAAACTCCGTTTTTTGTAAGACAGACATTCTAAGTTTTGTCGCCGAAAGACGTATGGTCTTCCCCGATAGGACGTATGGTCTTCTGCGATAAGACGTGACGGTTTGCGCGACAGGACGTGAGGGCCGGGATGTATATATGTCTCGGCTCTTACGTATATATGTCTTGGGCTTTACGTATATATGTCTCGACCGAGACGACAGGACATGTGGGGCATAGCGCCGGCTTGGGTGCAGACGAAGGCACTGACTTCGACGGCCTTCTGATGGGCTTCGCGGATACTCTTGCCGCTGAGTAGACTGGCTACAAGAGCTCCTGTGAAGCTGTCGCCGGCGCCCACGGTATCTACGACGTCCACTTTCGGCGTTGGCAGGAAGAACGTGGCGTCGGGGGTGATGATGTAACTGCCGTTGGTACCGCTGGTGAGCACGAGCATCGAGAGCCCGTAGTCGGCGATGAGCTGGTGTTTGTCCTTGTCGAGCATGGGGGAGATGATGTCGAGTTCTTCGTCGTTGATCTTTAGGATATTACAGCGGCGAAGGGATTCTTCGATGATGTCGCGTGTGTAGAACTGCTGACGCAGGTTGATGTCGAAGATCTTCAGGCAGCCGGGGCTTACAGCGTCGAGGAAGTGCAAGATGGTGGTGCGCGATTCGGGATGGCGCTGTGCCAGCGAGCCGAAGCAGACGGCGCGGCATTCGCGGGCGACGGCCTCCATCTCTGCGGTGAAGGGGATATGGTCCCAAGCTACGTGCTGCTTGATTTCGTAGGAGGGGATGCCTCGGTCATCGACTGTCACCTGCACCGTGCCCGTCGGGTAATCGACACGCGGCATGAGGTATTCAAGGTCTTTCTGGCGTAATATATCAAGGATCTCGTCGCCTAAGATGTCGCGGCCTACTGCGCTGATGGCAAGGGCATTGCATCCCAAGCGACCTGCATGATAGGCGAAGTTGGCAGGGGCTCCGCCGAGTTTCTTTTCTGTAGGCAAAACGTCCCACAACGCTTCGCCGATTCCTACGACATAGGGTTTCATATATTAGTTGACGAGTTATCGGAGCAGGATCTTGCGGCCTTGATAGACGAGGAGACCGCGAGGGGAGGCGGCGGGGGAGACGGGGTGACCGGAGAGGATATTGTTAAGGTCGCTGACCCTCAACCCTGTCCCCTCTATGAGGATGAGGTTCTTTCTGTGGCGGAATCTGTATAATCCCTACATTTATTGTTTGTTTTTTTTCCAGGCCCTTGCCCTGACAGCAATGTTTTTCTGCAAGCACTCGCTGTAGAGCCACGGTTCGCAACTGTGGATGTCTCCCACGTTGAGGAGGTTTTTGTAGGGCTTGTACTCCGAACCGCTGTAGCCGCTGACTACGAGTACATGGTATTCAGGCGATAGTATGGCGGTGATGGTGTCGTGGAGCGTGGCGGGTGTAGCATCCGTACGCCAGTTCACCGAGTTGATGCCCATGCAGGTGGCAGCGATGACAGGCTTGATGTATTTCACATCCTTCACTGTGTTGTAGCAGATGGTGACGCCCGTGTCTGACTCGTTTTGTGCGGCTTTGATGTGTTTGGTTTGCAGCGTGTCTTCAGGTGTCACTTTGTAACCCAAAACGTATGCTGCTGCCAGCTGCTCATAGGTTTCATCGTCCATGTGTTTCAGCAGTTCCACCACAGCCAGGCCTCCCTGACTGAAACCTGCGATGACCAGTGGCCGTCTCTGGTCGCGATGGGCCTGGAAATGGTCGAAGGCCTCGCAGACGTCGCTCATCGCCAGTCGGGTTCGACTATAGACGGTGTCTTCATTCTGTGTTTCGAAAGCTTCAATGGTTGCATGACGATAGTAGGGAGCATAGAAACGGTTGCCTGGCGCCATGTAGGCGGCTACGCGATTGATCTCTTTGGCCATACGCTCGCGATGCGTGGGATTCCACACGTCGGCATAATGACTTACGGAACTATCTGCTGTTATCCAATCCTTTTCCCATGTAGAGACAACATAAAACACATCAGCCCCCGTTCCCTCGGTATCGCAATCCTCAGTGATCCACATCGTCGTGTCTGAATAGTCTGGAGCCTGCGGAATATACTGTGTTGCCACAATCACATGGACATTGTTGCAGTAGTGGCATGTGGCCACACCTGCACAACAGATGATTATGAGAATGGTTGTGAGCAACCAAAGTTTATTCTTTTTCATATTGCTTTATGTTTTATTCACTCGTCACTCACGATGGCCATGAAAGAGCGGATAATGGATATGAGTTAGCGGAGGAGGATCTTGCGGCCTTGATAGACGAAGAGACCGCGAGGGGAGGCGGCGGGGGAGACGGGGTGACCGGAGAGGGAAAAGAACTGGTTAAGGGTGAAGGGTTTATGGTTCATGGTTAAGGGTGAAGGGTTAATGGTTCTGGAAGGGTTCTTCGAGGTGGGGGTGTCGGCGGGCAGGGAGGTGATGCCGTCGGGCACGCGCTGATAGACGCGTACGTAGTCGAAGAAGGTGATGTAGGTCTGGGAGGTGTTGGCGGCCTTGGCCCAGGAGCCGTCGCCGACGCTCTGATTGAGAATGATGTAGAAGGGGTGGTCGAAGGGCCACTGGCCTTGCTGCAGGGCGCTGGCATCGGTGGACTTGGGATAGGTGGCGACGACCTGGCCGTCGAGGGTCCAGCGGAGCTCGGTCTCGGTCCAGATGAGTCCGTAAACGTGCCAGGCGTTGACTTCCACACTTTCGTTGAAGCCGTTCTGCGGGTCGTTCTTGTGGCCGAGGTCATAGGTCCAGTGGGAGTGTACGGTGTGGTAGGCGCGCTGCTGGTTGTCGATGCTCTCGAAGATGTCGATTTCGCCTCCGCGGGGCCAGCCGTCGCAGGGGGGCTGGGGCATCATCCAGGCGGCGGGGAAGTTGCCGTTCTGGATGTTGGTGCGCAGGCGTACCTCGACTTTGCCGTAGGTGAAGGAGAACTTGCCCTGGGTCTCTACGGCGCCGGTGATCATGGGTACGTTGTCTCTGGTGGTGTCGGGGTTGGGGATGGCACGACAGACGAGGCGTCCGTTCTTGATGTATGCGACCTCGGGGGAGTCGGATATCCATCGGCACCAGGTGGCGCTGTAGCGGGTGGAGCAGCGCCATTTGGCGGGGTCGGGGGCGGAGCCGTCGGGCTGGTCGAATTCGTCGGAGAAGATGAGCTGGTAGGCTTGGTCGTCGTCAGCGGCGGCTGCGGGCTCCAGGTGTTGGGCGTGCAGGGTGGCAGCGGTGCAGCATAAGAGGAGGGTGATGAAGAGTTTTCGCATGGCTTCCTATTTCTTTTGTTCCTTGGAATAGCGCTTGATGAGGTTGTAGGCTTGGTAGAGTCCGTACTCGCCGGCTTGTGAGAGGTCTGAGAGGCCGAGCTGCACTTGTCCGTCGAGGATACAGGCGAGGCCGCGGTTGTAGTAGGCGGCGGGCAGGCGGGGCTCGATATTCAGGGCGCGGCTGAAGGCGTCGCGGGACTGGCGGTAGTCGCGCAGCAGGAACTGGATGACGCCGATGTCATACCAGGCGTAGGCGAAATCGGGCTGGAGTTCGACGGCGCGCTGCAGTTCGTCGAGGGCGCGGGAGTAGGCGAGACGTGTGGTGAGGCTGGCGGTCTCCTCCTCGGCGGACTGGGCTTCGGTCTGGCGACAGCGCACCTGTGCTATCATGAAGGGTATGAGGGCGTTGCGCTCGTCGAGTTCCGCGGCGCGCTCGAGGTCGGTGACGGCGCTCTCGAAGTCGCGGACATGATAGGCGGCGAGTGCGCGGGCGATGTAGAGGGTTGCGTCGGGGTGGGCGGCGCTGTTGATGCGTGCGGTGAGCTGCTGGATCTGGGCGAAGTGTTGTTGCAGTTCGCTCTCTGCGAGCTGGGGTTCGAGGTTGGTAAGCTGGAACCTGGGATTAGAGGGCAGGGCCTGGAGCTGGGCGAAGTGTTCCTTGAGGTGTTCGACGAGGAGGTGGTAGGGCATGAAGCGGGAGGTGGGATTCTTCATGCTGTGGAGGGCGACGACGTAGATAGGCTGGGGGGAGAGTTCCACCTTGCGGTCCTGCACGCGTCCGCGGTAGGCGCTCTCGTATTCGCGCTGTGGCTCGTCGCTGTCGGCTTCGACGATGCTGGCGTAGTCCTCGATGGAGCGGTCGCTCTTCTTTCGGGTTTTCGGGGATGTGGGCTTGTAGAGTCCGGCGCGGTTGTCGAGGCGTGCTTTCATGACTTTGAACTCATCGCGCTCGGCGCCGTAGGTGTCGCCGAGTTTGCGGCGTACGGCGGCGCGCTGGAGGTAGCCTGCCCAGAACTCGGGGTACTCGTCGATGACGGCGGTGATGTCGCGCAGGGCGCCGTTGAGGTCGCCGGTCTGGTCGAGCAGGAGGGCGCGGTTGTAGAGGGCTATCATATTGTCGGGCTCCTGGGAGAGGACGAAGTTGAAGTCCTCGATGGCGCGGTTGTCGTCGCCGAGCTGGGCGCGCATGAGTCCGCGGTTGAAGTGTCCGAGGTAGTTGTTGGGCTCGATCTCGAGAGCCTGGTCGTAGTCTTCCATGGCGCCGCGGAGGTTGTTCTGATGATAGCGGGCGAGGGCGCGGTTGATGTAGTTGCCGGCGTGGCGCGGGCGCTGGATGATGGCTTTGTTGATTTCCTCTTCGGCTTGTGCGTAGGCTCCGCGCTGGAGGCTGATCATGGAACGCATGGTCCACGCCTGTGCGTCGAAGGCGTCGACGACGAGTGCCGAGTCAATGAGTTCGAGGGCGCGGACGGTGTCGGTCTGTGCGATGGCGACTTGCGCCTTCATGGTCAGATTCTCGGCATCGCGGGGCCAGTAGCGGATCATCTGGTCGAGGGCGGAGTCTGCCTGGGCATAGTTCTTCAGTTCGAAATGACAGAGGACGAGGTTGTGCCAGCAGGCTTTGTTGCGGGGCTCCATGGAGATGACTTTCTGGTAGTCGCGCACGGCGCCCTCGAAGTTGCGGAGGTTGACGCGACAGAGGCCGCGGAGCTGGTAGCCGTTGGAGACGTAGGGGTTGCGATCGAGGCTCTCGGAGCAGTCGAGTTCGGCGCCCACATAGTCCTCGAGGTAGAATTTTGCCAGGCCGCGGAAGAAATAAGGTTCAGAAAGGTAGGGCTTGGCGCTGATGACCATATTGAAGCGCTGGATGCTGAGCACATAGTCTTCGTAGTAGAGGGCATTGCGGCCCATCAGCATAACACGGTCGGTGTTGATCTGGGCGTTACAAGTTGAAAGGTTGAAAAGTTGAAACGTTGAAAAGAGAAAAGTGGGCAAGGAGAATTGGCCCGCGAGCAAAAAGCCTGCGAGAACCAGCAATCGACGAAGGGCGATGTGAATTTTCAACGTTTCAACGTTTCAACTTTTCAACTTTTCAACTTTTCAACGTTTCACTTTGACTTTATAGTCGCAGGAGAAGCGGCCCTTGAGGAGGTCGTTGATCTTGCCTTTCAGCATCTGCTTGCGCAGTCCCTGGATATGGTCGGTATAGACCTTGCCGTCGAGGTGGTCGAACTCGTGCTGCATGACGCGTGCGAGGTAGCCGTCGACCCATTCGTCGCGCTCGTTGAACTCCTCGTCGAGGTAGCTGACGCGCACTCGGGTGGGGCGCTTCACGGTTTCGCTCAAGCCCGGCAGCGAGAGGCAGCCTTCGTCCATGGACTCCTGGTTGCTTTTGTCGTACTCTTCGATGTAGGCGTTGTAGAAGACGTGGCGGTAGCCGGCATATTGGGGATAGTCTGTCTTGATGGGATCGAGATCGATGACCACTACGCGCACGCTGCGTCCCACCTGGGGCGCTGCCAGTCCAATGCCCCCGCTGCGGGCGAGGGTGTCCCACATATCCTGCACGAACTGGGGCAGCTCGGGATCCTGGATATCAATCTCTTCTGCAACCTGACGCAGGACGGGTTGGCCTAAAGTATAAATTGGTAGAACCATGGGTTTATTAATTTGATGATTTGATGATTTCTCGACATTTGAACTTCGTTCGAGCCTGCTTTCGCTCGGCATAACTCAAATATATTTGGCTCTGCCCTCGCTTAATCGCATCCTTCGACATCCCGATATTTCGATATTTCGAAATCAAATTTGAACTATTCAATTTTTCCTCCCCTCCATCCATCCCTGCAGAATGATGGTGGCTGAGATTTCGTCGACGAGTGCTTTGTTTTGTCGGGCCTTGCGGCTCAGGCCGCTTTCGATGATGGCTCGATGTGCGAGTACGCTGGTGAATCGCTCGTCGATGAGTTCCACAGGAGTGGTGGGCAGTAGTTTTCGCAGTCGGTTGACGAAGGGTGTGATGCGCGCCATGTTCTCGCTGTCCTGCCCGTTGAGTTGCCGGGGCCATCCTACGAGGATGCGTTCTACGGGTTCGCGAGCCACGTAGTCCAGGAGGTATCGCTCCAGGTCTGTTGTGGCCACAGTGCAGAGTCCGTTTGCGATGATCTGCAGGGGGTCGGTGACTGCCAGCCCCGTCCGCTTCTTTCCGTAGTCGATGGCGAGAATGCGCATTTTTTTCAATTAACAATTAACGATTAACGATTAACAATTAACGCGAGGGCAATTAACAATTAGCAGATTAACGATTAATAATTGACGATTTCTTTTGGAAAGGAAAAGCAGGGGTTAGCTTCACAGCCTACCCCTGCCTAAAAATCTTACATATATTCACTTTACCAAAAAGAAATTGCTCTAAATTACTTGCGCAGCAGCCAAGCATCGGGATACTGGGCGCGCAGGGTGTTGCGGCTCTGAACGGCGCCATTGAGGTCATCGAAGGTCGATGCAATCACGCGGTACATGCCTTGGGGGTTCATGGCAATCTGAGAGGCATAGCCGTTGCCATTAAGTTTCTTCTGAAGGTTCTCGGCGTTGGCCTTGATGCTGAAGCTGCCGACGACAACGCTGAAGGCTTTCAGACCTGCTCCGCTCACGAGGGTGAGATTCTCTGTACGGGTGTTCTCATTTGTGGCCACCGGAGTGGTGGTGACGGTGGTGACGGGAGCAACGGTGGTGGGTTGCTGTTGCACGGGTTGCTGCACGACCTGAGTCGTGGCGGGTTGGTTTTGCTGAGACTTTTCGTAAGCCTTCTTGTAAGCACTCTCACTGCTCTTGCAGGATACCATGGAAATAGCCACGCATACGGCGGCACCCATAACGAAATAATTCTTCATTGTTTTTTTACTCCTTAATAATGGTTTATAATTAATTCCGGTGCAAATATACAACAAAATCACGTTTCGCAATGGAGTTTGTGGCACAAAAAACGTTAAAAAAGCCCAAATGAGCACATATTCTTAAAAAAAACGCCCGAAAAGGGCTCTGTTTAGTGGAAAAAACCTACCTTTGCAGGCGAAATACGTAAATATTCACGTACAAATCCCTTCAAACAAAAACAAAAACTATGAAAGCTCTGAATTATTTCTTCACATTCCTCGGCGGAGCTGCCGTAGGAGCTGTTGCCGGCCTGCTGCTGGCCCCCGAAAAAGGTAGTGACCTGCGCGAACGTATTGCTGAAGCTCTTCGCAAACGCGGCATCAAACTCAACCGAAAGGATATGGATGCTCTGGTAAACGATATCAGCGAGGAACTTGCCAGCGCCACCGCCGAAACTGCTGAATAACGTCTTATGCTTTTCACCAGCGAACAGCTCACCAACCGCTTCGAGCAGCTCTTCCACGAAGGGCGGGAGTACTGGGACTTGCAGAAGCAGTATCTGAGCCTGCATGCGGCAGAGGTGCTGACGCGCCTGCTGTCGATGGTGGTGTTGCTGATTATCCTGATACTCGTAGGCTCGATGGTGCTTCTCTTCGGCAGCTTCGCCGTGGCCTATTGGCTGGGAGAACTGCTGGATAGCACCCTTTTGGGCTTTGCGGTCATCGCATGTCTGCTGTTGGTCATGTCGCTGCTCGTCTATGCTAACCGTAAGAGCTGGATCTATATTCCCATTACCCGCTTCATGGTCAGGCTGCTGGTGACGTCGGCACTGCCCTCGCCGAGTCAGGAGGCCATAACGATGGAGAAAGCTCACTTGCGCGAGAAGTTGGACGAGAACGAGCGCGAACTCAAGAACACCGCCAGTACGTTGTTGGAACCCGCTTCCCCGGCGAAGAACAAGTGGGACAATGCATCGAACTTACTGCAGCACGGGCTGACGATTTATCGTGGAGTACAAATCGGAGTCAGCATCGTTGGTGCACTCCGACGGGTGTTCAGGGGAAAGTGACTTTGACGGAGTTCAACGCTCCCCCCCGGCACAGATCTGTGTCAGCCCCCGGAAAGGGTATCTCATCAAATAAACGTGCCGAAGGCGCAGGAGGATTCTCCGTCAGGTTTCTGCGGATTTCCACTGCGCCTTCGCTGTTTCTGTTAAGTAGGTAATCAAATTTATTTTACAGATTATTTCCAGTAGGTGTGTTTATGTATTTTATCACTCTCCGGCGCATCTTTTCCTCTTCCCCTCAGTCACTTAGCCTGCTAAGTTCCTTCGAAGAAAAGAAAAATCTGCATCCAAGTAGAAGATAAAAAACATTAAACTAATTTTGATCACCTACTTATCTGCTTGATGCCGCCTCTGCCTCCGGAAGTGGCCGCGAGGCGAGGGGGAATGTCTTACTCTTCAGCGAACTGACGAATCAGCTGTTCGTCGGCCAAACGGCAGATAAGCAGCGTGTTGTCTTTCTCGGCTACGATGTAGCCGTGCAGTCCCTGAACGACAACGCGGCGCTCATCCGTAGCGTGGATGATGCAGTCTGAAGAGTCATAGAGGCGGATGTCTGGTCCAATGGCGGCATTGCCCTGTACGTCGCGGGGTGACTGCTCGCGCAACGAACCCCAAGTTCCCAGGTCACTCCATCCGAAGTCGGCGGGGAAGACGTAGATTTCCTCGGCTTTCTCCATAACGGCGTAGTCGATGCTGATACTGGGGCATTCGGGGAAGCGCTGGTTGATGGTTTCCTGTTCCTTGTCGGTGCCGTAGATGGGCAGCAGGCCCTCGAAGATTTCGGAAATTTCGGGAGCGTAGATCCGCAGGGCATTGATGATTGTGCTGACACGGAAGACGAAGAGTCCGCTGTTCCAGAAGAAGTTCTTCTGCGAGATGTAGCGCTGGGCGGTCTTCACATCAGGCTTTTCGCGGAAGGAATCTACCTGGTAGATTTCGAGGTTGCGGGCACAGGCGGCAGAGAGGTCTGCCTGGATGTAGCCATAACCGGTCTCGGGGCGCGTAGGTTTCATACCGAGGGTGACGATGGCATCGGTCTCAGCAGTGAAATTCAAGGCGGAGTTGATGACTCGCTGGAATTCTGCCGTATTCATGACCACATGGTCTGAGGGCGTCACGACGATATTTGCCTTGGGGTCACTGGACTTGATTCGCCAACTGACATAGGCGATGCAAGGTGCAGTGTTTCTGCGGCATGGCTCCTGAAGGATATGACTCACGGGCACTTCGGGTAATTGCTCGTGTACCAATTCTGCATAGGCAGCGCTGGTGACCACCCAGGTGTTCTTGGTTTCGCAGACTCCCTTGAAGCGTTCCAACGTCAATTGCAGCAAGGTCCTGCCACAACCCAGCACGTCGATGAACTGTTTGGGGCGTGCGGGAGTACTCATCGGCCAGAACCGGCTTCCGACTCCTCCGGCCATAATAACAAGATGCTGACTCATACCTTAATAATATTATGCGCGCGCGAATTACTTAATGTAAACTTTCTTTCCGTTGATGATGTAGAGTCCACGTCGCAGGGGAGCTGCCACGCTGCGTCCCATGAGGTCGAAGGTGGACTGGAGCGGCTGGGCGGCAGGCTTCACAGCGCTGACGACGTCGTAGAATCCGTTGGGCAAGGTGACGCTGACGGCGTTGCTCTTGGCCGAAGTGTCGTTGTCCTTAGTGACGGCCTCTACCTGAAGCGTGTACTTGGCACCGGGGATGAGATTTGTGAACGTGTAGGTCGTATCCGTTATTTCCTGAATCTTAGTCGTTTGCTTGGAAAGACTGCGTACCAGGCGACGTGTGGCTGTCTGCATCTGCAGGTGGCGGCTGCGTATCTGGGCCTTGGGCGCTGCTGCGGCTTTCACGTAGTCGCCTTCGTCGCCGTCTTCCTCGTCCTCGAAGAGGGATAATACATCTTCACCGCTGAAAGTGCCGTCGAAGGTGAGGAGATAGTCGATGTAGGCGCGCTTCTTGGCTCCGTTTGTGGCCACGCTCACCTTGTATTCTTTGGGCACATCGAAGTTCAGCACGCACAGATAATAATCTTCGGAGGCGAGATCGTTCGGTGTCACTTCCACCTTCTCCAGTTCCTGACCCTCTGCATTGAGGATGCTGACTGTGAGCGTTGTTCCATCGGCAGAATAGATTCCACTGGAAGCATAAGTGTTGTAGTTGAACCAGTCGTAGGCATTGAGGAAGAGTGTCATAGTTCCCGTTGTTCCCTTGATCAGGGGAGTGGTGATGACTCCGGCTGCCTTAGCGGTGCCGAGCTTCGCACCGTAGATCCCTTGATAGATCTTCGATCCAGACCAGCCGGGCTCATACGTATACTCATCCAGCGAGGCGCTGATATCCGTGGAGCCGTCGGAGGTGGCCTCTTCGTCCTCGACAAAGAAGTATTCGAAGTCCTCGAAGAGGTTCAAGGCATCGAAGATGGTCTCTTCTTCTCCATTATCCACTTCCTCTGTGAGATAGAGGTTGTAGTGTACGGCTTCAGGCACTTTCGACCAGGTGGCTGTGAAAGAGACGGAATCCACATTGGTGAACGCTTTCTCGAGCACAGGAGCATCTATCTTGACAACTCTTTGCATGAAGGAGAAACTGATAAGTCCATCTTTTTCAGTAATATTCGTTATGGGCTTGTGCATCAGCTTCTGGCCGTCGGAGTTGGCGCGGTTGAGGGTGGCTGCGGGCGTTGTCTCGTCGGTGAGTGCGGTGTTGTTCTTCGACCCAGGCCAAAGGTCGCCTGCCAGTTCTTTGTTGCTGGTGGTGAACTTGTTGTCGGCGGGAATGATTGTCATTCGCTGGCGTGACGCGGTGTTGTTGACCGTGTTCTGTTCCCATGCACTCTTGCTGTAGTCCACGTGGAGTACCATCATTCCGTGTCCGTAGGCCGCTTCGTCCCAACCTGTAAGTTGGTGGTTGGCCAGCAAGTAGTATTCTTCCATGGAGTTTTCGTTGTAGATGACGTAGGCCTCGGGGTTCTCTTCAATGTTCTTCATTCCTTCGACGGTCGTAATGGAACTGAGTTCCACCGGCGTGAGCCAGCCGCAGTACCAGCGTTCATAAGCTGTATAGCCGGCCGGGCAGTAGCCGTCGCCGCTGTAACAACCGGAATCCATAATGCTCCAATAACTCATGCCAATAGCATCGCCGGCCGTGTCGTAGAAGTCCGGCAGTCCGAGGCAGTGGCTGTATTCATGACACATAGTTCCAACACCGTCGATCTTCTTGCCCGATGTACCATATAGTTCTGAACCACACGCGTAGGTGTCTATAGTCACGCCGTCCAGCGACAGTGAATGGCCATAGTTCTCCTCGTCGCTAAGGGTCCACTGGTGGGGCCAGATTGTGGAAGCTGGTGCACCGCTGGACTGGGCAAAACCGGCATAAATGACATAAATGTTCTCTACTTCTCCGTCGCCGTCCCAGTCGTAATCGGCGAAGTTCACCTGATCATTTACCAGCAGGCAAGCTTCGGCTACCATTTCCCCCGGTCGCTTATCCTCACCTTGTTTTCCACCTGCGTCCTGACCGTAGTATTCCATTTTCTGGGATACGGTGACGGGTCCTGCGATGTCGAATTCAACGTCGAACTGCCCGTAGCTCTGGTCGCGGAAGTATTCACGGATGCTTCCGTGGTTTTGGCCGTAAGGATTACCTATGGCGTTGAGT
>JAEEGL010129256.1_pt1 | contig 14078 bp, 13 predicted proteins | sample 9134231 | NCBI WGS metagenome assembly JAEEGL01 (sample SAMN16246548, study PRJNA631951) | gut metagenome | biome: gut microbiome; feature: rumen; material: fiber-attached | host: Bos | place: Iran: Karaj | collected 2018-10 | reverse complement strand
TGAGATGGAAGAGCAGTTTGTTAAGCTCCTGGAGTATTACGGACAGGATCCAATCATAGTAAGATCCAGTTCTATTTTGGAGGATGGATTCGGAAATGCATTCGCGGGGAAATATGAATCGGTATTCTGCTCAAACTCCGGAGACATGGATCACAGACTCGGGGAACTGGAAAATGCCATAAGAACAGTTTATGCGAGTACTATGAGTAAGTCCGCTCTCGATTACAGGAGCAGAAGAGGGCTTCAGGCAAGGGATGAGCAAATGGCTCTTCTTGTTCAGAGAGTTTCGGGATCGTATTACGGTGAGTATTACATGCCCTGCGTCGCGGGTGTGGGTTATTCATACAGTCCTTACAGATTTATGGATGAACTTGATCCGGATGCGGGAATGCTCAGGCTTGTGATGGGCCTCGGAACATCTGCCGTGGACAGAACGGAAGGATCTTACCCCAGACTTGTAAGTCTCGATAAACCGAAAGCGGTGGCCGCAAGGAATTGTACAGAGAAGCATCAGTATTCGCAGAAGAAACTTGAGCTTATGAACAGGGCATCGAGAAAACTCGAGCAGGTTGATCCCGACGTTGTAAAACCTTATCTTCCCGCATTCATGAAAAAGCTTCTCTTTGAACATGACTTTGATACTGAGAGAATCTTCAGGGAAAGAGGACAATCCAGGGACATCGAATTCGTATCCTGTCAGGGAATCGTTGAAAAAGAAGACCTCATGATAAAGATGCGTGAGATTCTTTCCGCAATCCAAAAAGAGTACGATTATCCCGTAGATACTGAATTTACCGTCAACTTATCCGAAGACGGCGACTATGTCATTAACCTTCTTCAGTGCAGACCCCTTCAGGTTTTCCATGACACGGAAGAAGCCGAGCTTCCGGAGAATGTCGAAGAAAGCAAGATCCTGTTTGAGTGCAAAGGCTCTTCGATGGGACTGTCCCGTTATGAGAAGCTTGATGTGATAGTGATGATAGATCCCGTAGGATATTACAACATGCCATACAAGGATAAGTACCGGGTAGCACAGGCTGTGGGTAAACTCAACTGGGCAATGAGGGGTAAGAATAAGAAGATGCTTCTTATGTCGCCGGGAAGGATCGGAACATCATCGCCCGAACTCGGCGTGCCCGCTCTCTTTTCCGATATAAGCGAATTTAATGCGATATGTGAGATATCGGATTCAAGGGCCGGTTATAATCCTGAACTGTCATACGGAAGTCACTTTTTCCAGGATCTTGTGGAAGCCGGGATTTTGTATAATGCGATTTTTGAAAATGATAAGACGATTCATTATCATCCCGAACTTCTGGAATGCTGTGACAAACTGATAACGGGATTTGACAGGCATGAGGAAGAACTGAAAGACATTGTGAAAGTGTTGGATGTATCCGAAATGAATTTCAGATTGTGTAACGATATGAAAAAAGAACGGATACTTTGTTTTATGGAATAGAGGTACAAAATGATTTCACTGAACGATTATTTGTATAACGGAGATACGGTAGTAAAGATTCTTCATTGTTATTCGCGGGATCTTAAACAGAGCGCGATAGATAATAACAACGGTGTCGATCTTGCACACAGCAATTTGCTTCTCTTAATGATCGATCTTCTGGAACATAATGATTTCCTGACTGCTCAGTCTCAGAAGATAAGAGAGTTCTACAGATATATGGCGGACCGTTATCCCTTCCTTGCATTTACTTTCAAAGGAAGGATCAAATCCCTTATCAGGCTTGAAGAGAAGATTAACGGTAAGATAGTTGAATACATATATGATTATCACTGTAAGACGGGTGGTTATCCGAGTGAAGCCGAGATCAAGGACAGGATAGGAAGGATCAAGGATTTTATCGCATACCGGATAGTTCTATCACTTCCAAAATGTCATTTGAAACTTGGTGACGATAAGTATGAGATGGAACTTGAGTATCTGTATGAAATAGCAGATGCGCTCCCTGACTTTCTGGAAGAAAGAGGGTTTAAACCGGAAATATCCGGACTTGAGACAATCAGTTCGAGGGTTGCCGATCCCTACAAGCAGTATTACAGGGACTATATAGAGAATCCCGGTGATAATGATTACAGGTCTCTTCATATCGCTTTCTTCGACAATACATCGCGAAGCAATATCGAAGTGCAGATCAGAACCAAGGAGATGGATGATAATGCGGAGATCGGACTTGCAAATCATTTGGGATATGAGAAAAAACAGGAAAGCGACCGTGCCAGAAGAGAAGAAATTCCTGTGGGAGAAAATAAGTATTTTGATGATGCATATGAAAGAGGAATGCTTCTTCAGAAGCTTGATCTGAGTAAGATCGATGTAAACATGTTCGGTGCTGCGGACAATAGTCTGGTAAATGACGGGTGCGGATTATACCGCGGCAGGCTGATTCTGCCGTATGAGCACTTATCCAGATTCCAAAATGATCTGATATAAGAGATTATGTAAAAACCGGGAGCTATGCTCCCGGCTTTTTTTGTATACATATAGCTCCAAACATGAAAGAATTGTCTGAAAATTGGACTTTTACGGCTTCTGGCGCTATAATTTGAATGCTTTAGCTTAGTCAGACAAAGGGAAGAATAATGGATAAGAAAAGAATAATCGGCTTTTATAATTATACGGTCGTTCTTACATATATAGGCATGCTGTTTGCATTTACCGGAATTTTGAATGCCATCAGAGAAAACTACATCGGCAGTATTCTGTGCCTTATGTGTTCGGGAATCTGTGATATGTTCGACGGCAGTGTTGCGTGCACTAAGGAAAGAAACAGCTATGAGAAGCATTTCGGAATAGAGATCGATTCACTCAGCGACCTTGTAAGCTTTGGTGTACTTCCCGCTATATTTGTATTCATGATCTCCGGACAGACTGTAGCAGCAGGTTTTATCGGTGCGGCATATGTACTGTGTGCTCTTATCCGCCTTGCATATTACAATGTACAGGAACTTGAAAGACAGAAGACAACTGACGGAGCAAGAGAATATTTTCTCGGAGTTCCCGTAACCACAATTGCACTTCTTCTTCCTCTTCTGTATCTTATCAAGGAACGATTTCAGTTGATGGATGCATTCGGCTATCTGGCACTTATGGTTATAGTAACCATCGGATTTGTCAGCGGAGTTGAGATAAGAAAGCCTAAGATGATCGGAAAGTTAGTGATGATTGCTATCGGGCTTGCAGAATTTTTCAAGATTTTCCTGATGGCCGGAGCCGATCTTTTATGAGTGAAAGCCTTACAATTGATTTTCTCTACAAGACACCTGTAGGAAGATTTATTCTGAAGGGTCTTGTTAATCCCAAAGTTTCAAAACGCGCGGCAAAGATCTTATCCTCACGGATGTCTGCCGCGTTTGTTCCCTCTTTTATCAAGAAAAACAATATAGATATCGAAGACTACATTGTACCCGAAGGCGGATTCGGGTCTTTTAACGACTTCTTTACCAGGAAAATAAAACCCGGAAAAAGGGCCATAAGCGATAGCACTTTTATATGCCCAAGTGATGGATTACTTACGGTATCCGAAATCAGTGAGACGAGTGTATTCAATATTAAGAACACTTCGTATTCACTTAAAGAACTTCTTGGTAGTGAGTCTTTGGCCGGTGAATTCATGGGCGGGACTGCTTTGATATTCAGACTGACACCCTCCCATTATCACAGGTATGTATTCTGTGCATCCGGGAAGATCATAGATACAAAATATATTCAGGGAATACTTCATTCGGTAAAGCCTGTATGTCACGAAACGTTTCCTGTATTCATACAAAACTCGAGAGAGTATGCGGTTATTGATTCCGAAGAATACGGTAAAATAGTACAGATGGAAGTCGGTGCGCTACTTGTAGGCAAGATCTCAAATAAAGGTTATGTAGCCGGAGATGATGTACGCAAGGGTGAGGAAAAAGGGTATTTCGAATATGGCGGATCATCAATAGTTATCTTAACAAAACACAGATTTGATAAAGCGATGTCTTCGAGTGAAGAACTGCCTGTAAAAATGGGCACAGATATAGAGAGCATTTTATGATGCATTATATGTGTCTGCGGCAATAATCTATAAATAATTCTACAACAGGAGAATTCAACAGATCCTTTCTGGTGGCTATTCCCAGTTTTCTGTAAATCGGAGGATTGAATGGAAGACGTTTGATCTTTCCGTGGTAATATTTCGCAATCAACTCCGAAAGTATTCCGTACCCGAGATGGTGTTCAATCATTGACATCATCGTACGGTCAAAAGAAATACAATATTTGTAATCAGGTTTAATTCCTTTGTTTTCAAGAATGGCCAGGATTCTTTCTACGTCCGGGTCAGATCCTTTCTCGTGGTATATCAAAGGTACGTTATTAAAATCTTTGAATGTAACACTCTTTCTGGGAAATTTCGTATCTCTTGGAAGAATAGCAAATACTTCATCATCGATAAGCGGAGTCCATGAATAACTGTGCCACGGCTGACGGCTTAATAATGCCATGTCAAGGTTATATGAATCCAATCCTTCTTCCAGATCTGAGTATCCTCCCTCGATAATTGAAAATGTAATATTGGGATAAAGTTTATTAAAACCTTCAATCCATGATGTCAGATATGTTATGGACATACTACTGTATGAACCGACGTTTATATGACCTTCATTGATTCCTTTAATATTCGAAACGGTCTCTTCGATTGATTTATAATTTGCGATGATAGTCTGTACTTGAGGTAACAGTCTTTCTGCTTCTTTGGTCAATGTCATTCCACTATGATGACGGTTAAAGATTGGGAATCCGACTTCCGATTCAATCTTTCTGACTATGCTACTTATTCCCGGCTGAGTATATCCGAGCTTTTCTGCAGCTCTTGTAAGATTTTTTTCTTCAGCTATGGCAATTATAACTTCACATTTTTTGATATCTAACATAGGAAAACGCTCCGTATAAAATATAACAAAATGTTATGGAAAGCATTCTAAAACAAACTTTTACAAATTGCAATGAGATATCTATAATGCAACTAAGAAATTAAGAACTGACAAAAATGCAAAGGCGCATTACCAAGTTGAGATTTGGGAATGCGCCTTTTGTATTATAGAAAGCCCTATAAGACGAGGAGGTAACAATTATGAAAAGACGAAATGGATTAATGAAAGCATATGCATTAATCGCTGCTGCTGCACTTATGCTTTCGGGATGCGGAGATACAGGTTCTGCAGGAGGAACCGGAGGTGTCACTCCTTCCGGATCATCAAGTGCAGGATCTACTGATGAGAAGATTGTGATCGGTGCTTCTTTCCCGCTTACCGGAACCATAGCAGCAGATGGCCAGACCTGCGTTGATGCGATTAATCTGGCAATCAAGCAGGCTAACGAAGCAGGAGGAATTAACGGAAGAGAGATAGCACTTGTTCAGGAGGACGATGAAGGTTCACCCACATCAGCAGCATCTATTGCAAATAAGTTCGTAGATAAGGATGAAATCCTCGCAGTTGTATCTTCCTATAACAGTTCATGTATGTTGGCTCAGGTTGATATTTATAAGAGCGGCAATCTTCCGGCAATCAGCCCCGTAGCTACTACTCCCGCACTTACAGGATGTAGTGAATACTTCTATAGAACCGCTCCCAACGATTCCGACTGCGGATCATATGCGGCAGAATTCTTAAGTGGAAAGGGAATCACCAAGGTAGCGCTTTTCTACGAGAATGATGATTACGGATTGGGAATTGCAGAACCTTTCCAGGCAAAGTGCGAAGAACTTGGTATCGAAGTTGTAACCGTTCAGACCTATGTTTACGGCGAGACAGTTGATTATTCCACACAGCTTACCGCAACCGGAGCATCAGGAGCAGAGGCAATCTTTATTGCAGGTTGTGTAACTGAGCAGGGACTCATTTGTGACCAGAGAGATGATTACGGATGCGGAGACATGCTGATCCTTTGTGGTAACGGCGGATATGCTCCTGCACTTCTCGGATACGATACTGACGGCGTATATGTTCAGGGTGAATTTGATAATGAACTTTCCGAAAAAGCAAAGGATTTTGTTGAGGCATTCAAGGCTGAGTATGGATATGAACCCGGTAACTGGGCCGCATCCGCATATGATGCAACCATGATCGTAATCGAAGCAATGAAGAATTGTGACGGAGAATTAACCAGAGAAAGTATTAATGAACAGATCTCGGTAATTACTTATGAAGGTGTCTGCGGAACTTACACTTTTGAGAATTGTAACAGTGCAAAAGAAGAGCTTATGTTCGAGATCATTGACGGAAAGTTTGTACATATTGAGTAAGCTTGGTTAAAAAACATACGTGTAAATCCGGGGAAGGAAAACTTCCCCGGGTGATCCGGAGGGATTATGGAGAAGAATTATCAATATGGATTTTTGAATTCTAACAATGACGATGTCATCGTGAAGATGAAAAAAGGGCAAAACATTGGAGGGTATCCGATAGGAGTTGTCTACATAGAAGATGTTTATTATCCGCTGATGCCCGGAAATGTTGTAAATGCAAGTACATATCCTTTTCCGGTACGAATGATCCCTGTCAAAAACATTAATTGTGATGAATTGTTTGCCTGTGACGACAAGGTTCAGAGTGCTATTGAAGAAGCGTGCAGACAACTGGTCAAAGAAGGCGTTAGGGCAATAAGCGGTGCATGCGGATTTTTTGGAAATTATCAGAAATCGATCTCCGGCATGTTTGATGTTCCGGTAGCTCTTTCCAGCTTAATGCAGGTACCGTGGGTTCTTTCACTTATAAAGCCAAATCAAAAGCTTGCGATTTTGACCGCAGATGAAAAATCCATAACGGAGAGATTACTTATAAACTGTGGAATCACAAAAGAGATGAAAGAGCGTCTCGTAATAAAAGATCTTGCATCATCGGATAACTTTTCATGTGTGATCAAGAATTGGGGAGAATGGGATAACAGTCTTGCAAGAGCCGATGTAGTTGGGAAAGCGATTGAAGCAGTCAGTGAACATGATGATGTGGCAGCCATACTTCTTGAATGCAGTGATATGCCTCCATATGCATCTTCAATCCAGAGAGAAACAGGGTTGCCGGTTTTCGATTTTATAACATTGATCAAGTGGCTTCATTCAGCGGTAGCCCAGAAGCCGTACGAGGGATTTATTTAGAGATGAGGTGATCGGTATGAAAAACGTGATCATTACAATTGCCAGAGGCTTTGGTAGCGGGGGAAAAGATATAGGCGTTAGGTTATCTAAACTGCTGGATATACCTTGTTATGAAAAAGAGATCTTAAGTCTTGCTTCGGATAAAAGCGGAATAAGTAAAGAGTTGTTCGAGGAGACGGATGAGAGAGTAAAGATTTCCTTCCTTAGGAAAATGGTCGGATCGGTTCCGGTTAATTATAAGGTTGAACCTTCCGACAGAAAATTTATACATGATAATAATCTGTTCCATCTGCAGCGTGAAGTAATTGAAGAGTTGGCAAAGACTGAAAGCTGTATCATTGTCGGAAAATGCGCTGATTATATTTTAAGGGATAAGAAAAATACCATTAAGGTTTATATAGATGCACCAATGAGCTATTGCGTCAGTTCAATCGTTGAAAGAATGGGAGTCGGCGAAATGGAAGCGATTCGAATGATCAACAAGACGGACAAATATAGATCCGACTACTACAAGTACTACACAGGCGGAAGCGTTTGGAACAATCCGATTAATTACGACATATGTCTTAACTCAGGATATTTGGGAAGAGATAAATGCGTAAAGATTATCAAAGAATTATATGACGAGAAAAAATCTGTGTAGGAGGTGATCATATGTTTTTCCAGCATTTGTTGAACGGAATTATAGTAGGCGGGATATATGCTATGGTCGCGCTCGGATACTCGATGGTTTACGGAGTATTACAAATTGTAAACTGGGCACACGCCGATGTACTCATGTTTGCAACTTTTATAGGATTACTTCTTACTACATATTTAAAGATGCCGGTATTTGCGATGGTTTTGCTCGTTGCATTATTTGCTTCAATCCTGGGCATGTCGGTCGAAAGAGTAGCATATCGTCCGATAAAATCCGGAAATCGTAAAATGGCAGTTCTGGTAAGCGCACTGGGTATGTCGACGTTTCTTCAGAATCTTGCTCAGCTCATTTTCGGAAGCGGAACAAGACAGTTCAAGGCAATCGAATCTAAGTCATTTTCTTTTAACGGTTTTACAATAACCAATCTTCAGATCCTGATTCTGGTCGTTACTTCGGTAATGCTTTTGATCCTGTACATCCTCGTATATAGAACAAAAATCGGAATTGCAATGCGAGCATGCTCGGTCAGTGTAGATAATGCCAAGCTCATGGGTATTAACACAAATCTTATCATATCCGGAACATTCGGAGTGGGAGCTTTTATGGCGGGCGTTGCAGGAATTCTTATAGGTGTTTATTACAGTGCAGTATATCCGACAATGGGATATCTGTTGGGAATGAAAGCGTTTGCGGCAGCGATTCTCGGAGGAATAGGATCGATTCCGGGAGCTGTGTTTGGAGGATTCATAATCGGAACTATCGAAAGCCTTGGCGCAGGATATATCTCATCTGCATACAGAGATGCGTTTGCGTTTTTCGTAATGATATTAATCCTTGTTGTCAGACCTTCCGGACTTATGGGAGCAAAGCATATCGATAAAGTATAGACGGTGCTCCGGTTAAATGAGGGTGATCATATGAATAAAGTTAAAGATTTATTGAAGACAATTAAAAGTATCAGGTTTACAAAGTGGCAGAAGATGATTTTCCTGATTGCACTTATTGGTCTGATCGTGTCGGCACCATATATCATCACGGATAATTACATTCTTCATATTGTTATTCTGTGCAGCATTTACGCCTGCCTGACATTATCACTGAACATGATAATCGGATGGTCCGGTCAGTTTTCTTTGGGACATGTTTGCCTGTATGGAATGGGCGCCTATATCACGACACTGTTGATGACACAAACAGGTATGAATTTCTTCCCGGCAACGATCCTAAGTACAGCTCTTACTTCCGGGTTTGCAATGCTCCTTTGTCTTCCAACGTTGAAATTAAGAGGTGATTATTTGGCGGTTATTACTCTCGGTTTCGGTGAGGTTTTCAGACTGTTCTTAACAAACTCCGTATCCATCACAAGAGGCCCTGCAGGAATCCCTAACATTCCGGATCCGGTTATCTTCGGATACGTTATCAGCAGTAAGCAAGCTTACTTCTATTTCGTAGCACTGATAGTGATTCTGTTTGTTGTATTTATGAAACGTTTTAATAATTCCGGTTTTGGAATGGCGATGATCGTTGTTAACGAAGATGACATAGCTGCTACCGCATTGGGAATAAATGTTAAGAAGTATAAACTCCTCGGTTTTGCACTGGGAGGAGGAATGGCAGCTTTTATGGGTAGCTTTTATGCGGTTTACATGGGAATGATATCTCCCACATCATTTGCTTACGCTGAATCGATCAAGATGGTTTCAATGGTTGTGCTTGGAGGAATCGGTTCGATTCCCGGATCAATCCTTGGGGCAGTTCTTCTCACTGCGCTTCCTGAAGTATTAAGAGCTTTTTCCGAATACAGAATGGTAATCTACGGAGCATTGATGGTGGTAATGATGATCTTCAGACCTGAGGGGATTTGGTCAAGATCAAGTCGAATGCTTAACGAATACAAGATTAAAGCATTTGAGAATTACAAAAAGAAATAAACTGCTTTGTACATATGCTAAGGAGGCAGTCGGTTATGAATACAATAATTGAAACCAAAGAAGTAACAATTAAATTTGGCGGGCTTGTGGCTGTGGATAGTGTAAACCTCGTTCAGAAGAAGGGAGAAGTATTATCCCTTATCGGACCTAACGGAGCAGGTAAAACAACACTGTTCAATCTCCTTACCGGTGTTTATAAATGCACTTCAGGAAATATCTTTTTTGATCACAATAAGATAACGGATCTGAAAGCGCATGAAAGAACAAGACTTGGCATAGCCAGAACGTTTCAGAATATCAGACTGATCAAGAGTATGACGGTTCTTGAAAATGTTCTTGTAGCACATCCGGATTGCCAGAATGAGAGTTTATTAAAATCGGTACTTAGCCCCGGGAAAGCAAATAAGAAGCGACGTGAGGTGGTTGATGAGTGCATGGAACTTCTGAAAATAGTAGGGCTTGAGGAGATGGAATCCGAAATGGCAACATCACTTCCCTACGGAAAACAAAGGCTTTTAGAGATTGCGAGAGGTCTTGCTACGAAGCCGAAACTGCTGCTTCTGGATGAGCCCGGTGCAGGAATGAATAATTTCGAAAAAGAGGAATTGACCGATGTTATTCATTACATAACCCAGGAAATGAAGGTGACGGTACTTATTATCGAACATGATATGAAATTTGTCATGGGAATCTCGGACAGAATAATAGTTCTTGATCATGGTCAGAAAATTGCGGAGGGCACCCCGGCAGAAATACAGACTAATCCACGTGTCATTGAAGCTTATCTGGGTTCCGGAGAGTTTAAGGACGAAGAGGATAAATAAGGATCATAGGAAAGGAGCCCTGGTATGAGCAGTGTACTTGAAGTTAAAAACTTATTTGTAAATTACGGAGTGGTTCCCGCTTTGAGAGATGTGTCCTTTCATGTAGATGAAGGAGAAACGGTTGCTTTGATCGGACCTAACGGCGCCGGAAAGACTACTACGATGCATACCATATCGGGGTTGTTAAAACCCAAGAGCGGTGAAATCGAGTATTGCGGAAAGAGAATAGGAGGTACGGAGAGCTATAAGCTTGTATCAGCGGGAATATCTCAGGTGCCTGAAGGAAGAGGAATATTTCCAATCCTGACTGTAGCAGAGAATATCGAAATCGGTGCGTTTCTGAGAAGGGATAAGGCTGAAATAAAAAGAGATAAGGATTGGGTATATGAATTGTTTCCAAGACTTAAGGAAAGAATGAAACAGATCAGCGGTACATTGTCAGGCGGTGAGTTACAGATGCTTGCGATGGCAAGAGCGTTAATGGCAAGGCCCAAACTGCTGCTTCTTGATGAACCATCCATGGGACTAGCACCGGTTATTGTTGAAGATGTCTTTCATATCATAAGGCAGATAAACAAAGAGCAGCATACAACTATCCTGCTGGTAGAGCAGAACGCACAGATGGCTCTAACCGCAGCAAACAGAGCTTATATCATCGAAGTCGGTCAGATAATCCGAGAAGGTAATGCTAAAGATCTTATGAACGACACAGAGATTCAGAAATCATATTTGGGATTGTAAGTGTATGAGGTAAAGAGATGAAAGATTTTATTTTTAAGCTTCCTACAAAAATCATATTCGGTGAGGGGACTTCATTAAATATCAAACCTGTTCTTGATCAGTACGGTATTAGAAAAGTGATGGTAGTAACCGATGCGGGAATAGCAGGAACTCAGGGCTTTAAGGATCTTATTGCAGGGCTTGATTCTCAGAAAGTTGATTATGTGCTGTTTACAGAAGCAATTGCGGATCCTCCTATTGAAGCTGTTGATGAGGCTAAGGACATTCTCCTTGAATCCGGAGCTGACGGAGTGATCGCAGTAGGCGGAGGAAGCTCTATTGATACAAGCAAAGCAATGTGCATGCTTGCAACAAATGAAGGATCAGTAAGGGAGTACTTGTTCGGAGGAACAAAGACCGTAACCAACAGACCTCTTCCTTTGATAGCGATTCCCACAACTGCAGGTTCCGGATCTGAAGTAACCGCAGCGTCTGTCATTACCGACAATCAGAATAATATAAAGCTTTCGGTTACACATGAATATTTGATGCCGCTGGTTGCAATTGTAGATCCTTTAATGCATATAGGTATGCCGCCTATGATCACCGCAAGTACCGGAATGGATGCTCTTACACATGCCATTGAAGCTTATGTATCACTTAATGCTGAGCCTATAAGCGATATGTACGCTGAGAAATGTATTGAGATGATCGGAAAGAATATTAGAACCGCTATGTTTAATCCGACAAATATAGAGGCCAGAAGTCAGATGGCCATAGCTTCCATATTGGGAGCTGCAGCGATGGTTAACGCAGGACTCGGAGCAGTACACGGAATATCCCAGGCAATGGGAGGAATTGCTCATACACCTCACGGAATAGGAAATTCTCTTTTGCTTCCTTATGTAATGGAGATGAATGTCCCCGGTAACCCGGCAAAGTTTGCAAAGATCGCAAAGCTTCTTGGAGAAAACATAGAAGGATTATCCGAAAGAGACGCTGCAGAGTTGTCTGTAAAAGCAGTCAGGAAAATGGCATCTGATCTCAGAATCCCCGATTCACTCAAAGATCTGGCTATACCGGTTACTCCGGATATGTTCGACACAATAGTGGACGGAACTATGGGTTACAGATTGCTCGCAGTCAACCCTGTAAAAGTCAGAAGAGAAGATGTATATGCGATTCTTGATAAAGCAAATCATTAGAACATATTGATGTTCGATGAATATATAACGAAAGGACAAGGTAAAGATTATGGCAGAAGTGATGAAGTTTGAGGATTTTAAGCAGTATCTGAATCCCGTTTTCTACAAGCATACGGATTTGATCGCAAAGAAAGCAAAGGGATGCTACCTGTGGGATGTGAACGGAGACAAGTATCTTGATTTTGTTCAGGGAATTGCGGTCAATGCCATGGGGCACAATTTTGACCCTATCGTAGAAGCAATTAAGGATCAGGCAGACAATCTTGTGAACGCTTCTTTCAACCTTGTTAACTATGAATCAACGCTCACACTTGCTAAGAAACTGGCGGGTGTTGCCCCCGAAGGTTTGACTTCTGTTTTCTTTTCAAACGGAGGTGCTGAAGCAACAGATTCTGCATTAAAGCTCGCAATGTCATATACGGGAAGATCTGCAGGTATTGCATTCATGGGATCGTTTCACGGAAGAACATGTGGTGCAACATCCATTACCGGATCGAATTCCAAGTACAGAAAACATTATGAGGGTTTGATGGGAAATGTGTATTTTGCTCCCTATCCGGGACGTGATCTTTGCCCTCCGGAAATCGCACCCGATAAGAGAGGCGAGTATTCACTCTTTGAGTTAAAGAAGCTTCTCAGATATATAGTTTGTCCCGAGGACGTTGCGTATATCTACATGGAACCTGTTATGGGAGAAGGAGGATATGTTGTTCCTCCCAAGGATTTCATGCAGGAAGTCAGGAAGATATGTGATGAGAACGGAATTCTTCTTATCTATGATGAGATCCAGGCAGGTTACGGAAGAACCGGCAAGATGTGGGCATCACAGAACTTTGATGTCGTTCCCGATATCATGACTTGCGGTAAAGCGATTGCGGGCGGTCTTCCTATGAGCGCAGTGCTTACTAAGCCTGAGATTGCAGCAAAATGGCCCGTCGGAACTCACGGTACTACTTTCGGAGGAAATCCTGTAGCGGCAGCTGCCGGATGCGTAGTACTGGAACAGTTTGAAGACGGAACACTTCTTGAGAACGTAAACAAGATGGGTGAATATCTCCGCTCCGAACTTAAGAAGTTACAGGAAAAGTATCCGATTATTTATGATGTAAGAGGTCTTGGTCTTATGACGGCAATCGAGTTTGCGTATGAAGACGGAACTCCGGCACCTGAAATTTGGGCAAAGGTCAAAGCGGAATGTTTCAAGAGACATCTTCTTACATTAAACTGCGGTGTTCACGGAAACGGTATGAGATTTGCAACACCGTTAAATGTTACCAAGGAAGAACTTGATGAAGGCCTTGGAATACTGGAAGAAGCACTTGCTTCAATTTGAAGAGAGGGGGAGTAAACAATGGCAAAGGTTTTATATTACAACATCGATGACAATCTTGATTATGAAAAAAGTCTTCTTAAGGAATGGGGAGTCGATGATATCGAACTGATTGAGATCAAGGATCCGGAAGGGCCCAAGAATTTTATATCTCACATTAATGAGGTTCAGGCAGAAGGCCTTGTCGTTGAATATGAACAGGTCACGAGCGAAGTAATGGACAATTGTCCAACCCTCAAGCAGGTCTCACTTCAATCCATCGGTTTTAATAATGTGG
>JAEEGL012508647.1_pt1 | contig 14079 bp, 16 predicted proteins | sample 9134231 | NCBI WGS metagenome assembly JAEEGL01 (sample SAMN16246548, study PRJNA631951) | gut metagenome | biome: gut microbiome; feature: rumen; material: fiber-attached | host: Bos | place: Iran: Karaj | collected 2018-10 | reverse complement strand
TTTTGTTCATGTCCTGAATATGCATTAACAACATACCATAATTTCTTTTCTTCCATTAGAATAACCCCCAAACAAATATTGCGTCTAATGCATAAAAGAATAGTCCAAAGAACACAAGCATTAGTATAGTAATACAAGAATATTTAACTAAAGATTGACCACTTGGCCATCTAACAGCCTTCCCTTCTTTTCTTACTCCTTTAAAAAATGATTTTAATCCCTTCACAAAAATCCCTCCAAAAAAAAACACTTCTTTGTGTAATTAAATATTATCATAATATTTACGTTATTTCAAGTGTTTTTTTATATTCTAGGATATTTTTTTAATATCATTTGAACAGCCTTATTTTGTCCATGTCTATAACTCTCTTCAAAGAAATCCAATCTTACTTCATTATATCCATTTAGAGCATGTTCATCAGTAGAATTATATGGATTTAGAACTATATGTTCCTTTTCAAATGTTTTAAAAGCATCAGGTATTGTTACTCCATATCTAGGTTCTATATCAATTTCCTTATATAAACCATTTTCTATATTTCTGTATGCTTTTAATTCAGCAGTAGTAGCATCAATACTTATAGAACTTCTCTCATAATGTGGATGATTATAACCAGTATCAATATAATACCACGAACCCACACAAACATATATATCATTAGTATTAGTTACTGTAATTTTGTTTAATAAGTTTTTTATTATTTCTCTTAAATCTGTATCATATTTTTCAATATTACTGCCCATTAAAATCATTAATTCAATTGTGGTTTGTAAATCTAATAGTTCATTAATTTTCCTTCTTCTTTTTAGTTCTTCATTAATAAGTTTTCTTAACTTTGCCAGTTCATAACTGCTCATGAATTAATCTCTTCCCTTCACTTTTATATCTTTCAATTAAATCACCAACATTTGATGTATTTAATCTTATTCTTTCTTCTGGCGTCTCTATTTCATGTAAATGTTTCATAATATTAAATAATTCCTGATTATCTGCATTTGGTTGAAGAAATAAAGCAATTTTATATAAAATACTAGGATGAATAGAATCTAATGGTTCATTAGAGATTAAATTTAATACACTTTCATCAAAGTATTTACTATGTTTCCAGCCATGATTAAACTGTTCTTTAAAAACTCTATTATTTTCTAAAATGTATTTTTTTAATTCTCTATAAAACATTAAATATTTTCTTCTAATAATAGGATTCATTTCGATATATTTATTTGTTAATCCACATTTTAAACAACTAACAATACTTGGAATAGTAAAACAATCAGTAGAATGAAAACCATATATTCTTTCAGAATCTTTTAGTTTGATAAATAAATGATCACAACTTTGTATTCTATTAATAAATTCATTCATATAGCACTCACTTAAAACTACCAATTCTAGGATATTTTTTTAATATCATTTGAACAGCTTTATTTTGTCCATATCTATAACTCTCTTCAAAGAAATCCAATCTTACTTCATTATATCCATTTTCTTTTATTGTTTTGTCATCATAAGCAGCATTATATGGGTTAAAAACAGTATGACTTCTTTCAAATTCTATTATTGTTGGTCCATATATATTTGATGTAGTAACTACTTCTCCTGATTCAATATCTTTATAACTTTTTATATCTGGACTACATTTACTATCAGGAGTTGTAAAATATACACAAGGAGCATGATAATCTTCATCATAAGCTTTTATGCACACAAATAGTCCATTTGTTTCAGTAATTTTAAAGTTAGCAATAATATCATCTAATATTTTTCTAACATTAGATATATCAATCATTTCTTCTGTTAAGCCAAAGTGTTCAAGTAAATCTTTAACTGATTCATCTTTGATTAGTTCAAGCATTAATTTTCTTTTTTCTATTTCTTCTTTTACTTGTTTTCTTATTTTAATTAGTTCACTCTTTTTCATTAATTATCCTCCTTAAACATAATGAAATTGTATCTTCTATACCACCAAGAATTCTTTCATTATTTTTATTTGCTTCAATTAACTCTTCTTTATATCTTTTTAACATTGGTAATATACAATCACTTTCTTTAAGTAGTTTTATAAGATCTTTTTCATATCTTAAGTGGTTTATATAATCTTCTCTAGTCATAAAGAAACTATCTCCTAAAACAGGTTCAATATAATTACCAAAGTATTTAAATCCATCTTCTCCTAAAACTCTATAGTTCATAACTTCCCATGGAGATCCATGTTGAGATAAATCATCTGATAATTTTTTCTCAATAACCACTCCTTCTTTAAAACGACTATAGTTTTGATTTATTCCCCAACTACTAATATAGTTAAGTATCAAAACCTTATCTCCAATATTTAATTGTCTTTCCATTTCTTTCCCTCCCAATTACATTATAAGTCGGGTTATATTGTCTTGATACAAATTCTACTCTACTTTTGGTAGAACTTTAAATCATTAAAAAAGTAGGATTTTACTCCTACTTATTTTAATTTTCTAACTAATTGTTTTGGCATTTGTCTTGCCATATTATAGTTTTTATATGCTTCATCTTCTGTTACTTCTTTAATGATATTTATGAAATCAGGTAACTTTATTTCTTGATCTTCACTACGCAACTCAATTTCCATAATTGCTTGTTTATCCCATTCTGGATATATATCAATTTCAAAGTATTGATTATTATCAGATAAACAATATCTTGTTTTATGGATAGGATGCAATTTATTATCTGCTTCCATTAATAATCTTAAGTATTCGTCTTGAGTTAATCTTTTTTCAGTTTCAATTCTCTTTATACCAGTAATATTTCTTTTCTCAGTTAAATAATATAAATAATCTCCATCAATACCTCTTGCTCTAATTCTTCTTTCTACTCCATCTTCACTCTTTAAATATGTTTGAGTTATATCTACTTTAGTACAATTTGGCATTGATTCTAACTCTTTTATATTTGGGAATGATATTAGATACTTTCTTTCTATTTCGAATGGTTCTGGTTCTCCTAAGAAAGATGCTATTTCTTTTAATAATCTTTCAAGTTTTTCTTCAAATTCAGTACTATTATCTATAATTCTAAAATGAGGATGTCCTGTCCATGAAGATATTATTTTATCATCTAATACTCTTGCTTCTTCAACACTTTCTGTTCTAGCAGAATTATTATCAAGTGTATATACATCTTCTTTTCCTTTAGCAGCACTAACTAAATGAAATACTGCATCATATGAATCTCTTTCTTTTACTTCATTTGTATTATTTTCTTTTAATAACCTTTTAAACTCATATCCTTCCATATAAGCTTTATTATCAAGAACACCTCTATCACAAACAATTAAAACTTTATTACCTTTCATTTTCTTAGCAGCTTCTTCAAAAATACTTTCTTTCATTTTTTGAAGTCTTATTTGAAATGATTGATAATCATAATTTGTTTTACATGTCCATGGAGCAACACCATTTGATATTAACTCAGTTGCTGTTTCTGGTACAAATAATACATTATATCCTCTATTTGAAAAATAATTATTAATCCATGTTAATGCAGTAGTTTTACCTGCACAAGGTCCTCCAGTTAATACTATTTTTTTAACATTTGTTTCTTCTTCAGTAATTTGTTTATCTAGTAAACTATCTAAAGGGACACAATAAAGAACTGATAACTTTTTTAATTTTTCTAAATTAAGTTCAGATTTTCCATTTTCCCATTTAGAAACTGCTTTATCAGTAACTCCAAGTTTACTTCCAACATAACTTTGTTTCATTTTTCTTTCTTTTCTAAGGTGATATAAATAATTTCCAAATTCTATTTTATTCATATTTCTCCTCCCAAATAAATTATATAATGAATAAATCTTTATTGTTATTTAATTATATCTACTTTTGGTAGAACTTTATATCATCAAGACAAGTACATATTATATATTATTAGTATTAAAAAAACAATAAAAAACTTATTTCGTTTTAGTTTGAAATAAGTTTCTATTTAATATCAATTATATTATTAATATATATTTTTTCTCCATCAATAGTTAATAAGTAATCATAACTCTTTGATATTATAATATAATCTTTATCACTATATTTTGTTTTAATATGAAATTTCTTTTTATAAATAAAATCATTACTTCTAAACAATTTATCTATTTTGTTTTGTATATCATATTCATTTATTATTTCTTCTTCATGATAATTATCTTTATATGAGTAATATACTTCCTCATTATTGTTGATTTTATTTATTTTATTAACAAATACTTTAGGTATTTCTTTTTTCATATATCACCTAAAATATTATATTATTTTAATAATCTAAATATTCTTTTCTCTTTATATCTCTTTCTTTAACAGATTCTCTTTTATCATAAAGTTTTTTACCTTGACATAACCCAAGTTCTATTTTAGCTTTATTCTTTTTGAAATATAATTTTAATGGTATTAGAGTATATCTCTTAGTTTCTATTTCATGATCAAGTTTTATTATTTCATTTTTGTGTAATAATAGTTTTCTTTCTCTTCTTTCATCATGATTGAATCTATTACCTTCTTCATATTTTCCAATATACATATTAGTTAAGTATACTTCATTATTTTTAATTCTTGCATAAGAATCATTAATATTAGTATCACCTTTTCTAATACTTTTGATTTCAGTTCCTTTAAGTTCTATACCAACTTCAATAGTGCTTTTAATGAAATAATCATAATTTGCTTTTCTATTAATTATTTCCATATTATGCCTTCCTTATTAAAGCAAAATCAGTTTGACGTTTTTCAGGTGAAGCAGCAATACAACAAACAAGAACTCTATCTCCATATCTTAAATACATTTTTCCATTTCTAGAATATCCATACATTTTTTCATTATAATCATAAAAGCCACTGAATACTTTTTTATGTTTTTCTACAAATATAGATATTTCTTCTGGATCACTCATTGTTAATAGTTCTCTAGCATCAGCTTCAGTTAAGAAGAAATCAACTTTTCCATCAACTAGTTTATCTGTTCTAGCAAAGAAGCCACTAGGCATAATTCCATCTACAGTTGCCTCTTCAATAGTACCAATTCTCTTAGACATATATTTTGCATTTAGATAATCCCAATAATCATATTCTAATTTTTCAGATTCAACTTCACACATAGAAATTTGCTCACATATACGATCTAAGTATTCACCCCAGAATCTTAATGTCTTAGGAGTATGATCTTTTTCAACAACAAACACTTTATATATTGTATGTACAAGTAAGTCAGCCATTCTTCTAATTGGAGAAGTAAAATGACAATAAGCTTTACTTGCAATTGCATAGTGTCCATAATTAGTAGTAGTATATCTTGCTTTTTGTAAGCATCTAAGTAATTTATCACTAAATGCACTATAACTCTTTAAATCTTTTAGGTATTCAAGAATTTGTTGAAGTTGTTTGCTTGAAACATTTTCAGGATTAACATTAAATGGAAGTTTAATTCCATAAACAGTTAACATATCTAAAAATTCTTGTATTTTCTTTGGATTTGGAGATTCATGTGTTCTAAATACAAATGGTATCATGTTAGTTACTATCTTAGATAGTTTATCTACCATAAACATAGTAAATGCTTCATTAGCCTTTAACATTTTATTTTCAATTAGTCTTTCAGCTTCTCTTTGTATTCTTGGAGAAATATCAGAAACATCACCATTTTGATCAATATGATATTTTGGTTCTTGTTTATCAAAATCACATTTACCTCTTCTATAGAATGCATCCCTCATTATTTTTGATGATGTATAATTATTTAAAACAACTTTTCTAGTTGGAATATTTACTTCATTTCCACTAACAAAATCACTTTCATCATTTATTTTAGTAGGTTTTCCTTCAGTTATTGGATAATTTAACAATTCTTCTTTTGTCATAGCATATTTGAATGCTATATCATCAATTGTTTCTCCTTCTTTTACAGTATATTTTAAAGTTGTATAATCAACTGTCTCTTCTGTATATTTACCTTCTATAATATCTTGTACTGCATCATAATTCATTTTTTGTTTAGATTTGATTACAGTCATTATAACATTTGGATTAATAATGTTACCTGCATGATCAAGTTCATATTGAACTGTTACAGAGAATCTATCTTCATTTGGATTTAATGAACAAATACCATTAGATAATTCTACTGGAAGCATAGGTCCAACTATATCTCCAAGATAATGTGAGTTTCCATTTTCTTCAGCATATTGCCATATAGCACTACCCATTTTAACATAGTGACTAACATCAGCAATTGCAGTAGTTTCTAAATAATTACCATTTGGTAACATTTCATTATTAATAGCATCATCTATATCTTTTGTATCTTTACCATCAATAGTAAATATAGTTTCCCCTCTTAAATCAATTCTTCCTCTTTTTAATTCCTCTTCTATTTCTTCAGGAGTTAAATAAGGTCTTATTTGTTTTGCTTCTTCTAATACTTCTTTTGGAAAATCAAGACGTATTCCATGTTCAGCAGCAATCAAAGCAGCCATAGAATCTTTATCAGCTGCATTTTTATGTTTGATTGGGAAATCTGGTTTAGCAAGAACAGTTCCTTTATTTAAGTCTCTTTCATATTTTAAATGAACTAACAATCCATCTACTAAATTAAAATCAACATCACTTAAATCAACTTCTACTCTATATGGTAATGTTTCATCTAAAGATTTTACATAATAATGACCATTATCATCTATTACTTCACCAATAGCTCTACCAAGTGATCTATTTAAAACTCTAACAATCTTACCTTCATTTTTTTCTTCATTAGTTATTAATACAGATACAGTATCACCATTTTGAGCATAATTCATTAAATCTCTTCTAATAAATACATCATGATGATCTTTTATTAAAACATGTGCATTACCCTTTTCGTGCAAATCAACTTTTCCAACTAATAAATCATTATAAAAATATGTGTTTCCATTTGAAGTTCTAAGTATACCTTCTCTACACATTGATTCCATTAAAGCCCAAATATCAGCTAAGTCTTCTCTAGTATTATTTGGTTTAATAATATCTAATATTTCTTTTGGATTTAATTTTCTATTTTCTTTTTTTAATACTTCTAAGATTTTTTCTTTCATAAGATTACCTCGTTCATAAAAATATTTTATCATACAAATTAAAAAGTTCATAATAAAATATGAACTTTTAATTAACTATAATGAAATAATTAAAGCTATAATTATGAATGCAAAACCTAAAGCATAAGTTAGATTAGTAATAAACTTTTCTGCTCCTCTTTCTTTAGTTTTTCCAAATAATATAGCATTTCCTCCAGTGATTATTTGACTTGAATCACTAGCTTTATTGCTCTGTAATAAAACTATTATAATTAATAATATTGATACAACAATTAATAACTTTTCCATATTCTGCTCCCTTGCTTAACATATTATACTATAAGATATACTAATTTGCAAATACTACTTATCAAAATCTACACTTTTTGCTTTATAAAGATATAAGTCTTTATTAATTATTATAAAGAAATGACTCTTTTGATGAGGTATAACATTATAAAACATTATTGGTGCTTTTGTATTATTATGCAAATCTAGTAATTCTTTAAATTCTTTCATAATGATAATATTATATTTATCATAATCAAACATTGTATGATGTATTACTATACTCTTATCATATTTTTTAAGTGTATTTTTAAGGAACTTATCATATAAAGATTTAGGTGTTCTTAAAAGAGATACATAATATAATGTTTTATATAAGAAATACATTGATATAATAAATGAAACAATAGAAATAATCAAGCAAAATAACATTAAAACTGAATAATTTTCATCTATAACATAACTATTAGTTACTAAAATATTATTATAATCTATTTTAACTAATTCATCTTTTAATGTAATTGGTATACTTACTATTTTACTATTATTGTAAGATGTATGAACTTTATCAAATGAACCCTCTTCACCATAATAAATATCAAGAGTTCCATATACATCTGTTTTAGTTTCTTTTTTAAATGCAGATAAAACTTTCTTATATTCACTATAATCTATTTCAATTGGTTCTTCAAATGATAGATTATTAACTTCTTTTGATAATAAATTTATTTGTTTTTCATATAATTTTTCATTATTATTGCTAAATATCATTAATGTTCCATAAAAATTATATTTAATGAATACTTCCATATCACGATCAGATTCAATGTTGTATTTAAAATCTATTTTTACTTTATCAATTAAATTACCAACATATGTAAAATCTTTTGACATTTCTGATTCATCATAAGTTTCATTTTCAAATAAAATAACTTTATAATCTATATCACTTGTTTCAGTATATTTAACTTTCTTTAAAAAAGTTGATCTTAAAAATACAAATAACAATGTTAAAAAGCACACAAAAAATATTGAAAACAAAACAATATTTTTAAATAATCTATTTTCAAAACTTAAATATTTTTTTTCTTTTTCTTTTTCTATTTTTTCTTTTTTAGTTTGTTTTTCATTATTTTGATTTAATACTTTATTAACTTCTTCAACTAGATTATTTGATACATTTGTCATATATTCTTCATCATAATCATAGTCTTCTTCTTCATCCATAAGTGATTCATTTATTTCTTTTATGGAATAGTCTTCTAAGTTCTCATTATCATTTTTTGCCATATAACCTCCATAATAATTATATGTAATTATTTATTTAACTCTTCTTCTATCTTTAATAATCTATTGAATTTACAAATACGTTCTCCTCTTGAAACAGAACCTGTCTTAATAAATGGAATATTTAATGCTACAGCTGCATCTACTATAAATGTATCTGTTGTTTCTCCACTTCTATGAGACATAATTGGTGTATAATTATGTTTTTTTGCAATTACAACTGTTTCTAATGTTTCTAAGAATGTACCAACTTGATTTGGCTTTATCAATATAGAATTACACATTTTATTTTCAATACCATTCATTAATTCTTTTTTATTTGTTACAAATAAGTCATCTCCAACTATATTTAAGCCCTTTGATAACTTTTCAGTTATTAATTTAAATCCCTCATAATCATTTTCATCAAATGGATCTTCTATTGAAATAATTGGATAACTTTTAAGAAGATCTAAATAGTAATCTAATAACTCTTCTCTTGTTAAATATTTATCTTCAATTTTATATTTTTCTGTTTGCTCATTATAAAATGATGAGGCAGCTACATCAAGTGCTAAGAAAACATCTTTACCAGGTTTATAACCTGCTTCTTCTATAGATTTAACAATATAATTTAACGCGCTTTTATTATCATCAAGATTTGGAGCAAAACCGCCTTCATCTCCTACCGAAGTAATAAGCCCCTCATTATCAAGTAACTTTTTCAAACTATGAAACACTTCACTAGCACACCTAAGTGTTTCTTTAAATGAAGACATTTTTGGAACAATCATAAATTCTTGAATATCTAAATTATTCTTTGAATGCATACCACCATTTATTATATTAAACATAACTTTTGGAATTTTCTTTTCTCTCGGATTTAAATATTCATACATTTCTTTATGAGCTTCATTAGCAGCAGCTTTTAAACAAGCAATACTAACTCCTAAAATAGCATTTGCTCCAAGATTACTCTTATTATCAGTTCCATCTAATTCAATCAATTTAGTATCTATTTCTTTTTGATGAGATACTTCCATACCAACAATTTTTTCTTTTATAGTAGTATTAACATTATTAACTGCTTTTAATACTCCTTTACCAAAATATCTCTCATCATTATCTCTAAGTTCTAATGCTTCTTTAGATCCAGTTGAAGCACCAGATGGCACACTAAAAACTCCAGTATATCCTTTTTCTGTTTTAACTTCTACTTCAACAGTAGGATAACCTCTTGAATCAAGTATTTCTCTAGCATATATATCAATAATCTTGCTCATTACAATGCCTCCAATTATTTACATATTCATTATACTATTTTTTTAATAAATATGCTATAATATTCTTGATGTTAAGGAGGTAAAAGATGATAATAAAAGAAATAGATGGTGATACTTTTAATAGTTTTGCAAATAACCATATATTAAAGAACTTCTTTCAAACTAAAGAATATGGTGAACTAATGAAAAATAGTGACTTCCAAGTTATGTATATAGGTGCATACTTAGATAATACAATTGTTGCAGGAAGTTTAATACTATGGAAAGTAATTGGCCCTAATATGAAATATGGATATGCTCCAAGAGGATTCTTAGTTGATTATTCTGACAGTGAACTATTAAGCGATTTTACTAAAAAGGTTAAAGATTATTTCTTTAAAAAAGGATTTGCATTTATTAAAATAAATCCAGAAATAACTTTCTCTAAGTTAGATTTTGATAATCAAAGTAAAACAATCAATTCTAAAAATAGAGATTTAGTTGAAGAATTAAAATCTCTTGGTTATGATAAATTAAAAGATAACTTATATTTTGAATCTATGCTTCCAAAATATACGCCTGTAATATACTTACCTAATTATGATTTAAAATCATTAGATAAAAGTGTACTTGATGATATAGAAGATGCTGTATTAGGTGGATTAAATCTTAAAAAAGGAACAAAAGAAGATATTGAAACTTTTTATAAATATATTGAAGGAAAAGATAATAAAACACAACAATTCTATGAATACTTTTATGATGAATTTTCAAAAAGTGATATGGTAGACTTAATACTTGTAGAATTAAATTTTGATACATATGTAAAATATTTACAAAAACAATATATATTTGAACAAGAAAAAAATGATAAAATTAACAACGAATTTAATGAAAATCCAAATAATCAAGATGTATATAATAGAAAGATGAAATCAGATCAAAAGATGGCATCAATTTCTTCTGAGATAGTTAAATCAAATGCTAAAATGCAAGAAAATTCTGTAAGAGAAATTTTAGGTGCTGCTTTTGTTATTAAACATCAAGGTAGAATTACTATTTATATATCTGGTAATACTAAAGATGATGAAGCTCATGATATAAAAACATTTATGTTCTATAAAATAATTGAAGAATATAAAAAAGCTGGTTACTTATATTTAGATTTATATGGTATTACAGCTGATTATAGTGAAAGCAATCCTTACAGAGAATTAAATAAATTTAAGCTTAAATTTAAACCAAATGTTTATGAATATATTGGTGAATTTGATTTAATTGTTAATAGAGCATTTCATCAAATATTATGGTCAACAAATAAGATTCAAAAAGAATTCTATAGACCTGCAATTAAAAAGTAAATAAATTAATTATTTACTTTTTTTATACATACTTTTCTATATCACCAGGGACTTTATCATTAACTATCATACTTATTATTTTATTTTCTTTTTCCTCACTAACACTTTTACCAGTTATATCTGATAGTTCATGAATAATTTCTCTTAAAGTATTTTCATTTTTATAATCTCCTGATTGAAGCTTATGAGCTAAATTAATAATAATATCTCTATTAACATTAGTTTTCTCTTCTATTCTATCAAGAATATTATCTTTCATAATATCACCTATTTTATTATATGTGATATTATTTTTTTTGACCTAAAAATTTAACATTAACCATTCAGGCTTATATATCATCAATAAACCAATTATTAACATTATAAGTCCACCTACTAAATGAGCATATTTTCCAAATGCATTAGACACTGCTTTTATCTCTAATGTTTTCATAGCAATTATAAATACAATAATATCATCAATCATAAAGAAGAAAACATATACTAGAGAATATATTATTTTAGATGTATTTGATACTTCATTTATGGTAAGTATTTCACTAAACATAATTGGTAAACCTAAAGAACATAATAATTCAATTACATTAACTGAAAAAGCGAGTAAAACAATTCCCATAAGTGCAAGAATAAATATATCTTCATTTACAGTTTTCTTAATTGATTTAACTATTCTTTTTCTGTTTTTAGAATCTACTACTTCACAACCAACATCTTTATTAATATTATTAATATAATTAACAATAGAATAAAATCCAAAACATATAGCGGCCATTGCTATTGCTAATCTTATATATATTATTTTATTTAATAATTCTGCTAAATTTAACCATGAAATTAAGAATAAGAAATATACTAGTGCACTAGCAACTAAAAATGCAATTCCAAGAGAATATCTTCTTTTTCTATCTTTTGTACTTAGTAACATTGATATTAGAAACAATAATATCCACATAGCACAAGGATTAAATCCATCAACTAGTCCAATAACGCTAGCTACTAAAAGAAGAGATACATTTTTAACATCAATTTTACCTATTATTGGAAGAGTTCTTTCAGTGTCATCAATTACACTTTCTTCTTCACAATTTTGATTTTCATCTACTAAACCTAGGTACTTCCCTGCTTTATCTTCATAACAAACTTTAGAATAATAATTAACAGCATGTTGAATTTTTTCAGGAGTTATTTCTTCATCAAATCCTATTATTACACTACTTCCAACTATTAAATATGGAACTCCTATATGATCTGTTTTATATATCTGAGCTATATCTTTTAATTTAGAAGCATTTTCTTTATTATCCCATACTTCATATCTATAAATTTTTAAAAAATCATTTTCTTTTAAATATCCATCTAAATAGTTTTCTAAATCTCTACAATGAGGGCAGCCAGAGCCATAAAATAAATAAATATTCATTTCTTTTTCTTTAGCAAAGACAAAAAAAGGAATAAATAAAACCATAATAAATAAAAGTTTTAATAATCTTTTCATTATTTCACCTCATTTAATATTTTTTCAAATTCTTCAATTTTATGTTCTCCACATAATCTATTTATTTCAATATTATCTTTATAAAAAATAAATATTGGAAGAATATTACCTGGATTAAACTCTTCTATATCATCAAAATCATAATCATATTCTTCTAAATCAAAAGTATATTCTTCTTTTATTTTATTAAATACTTTATTCATAATTATACAAGATGGACAACCAAGTGAATTTATTTTAACTATCTTCATACTAACTTAATTTCCTTTCTTGAATACTATATACCATTTTTAATAATAGTTTTCTTGGAACAAATCTTATAAAGAAAACACATAATTTCATTCTTATATTTGGTATTATTAATAATTTATTCTTTTTTAATTTTTTTAATGTATAACTAGTAACATAATCACTAGTTAATGATTTAACACTAAAATGAACATGAGCTCTATCATTAAACCCTGTATCTGTTGGTCCTGGACATAATACACTAACTTTAACATGACTCTTTTGTCTTCTTAATTCTTCATAAATAGCCATTGTTAGATTATAAACATATGATTTAGTTGAATAATATGTTGCCATTAAAGGGCCAGGTTCAAAAGATGCAAGTGATGCAACATTTAATATTTGACCTTTATCCTTTTTAATAAATTCTTTTAAAAATAATTTAGTTAACATATGAAGGCATATCACATTAAGATTAATCATATTAATCTCATTTTCTAAATCAGTCTTACTAAATAAACCGGCTTCTCCAAAACCAGCATTATTTATAACTAAATCTATATCCTCATTTTTATATTTTTCATATAATTTATAAACATTATCTTTAATGCTTAAATCTAATGGTTCAATTTTAACATCAGTTTTGATTTTACTTCTAATATTATCAAGTTTATTTTCATCTCTAGATACAAGTATTAAATCATACCCTTCATCTGCTAGTTTAAATGCAAAATCACGTCCTAATCCGCTAGAAGCTCCTGTTATTAGTGCTTTCATTTTAAATCACCACAATTATTTTAGCATATATTAATAAAAATAAAAAGAAGTTACTATTTAGCAACTTCTTCTGCTCTTGTTTCTCTTATAACTACTACTTTAATAGTACCAGGATATTGCATTGTATCTTCAATTTTATCCTTTATTTCACGAGCAATTTTATAACTTGTTAAGTCATCGATTTGTTCAGGTTTAACAACTACTCTAAGTTCTCTACCTGCTTGCATTGCAAATGTTTTATCAACACCTTCAATTTCATTACCAATCTTTTCTAACTCTTCAAGTCTCTTTACATAATTTTCTAATGAATCATTTCTTGCTCCAGGTCTTGCAGC
>JAEEGL012123130.1_pt1 | contig 14079 bp, 9 predicted proteins | sample 9134231 | NCBI WGS metagenome assembly JAEEGL01 (sample SAMN16246548, study PRJNA631951) | gut metagenome | biome: gut microbiome; feature: rumen; material: fiber-attached | host: Bos | place: Iran: Karaj | collected 2018-10 | reverse complement strand
CATAGGTCACCGCCGCGGCTTCGCTCTTGTAGATCTCGGCAGAGTTGATGGTACCGCCGATGCCGTGGGAAAGCAGGTCGGCCTTAACCGCAGTGCAGGCGAAGGTGATAGGCCCATCGAGGAACGAATCACCGTCAGCCGTACCTATGTTGAGCACGTGCGAACGGGTGATGGTGGCGGAATTAGTAGTGGTGAACACGTGAGTATCGCCGAAGGCATCCAGGTAGGTCAGCTTGAAACCGGCGGAGAGTGTCTGGGGCTTCACGGCGATGTAGTAGTAATTGTCCCTCTCGAAGTAGCCGCTGGCGGGCTTGAGGGTGATCACGGTGTCAACCGCAGCTGTAAGGGTGACCACAGGGTCGCCGGCGTTGTAGTTGACGGTCGCGGGGCCGGCGAGAACCTCGGCGGCGTTACCCTCGAGACTCACGCTCTGGATAAGGTCGCAGCCCATACGGAACTTGATGTAACCCAGTGCGTTCTTGAACGCCAGGTCGGTGCCGGACGAAAGGGCGACGGCGAGGTTGGCCTCAGGCGCAAAGGTACCCGCAACTGCGGTCTGCTCTACGGGAATCACGGTGCTGATCACGCCGGCGTCGATGGTTGCCGCAGCATTGAACGGATACATAGCGTACCAGGGACCCGAAGTGCTAAGTACGGGAGCGAACTGTGCGGTTGCGCCGCCTGCGGAAGCTTCGGCGGATACGTTGTCGGTGCCGTCGAAGACGGAAATCTTGTCACCCGCGACCCATTCTACTTTGGTACCTCCGACCAGTACGGTCTTGGAAGACGGGGTTTCGAACGATGCACTCAGAACTACGGCGCTGCCGTCGGTTTCGGGTGCCAACTTTTCCTGCTTCTCGCAGGAGGCAAATGCAAGGGCTGCCACTGCAGCCAGGATGAATGTAAACTTTTTCATAACGGGATGCAGTTAAAAGGTGAACGGTTCTTCGACCAGGTCTTCGTTGGACCCGGTTTCGCTTGCACAAAGCACGCTGCCGACGCACAGGGGCACTGCCAGCCTGGCCTGCGGCGATTCATAAAAGACTTTTGTTTCTTTTTTCATAACACAAATATATAGTTATTGTTCGATTGTCTGATCCTGAAGAAAACGGGCGAGGGTGCCGGTAAGCACCTTACGGTAAGTGCCCAGTTTATCCTTGGCCGTGTACGGAGGTGCTCCGAACCCCCATCCGTGCCCGCCGATGGGATAAATATACATCTGCGCCTTTACTCCTTTCTCGAGCAGGGCGTTGAAATAGAGGATGCTGTTCTGAACGTTCACCCGGTTATCGTTGGCGCTCAGTGCAAGCAGGGTGGGAGGAGTTTTCTCGTCCACACGGTTCTGCAGCGAATATTTTTTAATATCCTTCGACGAAGGATTCTCTCCCAGGAGGTTATTCCTGGAAGGATCGTGACCGATTTCGTAATCCATACTGATTACGGGGTAGCACAGTATGGCAAAGTCCGGCCTGGTTACGTCATCCACATACATCGTGGAAGCGCAGGCGGCGAGATGACCGCCCGCACTGAAACCCATTATGCCTATCTTTTGCACGCTCCACTCGTCCGCGTGACGGCGGAGGTAGCGGAAAGCGTTCTGCACATCCGTAAGAGGGATGGTCTTATGCCCGTACGGCATACGGTAGAACAGGTTGCACACGGCCGCCCCGCGGGTCAGAAGCCATTCGACGGCGCAGTAGCCCTCATTCACCGCAGACAGTGAAGAATAGGACCCGCCGGCGCAGACTACTACCATCAGGCCTGAGGGATTTTCGGGGAGATATATCTCCATCCGCGCCCCATCCCCTACGCCGGAAACCTTGCCGGTGTCATCTTTAATGACCTCCGGACCGCGCTTGAGATTGTCCTCGCCGGGGCCTTTGGTAATTTCCACCCCGTTTTCGACGATGCCCTTTCCGGATGCCTGCCCGGTAGGATAAAGCGGCACTACGAGGCTCTGCTTCACCGGCTTGTCGTCGTTCACTTCGGCGACAAGGCTGATGCAACAGAATAGTGCGGCCGCTATGAGCAGTATCTTTTTCATTTATTGGTATTCTCTATATAATAAATGTGTCCGTCCTCGGCCCCCAGCAGCAGATCCGGCACGCCGTCGGCGTTCCAGTCGACCACGGTGGGGCTGGTGGTATGGTGCTCGAGCTCGGTGGAGCAGAGGTCGCCCTCATAGCTCAGTTTGTAGAGGCCGCCGTCCCAGCCGAGGCCTTTGAAGAGGCACGCCCCCATCTTGCTGTCGACGACGATATCGAGGATGCCGTCCATATCCCAGTCCACCACGCAGAGCTTGCGCCTTCCGCCGCGCCCGCCGGGCCTGTAGTTGAGCAGCAGCAGTCCGGGTTCGGCATTGCGGACTCCGTCCATATTGTAGTAATCCGAGCAGTTAACACCCCAGAATATGCGCTGCGGCGGGTCCAGGCGGCCGTCGGGGCGGCCCGCATACAATGCCAGGTACGCCTCGGTATCGAGGGTGATTATATCTTGAAGGCCGTCGCCGTTGAAATCTATCACAAAGGGAGTGGTGCGCCACTGAGTGACGAATTCTCCCGGAGCCGGGTTCCACCAGTTGCCCTCCGGTTTCGGAGGGATGCCCTCCCACGCTACCTCTATCGGCCGGGCCTCTTCGAGCCGCAGGCTTCCTTTGCCCTTACCGCGGTACCACTGCACCTTGCCGAAGATCTGGTTCATCACAACATCCAGCTTGCCGTCGCCGTCCCAGTCGCAGACACAGGGAGCAGTATAGCCCCACTTGCGCTCCGCAGGACCCTGGATGGAGCCGTTGTAGCCCGCCATCACGCGAAGCGGCTTCCTCCCTACCTTGAACAGCTTAGGAGCGGCCCAGGAAGGGTTTTCTCCGCCACTGAGGTTCTTGAAGAAGGCCAGCTCGCCGGCGGAATTGCCCACCACCAGATCGTCCAGGCCGTCACCGTCCCAATCCACCGAAACGGGGGTGCAGAGGGCGCCGAACTTCAGCAGGTCGGCCTTCTGTCGGAACTGCTTCGGGCTCTTGAAGAGCGGCATCCCCTTGTAGCGGCGGCCGGTGTTGCGGACCCAGGCAACAGTGCCGTCTTCATCGCCCACAATCAGGTCGATGCGCCCGTCGCCGTCCCAGTCGAAGGGGACAGGAATGATCATAGAGATGTGGAAGCGGATCTCGCCGCGGCGGTTGGCGATGCGCCTGCCCTTCGCAAAGACGGGCTCCGCCGCAGTGCCGACGTTCTCGAACCAGGTGAGGCCGTCGGTGAACTCTCCGCAGATGATGTCCATATCGCCGTCGCCGTCAAAATCGGCAACGCAGGGCACCGGGGCGCCCTCCTGCTCTATCTGCTCGCCGCCCGCGAAGACGCGGCCGCGATTATGCAGCGTCCCATCTACATTTTCAAGAAGATAGACGTGCCCGCGCAGGGGACCGTTGGTCCAGACGCCGGTGGAATCGTAGGCACGGTCCCAGCCGTAATCGTCGTAGGTGTCGATGCCCACCACTACGTCGATGTCCCCGTCACAGTCGTAATCGACGTAGTTCCACATATTGGAACGGTTGCTGCGATAGTCGTCCTGTATGCGCCTGCCTTCATAGGGGATTTCGCGGGGCGAGGAGTACATCTGAGTGAAGTAGTTCTCATACTCTATACCCTTGCCGAGCACCCGCGGTTCACCGTTTACATAGCTCACCCTCAGGCAGTTGACCCCCTTTTCGCAGATCTTCACGGCCTTGTCGAAGAAGGGCCGGCGGTTGCTGCCTATGTTCTTGAAGAAGTAGGTTCCCTGATAGGGCACGTCGGGTGCTGAGATCACCAGGTCGTTCAGGCCGTCTCCGTCGTAGTCGACAGGCAGCGGCATCCCCCACAGCCCCACCGCCAGTTCGGCGGAGATGTCGTTGTTGTAGGGGACAGCCTTCGCGGCAGGCATCTGCGCCGCCTCGGCGCACATTATCACGGACAGTATCGTTGCTATCAGCATATTCTTATTCTTTTACGCACCTTACCGCAACGGCGACGGAACCGTAAACGGGCCTTGCCTGACCTTCAATCTGCTTTTTACTGGCATTGGGGCTGAACTGCGCGTAGTTGAACAGTATCTTGGTGCCGTCAAGTTTGTCGAAACTGCCGATCCAGTAGTTGCCTTCCAGGCCCGTCCTGGACGGTACGCCCTTGGTCCTGGCCCTCTCGCCAGTTACAGGGAACCACAGTTTATTGTCATAGAGCAGACCGCAGTTATCAGTATCCAGCACGGCGGCATCTTCCAGTATAAACTGGTAAGGGTTCACAGCTCCGGATGCACCGCTGGTGACTACCGGTACCTTCCAGCCTTCGGGGCAGGGGTCGTATTCGCTCTTGACTCCGGAAACGCCGCCCCAGAGTTCCTTGTAAACGGCTGCATCCAGCGAAGACCACCAGCTCATATTGGAAGAGTTGCGGTAGAAGAAGTATTCCGCATTTGCAATAGTGGTTTCGACGTTCACGTTGCTGGAAGAGATCATCTTGAAGTATTCGCCGTTGGAATTGACCAGATCCGGGATTTCGGCACCGCTTGCATCGTAGAGTTTGATCGAAGCGTTGCCGCTCGTCACCTTGCTCAGCGGCCTCGGGAACGGATCCTTGCGGCCCCACTGGTAACCCTGTCCAATGGCACCTATATCTCCGACGGTTGCGTTGATGGCACCGAGGTTGCGGTCCATAAAGGTTACACCGTTCACGGTTACAGCAGTGGCTTCCGGATCGAAGTCGGTCACCCAGATATGCCAGCTCCACTTTGTATTGCCGCTCTCATCCTTACCGAGCAGCAGCGCGTTGCCGCTGGCGGTTCCGGCGGTTACGCTTACATTGTGCCCGGAGACGCTGAAGCTGCTTATGGCGTTCGGGGCATCCTGCCACGCAAGCTCGACCGAGGTAATGGAATTGTACTTCCGGTCGAACTTCAACGTCTGCTCCGGCTTCACGATGTAGCAGTTGAACGAAGGTTTCTGCACCAGACCGATAACCGTCAGCATTATCGTTCCGGTGGTTTCACGCATATAATTGTCCTTTACCCTGATGCTCAGCGGAACACTGCCGGACTTTGCCGATTCGGGGGCGAAGATGGTGACGGTACCGGTAGCCGTTGCGGCATCCCAGCTGAGATCCGTCACATTCAGGCTGGTGGTCACGTCGGCCTCGGTAGGAGTCTCTACCGTAGCCGTCAGCACGTTGTTGACTTTGAAGTGCAGCGTTACCGGATCGCCGTCGGCCTCAACGCTGGCGGTCTCTTCTTCGAAAGCGACCTCCAGTTCCGGCATACCCGCGGAAGTGGATGCCAGGGCGATGGTCGCCTCGGCCTCACGCTTGCCGGCGGCATCGGAGACGGTTACCTTTACGGTCGTGACGCCGAGCTTGGCGGGGGTCACCACCGAAAGCTTGCCCTTTCCGGACTCGGGATCCAGTGTGCAGGATGCGCTCCACTCGGGGTTCTTGATGGCTGCAGTGGCCTCAACCTGCGCACCGTCTATACCGCTAACCTCGAAGCCTATCTCGCTCGTGGCGCCGAGCTGCAGGCGGTACTTGCTGTCCTCGAAGGATATCTCGAGGGGAATTTCGATCGTCTTCTGTTCCTCGGCGGGTTCGCAGCCGAAGCAGCATAACAGGATGAATCCAATTTGAAAAACCTTCTTCATATCTTATATCTATTTATTTCCAAGTTTCATATCGAGCCCGAAATATGCCGGACGTTCCACGGTCTGGGTGAAAACCCTGCCGAAGCGGTCCGTAACCTTCACTTCAACGGTGGAATCCGCACTGGACGCCTGCGCCCTGAACATATGGTTCGTGTTGCGGGGCTTAAAGGTTCCCTGCCCCACACGGTGATTCTCCACACCCAATCGGTAGAGAGGGTCCTTGAGGTACTCGCGCTTCACCTCCAGCGGAGTGCCGTTCTCACTCACCTCAACGCGCCACAGCGGATCGTAGTTGAATACGTTGATCCATATCTCGTTCTCCGATGCCCCGGCGTTGTACGGAGCCGGCACGGAGTTCATATCGTACACGCGGAACTGGCAGTCCTCCATCTTCATTCCGGGAGCCTTGTAATACCAGCTGAGGCTGTCGCCCTTTATGGTATAGACGGCATATCCTCCCGGCACGCCGTCGCTGATCATATTGAAGCCGCAGACATTCCTGGTTTTCCAGGACGCGGCGGACACGCCTATATTATTGTGTTCCAGAATCTTAGGACTGATTTGAACATAGTAGTTCTCGTGAGTGTGGGCGGTCAGCGCGTACACATAGGGGAACTTGCGGAACATCTGCAGTATGTCGTCGGAGTAATAGCCTCCGGTGAAGCCGTCCTTTGTCTTGTCTTTGCCGTTTTCCACACCAGTAATGCGTGCGAAGGGGGCGTGCGAGACCAGGATGACCGGGGTTGCCGGATCGACGTATCTGAGGTCGTTGCGCAGCCAGCCCGCCTGCATATCGTCGAGATGCACGTGATAGCCGCGGGCCGATTCCACTATGCCCTGCGCATTGAAGGGATTGTCGTAGAAGATATTGTCGGTCACGACGATGTGGAAGCCGCCTATGTTCAGCGAATAGTAGTTGGGGCCGATTACCCTGCGGTAAGTATTCGAAGAATTGAAATCGCCTCCGCCGCCGTGCATATCGTTGTCGTGGTTGCCCATCGCGTGCCAGACCTGGAAGGGCAGGCAGCCGGCCTCTTCGAGATACTCGGGAAGGGCAAAGTTATGGGTGTACCATTTGTTGTCGGAGGTCATATCGCCGAGCGTGAGCCCATAGACCGGCCGGTCCTTAATCTCTTCGTACAGTGCAAGCACGTCGGGGAAGAAGCCCTCGCGCGCCTGCTCGAGGTCCTTTTCTTTGCGGTCGCCCACGAGATGTATATCGTTATAGACTATAAGGTTGCACTCGCTCTGGTCAACCCTTCGAAGGGCGAAGTCGGCGCGGGCCTTCTTTTCGGAAGCGGCGATGCGTACGAAGAAACGGGGAATAATGCCGTCCGCCGGAACCTCGTAGCCCGAAGGGACCGAGATGAACACATAGCCCAGCTCCAGGCGCGACTTCATTTTGTAGCTGCCGTCGTCTGCAGTGAGCACCACCGCCTCGCCGTCCGAAACGGCAACGCCGGCGAGCGGCGCCCCGTCGCAGGATACCTTTCCGGTAACCAGGGTGGCACCGGCTCCGAAGCCAGGCAGCAGCAGCGCTGCGCACATCACAATCCTATATATAATTCTCCACGGTGAGCTCATAAGGCCGGTTCATTGTCTTGTTATATTTGTTGCCGAACCTGTCGGTTACGGTAATATTCAAAGAGGAAGTCGGGGAGGATGTCTTCACCATAAACAGGTGATCGGTGCGGGCAGGGGTAGTCTGGCCGCCGATCGGGGAAGGGAATATCATCTTGTATACGGGATCGTTCATATAGACCTGCTCGGGGCGCAGGTCCACGCCGTCTTCCGTAACTTTCAGGCTCCACGCATCATCCCAGTTATACACGTTTATCAGCACGCAGTCGGCATCGGTGGTGCCGCGCTGGTCTTCCGGCACGTTGTTCAGATCCACAAAGTGGAACTGGCTGTCGGATATGCTGTGCCCTATCGCCTTGTGCACCCAGCTGAGCGAAGTGCCGTCGGCATCCCATATCTGGTATCCTCCCCTGGTGCCGTCGCGGCAGACGTGTAGCGCAGTGTTGGTGTAATACTCGCAGTACCAGGTGGAAGCGCTGCTGGCGGCCATATTATGCTCGTACATACCGGGACGCACCTGCAAATTGTGGCAGACGTGGGTATGCCCGGAGAGCAGATGCACCAGGTCGAAGCCGTCGAAACAGTCGAGCAGGTCGTCCACGTCCTGCTGGGTTTCGTAATGGGGAGTCACCGAGCGCAGGCCGTTCAGTATGTAAAGCGAAGAGTGGCTGATGAACACTATCGGAGTGTCGTGGGCCACCTTCGAAAGGTCGCGGCGCAGATATTCCAGCTGGTACGGCGCAATCCGCACGTAGTAGCCGTAGGTTTTGGTCGCGGAGGAATTGTCGTAGATTATGTTGTCCAGCACCACGTAGTGCACCCGGCCAATGTCGAGCGAGTACCAGCTGGGGCCGATTATTTTCTTGTAGGTGGATTCCGAATCCCAGTCGGACGCCACGAACGAAGGATCGTTGTCGTGGTTGCCCATACAGTGGTAGATCGGCATCGGCCAGCCGGATACGAATTCCCGCCAGTCGCTGAGGTCGAAGTTGTATGGCTTCCAGCGCGAATCCGTCGTCTGGTCACCCGCGGTGAACATATAGCACGGCACCGTCGTTGCTGCGACGGTGGCCTCCAGGTCGGGCACGAACAAAGTGTTGCAGGAAGGGATCTCCCTTAAGGATGAATCCGATATGTGCAGGTCCGTCATCATTATTATGCGGTGGCGGGTGTTGTCGCAGGAATCAAAGTCAAAGTCGGCGGACTCGACTACCGACAGGTCGGTGGAAGTGAAATACGCAAAGAACTTCGGGATCGCCCTGTCCACCTTCGCGGCCGCGTTTGCAGGCACCTGCACGAACACATAGCCGTTGGCCTTCCCGGATACCATATTATAGTGGCCGTCGGAATCCGTAACGCTGAACGCAAAGCCGTCGGAGAGTACCACGCGGGAAGCGGGCTGTCCGTCGATGCGTACCGTCCCCTGCACGTTGATACCGGGGGTTCCGGCGGGAGTGTCGCAGAGCACGAAACGGGTGCCGAGTGCCTGCCGGTAGTTCCCGAAGCTCAGTGCCAGCGCATAATCGCCCGGAGCCAGTCCTGCTGGCAGACGGAACTTCATTTTTCCATCTGAATATCCGATTATTACGGCAGAGAGCGACGCACCGGCGGCGTCGGTAAATACAAGGCCGTAGCCGTTCTGATATCCCTTGAGCGGAAGACTCAGTTCATCCGTATGCAGGCAGGGGCCGAAAGCCCTGGGAAGTTCAATTCCGGAAGCCAGCAGCGCACTTTCGACAGCCTCGCCGCTGTCTTCGCCGAGGGCTGCAATCCCCTGTGAGTAAAGCGTCTCCTGCTCTTCGGGTTCCGGCACGGGAGTCTCGCCGGCGGGTTTGCCGCAGGCGAAAAGCAACATCAGCGCTGCAAGGTATGCGAAGTAGCTTCTGCTCATAGTGCCTTCACGCTAATGTTGTCTACATAAAACCGTACCGAAGAACTGCGCACGAACACCTGTGAGGTGGCGTCGGCATCAGCGAAGCGGAAAGTACAGTGATGCCACTTTCCGTCCTTCAGTTCCGTAGTGCGTACCGTCTGCGCGCTTTCTTCTTCGCCCTTCAGTACCCCCACGTTGACGTTGCCCACATCGTAGGCACGCGCCGAAGAGTAGTATGCGGCGATATCGAGTTCGACCGTCACGCCCTTCCCCGTACCGAGGCTCTCCAGAGCGGGTAGCAGCAATTGCGACTGTGACCCTCTGGATCCCATACGCAGATATCCGTGCCGCGACCAGGCATTCACCGCCCCGTCGTAGGCAGGGCCGTCGATCGTGACGCAGCCGAGCAGGGATTCAGCCGAGAATGCAACCGCGTCCACCCCTTCCTCGCAGTCGTCGAAGGGATAGAACTGCAGCGCTCCGGCGGGCACCGGGGTGGCTTCCGCGATGCCGGGAGTAATCACTATGGAGTGCATCAGTCGGGGGTCGCTGCCCTCGTCGAACCAGGCCCGGGCACCGGAAGAACAAGGCGTCATATCCGCCGGCTTGATGCGCAGCATAAGCTTTCCGCCGGCAGGGATGCCTTCGCTTTCGGGAACGGTGAAACCAGCGCTGCAGGCCGTTGCTACGGTGGAATTCGGTAAATCGAACATAGCCGCACCGTGCCACATAACGCCGTCCGACGACCAGTCGGCACGCCAGTTCGCCAGCCCGCGGCTCATCAGTATGAAATCCATCCTCAGCCTGCCGCTGAATCCTTCGGCGAGAGGTATGCTTATCACGTAGGCCGAAGCCTCGTCCCAGTTCTTGCTGGAAACGAAGGGATTGTCGGCATTGCCTGTATAGGAAATGGGTGCGCCGGTGCGTTCGAGCACGGCACCGTTGGTAAACGACACGGCACTGCCGGAAACGCTGCCCGAAACGAGCCTGGTGCTGCGGCTCAGAAGCGACAGGCAGAGCGGCAGGCGAACCCCGGCAGCCGGAGCATCCGAACTGACGGCGGCATCGAGCTGCAGGCGGGTATTCGGCCGCAGTTCTACATCCGGGAACTCAAAGTTGAAGCTGGCGCCGTCTTCGAAGCAGATACCGGCGCGCAGGGTCCCTTTCTTGCCATCGGAAGGCAGGACGAGGAAATACAGGCTTCCCAGCGGCAGGGCATCCTCCACGCTAACCGTGGAACTGACGCTGCCGTCCGGGCTTATCTTCACCGGCTCCGCGGTCAGATCGACCGTTCCGCTTGCGCCCGCAAGCAGCAGGTCTCCCGAACTCAGCGTGGCCACGGCAATCTTCTTCCCCTGCAGCGAAGCATCCGCACGCAGGTTCAGCTGCACTATGCAGAACAGGTGCCGGAAGCCGAAGGCAACATCCTCGCCCGGCTTTCCGTCGGCGGCGGCCGCAATCAGGTTATAATCCGCCAGCGCGCTGAGAGTCCCCTTTTGCACCGCAGGGATGCTGAACGGAACCGCATCCGGACGGCATTCTTCCATCGCATACGGCGAGTAGGCATAGAAACGGTAGCGCCCCTCTCCCTTCCAGTCGAGGGCCGCATCCACCGCAGCGAAGCGGGCCTTGGCGGCATTTCCGGCATCGGGCTCGGCGCAGTACAGTACGTTGGAGCCGAACAGGGCGCCGTCTTTCTCGGCGAATACGCCCACCGGATCGCCGTCGTTCCAGACCGGCGCAAAGTTATCGGCAAAGCCGCTCTTCACAGCCTGCAGGCTGCTCGCGAAGGATATCCTTCCTGCATCGTCTGCAGGAACCTGATACCCTGTGCACGCGGAAAGCAGCACGGCAGCGGCTATGAAAAGCGCTCTTCTCATTCAATAACTACCTTTATTGTCTTAGATGCTTCGCCGGCGCTGATTGTGAGCGTCGATTCGGAAGGAGCTCCTTCGCCGAGCGTCACGGTGACCATATAGAGGTCGCCGGCATTCCCGCTTGCGGGACTCACGCTGACCAGGCTGTCGGAGCTTGTAATAGTCCAGGCGGAAGCACAGCAGATGTTGAACGACGCGGTGGCGGCCGTCGCCGGAATCCGGATGGTCTCAGTGGATACCCGGATTGCAGTGGCGTCGTCTTCGGGAGCCTCGCCCGCCTCAACCGTGATGGTCTTCTTGGCGATGGCGCTGTTCTTCTTTTCGGCGTTGATGTTCATAGCCTCGAACACCACCTCGTAAGTGCCGGGCTTCGAGAAATAGTAGTTGTGCTCGCGCAGCACCGGATCGCCGATCGACTTGAGCGCAATGCCCGAATCCTTGCCGGCGTCGATGGCCTCGGCAAAGGTGATGGGGCCGGAAACCGCCCAGCCTTCCTTGTAGGCGGTGCTCTTGGAGATGCCGTCCCAGACTATGTATTTGTCGGTCACTTTCGGGAAGTAGGTAGGCGACGGATCCACGTCGAAGCCGCAGCCCTCGATCATCGTGAAGGAGCACTGCGCGAAGGAGTAGAAGTCCTTGCCGGTATTCTTGCCGTAGATGTGCCAGTTGTCCACGCGGAAGCGGTTGCGGGTGGAGTTGGCGTTGGTTTGGAACGCCCAGCAGAAGTAGACCGGTTCGCCCGGCGCAGCGGCGAAGATGTCGCTGATATCCATATCTTCCGTGTCATACAGCGTGTAGTAGGTCGGGCTGGGCAAGGGATAGACTATACGGTCGGTGATGTCGTGCCAGGTGGAGAGTTTAATCCATTCCGGGTCATACACACCGGGGAAGTCGTTCGACCAGAGAAGCCGTCCGCTGTGCGGATTGGTGCCTTCTACCGGATAGGTAGCCGTCGAGAAAGAAAGCCTCATCTCGTCGGGATAAAGGCGATGCTTGTCGCGGTAATCGTAGGCGGAGCCTTCCTCCCCGGAGTAGAACATTATGAAGTCGGCGTCGCCGCTGAGGGTAAAGGTTACGCGCTCCCCGGCCTTATAGACGTCCTTTTCGGTGCTTACCTTGAAGTCCGAGAGGGGCGCCACGTCGTAGAACGAATCGCCGCAGGCGTACAGGGCGGCCAGTGCCGCTGCAAATGCAAAGAATCTTTTCATATCACCAGCCCTCATTTTGTACAAGTTTGGAGTTAATGTTCATTTCGGCGGCGGGAATCGGCCAGCGCACGTCACGGGGCTCCACGTTGTTCAGGCAGCGCGAATCGTAAAGATAGAGCGATTCGCTGATGGAGGTGGGCGGCATCAGTTCGGCCGATTTCATCTTGTCGTAGAAGATGCCCCAGCGCACGAGGTCGTCCTTGCGGAGCATCTCGAATGCCAGTTCGCGGGCACGCTCGTCGCGGATTTCGTCGAGAAGCGCCGTCTTGTTGGGGGTACGGGCGAAGTCCACGGTGGCATTGTCGGCATTTTCGTCAAGGCCGTGGCCACGGCGGCGCACTCGGTTGAGGCACTTATAGGCGCCGGCCTCATCCGCCCCGGAGGCATTTATGTCGGCGGCCCAGGCCTCCGCATACATCAACAGCACGTCGGCAAAACGCAGCAGCGGCCAGTTGCCGGGACCGGCATCGTTCACCCTCGGCAGCACGGTCTCGTACTCCCTGCGGAACTTTCCGGCATAGAGCGAATAGGGATTGGTAAGGTCCACCTTCTTGCCGTCCTCGGCCGAATCGAAGTAGTAACTGGCGATGTTCCAGTCGCGTCGCACATCGGTGCCGTCGTAAAGCGCGAGGTGGTACTGGTTGGAGCGCACGGACCCCAGGCAGTAGCCCCAGGTGGTGTTGAGGTTCTTGTTGCGCGGTCCGGTAGTACGCCCCACACCGCCACCGGCGGTATTGTAGGTGGTTTTGTTGTTGCCGTAGAACTCCACCTCCCAGATGCTTTCCTCCGTGTCGTAGACATCCTGCATATAGTTGATGAAGACCTTCGTGTAGTCGGGGTTCAGGCTGTGCTTCCCGGATTCTATCACCTGGCGGGCATAGTAGCGTGCCTTTTCGTACATCCCCTCCGTATAGTTGGGGTAGCCGGCATTGTAGAGGCATACCCTGGCGAGGATTCCGCGCACGGCACTCTTGTTCACGACCCCGGGCGATTCCACCTCGTTTATCTCCTTTACCGCCGCGAGCGCGGCCTCCATCTCGGAAATGATGAAATCGTACACTTCCTTCGAAGGAGTCTGGGCAAGCTGGAGTTTTCCGCGGTCGCCGCCGAGGACGGGATCGGTGCGGAGCGGCACGTCGCCGAACTTGTTGGTGAGCATAAAGTAGTAGTAGGCACGCAGGAACCGCACCTCCCCGAGTATCACAGCACGGTCGGCGTCGCCGAGGTCCGTAGCCTTGTCGATATTCGCTATCAGCAGGTTGGCATCCGCGATACCCTTGTAGAAGTACTGCCAGTAGCCGCGCACCTTGGAGTCCGAGGTGGTAACCATATTCTCTGCCACGGTATTCACGTCGACAGAGTAGTTGTTGTAACCCAGGTCTCCCTGGAGGCCCATACGTCCAATTATGTTCTGCCCGTAGAGAGCGTTGCTGGTCATCACTGCATAGACGCCGCGCAGGGCACCTTCCACGCCCTGGGCGCTGTCGTAGGAGACCCCGGCTTCGTATACGTCGGTAGCCGGCACTTCCAGGAAGTTGCAGGAGCCCAGGCAAAGGGCGGCCGAAACTATGTATAGTATCTTTTTCATAAGCCTAGAACGTTAAGTTAACACCTGCCGAAACGATACGGTTCCGGGCATAAGCCGAATAGTCGAAGCCCGGAGTGAGGGCGCTGTTGTAGGTAGATACTTCCGGATCCAGTCCGGTGTACGCCGTGAGGGTGGCGAGGTTCTGCCCCGACACGAACAGCTGCAGTTGCGAGATCCGGTGCCGCTTGATCAACTTCGCAGGGAAGTTGTAGGAGAGCTGCACCGTCTTCAGGCGCAGGTAGGAGCCGTCCTCCAGGGTTTTGGAGGAGTAATATCCCAGAGGGCCCTGT
>JAEEGL011980624.1_pt1 | contig 14079 bp, 9 predicted proteins | sample 9134231 | NCBI WGS metagenome assembly JAEEGL01 (sample SAMN16246548, study PRJNA631951) | gut metagenome | biome: gut microbiome; feature: rumen; material: fiber-attached | host: Bos | place: Iran: Karaj | collected 2018-10 | reverse complement strand
TATATATGCTGCTTAGTACTCTTATAGAGATGCTTAACGGAACGATGCTCGATGAGCCCGAGACCTACGATCCCAAGGCCATATGGGAGTTGTGTTCGACTGCGCGTAAGGGCGGCGGTATCATATTCGGATCGCTTGCCTATGTGATGAACAAGTATCTCTCGAGGGTAGGAACGATCGCACTTATAGTCTTGTTCCTGCTCATATGCATAGCTCTTATCATGGGCAAGGAAGCGCTGTATGATCTGTCTGTTGACGGTCGTGAGGCTCTTAAGGGTGCCAGAGAGAATGCTGCAGCCGTGAGAGAAGCAGCAAGAGAGCGTGCGGACAGGGCTGACAGGGAAGACAATGTATATGATGATTCTCTTCCGAGATATGCCAGAAAGAAAAGGGGCATAGGCGACGGACTTCTCGGAAATGAAAAGCCTGAAGAAGAAAGGGAAAATGATGACCATCTTCCGAGGATCAACGGTGAAGAACTTACTGAAGCCGACAAGACTCCCCGAGTGAATAATAAAGTATTCGGTGTTACAAAGGATGCTGTTGTCGGTGACGGCAAGGACCGCGGAAAGGGAGCGGAACGCCGTGATGACATGCACGAGATATTTGCGGGAGATCCCGATAAAAAACGTGAAGTTATAAAGGAGACGGCTCATGCCGTGTCAGAATCGCCTTTTGATCATGAGATCACGTTTAATAAGGGCGGTGCGGAAGCCGATCTTCCGGATGAAGAAAAGACTGAGAACATCGAGAAGAGTCCTTCTGTTATTGGGACCAGGCCTGCGGCAAAGCCGGCTGCAAAGGCAGATAAGCCTGTATCGAGCGCAACCTTGAGCAATGCCGATCTTGACATGAAGAAGAACATTAAGAAGAACTCAGGCAGATCGAAGGCATTTAAGATGCCTCCGCTCAGTCTTCTCAATGAACCCGCTTCTAAGAAGGGTAAGGGAAGCAGTAAGGATGAACTTCTTAATACTGCCAAGGTGCTTCAGGATACCCTTGAGACATTCGGTGTTAAGGCTCATGTGACTGATATAAGCCAGGGTCCGAGTGTTACAAGATTTGAACTGCAGCCCGAGACGGGTGTCAGAGTCAATAAGATAGTGTCATTGGCGGATGATCTTAAGCTTAGCCTTGCAGCAACTGATATAAGGATAGAGGCTCCGATCCCGGGAAAGTCTGCCGTAGGTATCGAAGTCCCGAACAAGGAGAGCACCGGCGTAGGGCTCAGAGAACTGCTTGAAGACAGAGCATTCAAGGATGCCGAGTCCAAACTTACATTCGCGGTTGGTAAGGACATAGCCGGCAAGACGATAGTATATGATATCGCCAAGATGCCTCATGTGCTTATTGCCGGAGCTACAGGCTCGGGTAAGTCGGTCTGCATCAATACCATCATCATGAGCATCTTATATAAGGCTCATCCGGATGATGTTAAGCTCATAATGATAGACCCCAAGGTCGTGGAACTCAGTGTATATAACGGTATACCTCATCTCATGGTACCTGTCGTCACCGATTCCAAGAAGGCAGCCGCAGCCCTTAACTGGGGCGTTGCCGAGATGACCGAGAGATACAAGAAGTTTGCTGACATGGGTGTCAGAGATCTTAAGGGATATAACGCTGCAATAGACAAGATACTTGCAAGCGGCAAGACTCTTGATGATGAAGGCAATGAGATATACAGACTGCCTCAGATCGTGATCATCGTTGACGAGCTTGCAGATCTTATGATGGTTGCAGCCAAGGAAGTTGAGGAGAGCATATGCCGACTGGCCCAGCTTGCCAGAGCCTGCGGTATCCATTTGATAATCGCAACCCAGCGTCCGTCCGTGGATGTCATAACCGGTCTTATCAAGGCCAACATGCCAAGCAGGGTTGCTTTTGCGGTATCAAGCGGTGTGGATTCGCGTACGATACTGGATATGAACGGCGCAGAGAAACTGCTTGGTAAGGGCGATATGCTCTTTGCCCCTCAGGGTTATCCCAAGCCTGCGCGTATACAGGGTGCATTCGTATCCGATGCGGAAGTCAGCACGGTCGTTGATTTCCTTAAGGATCAGGATTATGTCGGGATACAGATGTCGGATATCGCCAATAAGATATCGAATATGTCATCAGGATCTTCTTCGTCTGATTCAGGCGGGGCAGATGAGATCGATCCGTTGTTTGCGGATGCGGGAAGCTTCATAATCAACCAGGATAAGGCGTCTATAGGAAGTCTTCAGAGGAAGTTCAAGATTGGATTTAACAGAGCGGCCAGGATCATGGATCAGCTGGCTGAAGCGGGCGTGGTAAGCGAGGATAACGGGACCAAGCCCAGAGATGTGATAATGAGCATCGAGCAGTTTGAGCAGTATGTTGAGGAGAATGTGTAGATCGTTTTGTTGTTTAAGTGAGTGAGGAACAAAGGAAAAGGAAGGGATATGAAGACTGATATCGAGATCGCAAGAGAAGCCGTATTGGAACCCATTGTAAAAGTGGCCGAAAGACTCGGTGTTACCGAGGATGATATTGAATTGTACGGCAGATACAAGTGTAAGCTGTCAAACGAATATCTTAAAAAGATACAGAATAAGCCTGACGGCAAGCTTATCCTTGTAACAGCCATCAATCCGACTCCCGCAGGGGAAGGCAAGACAACTACCACGGTAGGCTTAGGACAGGCTATGGCTCATATCGGTAAGAATGCGATCATAGCGTTAAGGGAGCCCTCGCTCGGACCGTGCTTCGGTATAAAGGGCGGAGCTGCAGGCGGAGGTATGGCTCAGGTCGTTCCGATGGATGAGCTCAATCTTCACTTTACGGGTGACTTTCATGCGATCACTGCGGCCAATAATCTTCTGGCTGCGATGATCGACAATCATATTCATCAGGGTAATGAACTCAATATAGATCTTCGCCAGATAACATGGAAGAGGGCTCTTGATATGAATGACAGAGCGCTTAGAAATGTTGTTGTGGGTATGGGAAGCAAGGCTGACGGTTTTGTAAGGGAAGATCACTTCGTTATAACCGTTGCCAGCGAGATCATGGCCATATTATGTCTGGCTGAAGATATGAAGGATCTCAAGGAGAGGCTTGCAAGGATAATCGTTGCCTATGATCTGTCGGGCAAGCCCGTTACAGCAGGAGATATCGGTGCCGTCGGTTCAATGGCGGCTCTTCTTAAGGATGCAATAAAGCCCAATCTCATACAGACATTAGAGCATACTCCCGCGATCGTACATGGCGGACCTTTTGCCAATATCGCTCACGGATGTAATTCGGTAAGGGCCACAAAGGCTGCACTTAAGATGGCTGACTACTGTATAACGGAAGCCGGTTTCGGAGCGGATCTTGGAGCTGAGAAGTTCCTTGATATCAAGTGCCCTCAGGCAGGTCTTAAGCCTGATGCTATTGTGCTTGTGGCAACCATAAGAGCTCTTAAGTATAACGGCGGTGTACCCAAGGATAAGCTCTCTGAGCCCGATCTTGATGCGCTTAAGAGAGGTATCGTCAATCTCAAGAAGCATATGGACAATCTCTTAGGATACGGCGTTCCCGTTGTTGTTACTCTGAATGCATTCATAACAGATTCGGAAGAGGAGACTCAGTTCGTTAAGGATTACTGTATCTCGGGCGGTGCTGAATTCGCCCTGTCCCATGTATGGGAAAAAGGTGGAGAAGGCGGCGTTGAGCTTGCGAAAAAGATCGTTGACGTGATAGATAATAAGAAGTCCGAATATAAGCCCATATATGATCTTGATATAAGCCTTAAGGATAAGATAGAGACTGTAGCTAAAAAGATATACGGTGCAGACGGCGTGAGATTCGATACCAACGCCCTTAAGAACATGGAACGTCTTGAGGCGCTTGGATATGGCAATCTTCCCGTATGTATGGCCAAGACTCAGTATTCGTTATCGGATGATCCGACGCTGCTTGGAAGGCCTGAAGGCTTTGATATAAGAGTCAGAGATATGTATGTATCGGCAGGTGCCGGATTTGTGGTCGTTCTGACCGGTGATATAATGACGATGCCGGGATTACCCAAGAAGCCCGCAGCTTTATCCATTGATGTAGATGATGACGGAAATATCTGCGGATTGTTCTGATATTACAGGTGATTACAGTTTATGACATGTTCCAAGTGCGGATATGAACTGAATGATGATATGATATTCTGCCCCCATTGCGGGACGGAAGTATCTATTGTGCCGGAATTCGTTCCCGAGGTGGAGATCAGTATCGAACAGTCCATCCAGGATATATCCTTAGAGATCACGGAGAATGATGAGGATATAGATTTCGGTGTCGGCGGTGAGACCTCCAATATGATGGGTGAGACCGCAGACTTCTTAAGCGATACGCTTGCTTATGATACGACTGAGATCATTGGTGAGGAATCGCTTGTTAAGACCGTTCCTGCCAAGTTCAGACTGTTTTACATGTGCGGTCTGGGAGTGCTGCTTGCAGGTCTTCTTATATTCCTGTCAGTGATGATATACAGGGATAATTCAGACGTTTACCAGATCAAAAAGGGCGATAAGGCTTTTGATGCCGGTAATTACAAGCAGGCTGTAAGCTACTATGAGAAGGCGATCGATATTGAGCCAGAGAATGTTGATTACAGGATCAAGCTGGCTGACTGCTATGTGACGATGGACAATACCGATATGGCCATCGAAGTCTATAAGGATACGATCATCCATAATCCCGATTCCACTCTTGCCTATGCACAGGTCATTTCCCTTTATGAAAATGAAGGCGAATATGATGATATAGATGATTTCCTGCAGCACTATGCCAATGACAATATAAGGGCTGCATTTGTGGATTATCTTGCCTATCCGCCCATTTTCAGCGAAGAGAGCGGCAAGTATGATGAAGCCGTGATACTTACGCTTACAAGTGAGACGCAGGGCACCATCTACTATACCGATGACGGAACGGATCCCAGTGAATCCAGCGCTGTCTATTCCGAGCCCCTGTATCTTAAGAAGGGCAAGCATGTCATCAAGGCATTCTTCAAGAATGAATACGGAGTTTGTTCTTCGATAGAGACCGGAAACTACGATGTTCTGGCGGAAGCTCCTTCCGAGCCGATCATCTCGCTTGAATCAGGTGACTACGACACTCCTCAGCTTATAAGGATAATCGTTCCCGAGGACTGCAGGGTCTACTATACACTTGACGAATCCACGCCTGATTCCTTCAGCAGGATTTACGGTGAGCCGATCCCGATCTCGGATGGCATAACTCATCTTAAGTGTGTTGCGATAAACAGCAACAATATGTCAAGTGATGTAGTTGAGAGGGATTATAATGTCACCGTAGCCACGGCATTTACGCCCGAGATGGGTCTTGTTGCGCTCAACCAGCATCTGGCTGATATTGGATATATCAAGGATAACAACGGCTCGTCCGAGTATTATCCCGGCAATTTCGTCTATATGTACAGCGAGATGCGCTATATCGGAGGCCGCAGTCTGTATTGCTACAATGAGTACTATATCCTCGGAACCGGCGTTAAATCCATGACCAGTAATGTGTTCGGCATGGATGTTACTACGGCTGAGGTTTTCCTTGTCAAAAAAGGAGTGGGTGACACTTATTCGATAAGTCCGTTCTGATATTACATCGTTACGAACACCTATCCCATTGTTTTTATTGATTTTTTGCGTGTTTTACATTATCATATTACGGATATGTTTGCTTCGTCATGAGGAGAAAGTGGGCGGAGTCATCATATATGGAGGAGATTATGTACAAGATAATTGAAGCAAAGAATCTCGCAGCCAATATCTATCAGATGATAGTAGAAGCTCCGAGAGTGGCAGCAAAATGCATGCCCGGGCAGTTCCTTATCGTGAGAACGGGCGAAAACAGTGAGAGAATAGCTCTCACGATCTGTGATTATGACAGAGAGAAGGGAACCATCACCATAGTGTTCCAGACAGTCGGTGCAAGTACCACTGAGATGAGCAATCTTAAGACCGGTGACAGTTTCCATGATGTTGTGGGACCTCTCGGAAGAGCATCTGAGCTTACCGAGATGTCGGATGAAGAGCTTAAGAGCAAGAGCATCCTCTTTGTAGCCGGCGGTGTGGGAACAGCTCCCGTATATCCCCAGGTTAAGTGGCTTCACGAGCACGGCGTTGATGCCGATGTTATCGTAGGTGCCAAGACCAAGGATATACTGATCCTTGAAGATGAGATGAAGGCGGTTGCGGGTAATCTCTATGTGACAACGGATGACGGCTCATACGGCAGAAGCGGTATGGTCACAAAGGTGATCGAGGATCTTGTCGGTGAAGGCAAGAAGTATGATGTTTGTATCGCTATCGGACCTATGATCATGATGAAGTTTGTGGCTAAGCTTACAAAGGAACTCAATATCCCTACGATAGTGAGCATGAACCCTATCATGGTCGACGGAACCGGAATGTGTGGTGCATGCCGTATCATAGTAGGCGGAGAGGTTAAGTTTGCCTGCGTTGACGGACCTGAGTTTGACGGACATCTCGTTGATTTTGACGGAGCGATGAAGAGATCGCAGATGTATAAGGACGAGGAAGGCCGTAAGCTTCTGGCACTGCAGGAAGGTGATACGCATCACGGCGGATGCGGTAACTGTAATTGACGAAACAGGAGGAAGATGTATGGAGATCGATGTATTAAAGAGAGTTCCTGTTCGTGAGCAGGAGCCGGATGTAAGAGCACATAATTTTGAAGAAGTATGTCTTGGATATAACGCAGAAGAGGCTCAGTGTGAAGCTTCACGTTGTATCAATTGTAAGAATGCCCAGTGCATCAAGGGGTGTCCCGTGGCTATCAATATCCCCGGATTTATCGAAAAGGTAAAGGACGGCGATTTTAAGGCCGCTTATGAGGTCATCGCTCAGTCGAGCGCACTTCCTGCAGTATGCGGAAGAGTTTGTCCTCAGGAGACCCAGTGTGAGGGTAAGTGTATCAGAGGTATCAAGGGTGATCCGATATCTATCGGTAAGCTTGAGAGATTTGTGGCTGACTGGGCTGCAGAAAATGGTATTAAGCCCACAACTGATGCTGCGAAGAAGGGTAAGAAGGTAGCTGTAATAGGTTCGGGCCCTGCAGGTCTTACCTGTGCCGGAGACCTTGCCAGAATGGGGTATGATGTGACTATATTCGAGGCCCTTCATGAAGCCGGCGGAGTACTTGTATACGGTATTCCCGAGTTCCGTCTTCCCAAGGACAAGGTCGTTAAGCACGAGATAGAGAACGTCAAGAATCTCGGAGTTAAGATAGAGACAAATGTCATAATCGGCAAGTCTGTTACTATAGATGAGCTTATCGAGAACGAAGGCTTCGATGCCGTATTCATCGGTTCGGGCGCAGGACTTCCGAAGTTCATGGGTATCCCGGGCGAGACTGCAAGCGGTGTATTCTCTGCCAATGAGTACCTGACAAGAAGCAATCTGATGAAGGCTTATGATCCGAAGAGCCCGACACCTATCAAGATCGGTAAGAAGGTGGCTGTCGTAGGCGGCGGTAACGTGGCTATGGATGCTGCCAGAACAGCGCTCAGACTGGGCAGTGAAGTCCATATCGTTTACAGAAGATCAGAGGAAGAACTACCTGCCAGAGTGGAAGAAGTTCATCATGCCAAGGAAGAAGGCGTTATATTTGACCTTCTGACCAATCCTGTAGAGATCCTTACGGATGAAAACGGTTGGGTAAACGGTATAAAGTGCATCAGGATGGAGCTTGGCGAGCCTGATGAATCAGGAAGACGCAGACCTGTCGAGATCGCAGGAAGTGAGTTCGTGATCGATGTTGATACAGTCATCATGTCACTCGGAACCAGTCCCAATCCGCTTATCTCGTCAACCACAGACGGACTTGATGTCAATAAGCGCGGATGTATCATAGCAACCGAAGAGAACGGTTCAACATCCAAGGATGGTGTGTATGCCGGCGGTGATGCCGTTACCGGTGCTGCAACCGTAATACTCGCTATGGGCGCAGGCAAGAGTGCCGCAGCAGGAATAGATGAATATCTGAGTAAATAAGTATGAACATATCGATTATCTGTGTAGGTAAGATAAAAGAGGCTTATTACAGGGAGGCGCTTGAGGAATATATCAAGCGTCTCTCTAAATATTGTAAGACCGACATATTGGAAGTTAAGGATGAGCAGACAAAGGAAGGCGCATCCGAACGGGAAGATGAGCTTGTTAAGGAGACTGAAGGCAAGAGGATCCTTGAAAAGATCCCGAACGGCGCCTATGTCATAGCTACGGCCATAGAAGGGCAGCGAAAGACTTCCGAACAGTTCGCCGGGCTTATAGATTCACTTGGAGTAAAGGGAGTCAGCCGCCTTGTTTTTATCATAGGAGGCTCACTGGGGCTTTCTGATGAGGTCAAGAAACGGGCGGATATGCTCTTAAGCTTCTCGGATATGACTTATCCGCATCAGCTTATGAGAGTGATACTCGCAGAGCAGATATACAGAGCATACAGGATAATAAAAGGAGAACCCTATCACAAATAGGGTTTTTCTTAATGTTTAGGGCAATGCGGATATTGTATTTATGGGCCTTCAATGGTAAAATATGTAAGATTGGGTATAATGCGCGAATATGGAAGAATATCTGAATATCAATGCCGCAAATGCGGTGAATATATTTGGACAATTTGATATCTATCTTAAGAAGATCGAGAGGAGTCTTGACGTAGACATAGTCTTAAGAGGTGACCGGGTGATGCTCATCGGGGATGATGTGTCTGTTAAGCGGGCCAAGTCCGTTATCAGCACTCTTTCCGTACTGTCCGAAAGGGGCAATGTCATCGGGGAGCAGCAGGTAGACTATGCTATTGCTATGTGTATGGAAAACGCTGAAGAACAGATACTGACGATTGATAAGGAAGTTATATGCCACACGGTGTCAGGCAGACCCGTTAAGCCCAAGACCGTAGGTCAGAAGAAGTACATCGATGCGATCAAGGATAATATGATCGTATTCTCGATGGGACCTGCAGGTACCGGTAAGACATATCTGGCGATGGCTATGGCAATCACCGCATTTAAGAACGGAGAGGTTGAGAGGCTTATCCTTACAAGACCTGCGATAGAGGCAGGGGAGAAGCTCGGATTCCTTCCGGGTGATCTTCAGAGCAAGGTCGATCCTTACTTAAGACCTCTGTATGATGCCCTCTATCAGATCATGGGTGCGGATTCATTCCTTAAGAACATGGAGAAGGGGCTTATCGAGGTGGCCCCGCTCGCCTATATGAGAGGCCGTACACTTGATAATGCATATATCATCTTGGATGAAGCGCAGAATACGACTCCTGCTCAGATGAAGATGTTCCTTACGAGGATCGGGTTCGGTTCCAAGGCGATAATAACCGGTGACAGGACTCAGAAGGATCTTCCGACCGGCACCACATCGGGTCTTGATGTTGCGCTCAAGGTACTCAAGGGTGTTGAAGGCATAGGCTTTATCGAACTGGACAGCAGAGATGTCGTAAGACATCCGCTCGTTCAGAAGATTGTAGAGGCATATGACAAATACGAGAACAGGAAGAAGAAATGAAACTGTTTCTGGATAATGACACTGATGTCACAATGGACTTTGACTTTAATGATGTTGCAGTCAGTGTGATAGAGAAAACACTTAATACACTTAACTGTCCGTTTGACGTGGCTGTCAATATGGTCCTGACGGACAATGAGACCATACATGAGTGTAACAGAGAGATGAGAGGGATAGATAAGGCGACCGATGTATTGTCATTTCCCTATCTTACATTCGATGAACCGGGAGTATACGAGTTAGAAGGCAGCGAGGCTGATTATATCGATCCCGAGACAGGCCTCATAGTATTGGGAGATATCATGATCTCCCTTGATAAGGTTAAGGAGCAGGCAGAAGAATACGGTCACTCGCTTAAGCGTGAATATGCCTTCCTTATTGCTCACAGCATGCTTCACTTAAGCGGTTATGATCATATGACCGATGAAGATGCAGCGCATATGGAACAGATGCAGGAGAGCATACTTAAGTCACTCGGAATAGACAGAGATTAGCAGGTTTATATACATGAATATCAAGGATTATGTCAGATTAACAATAAGGATTCTTAATATCATATTCTGGATGATATTGGCCTATCTTGCAGGTGATGTGGGAATGGGTTTCTATTATCTTGGTTTTATCATTTTTGAAGTCCTTATCATAGTGTTCGGTAACGGTCTTAAGCAGTCAGTAGCCAGGATGGTTGCCGTCAGAAGATCCAAGGGACTTCACTACAATTCCAAGCTTGTATTCAGATACGGTATACTCTACAGTCTGATATCCGGTGTGGGTATCGGTCTGATACTGTGGAATTTCTCGGGCAATATCTATCGCAAGGGTATAGGATATATGCTCCCGGAGAGTGTGTTCGGTGTATTGGGCGCATTCTTTGTGGTTCATATGATCCGCGGAGTGCTTGAGGGTTATTACCAGGGAAGAGGCAATACCATGATATGTATTGTCGCAGAACTGGCACAGAGCATAATACAGCTCATCCTCTGTCCGATCCTTGTGATCCGCATGTACAAGCACGGTATGAACATATCCGGACTTCTTAAGAATACATTGTATGCCAATATCGGAGGTGCGATAGGAGCGGTTTATTCACAGTGTATCGCAGGTATCGTATGTATCCTCATATTGGTGATCGGTGACAGGATAGCAGGGACCGTTGACAGGAAAGAATACAATTCGGTCAAGGGTGTGGACAATGCCCGTAATATCACGATTTCATTCGTCAAGATGAGCCTTGTGTATATAGGAGAGCATCTGATACCGATCCTTAAGGTTGCGGCGATCATCATCATATATGTCAGAAGTGCCTATGCAAAGGATGCCGATATCAAGACAGTATTTGACTCCGTAGGCGTATTTGCCGATAAGTATCTTATTGTGATCGGACTGTTCATGGCGTTCTTTATGGAGTTTATCGATAAAGAATGCAAGAAGATCCGTCAGGATGCATCTCATGATGAACACAAAAACGTTCGTACAAGAGCAACATATCTTCTTAAGAATACGATCCTGATCCTGCTTCCGATAAGCATGATCTTAGTCGTATTATCAAAGCCGATAATCGCCATATTCTTCGGCGGTAAGATAACCCTTGGAATTACGATGTTAAGGAGCGGCGGTATCGTATTGATCCTCGCCGGCATCTGTTATATGTGTAAGTCTGTATTCTCATCGATAAAGGTTGGGAGATATTCAGTCATCGGCGGTATATGCGGACTTGCTTCCACTATCATCTGTGCCGGTGCTCTTTCAGGAATGGGTGCCGATCCCGATTCGATGGCGATCGCTTTTGTTATTGGTTATCTGATAGAGACAGCTGTACTGCTCATCATCTTCTACAGGATGATGGAGTTTGATGCCATCGATATGGGCATAAGGGTTGGCAAGATATGTGTCGGAGCCGGAATATTCACCGGCCTTATCGCAATACTTGATCACTTTATAATCATGAACATTGCATTCCTGATCATAGCCGTTGCCATTGCTTATGCTGCATATATAGTTACGCTTGCGGTGATAAAGGGAGTGACCGCAAGGGATATCAATTCGCTTAAGGGGACGCTTATATATTATCCCCTTGTTTTTGTCGGCAACCTGTTTGCAAACAGATAAAGGATCACGAACATGGAAGTACTGGTGATAGGAGGCGGAGCCTCCGGAATGATGGCGGCCATAAGCGCTGCATCGATGGGTGCATATGTAACCCTCTATGAAAAAGAAAACGAACTTGGCAGGAAGCTCTTAAAGACCGGCAACGGCAAGTGCAATCTCGGCAACCGTAATCTTCGGACCGACCTCTATCATTCTGCCGACAATGAACTGCTTGACGGTTTCTTTATCAGGTTTGATGAGGATGATACCGTAAGGACATTCAGAAGTCTCGGGCTTGTTATCAAGGAGACTGCAGACGGATATTTTTACCCGTTCTGTGATCAGGCTTCTGTTGTAAGGGATATCCTTGAAGATAATGTGAGAGGATACGGTATAGATGTTAAGACGGGCATCACGGTTGATTCGGTTGAGAAGACAGGTCCTGAAAGGTTCATCGTAAAAGCCGGTAATATTACTAAGGAATTTGACAGAGTCATTCTTGCCTGCGGCTCTTATGCCGGAATAGATAAAAAGGACAGGATACCGAGCGATAAGGATGGATATGCTCTTGCCTACAGTCTCGGCCATACAGTGCTTCCGGTTAAGCCGGCACTTACTGCACTTAACTGCAGGGAAGAGTTCTTCCGCGACATCGCAGGAGTCAGAACACAGGCTATGATAACGCTTCTTAAGAACGGCTCTTATGCAGGCAGTGAATTCGGCGAGCTTCAGATAACTGAGCACGGACTAAGCGGAATACCCGTATTTCAGTTAAGCCATTATGTGGGCGCTGATCCTGACGGTGAATATGAGATCACAATAGACTTCATGCCGGGGACTAATGAGGATGACTACATCGCTCTTATGCAGAGCAGGATGCTACAGTATCAGGGGAGCAGCATCAGAGATTTTATGCTCGGTACGATCAATACCAAGCTCTGTGAGCTGCTTATTCATGAAGCCGGATTAAGTCCCGATGATATATTGGATGATTCCACCGAAGATGCAGTCATCAATCTTGTCGGCCTTATAAGAGGCTTTACCGTTAAGGTTAAAAACACGCGCGATTTCCTGCATGCGCAATGCTGCAGCGGCGGTATCCCCTTAAGGGAGATCAAGGATAACTGCGAGTCCGTCAAGACGCCGGGACTTTTCCTGTGCGGAGAGATGCTGGATGTTGACGGAGCCTGCGGAGGATATAACCTTCAGTGGGCGTGGACCAGCGGTTATATCGCAGGAAACGCAGCGGGATGCTATTAATGCAGATATGATTCGATTAAGCCAGATAAAGATAAGTATAGATGAACCGGATGTCGATAAGGCTCTTTACGATATCGTATGTCGTAAGCTTAAGATCGACAGTGCCGAATTAAAGATCGTTAAGAAGAGCCTGGATGCAAGGCATAAGCCCGATCTCTTTCATGTTTTCACTGTGGATGTAAAGGTTGATGATGAAGAGAAGGTGCTTAAAAGAAGCAGATGCAGGCAGGCCGCTATCCATAAGAGAAAGCCTTATGTATGGCCTGAGGGCGAAAAGACCGGATATCGTCCCGTGATAATCGGGATGGGACCGGCAGGTCTGTTCTGCGGATATATGCTCGCCCTTGCAGGATGTAAGCCTATACTGTGCGACAGAGGGCGGCCTGTAGAGGCCAGGGCAGAAGATGTTCAGAGATTTTGGAAAGAGGGCATCCTTGATCCTGATTCAAATGTCCAGTTCGGTGAGGGCGGTGCCGGTACATTCTCGGACGGTAAGCTCAATACTCTTGTCAATGACAAGAACGGGCGTAACGAACTGGTCCTTAAGATATTTGTCGAAAACGGAGCTCCCGAGAACATCTTATACGAGAGTAAGCCCCATATCGGAACCGATGTCCTCACGGATGTTGTGGCTTCGATGAGACATAAGATCGTAGAACTTGGCGGTGAATATCTGTTTGAGCATAAGCTCACATCCATAGAGGAACATCCTGATCATACCGAAGTGGTATTTGAAAACGGAAACAGGCTTAAGGCTGATTCACTTGTTCTTGCGATCGGTCACAGTGCAAGGGATACATTTGTAAGGTTAAATGAACTGGCCCTGCCCATGGAACCTAAGTCGTTTGCAGTTGGCTTAAGGGTATTGCATCCGCAGGTAATGATAGATGAAGCCATGTACGGCAGAGAGAACCTTGATAAAGGGCTTCCGCCGGCATCATATAAGCTCACATACGAATCGGCCTCAAAGAGGGGAGTATACAGTTTCTGTATGTGCCCCGGTGGATATGTGGTCGATGCCTCATCAGAGGACGGCCGTAAAGCAATAAACGGAATGAGCTACAGCAGGCGTGACAGCGGTATGGCAAACAGCGGTATCATAGTCACGGTATCGACGGATGATTACGGCGCGGATGATGCTCTTGCAGGTGTAAGGTTCCAGCAGGAACTT
>JAEEGL011610680.1_pt1 | contig 14079 bp, 13 predicted proteins | sample 9134231 | NCBI WGS metagenome assembly JAEEGL01 (sample SAMN16246548, study PRJNA631951) | gut metagenome | biome: gut microbiome; feature: rumen; material: fiber-attached | host: Bos | place: Iran: Karaj | collected 2018-10 | reverse complement strand
TTTCAACTGGTTGCAAGTCCCTTGTCGGGAAAGGAATCGGAATCTTAGTTTTCCTATGATTTTTGCCCAGTACCAGGCGGGACTTCGGACGACAGACGACACCGACGGGCGGGACGACAGATGTCAGACGACAGACGACGACGGGCGGGACGACAGACGTCAGACGACGGACAACGGACGACGCCGAGCGGGACGTCAGACGACAGACGACAGACGTCAGGCGACGACGGGCGGGACGACAGACGTCAGACTCCAGGCGCCGAGACGGCGTGTTTTGGTGTGTTTCGCGGGGTATTTTTATCGGACGCAGTGCCGAAATGTCTTTCCCCTGTGGTAAAATCCATGGTTTTCCTTACCAGAATCGACTTTGCGTATTACATTATGGAATACGCCTGAATCAAGGCGATTTAGGTATTTCTTTTTTACCACCGAATGCCGGACGACGCGAACAAGACGAATTCCCCTGCACTCAACGCCCGCATCCTGTTATTTGAAACGGATGAGGGTCTGGCGGAAATCCTCAAGCACCTGCTGCGCAACCAGAGCTGCCGCGTGCTGGAATGCGCTAGTCGCAAGGAACTTGCGGAAGTATTTGCATCGCGCGATTGGGATGCGGCCATCTGCGACCTGCAATTCGCCGATGCGATGCTGCCCCTCGCCAACGCCGCACTGGTCCCCGTCATCTTGATTGCAGGCTATGACGAAATTGGCGATGCGCGGAAAGCGGTCGCAGAACAGCGCGCTTTCGCATGGCTGTCGAAGCCGGTTCCCTCCCAGCAGGCACTGAAGTGCCTTCAGGAGGCCGTCCAATGGCACGCCAGCCAGCCTCGTCCCGCGACGATGGCACCGCCAGTGGAAGCTTCGCAGTCGGAGTGCCACTACGGGCTGATGGTCGGGGAGTCGGCGCCAATGCAAGAACTCTACCGCCAGATTGACCGAGTGGCGGAAAGCGAGATGACAGTGTTGATCTTAGGCGAAAGCGGAACGGGCAAGGAGTTGGTCGCCAAGGCAATTCATGCGGCTAGCGGCCGCGCAAATCGACCGTTTGTCCCCGTCAACTGCGCGTCGCTTTCTGAAAACCTGCTCGAATCTGAACTTTTCGGACATGTCAAGGGAGCTTTCACAGGTGCCGTCCGCAACAAGGACGGCCTTTTTGTTGCCGCGGATGGTGGCACCCTCTTTTTAGATGAGATTGGCTCAGTGCCATTGTCCACCCAGCTGGCACTGTTGCGTGCTTTGCAGGAGCATGAAGTTCGGCCGGTCGGCGCAGTGCAATCCATTCCCGTGAATGTGCGCGTGGTGGCCGCCACCAACGAAAATCTCGACCAGCTGCTGGCAGCTGGACGGCTGCGGCAGGATCTCTACTATCGGCTTAGCGCGTTCACCTTGCGCATCCCCCCCTTGCGTGAACGAGCCGGCGATCTCCCGCTGCTGGCCAATGCCTTCCTGAAACGCCTTTCGCCGGATGGCGGCACGACATTGCAACTTGCCGAAGACGCCCGAATGGCTTTGGCGCGACACGACTGGCCCGGCAATGTCCGTGAATTGATTCATGCCTTGGAACGAGGCGCCACGCTTTGTGAAAACGGAACCATCCGCCTGGCAGACCTCCCGCCAGAATTTCATTCCGCGCCGACACCTGCAAGAGCGGAGGCGGAGCCACTCGGCGCCCCGCGCATCGTCCCGCCGGCAGGTCATAGTCTCACCTTGAAAGCATACCTCAAACAATGTGAGCAACAGTACATCCAGCAAGTCTTGGAGGAACAGGGGGACGACAAGGAAAAGGCTGCCAAGATTCTTGGCGTAAGCGTTGCGACTCTTTATAGAAAATTAACTTAATACATTTAATACAAAGATGTTACGTATTTACTCAATACTTTTCTTGGCAAGCCTGTTGCTGTTGGCCTCCTGCCAGAGCTACCAGCCTGCCTTTGTGTTGTCCCTGCATGAGTTCGAAGAACCACAGGTGGTGACCAACCTGACCAGGACGGTCCGCGACCCCACGCGTCAGTTCTCGCACACCATCCGAAAACTCTCTTTTCTGGACGCCCGCAATTTTCTTTTCGGCGAGCTCTACGGTCCCAATGACCAGGGGCGTTATGGCCTGCGTATCCAAGTGGAGCGCTGGCATTTGGCGACTATGAACCAGACCGCCGGCACAAACCTCGGAATGGTTTACGCCGTGATCGTGGACGGCATGTATGTCGGCTATTCCCATTTCAACAAATCCATGCGCGACACCAATGTCCTGGAGATCGAACCCATCTGGAGTCTTCGTGACGCCCAGATGATTCTGGACAGCATCCCAAAGAACTACAAGCATTTCAACAACTGGCACAAGGGTTTCTTCGAGTAATTGTCGTTTCGAGAACCGAACCGCCTGCCTTTTCCCATACAAAGTAAAACCACCCATTCCATTCGAAAATTCACCACTATGCTTGACGCCACGAACCTCTCGATCCCACGCTGGGACGGAAGCCGCTCCATCGCAGAGCTGGAAGGACGACTCACCAAGACTCTCGACAAAACTGGCAAAATTATCCTGGACCCGCCCGCCGACCTTGAGCCGGTAAAGGCCTTGCTGAGCCGCGAGGCGACTCGGGAAAGCACGGTGCTAAGCTGGTGCAACGCAGTGGCAATCATCCAGAAGGACGCCCAGTTGGACTCCACGATGGATCTGCGCGACTATCTCAAGGAGATTGCGCCAAATGTCGCCGTCTGGAACAAACCCGAACTCTTCGTGGCCATCGCGGACAAGCTGCCCAGCAAGCAGGTCGCCCCCTGGTTCGCCACCACCTTGGCGGTCAAAGGCGCGGACTATCTCATCAGCGTTACGCTCAAAATGCCGCATCGCCTCTGGAGCATCACCGAAAAACTGCTTTCCGGGGACAAAGAACTCTCGCAGCATTTCGTCCAGCAGGTCATCCAGGCTTTTCGGGAAGACAAAGTTTCCCCCGACCATTTCTATTGGCTCTGGAAATGGAAGGCGCCCAAATCCGACACCGACCGCGCCACCTTCCTCGCCAAGCCCTATACCCTCTTCCGGATCCTCGGCCGTGAACTCAAGGGAAGCTACCTCAAGAGCCAACGCGAACTGCGCCGTCTGCTTCTCACCGACGAGAGTTTCCAGAAGGCCCTCACCCATAATGGCGATGAGACCATCAGCCGCGATCTGATCAACTGCGCCAGGCGCGTGGTGCTTCTCGACGCCAATGAGCGACAGGCGCTGCTGGTGAAGCTCTGCGGACTGTACCCGCACCTCAAGTCCTATGTCGCCGGCAACGCCCCTGCCCAGCGTCGCCTGAACCTGACACCTCATACTTCCGCCCATTCCTATCAGGAACTCCAGAAGCGTCTTCAGAATCTCATTGACGTGGAGATTCCCGCCAACGCCGAGGCAATCAAGACCGCCAAAGGTCACGGCGACCTCTCGGAAAACTCCGAGTTCAAAGCCGCCAAGGAACGCCAGCGGGAATTGGGAAGGCTCCGACTGCAACTCGAGCAGCAGGTGGCAACCATCACGCCCACCGACTTCACGGAAGTCAAAGTCAGTGACACCGTGATTCCAGGTTGCGTGGTGACAGTCAAATACACCGAGGACGACCATACCGAGGCCTTCACCATCCTCGGAATGCTCGACAATGACCCCGAACGCAATTGCATCGCCTATGACACCCCGCTGGGCAAGTGCCTGCTGGCCAAGAAAATCGGCGAAGAGGCCACGCTGCCCAACCGCAAGGTGGTCGAAATTGAAAAACTGGAGCCGCTGCCCGCTGAACTGCTCGCCAAACTGAAGGAATAACCACGATGGCCATCGACGCATTCATGCAGGAACTCTTTGCCGAACGCATCGGCGGACGCACGTTCGGCCAGAGCACCGTTATCTACAAATTCGAGAAGATCAAGCGCGCCAAGCGCGCCGCCGTCGCCCAACACCCCGAATTGCCGTTGATCGACATGGGGGTCGGGGAGCCGGACGAGCCGGCCTTCCCGGAAGTCGTCGCTGCGCTGTGCGCCGAGGCGGGCAAGCCGGAAAACCGCTTCTACTCCGACAACGGCTGCCGCGAGTTCAAGGTCGCGGTCGCCAACTACATGAAGAGCCTCTACGGCGTGGAATTGGACGCCGATACCGAGGTAAACCATACCATCGGCAGCAAGTCCGCCCTCACGCTCCTGCCCTCCGTCTTCATCAACCCCGGCGATGTCACCCTGATGACCACGCCCGGCTATGGCGTATTGGGAACCTGGACGACCTACCTGGGCGGGCGCATCGTGAAGCTCCCGCTCACCAAAGAGCGCGGATTCCTTCCGGACTTCTCGCAAGTCTCCGCCGAAGACCGCAAGGCGACCAAACTCGTCTATCTCAACTACCCCAACAATCCCACAGGCGCCTTGGCGACCCCGGAGTTCTACGACGAGGCCATCGCCTTCGCCCGCGAAATCGGTGCGCTTCTGGTAGTGGACGCCGCCTACGCTCCGCTGAACTTCACGGGCAAGCCGTTGAGCATCCTCAGTCGTCCCCATGGCAAGGAAGTCGCCCTCGAACTCCACTCGATGTCCAAGGGCTTCAACATGACCGGCTGGCGACTGGGCTGGGTCTGCGGCAACGCTTCCGCAGTCAAAGCCTTCGCAACGGTGAAGGACAATGCGGACTCCGGGCAGTTCCTCGCCATCCAGAAAGCCGCCATCCAGGCACTCGACCGACAGGAGACCATCACCCCGAAAATCTGCGAGAAGTACCACCGACGCCTCACCACGCTGGTCGGACTGCTCAAGGACCTCGGCTTCGATGCCAAGGTGCCGGGCGGCTCCTTCTACCTCTATGTCGAGATTCCCAAAGGCCTCAAGGGCGGACGACGCTTCGCCAATGCCGAAGAGTTCAGCCAATGGATGATCACCGAACATCTGATCTCCACGGTTCCCTGGGATGACGTCGGGCACTTCGTGCGCTTCTCCGCCACCTTTGAGGCCGCCACCATCGCCGACGAAAAGAAAGTGATGGAGACCATCAAACAGCGGCTGGCGCAATCCCCCTTCGAGTTCTGAAGCACATGCCGCAATCCCCCGCAAAACCTCCTGCCGAACATTGGCTCTATTGGCAGGACGGTGCGCACTCTCCGGCCTGGAACATGGCCGCCGACGAGGCAATGCTACAGGCCGTTGCACGCCTCGGCGCACCTCTCCTGCGAACCTACGAGTGGGACCGCAAGGCGGTCTCGCTCGGATATGTCCAGCGCCATGACGCCGCGCCGGAGGGCTTCGCCTATGTCCGCCGCCCCACTGGTGGCGGGGTGGTTTACCACGACTGGGATTTCACCTACTCCGTCGCCTTCCCGCCTGACCACTGGCTCAACGGCCTCGACCGCATCCGCAGCTACGACTGGATCAACCGCTCCCTCCAGCACGCACTGCAGGGGCTGAATCTGGCTGTCGAACTCGCGCAGACGGAAATCCCGCACAGCGTCGAGCGGGCCACGATGGTCTGCTTCACCAATCCCACTCGGTATGACCTTCTGCTGGACGGAAGGAAAATCGCCGGCAGCGCCCAGCGACGCACTGCCGAGGGACTCCTCCACCAGGGAAGCGTGCATTTCGGTCAAGAGGGGCTGCCCTTCCCGCGTCCTGTCCTGGCCAAGGCGCTACTGGACGGATTGCGGGAGGTCATGCAACTCACTTTCACACCGTTTCTTCCCGATTCTGGCTTCGAGGATGCTGTCCAGCGCCTCGTGACGGAAAAATATGGCACCGATGCCTGGAACCAACTCCGATAACTCAAACAACCTGCCGACCGTGGATGTGACAGGCGGAAACCGTGAATACGGTCTTCAGCCCATCGCGACCATCCTCTCCGAGCGCCAGATCACCAACCACCAGGTGGTCGAGGCCTCCACGGAGCAGCTTACGCACAAAATGATGGCAAAGGCCTGCCGGGGACGCTTTCTCTCCTCCAAGGTCCGCCAGAAGATTCTGCGTGCAGTCAACAAGGTCACCGGCGAACAATTCAAGTTATCTGATCTATTCACCTATCATTGACAACGCCAAATTTCATTTGAGGAGTTATAGTACAGTATTCTGCCGCATCCCCATGGTGTAATGGTAGCACAAATGTTTTTGGTACATTTAGTTTAGGTTCGAATCCTGATGGGGATGCCATTTTCATCGCGTAAAGTGGTACTTTTTAAAGACATTTTACCGTCTCGCACTTGAAATCTTTGCAGTAACCATTATGGTACGCAAAATGCCTGTTTTGCAGGCGCGTCATTTTCAAATGTGGTAGGTTACCCAAGTGGCCAACGGGGGCAGACTGTAAATCTGCTAGCTTTGCTTTCCCTAGTTCGAATCTAGGACCTACCACCATCTTACAAATCAGGGAGTTATGAAAGTAACTCCCTTTTTGTTTTTGGGTTGTCATCCATATTGCGTTTTGTTTTCGTCACGCAGGATTTTTCTTAATTGACGAAAATAAAGACTATTTTTGACAGTATGGAAATCAAGGGAAAGTATTTGGCAAATATGCCCTGCACCCCTCCCCGGGGCTGGGTCCTTTTTCGATTTTCCCCCAAAAAAATGCGGTATGCCGCCAGCCCGTTTTCTTTATGCGGGAGATATTTTTATAACCAATTTAATTAAAAACTATTACAGACAAAAAGGCTAAAGCCTTTTTGAATGGTGCTTTTCCCTGCCGTGTGCGGCGTGTGTTTCTCTCTTATTCGGCTTTGAAGCGAATCGGCCTTATTTGCGGCGTGATAGCGTCAAACGCCCTTACCATATCATCCTCTTGAAAATCTGCCCTGTCATACTCAAAAGTGTATAATTCCGTTTCCTGCGCCGTCATTGGCTTTCCAAGAATCCTGTCAAACAGCAACCCCGCCGCCGCAAGGTCGCCGCCCCTTGCCATCTCCACTAGCCGCGCCGCAATCGCCGTGAAGTCATCGGGCGTGACCGCCGCCAGCAATGCCCGCCGCAATTCCGTGACCTTGCGCCCGCGCCCGCACTTGTTGCCCTTCGTGAAGCGTCCCCGCCTGTCATGCCCATCGGCCTTTTCCCCGGTTATTCTGCCCGCCATTCCTTGCCTCCGTATTTGCCTAGATATTCGATTATTGCATCTATGTCCCCTCTTTCAATGCCCGGCAATAGCCGCATAATATCACGGTCGCGGGTTTCATCGCTGTCAAAATCTGCGCTATTCTCCGTTTGACGGCGTTTGACGGTTCTTCCCGTGCCACCCGTTCCCCCGCCTGTGCGGGTTTCGCCCCTTAATCTTGCGCCGTTCCTGCTCATTGCCCATCCTTGCGCATTTGTCCGCCGTTGCCTTAATCAAGCCTTCAAATTCGGGAAAATCATGGATAATCGCCCAAATATAGGCTGGAAACGGCTCGTTTGGTTTTTCCACCCCTCGCAATAGCCAGTTGAGTAAATCTTTCGCATCTTCCCTTGTCGCCATTGCATCATCATTCATTTTGCCCGTTTGATTTTCCGTATGCGTTATCGGCAAACCTTACTGCCGCATCGTCTGAAACTGCGCCTATATAATGCTCTGTCATAACTGAATTTGAATGCCCGGCAATGCTTTGAAGCACCGCCAAAGGCGTTCCCGCCTCTGCGTGCATCGTGATATAAGTATGCCTGAAACAATGGAATCCGTATTCCGTGAATCCCTTGTCGTTCCGCAAGCCGCAAGCCTCAAACAATGCCTTTATCGGTCTGCAAACATTGTTTCGGTTCAAGTTGTATCTGCGTGCCATATCCGGCACGATAAAGCCCCCTGCACCGTCCCTGTTTGGCAAAGCCCGTAAATGCGCCAGCAAAGGCAATGGAATCCCTATTTTCACCTCCGCGCCGCTTGTCTTTGCGGTCTTTCGTGGCGTGCGGGTGATAATCCGCCGTTCCAAGTCCACCTCTTTCCATTCCAGCGTGCAACAGTCCCCAAGCCTAAGCCCCGTATAGTAGCCCAAGAAACAAAGCGTCTTGAGTTCCCCTTCGGCCTTGTCTAGAATCTCCGTGGCCTGTTCTACAGACAGCACGCGCCGCCGCTTTGGTTTGTGCTGTGTCATCGTGGCGACTGCCCCGAATGGGTTTTCAAGACCTTTCAAGCCGCAAGCCTCAAACACCGTCTCCGTAAAAGAGCGCAGGAAATGCAAATACTTGTTGTATGTCCCCTGACTTTTCCCCTCCCTTGCCAATTCTGCAAAGAAATCCTTTGCATCATCGCCGGATATATCAGCAAGCAAGACTGAATCCCGCCCAAAGAAACGCCGCCGCGCCCATGCCGTGAAAATCTGGAAATAAGTTCGATAATTGTAGCGGTTTGTCCCGTGCGCTGGAATATCCTCCGCCCCGGTCATCTTCCCGCTTTCCCGAATGGCCTTGCAATACAGCCGCCAGCACCCCTCAAGTTTAGTGCGCCCGCGCCGCTTGCGCTCTTCGTCCTTTTCCCTTGCCTCTTGCAATGCGGCCTCGGCACGCGCCGCCTTTTGCTCTGCGCTCTCCAACGCCGCCAGCATAGCCCGCAGTCTGTCCACCTCGCTCCCCGCCATCAATGGCAATAAAAGGGTGTCTGCCTTTTCCCTGGCCTCTTTGCGGTTCTTAATGGGCGTGCCGTCATCCCGGTACAAGCCCTTGTCAAAGCGTTTTCCGTGAATCCTGTAACAGACACGGAAAACGCCCTTTGGCTTGGGCTGGTAAATGTACCCTTTGGTTCTACGCCCCATTTTTGCGCCCCGTTCAAAAGGTGCTATTCCATCAGTTCTGACGGCTCATCCGCCCGCAATTTGGCCGCCCGCTGTCCATAGCGCACGCCGTTGCAGAATGCGCGGATTTCTTCGGCATCCACATAGCCGCTTGCGCCAAAACACCATGCCACAAGGTCATCAAACCGCATTTCCACGGTATCGGCTTCATAGAGCGCGTCTATTGCCTCAAGCAGTTCCGCCTTTGACGGCAGGTTTTCGGGATTTTCAAAGTCAAGATGCGCCGCCGCTTCTTTAATCCATTGGCTTACAGTCATTTTTTGTCTCCTTATGTTCTTTTGGTTTCGTGTTTTGCGTCTGAAAAAAGACGCACTAAATCGACTAAATCAGGTGTCACGCCATCAGCCATCCACTTTCCCACCTGCTCATCCCAACAGGAAAGGGCATTGCTATTGCCGCGCACTAATGGAAAAAACTGCAATAGTTTCCAAATTGTCCGTTGCCAGTCATCGCTTGTCGCCTTGCTTCCCATGCCGCCCCTTGCTATCCCCTAATTACTTCGTCTAACATTGCCTCGCAAGTGAAATTGTCTGTCGCCGTCTGCTTTTGCGCTGTCAAATCTGCCGCATTTATTGGCTCTCCGTCTATTTCTTTCTCCACGCATTCTAGCCCCCTGTACTCAAAGTGTCTTTCACCATTGCCGCCCGCCCGTGTGCGTTCCACACCATGTACGGTCTCAATGGTCTTTGCAATTTTCGCATTGCTCCGTTTCATTAGCCCATGTTTTTCCGCCAAGTGGTTTATGTATGCCGCCGCCTGTGTTTCAAAGACCTTACTGCCGTCTTTCCTGCGGAAATTATCTTTTACCAACTGCGCAAATGGGTTTGACAATTCCCACGCTTGCCCGCTTGCCGCTAGTATTTCCTCGCTGTCAAACAGCGTCCAAAATTGTCCTTCCCCCTGCAACCGTGCCTTGTATGTGTTTGACAGCCCTTCCAAGAGCCAATTCAGCACCCCCGGCAATTCCGTTTGAATTATCTTCTTGTCAAGCCCCGGTTCGGCCTCTGCGTCTGTCAGTTCTACTTTCATCGGGATAACGACTAGTCGCCGCCTTGTTCCCTTTGTTTCATCCGGGAAATGCGGAATTTCATTCCCCCCGAATATCAATTGGGAAACGGCTTTGGCCTCAAACGGCCTCAAGTTCTTTCTGTCGCAATACAAGACGCCCCCGCCGCTTATGTCCTTCAACTGCGCAACTACTCTTGAAATATCGTCCTTGTCCACTTGCGTTTCCTCAGAAATATTAACCCGCTTCATGGTGAATTGCTGTGGTTCAAATCTGCCGTCCATCTCCCGCCAAGAAACAGTAGAATAATTGCCCTGCCCCAAGACAGCCTGAAAAATATTAAGTAGTGTGCTTTTCCCATTGCGCCCATATCCCATCAGGAAAAATATTTTTTGCGCATCCCTGTGCCACCCTAGCGAATAGCCAAACGCATTTTGCAACGCCCGCCGGGTGTCGTCATCTGGAATAACCTGCTTTATAAATCGGCCAAACACGGGACAGGTCGCATTTGGCTTGTAATCCGTCCCCAAAGTCCCGAATGAAAAGAAATCCTGCGTGAATGGCTCTGTGCGCACACCGTTATGCATAATGCGCAAGATGCAGTTTTGCGCCACTATTGCATCAGGTTCAAACACCCCTTTCCAAGTGCCGCCGTCCGTTTTCGATAGTCGCCAGTTGCCCGCCATTTCTTCTTTCGGCGGTTCAAACTCGCATAATGGCTCTAGGTTCAAGAGTATTTGCTGGTTTGCGCCCGTGGTCGCCGTCAAATGGAAATCGTTGCCGCCGTCAATGTGCTTTTGAATTGCCCGTGTTACCTCTGCCCGGAATGTCTCGCGCTTCTTATACTGGCCATCATCGAACATATACCACTCGCCAGCCATCCAAAGCACGCGCCGCCCGCCCTTTTCGCAATCGTCTAGGAATTGCCTTGCAAATCCCGTGTAATCCGCATTCGGTCTGCCGCCGTGCATCCCATTGGCCGCGCTGGTTCGCGCCCTGCCATCAGGCTTGCGCTGGTCTTGCGCCCGCAGGTCTTGCAACTGGTCTTTCCAAGCCTCCGCAAATTCAGAATATGGCTTGGCCGCATCCAATGCCGATTTTAGAGCCTCTGAAAACTTGCCCTTGTCGCCATTAGACTTAATCCAAAGGTCGCTAGGGTCATCCGCACCCCCGTCTTTCAGGGTGAAGAAACGCATCTTGGAAAGTAGTTTGCTCTCTCCTAAATCCTTAAATAGCCCTTTTGCGCCCGAATCAAGCCCACCCGCCTTTGTCTCCATCGATACAAAAATAGTGTCATAGCCATTTAGAGCCTCATCCCCTTTGACTATGTAATAAGTCTCCGCCCCCGGCAATCCAAGAGCCGCAAAACCGTTCAAGACAAGCGTCTGCGTGTCGCTCTCGCCTTCCACTAGGATAATTTGCCTTGCGTCCTCTGGCACTAGCCAAAGGCCATAGAGCCAAATCCCGCCGTCCTTGCCCTCCCATGTAAAGCGGTTGTCTTTCCTGTTTTCTGCCTTTGCCAGTCGCCATCTTATGCGCGTCCTTAGCAAATTCCCGTCTTTGTCGCAGTATGGAAAATGAATTATCGGCTTGTCTTTATGGCGTGCCTCTTGCATCTTGAATTTCCCCTTCAGGAAATCCAAAGGCAGTTGCTTTGCGTTTGCGTATTCCTCCGGAGTAATCCCGCCCGCCCCTTGTTGCGTCTCAACGCCTAAATGCATCGCGAGTTGCTTTGCGTCTCGATTACCACATTTCCCTGTCCGTAGGTCATACCCAGCCTTAAGCCCGCATGCCCAACACTTGAAATTCAGCCAGTCGCCAGCCCGTTTAATGCTCAGATTTGGTTTATTATGGTCATCGTGCCACGGGCAAAATGCAGTCCACTTGCCATTGCCCCCGGACAACTTCCCAAACTTGGCTAGAATTTCCTGCTCTGTAAGCATTTTCGCGACTACGCCTTTAAAAACTCCGCAACGCTTTGACGGTCTATGCGCACGCACCGTGTGCCGCTTTGAATCCTGCGCAGTTTCCCGCTTTGCAACAGTTTGTCCAAAGTCGGCATACTAACGCCCAAAAGGTCGCCAACCTCTTTCCGTGTCATCGGCCTTGCAATGGCATTGCCTGCGCTGGCCATTTCCGCATCATTGTACGACTTCATAGCGGAAACGAAAATTTGCGGCGTAATGCCCGGAATGTACTTGGGAAGAATGGTCATAAGTGCCACGAGGGTATCTTCAGGAATTGGTTTCACTTGCATTGTGCATCTCCTGTTTTGCTATGGGTTATTAACATTGATTAGCGTCTTTAGCGTCGATAAACATAATTTAACTCAAAAAGACTTACTTTGCAAGCGGTCGCCATAAAAATTTCCCAAATTTTTTAATATTCTTGCCTAAGAACATCTAAGTTCAAGTATATTTTGAAACATAAACAAAAGCGAAACTCACATACTTTGCTAATCCCATTATGTATTGCACTAATTCAATTTCTTTGCGTGACAGCATTAAAAAGTTCGCGGTTGAAAATCATTTGACCTCTGCCCAAATAGCAAAACGCGCCGCAATCCATCCCGTATCTTTATCTAGAATCATGTCAGGGAAAACTAAGGCTATTCAACTTGAAACATTGCAGAAACTAGAAAATGCAGGTGTAAAACTTGATTTGACTTCTGACGAGGATTATGCGCAGGATAAAAAGGACTTATATCTGACTTCTCAAGCCTCAATAATTGGGGAACTATTCCCCGCTCTCATCAGGCTATGCCCACAAACCGCCGAAATGAATGAAATATATGAATGGACTAAGACACCCGCTGGCCAACGCCTGTTTTGGAATGGCATGTATAACGCAAAAAACATTATAGCCCAATTATTAGTATTTTTGAAGCGCAAGGGACTATTGCAAGACAGTATGCCGGAATTGCCCGACATTAGGCCAGGTTCACCCGGTCTAGTCACGGAAAAGGAAATTAAACTTGGGTTAGAAATGTCGGGAATTATTAAAAAGCAGTCGCCTGACTGAGCAAAGTAATAATTCCCATCGCCACCCCGCCCGCTGGCCATCGGCACTATATGCGCGTCATGCGTCACAAAAAAGTTGTGACGGCAAAACGGTCTTGATTTTCAATAGGTTATATTATCTTTGGCCGTTGTGTCTCGCGCGCGCGTATCCCTTATGAAAAACCTAATTCCCCTCACGCGCATAATGCGCACGCGCACGCGCACGCATATATAGAAGATTTAAGATTTAAGATTTGTCATTCTTCTTACCCTTTGGCACTTCCCGCCGCCGCCCCGCCCGCTGGCCATCCACCGCCCCGGCTCTTTTTTTGCCGCCCCCTCTCGCAAAACTCTGAATCGGGTGTATAGTAGATGCAACGCCAAACGCCGGAATCATGCGACTTGCCTTAAACCTGTTTTTTATCCCCCTGTTTTTAGTATAACATATTGAATATAAGATAGTTATCCATTTTTACTACATAATAGCGGTTATGCGACGCAATTAGTCTGTGTTTTCATAACTCTTTGAGAATTAGCAAATTATTGAATCCGTTTCCCGCCTGTGAATTTGCCCTTTTCTGCTTAATTAACTAAATTAGGCAATACTAATTTATGAAACCTGCTAATAACTGTCTATAAATAAGCAAGTTATATATGGAAATGCCATTCCCGGCGAAAATCGGCCATTTTTAGCCCGTTTCCCCTCTTGTCTTTCTCTATTCAAATCCCGCTGGCCTGTCTCTGAATGGCTGGCAGTTCCCACTCATCGGCCATCCGGCAAATTTGCAATGGGGAAAAATAGCCATCATAATTTATTATTTCCATCTCCCCAAAATGCGAATTATCCCTTTTAAAGCCAATACTGGTTAAATATCCTGCCTATTCTGCCCCCTGTAAATCTGCTAGCTTTGCTTTCCCTAGTTCGAATCTAGGACCTACCACCATCTTTTAATACAAGGGACTTATGAGCAATCACAAGTCCCTTTTTCCGTATTATGACCGACAAGGAACGACAACAAGCCGCCAGGAAGTTCGCCGCCTACTGGCAGGAGCATGGCAAGGAGAAGTCCGAAAAGGACTCCTTCTGGCTCAACCTGCTCACCGCCGTCTTCGGCGTGGAGGACGCGCACGCCCAGATCTCCTTCGAGAAGACCGTGCGGCTCGACGGCAAGGAGAAGTTCATCGACGCCTATCTGCCCCAGACACACGTCCTCATCGAGCAGAAGGACCAAGCCGTGAAGCTCAACCGCAGCTACAAGCAGTCCGACGGCGCGGAGCTGACGCCATACGGCCAGGCGAAGCGCTACAACGACAACCTGCCCTA
>JAEEGL015815271.1_pt1 | contig 14080 bp, 5 predicted proteins | sample 9134231 | NCBI WGS metagenome assembly JAEEGL01 (sample SAMN16246548, study PRJNA631951) | gut metagenome | biome: gut microbiome; feature: rumen; material: fiber-attached | host: Bos | place: Iran: Karaj | collected 2018-10 | reverse complement strand
TCGGCACGCCCCAGGTTGACCTTGAAGCAGGCCTTTCCCTGGCCGTCGAAAACCACCAGGGCCCAGCCTTCGCGGACGTTGTCGCCTTCCTCGCCGTCCGCGCTTTTCATGAAGAGCCCGCCACGGGCCGCATCGACGGTCTGCGCCGGCAACAGGGCGGAGCCGGCCAGCAGCGCCAGGCCGGCGATCAACAGTTTCTTAATCATATTCGATGTCATCTTCCATATTTGCCATCCGCTCGTCGCGGAACAGGGTACCGGACTTGAACGCGTCGCTGCCGGTGATGTTGACCGCATAGGAGAAACCCTCCTCCCGGGCCGTGAACTTTCCCGTCCGGATGCGGTTCTCCATCTTCAGGGTACCGTCCTCCTCCAGGCGGCCGTAGCCGGTCTGGCGGAAAGCGTATTTGGCGGATTCGTCATCGCGGTCCGTTTCGAAGAAGGAGCCGTAGTAGGTCTCGCTGAGGTCGCCGTCGGGATTGTAGCGCGTCAGGTAAAAGTGCCAGTCGGGGGTGAGCATCACCTCCACCGAATCGCCGCCGTCCTCGGCCATGAAGAGGCCGTAGCTGTTGAACCAGGGGATCTCGGTACGGCCGCCGCGGGCATCCAGGGCATAGATGGTCTGGTACGAGTACATCGTCTCGCCGTCCTCGTCCTCCCAGGGACCGCCGCCTCCGCTCTCGAAGCCCGTCACGTCCTTGAAGCCCGGCAGCGGGTCGCTGAGTTCGGGCTCGCCGTGCTGCATCGCGTAGAACACGCCGCAGATCTTCACCTCGCCCCCGTCCGTCACCACGCAGACGACGGGATTGTAGTCCTGGCCGATCGTGCCGAGGAACACTCCCTTGCACAGGCCGTTGATGCCGGTGAACTGGTTGTCCCCCGACGCGATGACGAACATGTCCTCATCCCAGCCGATGCTCGCGAGCGACTCGGGGTTGCAGGTCAGCACCGGACGGCCCGCCTCCAGGCGCACCCGGATGCCGAGGTCGTTTCCGTCGAAGTCTTCCCCGTAATCGAACTGGGTATAGCCTTCCAGCGGCGCCGGCAGGGGCAGGGACACATCCTTCACCCCGCCGCCGCGCGGCAGGCGGACCTTCCCGCCCTGCTTGTCGAGCCAGGGATTGAAGGTCACGGAATGCCCGGCATTGTCCACGCAGACTACCTCGCTGTTCGCCTTGCCGAAATTGCAGGACACCAGCACCGGCTCGCCCGTCTCGCTGCGGTAGAGGACCTCCTGGTCGCCGTCAAAGACGCCGGGACCGTCCCGGTTGACGGACAGGGTGGCCATCGGGTCGCGCGGGATCACCAGGAAGATCTCCCGGCCCGTGCCGGTGTCCACCTTGGTCGCCCCCACGATCTGCGGGAAGGTCTTGGTGAGCCGGACATAGGACGGAGCCGCCTCCAGGGCAGCAAAGGAGTCATAGTATCCCAGGAAAGCCACGGCGACTACGTCGCCCTCCTGCCAGTCGATGTCGACCGGCTTGGCGCCCGGCGACTTGGGCTTGCACCCCGCCAACAAAATCAGCGCCGCCGCGGCGGCGCTGAATGCGAAAATGAACCTTCTCATATCAGCCGCGGATTGCAGCGATGCCCGGAAGGTCTTTCCCCTCGAGGGCCTCGAGCATGGCACCGCCGCCCGTGGAGACGTAGCTGACCTTGTCGGCGTAGCCCATCTGGGTCACGGCCGCGACGGAGTCGCCGCCGCCCACGAGGGTGTAGGCACCCTGCTGGGTGGCCTCGGCGAGGTCTTCGGCGATCTGGAGCGTACCCTTGGCGAAGGTCGGCATCTCGAACACGCCCACCGGGCCGTTCCACAGCACGGTCTTGGAGCCGAGGATGACTTCCTTCCAGATCTTCAGGGACTCGGGACCGGCGTCCATACCCTCCCAACCGTCGGGAATCTCGGTGGACGGGACGATTTGGGTGTTGGCCTCGTTGCTGAAGTCGTCGGCCACGACGGTCTGCACGGAAAGGAAGATCTTCACGCCCTTCTCCTTCGCCTTGGCGAGGATCTCGAGGGCCTGCGGCATCAGGTCGTCCTCGTGCAGGGAGTTGCCGATCTTGCCGCCCTGGGCCTTCAGGAAGGTGTAGCCCATCCCGCCGCCGATGATCAGGTTGTCCACCTTCTCGAGCATGTTCTCGAGCACGGCGAGCTTGGAAGAGACCTTGGAGCCGCCGATGATGGCGGTGAAGGGCCGCTTGGCGTTCTTCAGGACGTTGTCGATGGCCGCGATCTCGCCTTCCATCAGGTAGCCGAACATCTTGTCGTTCGGGAAGTAGTCGGCGATGAGGGCGGTGGAGGCGTGGGCGCGGTGAGCCGTGCCGAAGGCGTCGTTGATGTAGCAGTCGGCATAGGAGGCGAGCTTCTTGACGAACGCCTTCTGGGACTCCTTCACGGCCTTCTTGGCGGCCTTCTTCTCATCTTCGGAGACATCCTCGGCGAGACCGCGCGGCTTGCCTTCTTCCTCGGCGTAGAAACGGAGGTTCTCGAGCAGCAGGGCCTCGCCCGGCTTCAGGGCGGCGGCCTGCGCATCGGCCTTCTGGCAGTCCTCGGCGAACTGGACCGGGACGCCCAGACACTCGGACACGTGGTCCACGATGTGCTTCAGGGAGAACTTCGGATCCACCTTCTTCGGGCGGCCGAGGTGGGACATGATGATGAGGGAACCTCCCTTCTCAAGGACCTTCTTGAGGGTGGGCATCGCCCGGCGGATGCGGGTGTCGTCGGTGATGTTGAAGTTCTCGTCAAGGGGAACGTTGAAGTCGACTCTCACGATGGCCTTCTTGCCGGTGAAGTCGTAGCTGTCGATGTGCTGTTGCATAATCCTATGATGTTTAGATTTTTTCCAGATTGCAAATTTAACTATCTTTGCCTAAAAATCAAAGGCCATGACCATCGAATACCCTGCACCCTACTGGAAAGACTACGAGCTCATCGACTCGGGCCGCGGCGAGAAGCTGGAGCGCTTCGGAAAGTATGTGCTCCGCCGTCCGGAGCCGAAGGCCCTGTGGGCCCCCTCCCTTCCGGACAGCGAGTGGAAGCGCATGAGCCACGTGTTGTTCCGTCCCGGCGCAGGCTTCGGGAAAGCAGGGAAGGAAGACAGCGGAACCTGGGAGAAGGTCCGCAAGATGGAAGACCAGTGGAGTATCGCATACAATGGCGAACAGGACCCTGAGACGCACGCCGCCTCGGACCTCCACATCGCCCTGCGGCTGGGCCTGACCTCCTTCAAGCACGTGGGCGTATTCCCCGAGCAGGCTCCCAACTGGGAGTTCATCTTCCGGGAGACCCGGCGCCTCGGGCGCATCGCGAAGGCGAACGGCCTTCCCGCCCCCAAGGTGCTGAATCTGTTCGCCTACACGGGCGCCGCCTCCCTGGCCGCCAAGGCTGCGGGAGCCGACGTCACCCACCTCGACTCCGTCCGCCAGGTCGTCACCTGGGCACGGGAGAACATGGAGCGCAGCGGCCTGGACGGCGTCCGCTGGGTAGTCGAGGACGCGCTCAAGTTTGCCAAGCGGGAAGCCAAGCGCGGCAACCGCTACCAGGGCATCATCCTGGACCCGCCGGCCTACGGCCACGGCCCCGACGGGGAAAAATGGAAACTGGACGAGCTCCTGTTCGACCTCCTGAAAAACGTTGCGCAGATCCTCGCGCCCCGCGACTCCTTCCTGGTGCTGAACCTCTATTCGAACGGCTACTCCGCCATGCTCGGCGAAACCACCGTCCGCGAAGCCTTCGGCCTGCGTCCCGAGGCCGGCTTCACCGCCGCCCCCGGCCACGAGGGCGCCTACCTCGCGCTCGAGAGCGGCGAGCTCGCCCTCCGCGATTCCTTCGGCAAGGTCCTGCCCCTGAGCATCTTCGTCAGGCTCAAGCGCTAAGGCCCGCCCCCGCGCCCACTAGTGCATTAACAGAACTCTACGATAAAAAGTGCTCCAGAAGCCTCTTCGCAAGGTGGCTTCTGGAGCATTTTCGTACGCGGTTGGACGATTCTGCGCTAGCAGGCGCGGCGCTTTTCCAGTAAAAATGCGTAAAAGGAAGACATCTAATCGCCCATGCACGCAACTGGAACGATGTTTTTGGGTTTTATCCGTTTCCCTTTTGCGTAAATGGATAGATCCGTGTACATTGTGCAAAAAAAAGATGGACGAGATTTGGCACATCTATTCAGACGGTACGCGGGCGGACATTCCATTCGATACGGATGAAGATAAGGTCTATGTCTGGAACAGCATAGCCATAAGCGTCAAGATCGCTGGCATACGGGTGCTTGTAGCAACGATTAACGACACGCATTTGCACGCACTGATCCTGGGAGAGAATCTTCGGACGGAACGGTTTCGGCAAGTGTTGAAGAAACGGTTATCCACACATTATCCGGACATCTATCTGGCCCGTGATCCAGTCCCGACCCGGGAAGAAGCCCTCAGCAAGTTCATGTATGTCTATCGGAACTGCCTGGACTTTTACCAGAAGCTTCCCGGGGAGTATCCCTGGGGTTCCGGACATATCTATTTTTCAGAGAAAAAAAACTGTTTCCGGGGGCATCGGATAGGGAACCTGTCTTTTCGGGAACAGCAACGGATGTTCAAGACCCGGGAGCGGCTCCCCTCCGAATGGCAGTACGATGCTGACGGTCGCATCCTCCCGGAAAGCTTCATCGATTATCAATATGTCGAAGAACTGTTCCGTACTGTCCGTGCATTCATCGCCTTCCAGTATGTCCGAAAAGAAGACGAAGCGGCCATGAAACAGGAAATCCATCGGCGCTATCTGGAGTCGAGGACCATCCAGGATCTCCGCCGGATGGGGAATCGCCACTCAAAAAGTTATTGCGGGCGGTCCTTGGTAAACGCCCCGTTCCAGATACGTCTGAAAATAGCGGCCAGAATGCTCCGCGAAGGTCAATCCGGTCGTTCCCCCACGCTCGCCAAAGCCCTCTACCTCAACACGGAAGATCTTATGCTGTTGGTATAATCGCCCCCGCGCCCACTAGTGCATAAACAGGACTCTACGATAAAAAGTGCTCCAGAAGCCTCTTCGCAAGGTGGCTTCTGGAGCATTTTCGTACGCGGTTGGACGATTCTGCGCTAGCGGGCGCGGGAATCATTTCTCCACCTTCCGGCCGCCGGTGGCAACCTGGACGAGCGCATCGAGGGAATCGTTCAGCTGCTTGGAAAGATCCTGGTCTCCATACTTCTTGAAGACGTCGCCCAAATACAGGATGAGGCGGCTGACGGTGTCGAAGTTCGAGCTGGAGAACTCATAGAATTCCAGGTAGAAACGGGCTGAACGCAGCAGCTGGTCGCCCATCTTGGCTCCCAGTTCCCGGGCCTTTTCCGGTTCACCCAGATAATAGTAGTTCTCGATCATCTGGATGACCATGTAGTCGTTGCCGGAGAAACCGACGGGCACGGATTCGAGCGGGAAGTTCTCCTCGGGCACACGGGCCTGGCACATGTCCAGGACCTCCAGGGCCTTGTCGTCCTCCCCGATGTCGATGAGGGCGTTCGCAACGGTCAGGAACAGCTGGCGCTGCGACAGGACTCCCATGAAGGTGTAGAGATTCTGGTAGTCCACGAAATAGTCTGTCCGCTTCAGGGCGTCCCACTTGTAGGTCTCTTTCAGCTTCTTATAGAGGGCCAGGGCGTCCACCTTGCCGGCGTCGGTGGCTCCGATCTTGTTCTTGATGGGCGTGAAGCGGTAGGAGAAGCCGTCATAGACCAGGTAGTCCTTGATGCCGACGTTCAGGTCGCCGCCCATGTTCAGCAGGTTCAGCGGACGGTCCCAGTTGTAGTTCGACAGCAGGTCCAGCAGGAACAGTTCCGGCTTGGAGAGATAGTTCTTGTCCGGAGACATCGTCAGGGTGATGGTCTCGGGGATCTCGTCGGCGAACATCTCGTCCACGATGCCGTACTTCAGGCAATTCTCCTTGTTCACGGGGACGACGATGTTGCGGGCGCAGATGAAATCCACCCTGCGACCGGAGCTCAGGCTCACCTTGTAGGCCGGATCCTGGTTCTTGAAGACATCCATCACGTCCTTGATGTACATGGGAGAGCCGTCATCGGCATAGATGAACACGTACTCGTTGGTCCCGTACAGGTACTGGGACTGCGGGATGGTGAGCGGAAGCGGCTTGGACTCGTTGCACGCCCACTTCATCTGGTCGATGTACCAGTCGGTACCCAGCAGGGAGGTGTTCACCACGCGGACATCCGTGCGGACCCCTTCGATTTCCTGGGCGTACCAGAGCGGGAAGGTATCGTTGTCGCCGTGCGTGACGAGCATGCCGTTCGGGCCCACGGAGTTCAGGTAGTTCGCCGCCATTTCGGTCGACGTGTAACGGTGGGAGCGGTCATGGTCGTCCCAGTTCTCCTCCGCCATCAGGGCGGGAACGCCCAGGCACAGGACCGACGTGCCCACGGCGACGGCCTTGGAAGCCTTCCCCTTGGACAATCCGTCGATCCACTCATACAGCGCCGCGACGCCCAGGCCGATCCAGATGGAGAACATATAGAACGACCCGGCATACGCGTAGTCCCGCTCGCGCACCTGGTAAGGCGGCTGGTTGAGATACAGGACGATGGCGATGCCCGTCATGAAGAACATCAGGAACACGATCCAGGACCCGCGCTTGTCCTTGTCGAACTGGAACACAAGCCCCAGCAGGCCAAGGATCAACGGCAGGAAGAAGTAATGGTTCTTGCCCTTGTTCTCCGCGAGGACCGCCGGAGCATCGCTCTGGTCGCCCAGACGGAAACGGTCCAGGAAGCCGATACCGCTTTCCCAGTTGCCATAGAAGATGTTTCCCGGAGTGGGACTGTGGATTTCGTTCTGGCGGCCGACGAAGTTCCACATGAAGTACCGCCAGTACATCCAGTTCAGCTGATAGTCGAAGAAGAAGCGCATGTTCGCGCCGAAGGTGGGCTTCTTGTGGTCCGCCCCCTTCACGCGGATTCCCTTCCCGTTCATATAGGACTCATAGAAATCTATGTAGGAAGGATTGGTACCAGACCACATCCGCGGGAAGAACATCTTGCCCTCGGGGAGATAGTCGGCATCGGCGGGAGCGTCCGCATGGACATACTTCCCATTCAGGGGTGCCCAGTACTTGCCCTGCTTGAGTTCATAAGGCGCATCGAAGTACTGGCCGTACAGCAGCGGAGTGGACCCGTATTGTTCCCGGGAAAGGTAGCGCACGAGCGTGTACGCATTGTCCGGCTGATACTCGTTGGTCGGGGTCTTCACTGCGGAACGGATGATGACGATGGAGAACAGCGAGAAGCCGATCACCATCGTGGTCACGCACAGCATCACGGTATTCCAGAACACCTTCTCTTTCTTGAGCGTACTGAACAGCGCCCAGAAGCACAGGACCAGCAGCAGGACCATGAAGAACAGGGATCCGCTGTTGTAAGGAAGACCGAAGCTGTTCACGAAGATACGGTCGAAGAACGCCGCGAGCTTCGGAAGATACGGGATGAACAGGAACACGAGCAGAGCCTCGATGACCACGCCGATGAAGAAGATGCCCACAAGCCTCCCGAAAGAGAGATTCTTGCCCTCGTTCTTCCGGTAGTAGTACATGAACACGAAGGCCGGAATGGTAAGCAGGTTCAGCAGGTGGATACCGATGGAAAGGCCCATCAGCAGCGAGATCAGCACGATCCAGCGGTTCGCATGGGGCTCGTCGGCTTCCTCATACCACTTGCACATCGCCCAGAACACAAGGGCCGTCACCAGGGAGGACATCGCATACACCTCGCCCTCCACGGCGGAGAACCAGAAAGTATCGGAGAAGCAGTAGGCCAATGCGCCCACGGCGCCGGTGCCATAAATGGCGATCGCCTGGGCGACGCTATAGCCGTCCTTCCCGGGCTTCACCAGCCGGCGGGCGAAGAACACCGTCGTCAGATACAGGAAAAAGATGGTCAGGGCCGACAGGATGGCGTTCATCGCATTCACCGTCACGGCCGCCTTCTCCGGCGGGACCGGGATGGTAAAAATCCTCGCAAACAGCTGGAACACAGGGTTTCCCGGGGGATGCCCCACCTCCAGTTTATAGGATGATGCGATGAACTCGCCGCAGTCCCAGAAGGATGCGGTGGGCTCTATGGTGCAGAGATAGGTCACCGCGGCGACGACAAACACCACGCCCGCGACGATCCGGTTCCACAGGTTGAATTTCTTCTTGTCCATTGCTTCTTCTTTCGATAACTTACAAAGATAGGAATAATTCCGTGGAACGGCAAAATCCGGATTATCAAGAAGGCTTTTCGGCGGCGATTCTCCCATCTCACGCGAAGCCGAAAATCTTCGCATTATTTGCCGAAAAGATGAACTTATTTTTGCTGCGAAAACAAAACATAACACTATTATGAAACACTTTATTTCACTTCTTGTGACGCTTCTGCTCGCAGCAGCAGGAGCCACTGCGCAGATAAAGGTATCTACGCCCGCGAACCAGTACGCTCCTACGCCGAAGGCGCTGGAGATGATCCGCAGCGGCCTTCTTCCGGCCGATCTGAATTCCGGCTCGGTCTGTTTCGAGATCCCGGTCTATACGGTTTCCGACCGTGACTTTACCATCCCAATCTCCCTTCGTTATTCCTCCCAGGGTTTCCAGCCTGCCAGACAGTCGGGCGACGCTGGTTTACATTGGAGCCTTCAGGCGGGCGGAGTAATAACACGAGAGATTGTCGGTGTGGACGATTTTCTTCCAAATGGTTTTTCCGGCGGCATCTACGCCGACGGTGATTCCACGATGTATGCTTTGGGTACGCTTTCCATTACCAACGGAAATTATTATTTACCGTTGATTAACAGTGATGGAATGGAAACCAGTTCCGATACCTTTCATTTCTCGTTTCTCGGTCATTCCGGTTCCTTCATCATTCAATATATAGGAAATCAGAGAGTATTCTCCGTTTACGGGACAAGAGGAGGGAAAGGAGGATATAAAATATCATATGACAGTGCCTATGATAGCTTTACTGTAATGACGGGAGATGGATACCAATATCAGTTTGGGCACGGAAAAGTTCCGTCTAGTGACTATGCAAAAGAAAAAAAGATGATTCGTAAGCCCCTTCAAGGAAATGAACAGGCTGCGCCTCCTATTGCGAACAATGTATCTACTGTCAGCTGGTTCTTGAATCAGATTCAGGCTCCTAACGGTAGAAAAGTTGAATTTGAGTATGGAGCCAGCACATATAATATCAAGACGATTCCACAACCGGGCTCAGATGTTCTCACAACATTTTACAGACAAAAGGATTCAGAATATGATGCTCTTACTCAAACCGTAGAGGGCTTTGATAAATCCGTTTGTCTGGTGTATACACCCCGATTGATGCGCATCGTAGTAGACAAAGTCTCTGACCAGGTATCTCCTCCTTTAAGCATCTCGTTCGATTGGTTCCTTCCCACCGACAAAGAACTGACAGGAAGCCAAACCGGACGACCTTATGCGGATCTCGTCCTACCCATACGACGCTTGACTCAGATAACAGTAAAGGAATATGAGACCAATATCCTCCGGCAGACAACCCTGGGTTATACGCAGTCCGGAACACGTCCGCTGCTGACCTCCGTTGCGACGGAAGGTTTCGGGAGCTACTCGATGTCATATTATACGGATTCCACCCATCCGCTGCCCGGCATCCTGTCCAACGCGCTGGATTTCTGGGGGTACTACAACGGGAACGACGACACGTCCGACGGATCTATCAGTCCGATGCGCATAGACAGTAGTACCCTGGATGAAGAAATCGACCGTACCTACATGAACCCAGACTGGAACTACTCGCGCCTGGGTCTCCTTTCCCAGATCACGTATCCGACGGGCGGATCGACCAATATCACCTATGAGGCCAACCGTGCTTCGAAGATCCTTCTCCGCACGCGGTATCCTAACGGTTTGCAGCCCTCGAACCCAGAGATGCTGGGATGGGTCGACGCATTCCTCCCATCCCTGAGTTCTACCACACACATGCTTCCCTCTACCGAGTGCGGTGGTGTCCGAGTGGCATCTTTGACTGACAATGATGGAATCGGAGAGCCTTCTGTCCGGACATTCACCTATGAGAAAGCCGCGGGGGGAAGTTCGGGGATCATCCAGCAGTTCCCGCGGTTCTACGCTGGAACACTGTCGGGTAATCCGGTCTTCAACCCTGCCTTGAAGTTTCCCGGTTCCTGCTTCGACCAGCTTCCGGTGGCATACAGCCGCGTGACGGAGCACCTGCCGGACAGTTCTTATGTGGTGACGACCTTTTCGGACTGGGAAAGCGACCCGGACGAGTATTCTCCGAATAAAAGATTCCATGGGGAAATGGGTATTTCGCCCGACTCTCTATTCTTCGATAACATCCTCCGGGAGCCGGATTCCCGGGCCTACCGCAGGGGTCTGCTTTTGGAGCGGAGGCATTACAAGAACGACAACACGCTGGTCCGGAAGGAGACCTGGACCTACAGCGATTTCGGCAACGGTTATTCGGCATATATCATTGGCAGCGGCAACTACTGGTGGTCTGCACGCCGGTTCCTTTGCGACCGACGGCCCGTCCGAATGGAGGTGACGGAGTATCCGGAAGGCGGAGGGACGGCACATACGGAGTTCTTCGAGTACGGTTATGATGCGAACGACCTCCTGAACCTGGAGCGCCACGGGACGGGGACCGTCACGGAGGAGGTGCGGACCCTTTATTCCGGCGCTGTTTCCCTGGTGGGAACCCTTTACAGCCAGATGCGGAGCGAGGGGGTGGTGTCCCTTCCCGTGACCCGGGAGGTCTGGCGGGGAAACCAGCCTGTGTCAGGCGAGCGGACGGACTATACACGCTTGGACACGCTCCATTATGTCCCTGCTGCCATATACAAGGCATCCGTCCAACCCGGGAGTACGACCATGGTCTATGACAGTGTGCCGGAGACGATCTATGCATGCTATGATGACAAAGGCAATCCGCTCACAATCCTTTCACGTGACGGAACGCCCTCGACGCTGGCATGGACCCAGGACGGGAGGTACCCGGGTGCCCTGTTCCGGGGCGCCAGAAACGGCCAACAGACTATTACCCAGCAGGTCCCGCAGACCCGGACGGAGACCCAGTCTTACAATAACGTCACTTCGGTCACGAAGACCTTCACAAGCGACGTGGCGGGGACGTTCTCGATGACCTTCACCAACCAGATGACGGACGGCAGCGGCATCAAGGCGACCCTGGACGGGGAGACGATCCAGCTCCTCGAGATGATGGATTTCCAGAACAACATCCCCATCTCCTATACGAAGACCATACAGTCGCTTCCCGCGGGGACACATACGCTCGTGCTCACGGGGAAGAGGGCGCCGGTCCTGCCGAGCGACCCCGAGGATACGAGATCGGGTGTCCCCATTAAAGGAACGCTGACCATCAACTACAAAATCCTCGTGAGTCAGCAGCAGACCCTGGATATGACGGAGACTTTCTACGAAGATTTCGAGTCCGGAGGGACACCAGGTAAGGGGATGGACGGCAGTTTGGGGCAGACCACCACTTTTACCCGCACCCTTCCACATGTCCCGGACGGGACCTACGTGCTAGACTGGATGCGCAAGAACGGAAGTGCGTGGGAATACAACCGGACGACCGTCACGAGCTCGACGGACAGCCTGACGGTGACGGTCCCGGCCACGTCCACGAATCCGATCGACAACGTCCGCTTCTATCCGGAAGGGGCCGAGGCTACCTCGTGGGTCTGGAAAGGGAGCTTCGGGATGGCGGCGGCGACGGACGGACGCGGGATCACCGAACACTACACCTATGACAGCTACGGCCGCCTGACGATGCGGAGCGACAACGACGGCAACCCTGTCGAGGGCTGGGAGTACCAGTATGCATCCTCGTCTCCGGGGGACAGTTATGTCCGGACAAAGACGTACAGGTCCGCCAGCCTGACGGATTACAACCGCACGACGGCCTTCCATGACGGCCTGGGCCGTCCGTTCCAGACGGTGATGAAAGGCGCAAGCCCGCTGCCGTCCGGGACGGCCGACCTGGTGGAGTGGACGCAGTACAACCGCTCCGGCCGCCCGTGGCGTAACTGGCTGCCGGTGTCGGTGTCTGCCGGTACGGGCCATGTTGGGACGGCTTTTCTCCAGACCGGGACCGGGAACACCTACGGCTCCGGAGAAGAAGCCTGGTCGGAGACGAAGTATGACGGTACGCCGCTGAACCGTATCCGGAAAGCGGCCGGCCCCGGAAAGGCCTGGCACGACGCCGGGAAGGGCGTCACGACGGAGTACTTGACGAATGCGGGCAGCGGTCCACTCGCCTGCCGCAAGCTCACCGCATCCCTGTCCGGGAACACGGGGATGAACATCCAGAAGAACAACTACTATAACCCGGGAGAACTGACGGTCGTCCGTACGACGGACGAGGACGGACGCGTGGACGAGGTGTTTACCGATGTGCTGGGACAGACCCTTCTGGAGCGCCGTCTGCTGTCGGGGGACGCGACATCGTCTTCCTCCGTCTGGGCGGACACGTACTATCTGTATGATGGGATGGGACGCCTTGTAGCGGTCCTCCCGCCCCTTCTGTCGGAGGCTGTAGGGAACAGCAGCTGGAGCGGCAGTTCGACCGCTTCCCAGGAGAAACAGGCGGCCCTGGCTTACCAGTACCGTTACGACACCAGGAACCGTCTCATCGCAAAGAGGCTTCCCGGTGCGGACTGGACCTACTACATCCATGATTTGGGCGACCGCCTGGTACTCACCCAGGACGGCAACCGCCGGACGGAGGGCAAGTGGCTGTTCCGGGTGGAGGACGCCCTTGGTCGCGAGTGCCTGATGGGCTTGCTTTCGGGGACGTACAATGCTTTTGCCAATCCGCTGGGCGCAACCCGGGTCGTGGCGGGACGGACCTCCGATTACGCGACCCTTCACGGCTACAGCGTATCCGGCCTGACGGTCACCGGAGCGACGCTCCTCGGCGTGAACTGGTGGGACGATTATGCCTTTGTGGGCGAGGACACCCTCACGCCGGAGTCACGCTGCGGTTATGAGATCATCGGGGAGATTAACGGCTATGGTGCCCGTTATACTCCATCCGCCCAGGGCCTCCTCACGGGAAGCCTGCGGGGCATCCTTGGAAATGCGGGAATTAATGAATACCTTTGGAGTTGCAGGTATTATGATGCGAAGGGACGCCTCGTCCAGGAGCACGCAGCACAGGCCCCGATGAACAAGTGGTCCCGCACGTACTATGCGTATGATTACGCCGGCAACCTGATAAAACGGGGGATCGATCACAACTATTTTTCGAGCACCGTGGCAGAAGAGACCTATACGTACAACTATGACGGCTGGGGCCGTCCGACGGTCACGACCCACAAGCTGGGAACGGGATCGGCCGTGACGTTGTTCTCCCGGACCTATGACCGCGCGGGACGCCTGGTCTCCGAGGCGCGGAACGGCGGCACGACCGGATTGCAGACGGAATACTCGTACAATGTCCGCTCCTGGCTCACGGACCTGTCCGTGGGTTCTGAAGGAAGCACCTTCAAGCAGAAGTTCTTCTACAACGAGGCCCGCGACAACGCGACGGCTACGGCTTACCAGTGGGGCGGCAACATCGCCCGAATGGACTGGAAGATTGGAGGTGAGGAGAGGACCTACCAGTTCGGTTACGACCTCCTGTCCCGCCTGACCGGCTCCACCTACTCCGGTCCTGACATTTATCAGGACAACTTCACGCGGACGTACGGCTATGACGTGAACGGCAACGTGACCAGCCGTGGAGCGGCCACGTTCACATACATCGGGAACCATCTTTCCACGGGGACGTATGACGCAAACGGCAACCTGACCGCCGGGATGGGGCACACAACCTCGTACAACCTTCTGAACCTGCCGTCCTCGGCCATCAATGACGACCAGACTGTCAGCTACTACTACACCTCCGACGGGGTGAAAGTGGAGAAGACCGTGTTTGAAAACTACATGTTCACGACTACCAGCTATGCCGGCAACCTCATATATGATATCACATCCCCGAAGATGCTCCTTATCGAGGGTGGTTATATCGACCTTTCTGGCGAC
>JAEEGL014668836.1_pt1 | contig 14080 bp, 11 predicted proteins | sample 9134231 | NCBI WGS metagenome assembly JAEEGL01 (sample SAMN16246548, study PRJNA631951) | gut metagenome | biome: gut microbiome; feature: rumen; material: fiber-attached | host: Bos | place: Iran: Karaj | collected 2018-10 | reverse complement strand
TTAAGAGGGTGGTGGAGATTGTTCTTAGCCATCCTTTTTTTGTGCTTCAAGGAGTTCCGAATCAGTTCCGATAATGGAAACCGAGAGTTCCGATGGGAGGAACTAATGGGAACTGACAGAGGATGTCATGCCCAGCATGTCACACCTGCGTACCCGTAGCCAGCAGAATACATTCAGTTCAAAAAGAACTGTATTTCGGTCATGACCGATTTGTCGCCCCTTTTGAATAGGCTGATGCTGTTTGATGCAGGGGAATCATGCTACTTTTGTAGTGCCAATCTATGGACGATACTAATGTGATGACACTATTAACTATTACTAATATGTATATGATATGCAAAAAAGAATGATTCTCTGGCTCACACTGCTTATGATGAGCATGGTGAGCGTAAGTGCCCAACAGCTGGAGCTGAAGGGAAAAGTGACAGACAGCAGGGGAGAGCCGCTCATTGGCGTCTCTGTTGTGGAGAAAGGCAGCACCAACGGCTGCATTACTGACATCGACGGTAATTTTACCTTCAAGGTAGAGAAGGGAAAGACCATGGTGTTTTCTTACATTGGCTACGAATCGCGGGAACTGAAGGTGGCCAATCAAACATTCGTCGCCATCACTCTGAAGGAGGATGCCGCTTCGCTGGAAGAAGTGGTGGTGGTGGGTTATGGCTCGATGCGCAAGAAGGATCTGACGGGCTCGGTGGTGCAGATTAATCCCGAGAAGATGGCCGATGCCAACCCGTCGAATGTTCAGGACCTGCTGCGCGGTACGGCCGGCCTGCAGATAGGCTACGATGCCTCGGCCAAAGGCGGCGGCTCCATCCAGTTGCGCGGACGCAACTCCGTGTACAACGAAGGTGGGCACAACAACCCGCTGATTGTGCTCGACGGTATGGTGTTCTACGGTGAGCTCTCTGAAATCAACCCCGACGACATCGGCCAGATAGACGTGCTGAAGGATGCCTCGTCGGCAGCCATCTATGGTGCCAAAGCGGCCAACGGCGTGATCATCGTCACCACGAAGAAGGGTAAGCAGGGCAAGCCTGTCATCAACGTGTCGGCCAACTTTGGTCTCGACACGAAGGCTACCTTCCGCGATGTCTATGGCCCAGAGGCCTATCTGAAGTATCGTGAAGACTACTACAAGACGGGTACTCTCGGCTTCGACGAGAGTGGAAATTATGGATATTATAATAAAGGCAGCTTCGGAAAGGGTTATTATGACAATCCTGCCAATCTGAGTCAGTATGGCGTGACAGCCGACCAGTGGAGCAACTACACGACAAACGTCGACGGAGAGTCCCTCGAGAGCATCTATGCCAAGCGCCTGAACATGTACACCTACTCGAAGGATGCCTATCAGAACTTCCTCGACGGAAAGACCACCGACTGGGCCGACATGGTTTTCCGCACAGGTCTGCGCAGGGCAGACGCTCAATAATATTAACATGTGTTTTTGATTCCCAATACCTTGTCTCTTGTGTTCTCGTCCCAACTGCAAAATTTCCTCTTGCTAGCAATGCCAACCTTCTTGTCCCATGCTTTGAGCATCATCAGCGCCATTTTTCCTAATGCGGAGAAATTTATGGCGGCATTGTCTGTCTTTCTTGTATAGTCTTCCCTGAAGGCCACGTCCATCCTCCAGTGCAGCTGGTTCTCAATGGACCAGTGTGCCCTTACAGATTTAAGAATCTGCTCTGGATCATCAGGCAGAGATGTGATGTAATACCTGGTTTCTTCGGAAACGGGACCGTCGCCAATCTGCCTTTTTGTTGTTACCCTAGCTAATGTGCGTACCCCTGTCCATCCTTTGAGAAAGAATTTTGCCAGCTTCTCAAAATCCGTGCATACGCACTCGCGCCATTCGTGCCTTCCATGCCCGTCATTACTATGCTCACACCATTTGCAATAGCCCTCAATCTCCTTCTTGCTCTCGTCTACATTGAATGCAACCAAGTCCCTAAGATGCTTCTGGTTCTTCTTTGCACACAGCACGTAATCTGCACCTGCTTTCACAATGTCTTCGGCTATGGATTTCTGGCAGCCGATGGCATCTATCGTTACGATGCATCCCCTCAGGTCCAATGCTTCGATGAGCTTGGGAATGGCCGTTATCTCATTTGATTTGACGCCGACCTTCTCCTGCCCAAGACAGATGCCATTGGCCTCAGACCATGCACTCACCATGTACAGACGGTTCCTCACACTGTTGGACGTGTCTGAGGGATTCCTGCAGACAGCCTTGCCGTCGATGGCAACCACGCCTGATATCCGGTCACAGATGTCTTTTACCCAATCACGGAACACCTTTTCAAACCATGACGGGTCAAGCACGGAGAAGAAACGGTTAAGCGTGTCATGCGAGGGTACTCCGCGGAGACTAGGAAGCCGGTCCTTGAAATACTTGAAGTTGTATTCGCAGAACTCCTCTATCTCATTCCACGTCTCTGAACCGCAGAGTACGGCAACCACAGAAATAAACACCAGTTCAGAGGCGTCATAGAGCCTGTTCTTCTCGTTCCTGCAGTCGGGAACGCGCTTGCTAAAAGTCAGTATATCCATTGTACTTTAATAATGATGATTATAAAGTACAAAGATAATAAAAATATTTGATACACACAAATATTAATAGTTAACATAACATAATGTATATCAGATATATACATAATTAGAAATATCTATAAATACATCTATAATATTTTACAAAATACAATTTGTAATAACTATTGAGCGTCTGCCCTGTGTACATGTGCAATAAAAAAATACCTTCTGAGAAATTTCCTAAAAAATAGGTATTAACTACACTAATCATTTCAAGCCGTTGATAAGCAGATAGTTAACCCATGTAGTTAAACTACATTTAACTACATGCTAACTACATCGAAACTACATGCCCATTCGGCGGACCTCGGCCAAACAGGGCTTTTCGCACGAATTATCGTTCTTATCAATTGTTTTTCAAGCAGTTCCGAATTAGTTCCGATATTGGAAACTGCCAGTTCCGATACGAGAAACTGTCAGTTCCCAAGTTCGGAACTGACGGGAACTGACGTTAGCGAAAATTCAAATCAGCATGTCATGGATGCCAAAATCTAGTCATAGTGTAGTTAGCGTGTAGTTACTATGTAGTTAAATGTAGTTTAACTACATAGTCTAACTTATTGATTATAAGCAAGAATAGTGTGTTAGTGTAGTTAAAACCTATTTTTCAACAAAATTCTTGTTAAGAATACAAAGTAACACAACCCAACACGCCCCATTGTTTTAACGATAACGATAACCATAACGCTAACCGGGTCGAGTTAGATTTTTGAAGATTTTTGTTGAAGAAAGTGAGAGGGTGCAGAATAGTTACTACATCCCCCAACGATTTAAATTATTTTAAAAACCACCTTATTATATTTAAATAACCAATTTATTTCGTATTTTTGCAGATGTTATTGCTCTGTTTGCATTTGTTGTGGGATACCATAAACAGCGCGCAGTGGTTCTAGAGTGAACAGGCTGAGGCGGAGCGATGCATATCTTTGCTGGAAAAATAAAGTCGTGTCTTATGACTGAGATTTTGTGCTGAAAAAAACTGGCCAAGTATTTCTATGCCAATCTCAGGAAGAAGATGCGCCGTAATGGCGTATTCATTCCTGAACGTTTTGCATAGATGGGTTTAACCGGCCAGTTTCTCCCACAGCACAAGGACGAAGGGGAGTGGGTACGCTTCTTTGTGCTCTGGCAGATGATGACATAATAACAGAATTCTATTAGAACTAAAAAACTGGCCGGTTATGAAGTATCTATATCAGAAATCTGTCTCTTTAAGTTGTACAATAAAGTTGGTACAGCTATGAGTAGGCATATCAACAAGTCTGAACTTATCAACAAGGTAAGACAATTGTCAGGACTGACGAACGAAGAAAAGTCGGCCCTGCTAGAACTACTGAACGAGAAGAAGACGTATGGTCTCGTTTGGGAGAACCATGAAGAGGCTGTAGAAGAACAGCTTCGAGAACAACTACCTGTTTTACGTGAGGTTCCTGAACGCAGATTATTGTCAAATGATGCTGAGGCTCCCAATCATATCATTATTGAAGCAGAGAACCTTCATGTACTTGTAGCCTTGACTTATACCCATGCAGGTAAGATAGATGTGATGTATCTTGATCCGCCATACAATACTGGCAATAAGGATTTTGTCTATAACGATTCATATATAGACAGCGAGGATGGTTATCGTCACTCCAAATGGTTGTCGTTTATGGAGAAACGTTTGAAGATTGCCAAAACGTTGTTATCAGATAGAGGTGTTATCTTCATTTCTATAGATGATAATGAGCAGGCAAACTTGAAAATTCTATGTGATGAGATTTTCGGGCAAGACAAATATGTTGCTAGTCTAATTTGGCAAAAGAAAACTGGCGCTGCTGATGCAAAAGGTATTGCTGTAATAACTGAATATGCTCTTGTCTATTGCAATAATATAGCGGAAATTAATTCTATTTTCGCAAAAAATAAAGAAGCATTTGATATTAAAAGATATAGATATAAAGATGATTATTTTGATATTAGAGGCCCATTTTATTATGACTCATTAGATAGGGGCAGTGTGAGATACAGCGATTCTTTAAATTATGGAATTGCCACACCTGAAGGTACTTTCGTGTTTCCTAATGATAGAACTGAATTTGTTAATGACGGATGGACTTGGAAATGGAGTAAAGAAAAGGTTGATTGGGGTATCGCTAATGGTTTTATAGAGATAGTAAAATCTCCCAAGAAAGCCTGTGGATGGTCTGTCAAGTATAAAATTTATTTAAATGTCGATAATGAAGGGAATCTCATCAAGAAAAATGTTCCATACAAAAATTTAATTGTTGATGTCCTTAATGCTGATGCGGCAAATGATATAAAAGACTTATTTGGCAATAAAGCCTTTAATTATGCAAAACCTGTAAAACTCATTGGAAGGCTTCTTCGGTTTATTGAAAGTAAAGATACGATTGTTCTCGATTTCTTCGCTGGCTCAGGTACTACACTTCACGCAACAATGCAGTTGAACGCTGAAGATGATGGTCATCGCCAATGTATTCTTGTAACAAATAATGAGAATGGAATTTGCGAGAATGTAACCTACGAGCGGAACAAGCGGGTAATTCAGGGTTATACTACTCCCAAAGGACAGCAGGTAGAAGGATTGAAAAAGAACAACCTTCGATACTACAAAGCAGACTTTATTTCTCGTGATCCCAGCAGCAAGAACAAGCGGGAGTTGGTGAAAGCTTCAACTGACTTGCTATGCATCAAGGAGAATATCTACGAGGAAACCAAGATTGTTTGCAACGGCATGACATTGCGTAAAGACTATGCCCGCCGCTTTACTGATGGCAATAAGGAAATGCTGATTATTTATGAGCCTGCGGTCATTAAGTATATCGTTGAGGAAGTTAACAATTGGCCCACCAAAGAGTTTATCAAGATATATGTCTTTAGTGAGGGCAGATATGCATTTGATGATGACTTTAAGGGCATAATAGATAAAGTGACTTTATGCGCATTGCCTGATGCTATCTACCAGGCTTATAGGCGTGTGTTGCCAAAACGAAAGAACGAACCGGAGATAGAGACAGATGCCGCGAAAGAAGAAATAGCAGAAGCGTTGGCTGATGTAGACAATTATTCATTCCAAGACGAGGAAGGAGGTGAGGCATGATACAACTGAAAGATTATCAGCGTAAAGCTGTAAGAGAATTGAAGCGGAAAATGGTCGACATGCTCAATCTTCCAGATGACCGTCAGAAACTGGTGTTTAAGGCACCTACGGGTAGCGGTAAGACAGTAATGGCATCTGCACTGCTTGATGAACTGACACAGGAACTTCCTGAGAATGGCGAGTGCATTTATACTCGTGTGGCCTGGGTGTGGATAGCCCCAAATAAACTGCACCAGCAGAGCTATCGCTCGATGAGAAACTACTTCAGCGAAACACGTTCGCTACGTCCTGTAATGTTCGATGAATGTGACCACTTGGAAGGATTGCAACAAGGCGATGTGCTGTTCCTGAACTGGGAGAGCATCAACAAGGACAATGCCGTGATGATTCGCGATAACGAGCAGAACCGCACGCTGTTTGAACTGCTGCGCAGAACACGAATACAGAGCAATATACCCGTTGTTGTGGTAATAGACGAGGAGCACATGTTTGGAGGCCGTAATGCCACAAAGAGCGAAAAGGTGCTTAAAAGCATCAATCCCAAGATTGAACTGAGGATTTCTGCCACTCCTGTCACGATGAGTTTTCAGGCTGTCGAGATACGTCGTAGCGAAGTAGTGGCTGAGGAGATGATAAAGAAAGGCGTTGAACTGAATCCCAACGTCCGCAGTTCGAATGAGCAGACTTCGCTAACCGTCAATCAGCAGTTGCTTGTGAAAGCATTGAAGAAACGGGCTGAATTGGCAAAGGCCTATGCTCAATACGGCATCAATCCATTGCTCTTGATACAGTTGCCTAATGATACCAGCGATTCTTTATCGAACGATGAAAAGACTATCGCCGAAGAAATGAAATCGTATCTGCAAGCGATGTGCAATATCTCTGTGGATAATGGGAAGTTGGCAGTATGGTTGTCGAAAGACAAGTCGCCCAATCTGGAGAACATCACCAAAGCGGACGATATAACAGAGGTGCTGCTATTTAAACAAGCTATAGCATTGGGATGGGACTGCCCCAGAGCTTCCGTTCTGTTGATATTCCGCGAGTTGAAGAGTATGACCTTCACCACCCAGACCGTTGGACGAATACTGCGAATGCCAGAACAGCGGTTCTATCGTGACGACAGACTGAATCACGGATATGTCTATACAAACCTGTCAGCCGACATCATTCAAATAGTGGGCGATGATATGAACTATCTGAGTACCATCTTTGCCAACCGCCGACCTGAATTCAAAGGTATTACCCTTCGTAGTGTCTACCAGGACAAAAATGGTAAGAGGAGGAACCGCTTGGGTGCAGACTTCCGTGCTATTTTCTTGCGGACAATGGAATTGGAATGGGAGCAGAATCCCATGCTGTTGTTCAATGAAGAAGACTTTTTCGAGCACGATGGTGAAGCGGCAGAAACGGCCCCTAACGAAAAGGACATGGAAGCCAAGTTGGTCCAGAATCGTCATAATGCTCGGAAACATGGAGTCCAAACGGATGTGGCACGCATCTTTGTTGTTATACCTAAGGACACTCCAATGACAGGAGAAAGCGGCATTGTGGAGATTGTGGATAAGGCACGTATAGCCCTAAACGCAACAGAACTGAATGATCTTTTCACGCTGTTCTGCAGGAAAAATGTAGGCTCGTTTGCCAAGCATGACAGTACACCGGTTTTGAAAGGAGCCATAGAGCGTGCATTAGAAGAGTATTTGAATATATTCTCTATTGACGTTCCAAAGGTTGTGCTTTACCATCGAAATCGCCCACACTTCGAAGACCTTATCAGAAAAGCCATCAACAGATATTCTGCATTGTTGATAAAACAAGATGAAGAAACAAGTGGCGATACGCCCTATAAAGAGTTTGTTTGGGAAGTGCCAGAAACGAGGATATACAATGCCGAGAAGAATGTCAGTCGTGAAGGTGAGATTTTCAATCATGCTTTACTGCCATACTTTGAACAAAAGAACGTTTCGATACCAGAATTCCATTTTGCACGCTGGCTTGATGCTCAAAGGGAAATGGTAGACTGGTGGTACAAGAACGGTGATGAAGGGAAACAGCATTTCGCAGTTCCCTATACAACTCAAGACAAGAGAAACCGCTGTTTCTATGTAGACTTTATCATCAGACTGAAGAATGGAACAATCTGCCTGTTTGATACCAAAACGCACGGCAGCGATGAGAATGGGGCAGAGAAGAACAATGCGCTATATGAGTACGTCAAGACATATCGCGATAAAGGCGTAAAAATGTATGGTGGAGTGCTTATACAAGAAAGCGATAACTGGTATTTCCCTGATGGGACTGTTGAGAATATTGACAGTACAGATGGATGGACCCGACTTGAATTTAATAACATGTAATCCCAATAAATATGGCAAGAAAAGGAATCGACAGTACATTTCTGCACTATGGTGTAAGAACGGAAGACATGGCTTTGATAGAACAGTCGTGCCAAGATGCAGATATCAATGCCGAGTGGTTAAAGGAAAGCATCTTGAAACCTTATAATGAGGAACGTAACAACCAGAATGTGGTTGAAGAGAAGAAATTAGTGAAAATATTAAAGAAGGCTCTTAAAAACATTTAGCGTATGAAAATCAAAAAGATACATGCGGAGAACTATAAGACCTATAAACTTTTAGACTTGAATCTGGAAGTTACAGAGGATCGTCCTATCATTTTGATTGGAGGAGGTAATGGTTGTGGTAAGACCACTCTGTTTGACGCTATTTATCATGCTCTATACGGATTGAAGATAGACAACGCCCGCCATTTCGAAGAGTTGTTCAATGCTGGTGTGAAGAACGAGTCTGGGATGACTAACAAGTATATCGTATTGGAGGTAACTTTTTCTGGGTTAGTATTAAGCCAAGAACAGCAATACAAACTAAAGCGCGCATATATGCTTGCCGACAATAGGGTATTAGAGTCGGTTACTCTCAATATGGGTGGCAATCAATTTTCGTATGGAAGTGGTACCCCAGCATCTGTACGCTCTACGAATGAAGACGTGGTCAACAAAATAATAGCTGCAAATTTACCTGCGGAACTGAGCAACTATTTTCTGTTTGATGCCATGAAGACCTCAGACCTGGTTAAGGAAGAGCAAATAAATAAACTCATCATGAAGAACATTAATTCTGTGATGGGTTTTAACAAGTATGCTCAGTTGCGGAAAGTATCTGAAAACTTGCTGGCAGAGAAGAAGGCTGAACGAATGCAGAACGATAAATTAAGAGAGGAATACTCAAAACTAACCAAAGAGAAACAAGACCTTGAAGAAGAAATTGAAAAACTGAACGATGAGAAGGGTGCTGCTCTCAACTATGCCAATGAAAATAAGGAGCAGTATGACCTGGTAAAGGCTGGTCGTAGTGCTGATGATGTGACACGTAGCATGATGGAGAAGGTTAACAGCTCTATCAAAGCCACCATTGAAGCAGAAAAGAAGTACAGTCAAGATATAGACATCTTAGCAAAAGACCTTGAAACTAAAGTTGTATATCCTAAACTGGCCAGTATTATTAAGACAGAAGTAGAGGTTATTCTTCATGCCAAACGAGAAGCTCAATCAGCACGTGTCCATCTGTTGACAGATAGTCAGATAGAAAGTATTACCAAGCAACTGGTTCATATCATAGAAGACCGATATGTGAAAAATGGAATTATTGATGTTCCTTCATTAATCAGCGAGCTGAAGCTTCAGCAGGAAAAGGAAAATACCGTAGAGGACAAATATGCATTTTTCTCCAGTTCAGATGTTAATGTGCTGGACAAGTTGATTTCGACAGCAATTGATAATCCGTTTGCATTGTTGGATGAAAAGCGTGACAGGCTCAATCAGGATATAGCCCTGTTACCAAACCAACGAAAGCAATTAAAGGAATATGAACTGACCTTAAATGGCAGTGATTACACCCTCCTTGAATTATATGAAAAGAATACTGATAGAATTAAGGAACTAAACGATGCTATTGAATCAAAAAAAGGCAAAATTGAAGAATTGAAGAAGAAAATAGAAAAGTATGACTACGACATACCTCAGGTTCCTGATCCACAATACGACATGCTTTGCATTCTTCCTGATTTCTTCAAGACTTTATCTGCGAAATTGCTGAGAGCTAAAAAGGCCAGCATAGAAAGGATGATGCGTGACCAGTTGAACATAAACCTTATAATCTATGCTGGAATGATAGGCAGAGTTGAATTATCTGCCGATGGCGGTGATGACATTTCTTTCAAGATATACCATAAAAACGGGAACGAAATCTATTTGAGCCAGTTGAATGCAGGTGCAAAGCAGACGGTTATGCAAGTGTTATTGAAGGTGCTCTATAACCTTGGCGATTATGAACCGCCTGTTATGATTGACACAGTGATGGGAGTGCTTGACAAAGAGAGTCGTGAGGTTATCTTGGAGAAGTATTTCCCGGATTTGGCACATCAAACAATTCTTCTTAGTACTGACACGGAAATAACAACAGAGCATGACTTTGAAAAGATTCAGGCTTATGTTGCTAAAACCTACACTTTGCATCGTGACAAAGAAAATCAATGTACGTATATAAGTGAAGATTATTTTGGTGAAACAATTAAAGACTAAAAAAACTATGAGTAATATAAATCTTTTAACTATAAGAGGTGTCACAGCTGTAAATGGCATGCATGACAGGATACAGGACGTAAAAAACGCGATTGAGCAACGCCTAAATCTTGTTTCTTATACTGACGACATTCGTCCTGTTGTGCTTAATTATAGTGTGGTTTTGAGAATATGTCTGTTGGCGGGATTGAGTGAAAAGTCGAAACGTAGTATAGAAGACTTGAATGATTACAATCTTTCGTTGTCAAGAACGCCTTACGCGACAACGTTTTTCACTAAGTCTAATGTCGGGACATTGTTTGAGATTCTGCTGAAACTGAGATATAACGACGTAGATGCAGACTGGACATCCGCTAATTTGGTTAGTAAAGTCATAGGAAAGGAAATACTTCGAGGACGTGAAATGCTTTTGAAAGAAGGTGGAATAGACGAGTGGCTGACTTTCGTTCCGCTTAGGGCTGGACGCGGATTTATGGATATTCCGGAATTGAATTTGCGAATAGGCGAATATGATAATGGCATGGATGCCATGCTCGACATGAATAGTCGCAGTATCGCAAATACACAGATATTAGTGGCTGGTACTACTGGTTCTGGAAAATCGAACCTTATTTCGGTTTTGATAAACCAGATTAGAGGAGCGTCATCAGATACACATTATCCTGTGAATTTCCTTCTTTTCGACTATAAAGGCGAGTTCTCTGATCCAGATAATGAAAGTTGGCTTCAGAAATTCGACACAGATAAAAAGGCCATTCTTAATCCAATGGAGCGACCTTTACCATTCACTCCATTCAAAGACTTTACAGGAAGACCTGTCAATGAGGTAAATCTCTATGCCACTTCGCTGGCAACGGCTTTAAGTGCTATATCGCCAGCTAGGATTAGTGCCAACATGGACAACAGGCTTAGTGAGGCAATTATTAATGCCTATAAAGAAAAGTCATTCAAGCCAATTACTTTCCAAGAGGTATTGGAAAACTATATTATGCTGCTGCCTGAAAAGAAACAAGATGATACTGATAGTGTTATTTCCGTGTTAAGTCAATTGGTAAGAAACAAAATATTTGCAGACGTAGATAGTATCGATTTACTTAGAGATTGCTACATAATCAATCTTGGAGGCTTTGAAAAAGATGGTATCATGGCTAAGGCTATCGTGTATTTCGTTATTTCTAAGTTAAATAACATATACGAGAAGTTGTCTAAACAGGCAATGAACGAAGAGAGAGTAGAATTGCGCCATTTTACCATTATCGATGAGGCTCACTATATGTTGGGATTTGAAAATAAACCTTTACAGAATCTTATAGCCGTGGGTCGTAATAAGGGTATGAGCATTATCCTTGCTACTCAGAATATGGAAAGCTTCAAGAGCAAATATTTCGATTTTTATGCTAATGCCCAGTATCCGCTCATTATGAAACAGCAACAACAGAACGATGCCGTGATTAAAGATTTGTTTGGCGTTTCTGGTGCTGCTCTTCAAGAAATAAAACAGGCCATTGCCGGATTACAAAAGGGAGAATTAATAACAAAAGATGCTGCAAATATGGCTCTTGGAATAGGCAAACATTGGCAGAAAATAAAAGTGACTCATCTAATATAATCGAAGTATGGAGAATTTGGATAAAGCGTATAAAGCCATGGCTATGCTGAAGGAATTGGGCCTTCCTGTCAGTACTGAGCAAATAAAAGCCATAGCTATAATGGAAAGTCAATATCTTCACGATGAAGTAATCCCACAAGTTACAAAAGAAATGGAACCTCTTGTGGAACAGTTGCAAAACAAATTCAAGCTTGAATTGACTTATAGTCAAGAGGATGGCCTTGACATACAGGTCGTTGAAAAGAAGCCTGTTCAGGAGTCACTCTTCAATGCAACAACCAATTCTTCTAAACGTCAACGCAAATATATTATCAGGGTTGTCTTCCCAGATAATCGCGTGTCATGCAGTAAAATGGTATGGGAAACACTGGTTGAGGTTGTTCGTTATGCGGGTGCTGAGAATGTGATGAAACTCAACATTATTATCATGGGAGACAATTTAGTCTCAACTGAATTAAATCCTAATGAACGATATAGAGTTGGGCAAAAAGAGGTTGAGCCAGGTCTATACGTATGTACTTATTCTTCAACTGATACAAAATATGAACAAATAAAAAAGATAAACCGTTATCTGGGACTTGGTCTGAAAATAGAAAAGGTAATGTTGTAAAAACAGAATTGAAATGGAACAATTAAAGAGGGCATACGAGGCTATAGAAATGTTGAATGCTCTTAATCTGCCAATTAGTGATGAGCAGTTGAGAGGTGTGGCCAAACTCGAAAAGAAATATCTACAAGAAGAGATTATTCCTCTGCTGAAACAAGAATTGGAACCAATGGTTGAAAAGTTGAAGGGGAAGTTCTTGATGGAGATAAACTATTCAAAAGAAACAGGATTGGAAATGGCAATTGTAGATAAAACTGAAAAGCGTAACGCCTCTTCGGAAGAAGGCGAAACAACCTCAAGAGATACAACAAAATATTCTATTGACGGAGGCGTACCCTTGAACAAAAGAAGGTTTGTGCTTGCAGTAGTTAGGAAATTTGTTGAGTCGCATCCTGGCATTACTTATAGCGAACTAAAGCAACGTTTCCCTGACAGATTGAGCAATAGCCCTCTACATGGTGTATTCAGGCCATACTATGACATTTTTGAGAAACTTAATAATCAGCCAGACCTTAAAAAAAGATTCTTTCTTGAAGAACAGGATTTGATAAAACTGTCAGATGGTACTTTACTTACAGTTTACAATCAATGGGGTAGCCATTTTCCAGATTTCCTTGAAGTGGCAGAACAGCTATACAAAGTAGAAAGTATCCGGAATTATTAGAACTGATGGTTCATCTGTAAAAAACATGTTTGAATGGAGAAAGAGGATAAAAAATATGAGGGAATAGAGCTGCTGAAAGCATTGGATTTGGATGTAGGTGCAGAGCCTTTGAAGAAAAGGCGGATTCCCGATTATAAGACACTTCTATTCTTTGACTATGAAAAATGTTTTGCTTATTTTGCAAAGCATATTATGAAAATACGGCAGGCTAAAATTAGAGGTGAGGTAATTGTGGCTAAACCTGTACTGTTACTTGCGCTTATTGATGGAATAAGTGAAAACGTATTTACTGATAATGAGTTTGAATTAAATGATTGGCTAGAGTCTCGTTATTTGGTGTTGATGAAAAAGTACACAAGTTCTTCTCAATTTTCTAATGTAACAGGAATAGAAAATCCATTCTGGCATTTAACTAGTGACGGTTTCTGGAACCTTCAATGCAGACGATTTCCTAAATCGGATGCATCACCTTCAAAACGCTGGCTAAAAGAGAATGTTGAGTTTGCCTATTTTGACGAATCGCTTTGGATATTGCTGCAAAACAAAGTGTGGCGAACGAAAATGCGTGACTACATCATCGAGCACAAGTTGACTGATGACTCATGGAAGGGTAAGATAGCCGCAGAAGGTCTTGGCATCATAGCAGCATTATTGCTGACAGCATAAACCCGCCAACTGACGGGATATTTGTTTCATCCTATAGCAGCCGCAGCCATTGCTCCACGGGGATGCCGCGGTTTTTGTCGTCGTTGTCTTTGTTGGCATCGATCAGGCGGTAGAGGGCGTCCATGGCCTCGCGGGTGCTCTTGCGCAACGACTCGCCATTGAGCAGGTGACCGATGAGAATGGCGGAGAACATATCTCCTGTGCCGGGGAAGTGCACGGGAATCTCTTCGTAG
>JAEEGL014015638.1_pt1 | contig 14080 bp, 7 predicted proteins | sample 9134231 | NCBI WGS metagenome assembly JAEEGL01 (sample SAMN16246548, study PRJNA631951) | gut metagenome | biome: gut microbiome; feature: rumen; material: fiber-attached | host: Bos | place: Iran: Karaj | collected 2018-10 | reverse complement strand
ATTTGTTGTGGTTCAATTGGAGTTGTTAGAAAAGGAGAAATGAAATTTTTAATACCAAAAGATTCAATAATTCCATGTAAAAAAACAGAAAAATATAAAACAACAAAAGATAATCAAGATATTTTAATATTAAAAATATTCCAAGGTGAAAATAAAATAGCAAAAGAAAATAAATTTTTAGGTAATTGGATAATATCAAATATACCTCAAAAGCCAAAAGGAGAAATAATAATTGAAGTTGATTATGAAGTTGATTTAAATAATATTTTATCTGTTACTGCTAAAACAATTGAAAAAGATAAAAATCATAAAATAAATAATATTAATATTTTAAAAGTTGATATTGATAATAATCTTATGGATGAAGAATTAATTGATGAATTAATAGAAAAAGAAAAAGATTTTGAAGAAGAAGATGAAAAAGAATATCAAAGAAATAAATTAAAAAATAAATTAGAAAGATATTTATTTGAAATAGAAAAAATAGGAACAAATGAAGAAAAATTAATAGCAGAAAACTTTTTAAAATGGTTAAAAGAAAATCCAAATGAATCTATAGAAGTATATAAAGAAAAATTAAGACAATTAAAAAATTGTGTTAAAATTAATTTTGATGATTTAGATAATATTATTCCATTATCTTTAGGATTAGAATTAAGAAATGGAGAAATGGATTTTTTAATAAAAAGAAATACAAAATTACCATATTCAAAAACTTATACTTTTAAAACTGGAATTGATAATCAAAGTAAAATTGTTTTAAGAGTTTATCAAGGAGAAAGAATTGTTGCTCAAGAAAATAAATTTTTAGGAAAATTTATTATTTCTAATATTCCATCTAAACCAAAAGGAGAAGTTAAAGTTGATGTTACTTTTATGTTACAAAATAAAGATGTTATGAATATTAAAGTTGAAATTAATGGATTAAATCAAATTAATAATTTTACTTTTAATCTTGAAAATGATTTTGATGAAAGGGAAATTGAAAAATTAATTAAAATTGCTAAAGAAAAAGAGCAAGAAGATAGAGAATTTATTGAAAATATTAATAAATTAGAGGCAGAAGCTATGTTAGAATAAATTTTATTTATTTTATTTATTTATTTGTTTATTTATTTATTATTTAATTTTATTTAATAATAAATATTGATATTTTTAATTCTTGATTTTATTTTAATTAAATTATGAATATGTATTAAATGAAAAGATAAAAATGAAAACATTATTTTTCTTGATTTCAATATATTTTTTATTTTTAAAGAAAGTTCAATAATTTTGGATAATAAATATTTATATTAATTAAATTTTATATATTGAATATTTATTTAATTAATTGACTATCTATTATTTCTCTTGCATATTTAGATTTTAAATATTTATCAATAAACCCTATTAAAAATCCTATTAAAACAAAAAATACAGAAAGAAAATATAGAAAATTAAAATTAAGATTAGAAAATATCATTTCAATAGCAAGATTAATTAAAATATTAATGAAAAGTCCCATTGAAAAAACTAAAGGTGATAATGCAATAATACAATGAATAGAAAAAATAAATTTTAAAAAATTAATAAAAAAAATAAAACCATAAACAGTAGTATTATTTCCAAAACTAAATAAAGTAACTTTAGAATTTTCATCAAAGAAAAATATACAATAAAAGCAAATAATAAAAGGAATAGTTGTAAAAGTAAAAATTCCAATATAACCTAAAACAGCAGAAAGTTTAAAATTTTCCCCATAGAGATTAGATTGATATTTTAAAATAGTAGAAAAAAAACCAAAAAAAATTCCCCCTATTGCACCATAAATATAAGGTTTAGACATTAAATTATCATATATATTAAATTGATAAATAAAAATACAAATAATTCCAAATATAATCATTATTGCAGAACTTTTTGCTAATAAAGTAAATTTTGCTGTATGTAAAAAATATTTTCTAAGTATTACAATTATTAAAATAGAAAAAAGAGGAAATGATGTATTTGACATATATAAACGTTTATTTAATAAAATTGTATTTTTAAATGAACAAAAATCAAAAAATAAAGCAAAAAAAATTACCCACATTAAAAAAAATGAAATTTTATGTACCATTTTATTAAATTTTTCTGTTGTCCCTTCATATACATAAAATAAAGATGATTTTGTTTTAATATCATTTTGTTCTTTCCAATCTGGAACATAATTTCTCATTATATTTATTGAATTCATATATTTTTTTTTTTCAATTTTTGAAAATAACATTGAGAAAAAAATAATCAATAATAAAGATGATAATCTTAAATATATTTCTGATAAAGGTTCTAATTCATAATTATATTCATATGTAATACATATTATTAATTCTATTGCATTTAATAAAATATAACTACAAAAAAAAAACAAACCAAGAGAATATCTTTTTACTTTATTTGATTTTTTTACTTCTTTTTTATATGAATGTCTTTCTATTATATTTCTTTTTGCTAATAATTGATTTTTTGATAAAAGTGATGCATTTAATATTGTAATATCTTCTGAACTCGATTTATTGAAAATTGAATCATCTTTTTCTTTCATTTAATAAATAGTAAAAAAATCAAATTAATTATAATTTTTTTAATAATCTAATTAAATATTATTCAATTAAATTTATTATTTTGATAATAATTTCTTATATAAAAAATATTTAAAATAATAGTTGTAAATCATATTTCGAAAAAAACATTTTATAATACAAATAAAAATTCCTTTAAAAAATATTCATTTTTTTTTATTAAAATACTTGAAAGTATCATTCAATGAATTTTTTCTATCTACAATTTGATTTACAGATAATTTTTCATTTTTTTTCAACCAATTAATAGTGTCATAGGCTTTTTGTCTAATATTATAATTATCATGATTATTCAATTCATAAGCATAATTAAATAAATCATTCCTATATTTTTTTTCTAAATTAATCTTTGTCTCATCTTCATTTATTTCTACTGATCTACTTTTCAATGCATTAAAATTTTCTTTACTAAATTCATTATTAACATTAACTTTCAATTTATTAATTTGTCCTTCTCCAGATTCAACAGAATAAACTTTTAATATTCCATTTTGATTAATTGTAAAGGTTACATCAAAAGTAATATTTCCTTTAGGTTTAGGTATAAGATTTCCAATAGTATATTCATCTATAAAAGTATTATCTTTAGTATAAAAATTTTCTCCTTGATAAATTATAATTTTAGCTTTAGTTTGATTATCTTCTGCAGTTTGATATCTTTGAGTTTTTTCAAAAGGAATTCTTGAATTTTTTGGTATAATAATATCCATTTCTCCATTATCTAATTCTAATCCATATGATAAAGATGTTATATTATTTATTTTAAAATTACAATTATTTTTATTTAAAAATTGCTCTTTAAATGCACCATATATTGCAGCTCCTCTTGCCACTGCTTCTTGAGGATTTAATGTTTTATGAGGTTCTTGATTAAAATAATCTTTTAATATATTTTGTATTTTTGGTATTTTTGATGAACCTCCAACTAATACAATATCATGTATTTTTTCTTTTGAAATATGAGAATCATTTATTACTCTTTCTATTATTGGTATTATTTTATTAAATAAATTTTTACATATATCTTCAAATTCAGTACGATATATTTTCAGGGAAAAATCTTCTCTTTCTGCTAAAGAATCCAATTCAATATCATAATCATCACTAAAAGATAAAGCTATTTTACATTTTTCACATTCTATTTTTAATTTCTTAATAGCTCTATTATTATTACTAATATTAATACCTGTATTTTGTCTAAATTTATTAATACAATGTTCAACTAATAAATTATCAAAATCATCACCACCAAAATGTGTATCACCACCAGTTGCTTTAATATCAAATTGATTATTATTTATTGTTAATATAGTAACATCAAAAGTTCCTCCTCCTAAATCAAATATTAAAACATTTTTATTATAAGATACATTTTTATTTAATCCATATGAAATTGCAGCAGCAATTGGTTCATTTATTATATCAATTACTTTAAATTCTGCCATTTCATATGCCATTTGCATTAATTTTCTTTGATTATCATTAAAATATGCTGGCACTGTTATAATTGCATTTTTTACTTCTTCTCCTAAAAAATTATTACAATAATCTTTTATTTTTAATAATATCATATGTATTATTTCTTCTGGGGTGAATGTTGATATTTTATTATTGTATTCTACTTCTATTAATGCTTTTCCTGTTTTTGAATCTTTTAATACTGTAAATGGCCAATATTTTATATCATTTTGAATATTTGGATCATCAAACTTTTTCCCTATTAATCTTTTTATTCCAAATATTATATTTTTATAATTTTTTGATGAATTTGATTTTACTATACTACCAACAATTCTTCCGTTATTTGTAAATGAAATTATTGATGGTGTTATTGTTTCTGAATTATCATTTATTATTATTTTTACATCTTTATCTTCCCATACTGCAAAACAACAATTTGTTGTTCCGAAATCTATTCCTAATATTTTTTCTGACATTTTTATATTATAAATTATAATTTTTCATTTTTCATTTGATTTTTTGATTACGATGATATCTATTTAAAAAAAGTGAAAAATAATATAAATCAATAAATCAAATAAAAAAAATAATAAAATAAATAAATTAAAACAAAATAAAATAACATTTTATAATAAAAAAATAAATATATAAAAAAGAAAATTTATGTTTATTATATATATATATATATATTAATTAATATTTGAATAATCAATTTTAAGTATTTCATCTGAATCTTTATGTTGTTTGTATAAATCAAATAATAATACATTATCATTGTCAATTTGATTTGATTTGATTGAAAAGTTCAATTTTAAATCTTCATCTAATTTATTTCTTTCTTTTATTATTTTTTTCAAATCTGAAAAATATATATCTTTATTAACTAAAATTCTATGTATTTTAAATATATCATTTTCTGGTTTTACTTGAATGACAATTGGAATTTTATTTATTTCAATATCATAACTAATATATAAAAATCCATCTTTTTCATCTTTAAAATTTTCATAAATAACAGATATGAATGAATTGTTATCTAATAAAATGAGACCTCTGATATAAAATTTAATTTCATAAAAAATATTTATTTCATTTATTTTCTTTTTAATAAAATTTTCAAATTGTTTAAAACTAAGCTCATTATCAACTAAAAATTTAGATTGTATTTGTTTTGTAAAAATACAATCTGGATTTTTTTCTAGAATAATTGGGATCTTATTAGGAGAATTTAATTCTATATTTTTATACATATCCTTTCTTTCTGATTCACTTGTTGTTTTTTTAATGTTAAATTCAAAATTATTTTCTAAAATAACAAAAATATATAATAGTTCATCTTCTGGATCTTTAAACATTTCATATATTTCAATTACTTTTTTATTTTCCTCAATTAATAAAGTAGTTCCTTCAGTGTTGCTTAAATAAAATTGGCATTTTATATGTTTTGGTAATTCGAATAATGAGTATATATTATCATATTTGTCAGAAGAATATTTCAATATTGTTCCTGAATCATAAATATTATTTTCAAAAATTATAAAAATAACTGGAATATCATTCATTTCTTTTATTAATTTTGATTCTTCCTTTCTTTCATATTCACTTATTAATTCTTTATAGATGTTCTTCATATTAATTTAAAAATATAAAAAAATTTGTTTATATTATACTTTTAAAATAGTTTGTTTAAGAAAATTTTATTTAATATTTTAATATAAAAATATTAAATTCGGCTTTAAAAATTAAAATTTTAAATTAATTAAATAAAATATGATATTTAATAATCTATAGGATAATCTATAGTTAAAATTAAAAAATATTGTTCTTTAAAGTTTTATTAAATAAATAAGATATTCTTCACAATCTCCTCTTAAAATTGGAAATAAAATTATTTATTTATATTTTAGAGGAGCAATTAATATTTAGAATAATAATTTTTAATAATCAAGATATAATGAATCAAATTGATATTCTTTCTTGAAAATAATATTATAACTCTTAAAAATAATATTGTTTCATTAAATGAATCAAATTTAAAAGATATAAAATAAACTTTTCAAATCTATTATTGATGAGGAAATTTTGTTTGAATATTCTTTTAATGGTAATTATTTATTTAATAATATATTAGAATTTGTAAGACATTTAATAAAATTACTATTACTTCAAAGAGTAAATCATTTATTTAAGTAAGTTATTTGGAAAATAATTTAAAATTAAAATATAATTGATATTATTAAAATAGAATTTTATAATTAAATATTATTACTATATATCAGGTTATAATAATTTAAAATTATATTGTATTTAATTTTAAAATTAAAAAATTACAAAAATAAATTAAACACTAATTAAAACAAATATAATACTAAAAAAAAAAATCAAAATATCAAAAAAAACAAAATTACATTTTAACTTTAACAATCTTATAAAAATATTCTTCAAAATTAAAATTTTTAACATAATTACTAATAAAATCTTTTTTAAAATATTTTCTAAACTTAAAAAATTCTTTTTTCATATATTTTTTAAATTCCCAAATTCCATTTAACCACTCATCAATTTTTCCATCTTTCCAAATCCCATATCTAACATCATTTCTAATAATTCTCATACCAAAACCATCTCTAACTCCTTTAACAAAGAAACCACAAAAAGCATTTAAAGGTTTTTTTTCCCAAATATAAATACCAAATCCATTTTTAATATCATTTTCATATTCTCCAAAATAATAATTTCCATTTTTCCATTTAAAAATACCAACACCATTCATAAAACCATTACTAATTTTCCCAGAATAAGCTCTATCATCAAAATAAGTAAAAATACCATAACCATTCATTGTATTATTTTCCCATTCTCCTTCGTATGTTGTTCCATCAGGCCATCTATAAAATCCAATTCCATTTTTTTTATTATTTAAAAATTGACCTTGATAATATGTTTGATCTGACCAAATTTCTATTCCATATTCACTTATATAATTTTTCTCAAAATAACCTTCTAATTTACCATGTGGAAATTGCATTAATGCATATCCTAATGGAATGTTATTTTTATAATATCCATTATATGTTATTTCAGTTTCTTTATCATAAAATTTACCTACTCCATTTATTTCTTTGTTTGAAAATATTGATTTTATATAACTTCCATCTTTTAATTTTAATACGTTGAAACCATCTTTTATTTTTGATAAATTTATTTTTTGATTTTTTAATAAAAAAAATCCATTTATTTCTTCTATTAAAATTTTATCATCCAATTGATTAAATAGACTTTTATTATTTGGATAAAGTCCTTTTTTTGTTGGTGATGATAAAATAAAAGGAGTATTTGTTTGAATTAATGAACAAAATGAATCTAATGAATAAATTGATTTTGTTGTTTTTGGTGATAATGATAGTGAATTTGCTTTACTTATTACACTATTTGATATTTCACTTAATATATCATCATCTTCTCTTTCATCATATAATTCATTTACAAATTTTGTTATATTATTAAAATTTATTTCTTTGTTATTCATATTTTTATTTTTTTTAAATATTATTACATTGTTTTTTTCTGAGAAACTTTTTTTCTTAAATTTTTGACTTTTATCTATTTTTGTTTTTGAGTATTTATCAACACTTAAAGAATTATTTTTTGAATTTTTTGAATAATTTTCATTTTTTAATGAATCTTTACTTAAATTTTTCTCCCCATTTACTGAACTTTTATTTGAATGATTTTCATTATTTAATGAACTTTTTTTAGAAACATTATCATTATTTCCTGAACTTTTATTTGAATGATTATCATTATTTAAAGAACTTTTTTTTGAAAGATTATCTTTATTTAATGTACTTTTATTTGGATAATTATTAATATTTTCTGTTTCATTTTGTAAAAAATGCTCATTATTAGTATTTTCATTATTTTCTGTAGTTGATAATTTTGTTAAATTAATATTTAATGGTATTTGTACTACAATATTTTTATTTTCTGCTAATTTTGATTTAAATACTTCTCTTAATTTATAACCTCTATAAAAACTTTGAATTTTTATTATATTTTCTACAATAAAAAATATATTATTAAATGCATTATATGGTATTATTAAATTCATTGATTTGTTACTTATTTTACTTTTCCCGCTTGAATGACTTATTATTGGATTATTTTGATTATTTATTGAACTTAATGTATTTAAAACTGCATGTTGATTATTACAACAAATTCCATTTCCCATATATATTTAACATATTTTAATTATTTTTCAATTATATGAATAGAACTTTTCTATTCATATAAAATTAAAAATATTTTATTATAAATTATTTTAAAAATTTTTTTTTCATATAGTTAATTTTTCTTATATTTAAATTTTCTTTAATTTAATTTCATTTTTACCTTTTTCTAAAAATATTAAAATAAACAATATACAATAAAATTAAGAAAAATTAAATTAAATAAAAAATAAAAATCACATTAACATAAAAAATATATAAAAAAAATTAAACCAAAACGATATATTAAATAAATACCCTAAGTAATAAAAAAATGTCAAAAGAAGATTACGATCTTTCCTTAGGAATCGATTTAGGAACAACATATTCTTGTGTAGCATATTGGTGGAATGGTAAAGTAGATGTAATACCAAATGAGACTGGAGCCCGTATAACACCATCAATAGTTTCTTTTACCAAAACTGAAAGAATAATAGGTGATGGAGCAAAAGCACAAGCAGTTAGAAATTTTGAAAATACAGTATATGATGCAAAAAGATTAATTGGAAGAACATTCGATGATCCTGAAGTTCAAAAGGATATAAAACTTTGGCCTTTTAAAGTAATAAATGATCCAGAAACAAAAAAACCTAAAATACAAGTTAAATTTAAAGAAAAAATAGAAACTTTTTTCCCTGAAGAAATTTCATCTTTTATATTATCAAAAATGAAACAAATAGCAAAGGATTATATTGGTAAGGAAGTAACTGATGCAATAGTAACTTGTCCAGCATATTTTAATGATTTACAGAGAAAAGCAACTCAAATGGCAGGAAAGTTGGCTGGATTAAATGTTATTAGAATTATTAATGAACCTACTGCTGCTGCTATTGCTTATGGATTAATTAATGAAGAAAATAAAACTGCTAAAAATGTTCTTATATTCGATTTAGGAGGAGGAACTTTTGATGTTACTATTCTTCATATTGATGGAACTATTTTTGAAGTCAAATCTACTTGTGGAGATATGCATTTAGGTGGAGAAGATTTTGATAATGTTTTGGTTGAACATTGTATTAATGAATTTAAAGAACAAACTGGACATGATATTTCTAAAAATCAAAAAGCAATTCGAAGGTTGAAAAGTGAATGTGAGAAAATGAAAAAAAATTTATCTACACAAGATGAAGTTACTTTAGATCTTGATGCTTTAGCTGAAGGTGAAGATTTCCAAATTACTATTGCTAGACCAGAATTTCAGGATATGTGTAAAAGCCATTTTGATAAAACTATTCCTATTGTTCAAACTGCTTTGAAGGATGCTAATTTGAAAAAAGAACAAATAGATGAAATTGTATTAGTAGGAGGTTCAACTCGTATACCAAAAATACAACAAATGGTTAAAGAATTTTTTAATAAGGAACCTTGTAAAAAAGTACATCCTGATGAAGCTGTTGCAATAGGAGCAGCAATTCAAGGAGCAATAACTAATAATGTAGATGAGCCTGGATTAGAAAAATTAATATTATTAGATGTAACTCCATTATCATTAGGATTAGAATTAAGTAGTGGAAAAATGGATATTTTAATAAAAAAAAATACAACAATCCCATGTGAAAATACTCAAAAATATAAAACAACAAAAGATAACCAAAATAAAATTTCAGTTAAAGTATATCAAGGTGAAAGAGTATTAGCAAAAGAAAATAAATATTTAGGAAAATGTGATATTACAAACATACCTCCTTTGCCTAAAGGAAAAGTAATAGTTGAAGTTACTTTTTCATTAGATATTAATGGTTCATTATTAGTGACTGCTAAAGAAAAAAGTGGTGGTAAAACAAGTGATTTAACTATTAATATGGATACTGAAATGAGTGAAGAAAAAATAGAGGAATTAATTACTAGAGCTCAAACTTTGGAAGCTCAAGATTTGATAATTATTGAAACTACTAGAATTAGAACTCAGTTACAGGATTTATGTATTGATTTAAAGAGTAAAGGGAATGAAAAACAAAAAAAAAAAGCTGAGGAAATTTATAAATGGGTGAGGAAACATATTGAAGAAAGTAAAGAGACTTATTTAAAAAAGATAGAAGAATTAAAATCATCATAATTTATATTAAAAATTATATTTTTTAATAAAAATTTTTTGACATTTTAATTTATTCAATTATTTTTTTTCTTTATGAGTATAATAAATATAAAAATCAATTTTTTATTATCAAGTAATAAAAATTTAAAAAAAAACTCATATAATAAAAAAAACAATCTAAATCAAAATAAAAATAAAATAAAAAATAAAAAAAATAAAAAAATGGAAGACGAAAAGGCAAAGAGTCCCCGACATTTAAAGCATTCGATAACAACAAATCCAATAACAACAAATTTTGAAAAAGAAATAATAAAACCAACAAAAAAAGAAACATCAAACCCACTCTACTACCATTTAAAAACGGAAAAAATATTAGCTGTGCCTGAAGAACAATTAAAAGAATATAAAGAAGCATTTGATTTATTTGACAGAGAGCAAACAGGATTAATAGGACCAAATGAGATATATTCTCTTTTAAAAAATTTTGGTAATCCAACACCAAAAAAAGAAATAGATCAATTAATGGCAGATTTTGATGAAGATGGAGATGGAAAATTAAGTTTTGATGAATTTGTTACTTTTTTACATCAATCTTATGTTACTTTAGATGAAATGGAAGCTGTGATTAGAGCTTTTAAAACTTTTGATAGAAATAATTCAGGAGAAATTGATTTAAATGAATTTAAATTTATTTTAGAAAAATTAGGTCATAAGTTACCTGATGATGTTGTTAAACTTATTTTTTATGAAAGTAAATTAAATGAAAATGGGAAAATGGATTATAATGAATTTGTTAATTTTTGGAGTAAAACTAATCCTTTGTAAAATTTTTTTTGCTCAATATTTTTCTTTTATAGTTTTTTTTATTGTCTTTTTTTTAGTTTTTTTTTTTTTTTGGATTTTTTTATTTATCATTTATTTGCTTTTTTTTAATTTATATGTAAAATACAATGATTTTTATTTTTTTAAATTTTATTATTTTTTTATGAATAAATTCTTTTATTATTATTAAATAATTGAATATGTATTTTTAAAGAATAAAATCTTTTATTTAATTTTTGATATATATTATCAAAATTTTTAATGGGAATAATTAAAGTTAATTATATAAATTAAAATTTATATATTTTATTTTCAAATAATTGATATTCTATCTAAATGACTTTATAAGCAATTTATATAAATACAATTATTCTAATAAAATAAGTTTTCAATAATTTGAAATTGATTAAACAATTTGAATCTCTTCTTTTTGTAAATTTTTTAATTCATTTAAAATTAAATCTTTCCATTTCATAATTAATTTATTATCATTTAACATATATATATTCTTACTTACCTCAATTACTAATTTTTTTTTTTTCTCTCCAGAACTTAATTTAAGTGCTTTTTGAATTACAAAATTGCCATAATTATTTTTCATAATTTCAAAAATTTTTCCATTAAATATAATTTCATCAATATATTCATTAAGTATATCATCACTTTTTTCAATATATTTTTCCATAACATTCGAAGAATATTTTTCCATTGATAAAGTAGTAAATTTATTTTTATATAAAAGTAAACTTTGTTTAACTTCATTTAAATTCCAACTTTCAATAAGTTCTTGAATAACATAATTTCCATAAGGATGAATTATTAATTCCATCGAATTTTCTTCTACTATTTGTTTTATTTGTTCATGAAATTTAATTTTATGAGTAAAAGAAACTATTTTTTTAACTAAACAAATTCCAGAAGAATTATAAGATAAAAATAAAAAATTTTCAGATATATAATCATAAATAAAAGTAATATACTTTTCTTCAAAACAAGATAAAATTTTTTCAATTACATGACAACTATAAGGATTAGTTGATAATTCTGGAATATTATTTTTAATTGTGTCAACAATAATTTCTTTTTCTAATTTAGAGCCAATATGTTCTATTATACCTTGAATTGGGAATGTTCCTATATTATTTGAACTAAGTTTAATTAAAGAATCTTTTATTGAATTTAAAAAGTCTATTCTATCTTTTGTATTTATGAAAGTAAAAAATTTTTTACAAAAATAATTTGCATATGGATCTATTAATAATTCATTTAAATGTGGATTTATTTCTGTAAAAATTTGATGTAATATATCACAATGTGTATTTTTTAAATAATTTTGAAAAATTCTACTTCCTTTATGTGTTTTTATTATATCTACTATATTTCCTTGTATTTTATTATATATAAAATAACCTATTTTATCTGATCTATATAATATATTTTTTAATTCATATATTAATAATTCTAATTTTAAATTAGTTTCTTTTGGAAAAATGACAGAACCAAATTTCTTATCATTATTTCTTATTTCTGTTCTTTTAATATCTTTTTTTTCAAATTTTGCATCATAGGTTTTTTTTCTATTTGATGATCTTTGAAAATTATTTATGTTATTGAATATATTATTATTTAAATTATTTATCATATAATTAGGACGTAAAAAATTATGATTTGGGAGAGAATTTAATGAATTAATATTGAAATTAAAAGGGTTTTGAATAATTTGAGTCTGAAAATAATTTCTATTATTAAAAAAATAGGGATTTTGAAGATTTAATGAATTATGTGAATTTACAGTTTGAAATTTTTTATCAAACCTTTGATTTTTTCTAATAAAATTATTCATCAAAGTATTATGATTATGATTATTAATATCAACATCATCTTTAAATTGGATTCTTTTATTATAATTCTTTTGAATTTTTGTATTTAAAGTATTATCTTCTATTTCTTCTTCTTCATTATCTGAAGAAAATAATTTTTCTTCTTTTTCATTTCTATCTTCATCCATTACTTGTTTAAGCATTGAAGTTATTTGACTTTCGAGACTTTCTTCTCGATATTCTTTCATTATTTTATATTTTTATTTTTAATAAAATATTATATAAAAAGATTATTGAAATATTATAATTACTTTTAGATTTATATATGAAAATAATAATATATATTTTATCATATTAATTTTTACAGTTTATTTTTATTTTTATTATTTTGATTTTAAAAAAAGTTTTTTTTAACAATAATTGTAAATAACTTTTTTTATATACTTTATTTATAATAAATAATTAATTTATTTTTTATTTTTTCTTTCAATTTGAAATAATTATTCATTATCATTTATAATAAATAAAATTATAATTATCTCATTATAATAACTGTTATTAAATCTTTTAATTTTATTTCCAATTTTTAATCTCATTCTTTAACAAATTATCGTTTTCTTTTTCATTTTTAATAATAATATTTTTTTTAATTAATTTATTCTTATTTTCATTATTTTTTCCATCATCAAAAACATCTTGACTAACTAATTCATTATTTTCAAAAAAACTATCTCTAATTTCACTATTATCAGGAATATCTAAATCAAATGCATCAATAATATCATCTGCAATATCACTTAATTCATCATTATCTTTACATTTAATTAATAATTTATTTCTTAATTGAGAATATGGATCATTATCTTTTTTTAATATTTGCATTTTTTTTTTAATATTTCTTGAAGTTTTATATTTTTGTTCAATATTATTTATATTATAGTTATTTAAAAATGATTTAAATTTTTTAATTTTAAAATCTATCATTTTAATATTTAATTTCGTTTCAAGAAATGCTATATCTGAATATTCATTTATTATATTATATTCATCTATATTTCCAGAATTATT
>JAEEGL012737411.1_pt1 | contig 14080 bp, 11 predicted proteins | sample 9134231 | NCBI WGS metagenome assembly JAEEGL01 (sample SAMN16246548, study PRJNA631951) | gut metagenome | biome: gut microbiome; feature: rumen; material: fiber-attached | host: Bos | place: Iran: Karaj | collected 2018-10 | reverse complement strand
TCAGCATTATGGCGTTTTCATTCAATGCATCTGCCGACTATACCGACGTTAAAAACAAACCTGCCATTATCAGATCGTCGGTCGATGTCCGTAAAGAGGCAACAACAAAATCCGATAAGGTTATGCATCTGAACGAATATGCTTTTGTAAAAGTACTTGATTACGTTACCAAGGACAGCGTTACCTGGTATAATATTTCGGCAAACGGAAAGACAGGGTTTATTCCCAAAGCCGCAGCGGATGTCATTTTTGATATCGGTATGTCAACTGATACGGTTAATGTCCGTAAAATTCCTTCGCTTCTTTTCGGTGACAGAGTTGTCGGTGTTAAAGAATTTGACGGATTTTATATTCACGAAAAAGTGTCCAATTCCGATGGCGATTGGTACAGAATAACAGTCAGGACCAATATTCTTGTTACGGTATTTCTTTCCGGATATATTAAAGCTGAATATGTTGAGCTTATGAAGCTTCCTGCTTCCGGAGAATATAACGCCAAATACAATGAAAGTGTTAAACTGAATATTACGGCAAGGAATGTTCCCAAAAATATTGTTATGACTGTCGATAAAACACCGATATCCTCGACCGGAAAGTATGAGTTTACAAATACGGTTGACCTCGGCCAGATGAAAGAGAGCAAGGAAATTAATGTTGCATTTACCGACAGCGCCGGAAATGTAATGGGTAACAGTGTTGTTAAAATAAATGTTGACAGCGGTTTCATAGCGAAGATTTCCGCGTTTTTCTCATTCCTGTTCAGCGGATTCAACTGGGGAAGCAAAACAATTGATGTAAAATAATTGAGAATAAAACATATAAAAAATATCCCGTAATTCAACTTTATGCTGAATTACGGGATACTTATATATTTATCGGATTATTTCTTTAACGGGATAATATAGAATGAGAATTCAAGACCTTTAATTCCGTCGATAATATATTTATCGAGTACGTCGGGGCCGCAGCTTGCCGTTCCCGCCGCGCGGATAAATCCGTCAATATTGACTGCGATGGTTTTTTCGTCGTGAAGATCCTCAATGTGACCGGCTTTTTCAAGAAGGTCCTGTGTATATCTTCTTGCGTTAAAGGTGAGATACTTATCTTTATAAGCGAATTTAAGACCGTTTCCTTTACCGTCGGTTACATTAACGTATCTTACTTCGCAGCGGTTACCGCTTTCCTGCGGTCTGATATACGGCTCATACATTTCATCAACATTTGTGTCGTAAACACCGGTAATTGATTGAGCAAAGAAATCAGGAAGATTTTCAACAGGACCTCTGCCGAAGTATTCGATTTCCGAATACGCGGGAGGCATCTCAAGTGTCAGACCGAATCTCGGCATATCCCTGGCAACGGTCTTGAATGATTTCGGAACAAATGAGGTTTTAACTTCAATTACTCCGGCAGGTTTGATTTTATAGCTGATGGATACTTCCGCGATTGTTTTGCTGCTTTTCAGTTTATAGAGAACATCAACCGTTACACTCTGACCGGATTTTGAAAAACTGAAGTCGCTGAGTTCATTTTGGTAATCGTTATATCCGGCTTGCCTCCAGCCGTCCCATTTGCGGCAGTCATTATCGGTGACGGCTCTGTAAATATTCGGAACAAGTCCTCTGTTTCCTGCCGGCTTCTGATTTATAAGTTCCTTCTTTCCGGCTGTAAAACTCTTTATCTGTCCGCACTTTTTGCAGAAATCAATCTTTCCGTTATCATAGAAGACGGTCAGGAGCTCATCGCTGTCCTTGACAGTGAGCTTGTCGGCGGATGTGGGAAGCTCCGGCTTGTATTTTTCGGAATAAGCAATCTGCTCAAATGCGTTTTCATTATCGCCGTCATAGTAATAAACATTAATATGAATATCACATTTATCTTTCGGAACTTTGAATTTAACGGGAATATCCATTGACTCACACGGTTCAATATCAAGCACAACGCTGTCGGTTGCAAGAAGAATATTGCCGTTTTTAACAACTTCCCATACTGCGGTCAGGTAAGATGTATTCCTGAATCTGTTTGTATTGACAAACGTGAGAGTGTTTTTGCTGAATGACGCTCTGACGGGTCTGTAAACATTTTTCATTTCGAGCGCGCCGGTATGCATTCTTCTGTCAGGATACATAAGACCGTCAACACAGAAGCATCCGTCGTGTCTCCATTCACCGTGGTCTCCGCCGTAGGTGAATTTATATTTTGCCTTCGGATTGTAGTAGGAGTGGTCCGCCCATTCCCAGATACATCCGCCCATCAGATTTTCATACTTATAGATTATCTCCCAGTATTCTTCCAATCCGCCGGGGCCTTCGCCCATTGCGTGCGCGTACTCGCAAAGATAGAAGGGCTTGGGAGTGTATTTCGGACCTCTTGTGTGTTTGCCGCATTTTTCAAGATCCTTATGATTGGTGTACATCTCCGATACAACGTCATAAGAATGTCTGTCTGTTCTGATTACTCCTTCATAGTGAACGGGTATTTCGGGATTTTCCTTGTGCAGATAGGCAAACATCTTATCCTGACACTTGTATCCGCCGGCTTCGTTTCCGAGTGACCACATGGTGATACACGCTCTGCTTCTGTCTCTTTTGTACATACGGGCGGCTCTGTCAACATATCTCGGCGCCCACTTGAGATCGTGGCTGATCAGATTGATATTATCGTGCGGAGAACAGCCTGCGCCGTGGGTTTCAATGTCCGCTTCATCAATTACATAGAAACCGTAAATATCGCAGAGAACAAGGAATCTCGGATCGGGAGGATAGTGAGAAGTCCTTATGCCGTTAACATTGAGGGATTTCATCAGCTTGAGGTCTTTTTCATAATCGGCAAGACTCATTGCGTAGCCTTTGGTATGATGAGTGTCGTGATGATTAACGCCTTTGATTTTAATGGATTTTCCGTTGAATGTGAATATGTCTTTTTTTATTTTAATTGTTTTGAATCCGATATAATTGCGGACTGTCATTATCTCTTTGCCGTCTTTTATAAGAGTGAAATATGCGGTATAGAGCTTGGGAATCTCAGGATTCCAAGACTGTACGTCAAGATTTTTAAAGGTAACTTTTTTAGCTGTTGCCTTTGCGCTTGAATCAGCGATTTCTTTTCTGCCGTCAAGAATACGGACATCAACGGAATAATCGGCTTTTTCACCGCAGATTTCAAAGAAGACATCAAGATTCCATCCGTTTGTCTGCTCGGTTGATTTATAATAGATATCATTAATATATGTGCCGGGCAACTCATAGAGAAATACATCACGGAAAATGCCGTTTTCGCGGAACATATCCTGACACTCAATGAATGTAGCGGTTGACCATTTATAGACTACGGCAAATATTTCGTTAACGCCTTTCTTTACATAACTGCTGATATCAAATTCTGCCGTGTTGTGAGAACCTTCGCTGTAACCGACAAATTTCCCGTTTATATAGAGATCGATACAGGGATCTACACCGAGAAAAGACAAAATGAAGGTTTTGTTTTTATTTGTTATATCAAATTTCTTTCTGTATATCGCAACGGGAAGCTCGGCGGGAACGTAGGGAGGGGCATCGTCAAACGGATAATTGCAGTTAATATATGCGGGCTGGTCATAACCCGTTCTCTGCCAGGTGCACGGAACTGTTATTTCATCAAAATCTGTTTTATCGGTGTTGATAACATCCGGCAGGTCTTTGTTGCTGGCATAGTATTTGAAATCCCATTTTCCGGAAAGAACTCTGACAAGGTCTGAGTTGTACGCTTCTTTTACAAATTTGGTTTTTGAAAGGATTTCTTTTGACGAATAGGGAATCATGTATGCGCGACCGGGGAGCTTGTTGATTTCAAAAACCTTGAAATCATTGAAATTTGTCTTGTTTAAGGTGTATTTCATTAGCTGTTCTCCTTTAACAGTTTTATCATTATTTTAGCAGCTTTGTAAATGTCCCCGCATCCGAGAGTGATGATGCAGTCTCCCGGCAGGGCTTTGTCAACAACATAACGCGCCACTTCTTCAAATGTATTGAACCAGACACTTCCGTCTATTTTTTCCGCAAGCTGTGAAGTGTGAATACCGTATGTGTTTACCTCTCTTGAGCCCATGATTTCTGTCATGACACAATGGTCGGGAATAGACAGAACTCTGACAAAATCATCAAAAAGCATTGCGGTTCTGGAGTAAGTAAAAGGCTGAAAAACGGCATAGACGCTGTTGAATCCCATATCCATTGCCGTTCTGAGCGTGACTTCGAGTTCAAGCGGATGATGGGCATAATCATCAATGATTGTGATGCCGTTAATTTCGGCGAGCTTTTCAAATCTTCTTCCTGCGCCGCTGAAATCGGCAATTCCTTTTGCGCATGAGTCAAAGTCAACACCGGAAAACAAAGAGCAGGCAATAACGGCAAGAGCATTGTAAACATTGTGTTTGCCGGGAATGCCGAGTGTAACCCTGCCGAGATTCTTGCCTTTTTCAATAACGTCAAATGAAAAATATTCGTTTTCATTTGTTATGTTTGAAGCTTGGAAATCATTTCCTTCTTTCAGACCGAAAGAAATAACGGGTTTGCCGCTCCGGTCTGCGGCGCGGCGTGTAACCTCAATTGTGTTTTCGTCGTCACCGTTATAAATAATGACTTTGGTAGCGGATGAAGCAAATTTTATAAATGAGGATTTGAGGTTATCCATTGTCTTGAAATAATCGAGATGGTCCTCATCAACATTCAGAATCACGGCAACATCGGGTGTAAGGTCAAGAAATGTATCAACAAATTCGCAGCTCTCACAAACCATATGTTTACTGTGACCGACAATTCCGTTTGAACCGGTCAGAGGAAGTTTTCCTCCGATAACGGCGGTCGGATCAAATCCGGACTCAATCAGGACTTGTGTCAGCATTGAGCAGGTGGTGGTTTTGCCGTGTGTGCCGCTGACGCACAAAGCGTTTGGATACATTCTTGTGACCGCGCCGAGCAATTTGCTTCTTTCAAACGTGGGAATACCCGATTCCTTCGCGGCAACAAGCTCCGGATTATCTTTAAGCAAAGCCGCTGTATATATTATCATTTCGGCGCCGCGGATATTTTCCGCTTTCTGTCCCATAGTTACCGGGATACCGAGTGAGCGAATACGCGCAAGAGTATCGGTTTCATTGTTATCGGAACCGCTTAAAATATATCCTTCTTTATGCATTATTTCGGCAAGAGGGCACATACCCGAACCGCCGATTCCGATAAAATGCACTCTTTTTACTTTTTTCAGTAGTTCATCAATTTCATACATTTTGTGTTTCTCCGGATAGTTTTTTATAAATTATACTATATATGACGCAAAAATCAATACAATTGTTAAAAATTATAATAAAAAATTCATCAATTAATAATTAAAATGTATTTTACAAATAATTATTGAATAAATATAAAATAAATGATATAATCAATCTGAATAATCGGAGGTGAAGATATGACTACCGGTGAAGAAAGAGAGCAGGCGTTTATTCTTCTTTTTGAGAAATCATTTAATAACGATGTTGACTGTGACAGATTGATTGAGCTTGCGGTTGAAAGCGGTGTAATCACAAAAACTTCTTATACTTCAAAGCTTTTCAGATTGACTTCGGAAAACCTTGAGGAAATAGATTCATTTATTGAGAAATACTCGAAGTCGTGGTCTGTCAGCAGAATCAGCAAGGTTTCTCTCGCTTTGCTTCGTCTTGCTATTTGTGAAATCAGATTTATTGAAAAGGTTCCGGCGGGAGTAACAATTAATGAAATTGTGAATTTATGCAAAAAGTATTCCTCCGAGGATGAATATTCTTTTGTTAACGGTATACTCGGATCTTATGTAAAGGATGAGTGTAAGTGATAACTCTCGGAATTGATACAAGCAATTACACGACTTCCTGCGCAATTTTCGACAGCGACAAAAATATCGTAATTCAGAGAAAAAAACTGCTTCCGGTAAAGGAAGGTGAAAAAGGACTGCGTCAGAGTGACGCTGTTTTTCATCATACACAGCAGTTATCCGGATTACTGACAGACTTATTCAAAGAAGCAAATGTCAAAATCGACGCTGTCGGAGTTTCGGATAAGCCGAGGGATGTTGACGGCTCTTATATGCCCTGCTTTTCAGTCGGTTATAATACCGCTTCCGCAGTTGCCGCGGCGCTGGGTGTACCGCTGTACTGTTTTTCTCATCAGAAGGGTCATATTCTTGCCGCTTTGTTTTCCGCCGGGAAAATTGAATTTATTAAAAATCCTTTTATTGCTTTTCATATATCCGGCGGCACTACCGAGTGTTTATATGTGACTCCGGATAAAGAAAAAATCATCAAAGAAGAGATTATCGGCGAAACGAAGGATTTAAACATCGGTCAGGCAATTGACAGATGCGGAGTAATGCTAGGTCTGCCGTTTCCGTGCGGAAAGCATATTGAAGAACTTGCCGCGGAGTCCGGAAAGACTTTTAAACCTAAAGTAAGCGTTAAAAAAAACGACTGCAGTATGTCCGGACTTGAAAACCTGTGCATGAAAATGTATGAAAAAAATGAAGCTCCGGAAGATATTGCCAAGTTCTGCCTTGAATTTGCCGCAAAGACGGTATTTAAAATGACCGAAGCGGCAATTGACCGCTGCGGAAAACTGCCCGTGGTATATGCAGGAGGCGTGATGAGCAATTTGTTTATCCGCGAATATCTGAGCAGTTCTTTTGACGCTGTTTTTTCACAGCCTGAGTATTCATGTGACAATGCCGCCGGTACTGCTGTGCTGGCTTATCTGAAAGGTCAAATCAATGCCTGTTAATATTATTTCGGTTTCCGCTTTAAACAGATATGTTAAATCGCTGCTTGAAGGAGATTCAAATCTTGCCTCGGTTTATGTAAGAGGTCAGATTTCAAATTTTTCAAGCAAGGGAGGGCATTACTATTTTTCGCTGAAAGACGAAAATGCCCAGGTTCACGCTGTTATGTTCCGCTCTGCAAACGCGAAGCTTAAATTTATGCCTGAAAATGACATGAGCGTAATAGCCCGATGTCATGTTTCGATGTATGAGGTCAGAGGGGATTATCAGGTTTATGTTGACGATATGCAGCCTGACGGTACCGGAGCTCTGGCGATTGCTTTTGAACAGCTGAAAGCAAAACTTGAAAAAGAAGGGCTTTTCAATCCCGAACACAAAAAAGAAATACCGGAATATCCCGAGAAAATCGGTGTTGTTACTTCAAAGGAAGGCGCGGCATTCCGTGATATTATCAATATCATAACAAGAAGATTTCCTGTTGCCGATATTATTATTTGTCCCGTTACCGTTCAGGGCTCAACCGCAGCGGGGCAGATTGCCGACGCAATTGATTTGTTTAATGAAACCGGTGAAGCTGATGTGCTCATAGTCGGCAGAGGAGGCGGCTCAATTGAGGATTTATGGCCGTTCAATGAAGAGATTGTGGCAAGAGCTGTTTACAGGAGCAGAATACCGGTAATATCAGCAGTCGGTCACGAAACCGATTTTACTATTTGTGATTTTACAGCCGACCTGAGAGCGCCTACACCGTCTGCAGCAGCGGAACTTGCCGTTCCGGATTCAGCTGAATTGAACATATATTTGTCCGGAATAAAAAGACAGCTTTTTACTTCCGCCTCCAATATTATTAATAACCGCAAAAACAGAATCGGAGCAGACGCCGCTTCTCTTAAAAGCAACAGCCCTGAGAAAAAAATTGAGGAGCTGTTGTACAGAACAGGAATCTTATCCGATATACTTAATAAATCCGTTTCCGGATATCTTACCGCTAAAAAGAACAGACTTGCGCTCGCGGCTGCCGGGCTGGACGCTTCCAGTCCCGTGAAAATTCTTTCAAAAGGATATTCGGTGGTACTGAAGGATAATAAAATTGTTTCCAAAGCAGAAAACCTTTCATCCGGTGATATATTTAAATTACGGTTTTCCGACGGAGAAAAAGAATGCGAGGTACTGAAATGAGTGGAAAAATTGATTTTGAAAAGTCATTAAGCAGACTTGAAGAAATAACTTCCGTTCTTGAAAAAGGAGAAATATCTCTTGACGAGATGATTGATTTATATACCGAGGGAACAAAGCTTGTGGCATTGTGTAACGAAAAGCTTGAAAATGCCCAGGTTAAAATTTCTGAACTTACAAGAGAAAGTACGGAAAAAAATGACTGATTTTGAAATTAATCTGAAAAAATATACCGATTCTTTTAATTCGTTTTTGTCCGAAAAGATGAATTATTCCGGGTTTAACGGCAGAGAGTCAGCCGGATTTGAAAAGATAGCGGACGCAATGAATTATTCGCTCAAAAACGCGGGAAAAAGAATCAGACCGGTTCTTGTAATGGCGTTTTGCGACGCTTGTTCAGGTAATTCCGAAACTGCGTTATATTACGCGCTTGCGGTTGAAATGATTCATACTTATTCGCTGATACATGATGATTTGCCTTGTATGGACAATGACGATTTCCGCCGCGGCAAGCCTTCAAATCACAAGGTTTACGGTTATGCAAACGCACTTCTTGCGGGTGACGGTCTGCTGACAATGGCTTTTGAAATGATTATCAAGTCGGAACTTGATTATGAGAAAAACTGCGAAGCCGTCAGGGTGCTGTCGGAAGCGGCGGGTCCTTCCGGAATGGTTGCCGGTCAGGTAATGGATCTTGATAATGAAGACAGAAAGCTTACCCTTGATATCGTTCGTAAAACCGACGAGCTGAAAACCGGCGAGTTGATAAAAGCATCCTGTCTCCTCGGCTGTATAGCGGCAGGTGCAAACGATGAAATGAAACGTGCCGCTTCCGGTTACGCATATTCTCTCGGACTTGCTTTTCAGATTATAGATGATATTCTTGATGTTGTCGGTGATGAGAATACACTCGGAAAGCCGACCGGCAGCGACGAAGAGAACGACAAGTCTACTTATGTGTCTTTAATCGGACTTGAGCAGGCAAAGAAACTTGCCCGCGAACTTACCGCTGACGCTGTTGAGTATGCGGATGTTTTCGGTGATAAAGGTAATTTTATCAGAGAACTTGCAAACAATCTTTTAAACAGGAATTATTAAAATGGATGATTCGGAAAATAAATACAAAATACTGAGCGGAATTTCGAGCCCTGATGATTTACGCAAAACCGATGAAAGCGAGCTCGGTGAATTGTGCTCCGAGATACGCGAAAAACTGATTGAAACCGTTTCGGCAAACGGCGGTCATCTTGCGTCTAATCTCGGTACGGTCGAACTGACCGTTGCGCTTCACCGCTCTTTTGATACTCCCCGTGACAAAATAATCTGGGATGTCGGCCATCAGGCATATACCCATAAACTTCTTACAGGAAGATATAATGATTTCTCAACTCTGAGAAAAGAAGGCGGCATTTCCGGTTTCGTCAGACCCGATGAAAGCGAATATGACACTTTCTATGAGGGGCATGCCGGAACTTCGGTTTCACAGGCGGCTGGAATAGCGGCTTCAAACAAAATTAAAGGTTCCAAGAATTACGCTGTTGCAATAATAGGCGACGGTTCATTCGGTAACGGACTTGTTTATGAGGCAATGAATTCCGCCGGAGAACAGGGCGGCAGACTCATAGTAGTCCTGAATGATAATGAAATGTCCATAAACGAGAGTGTCGGCGGCGTGGCAAGACACCTTGCCGTTGTCCGCTCCAAGCCGGAATATTACAGATTTAAAGCAAATACCGAAAAGTTGCTTAATCATATTCCGCTTATCGGAAAACACCTTGCGGCGTTTCTTTTCAAGATAAAAACCATTATAAAATCATACTTATATAAAAGTTCGTTTTTTGAGGACATAGGTTTCCGTTATATCGGTCCGATAGACGGGCATGATATACCGACTCTGTGCGAGGCGTTTGATTCCGCTAAAATGGTTGACGGTCCGACCGTTGTCCATATCAATACGGTCAAAGGAAAAGGATACGACTTTGCTGAAAAGGATCCTGATTTGTATCACGGCGTTTCCGAGTTTAATGCTTATACCGGTCAGTCATCTGCCGACGATACAAATTACAGCGCCGAATTCGGCAGACTTTTAACGGAGTTTGCTTCCAAGGACAGAAGAATATGCGCTGTCACCGCGGCGATGATGCTCGGCACAGGTCTTGATAAGTTTTTTGCCGCGTTTCCCGACAGGTCATTTGATGTCGGTATTGCTGAGGAGCACGCCGTTACTTTCTGCTCCGGCCTTTCGGCGGGAGGGCTTATTCCCGTATTTGCGGTTTACTCAACTTTCTTCCAGAGGTGCGTTGATCAGATTATTCATGACGGCGCGCTTCAGAGAAACAAGATGATAATCGCAGTTGACAGAGCAGGCTTTGTCGGAGAAGACGGAGAAACTCATCAGGGTATTTTTGATGTTTCTCTCGTAGAAGGGATTCCGAATACCACTGTTTATTCTCCCGCGACATATTCCGATTTATCCCGTTCTCTGTATAATGCTTTTTATAAAAATGAAAATCTCGTTATAGTCCGCTATCCGAGGGGGAGAATGCCTGAGGATTTCGATTATGAATGCAGCGGAGACGATTGTGAAATAATCGGTGAAACGGATGCCGATACTGCCGTTGTTACTTACGGCAGGGAATTTTTTGAAGTCTGCCGCGCATATCCCGAGCTCACGGGAAGCGGTAAAAAAATAAAAATCATTAAACTCAACAGAATTAAACCATTACCCTCAGAAGCGATTGAAGCCGCTCTTGAATGTACCGAAGTTTATTTCTTTGAAGAAGGAACGGTCGGCGGAGGAATCGGCGAGAGATTCGGTCTGAATCTCGCTGAAAAAGAGTTTAAGGGCAGATATTTGCTGACCGGGATTAATGATGAGTTCGTTCCACACGCGAGTGTCTGTTCATTGATTTCAAAATATAAACTCGACAGTAAAAGTATTATCAAAATTGTTTCGGAGAGTAATTCCGATGAGTGAAAAAAAACGTCTTGATATAGCCGTTTATGAAATGGGGCTTGCGGAAACCCGTGAAAAAGCAAAAGCGCTGATAATGGCCGGCTCTGTTTATGTAAACGGAATGAAAGAAACCAAAAGCGGACTTTCGGTTAAAGTTACAGATTCAATTGAAGTCCGCGGCGCCGTCAATCCTTATGTCAGCAGGGGAGGACTTAAACTTGAAAAAGCGATTAAGTCTTTTCCTGTTAATCTTGAAGGCGCTGTATGTATGGATATAGGCGCTTCGACTGGCGGATTTACAGACTGTATGCTTCAGAACGGAGCGTCAAAAGTCTATTCGATTGATGTCGGCTACGGGCAGCTTGCGTGGAAACTGAGGACCGATGAACGTGTTGTAAATCTTGAGAGAACCAACTTCAGATACGTGACAGAGGAACAGGTTCCCGAAAAAATAGATTTCGCGTCAGTCGATGTTTCTTTTATTTCCCTGAAACATATTTTACCGGTTATGAGAAATCTTCTTAAAGACAGCGGTGAAAGTGTCTGCCTTATCAAACCTCAGTTTGAAGCGGGACGTGAAAATATAGGCAAAAAGGGCGTAGTACGTGATGTGTCGGTTCATAAGTCCGTTATTGAAGATATAACTTCTTTTGCTTATGAAAACGGATTTGATGTCTGCGGACTTGATTTTTCACCTGTTAAAGGTCCTGAGGGAAATATTGAATATCTGATGTATATCAGAAAATCATCCGATCCTGTTTTCGCAGAAAATATTGATATTGACGAAACGGTTGAAAAATCTCATAATACACTCAATTGAAGGTGTTTAAAATGTTGACGGTAATTTTACCGAATCTCTCCGGCAGCGAAGCAATTAATCTTACAAAAAAAATCTGCTCCACTCTGAGTTCGCTCGGCGCCGAATATTATCTGACTGAAGAAGCGTCGGACAAACTCGGAATAAAGAATACTGCCGGAATTGATTATCAGACTGCTCTTTCATCCTGTGACGCCGTTATCGCGGTCGGCGGGGACGGCTCGATTATTCACGCTGCGAAAGAAGCAATCAATTATTCAAAACCTGTACTCGGAATAAATGCAGGCCGGCTTGCTTTTATGGCGGGTCTTGAAAGCGATGAAATAGAATTACTGTCGCGTCTTATCAATAAAGATTATAAAATTGACAGCCGCTTTATGCTGAAGATGACTATATATGACGCTGACGGTAATGAAACATCCGATTACGCGCTTAATGAATGCTTTATAACCAATGAAGAAAAGCAGAGGATGTCCGCAATCAATATCGCTCTGAACGGCAATATATTTAATTCGTATCTTTGCGACGGCATAATTCTCGCAACTCCGACAGGCTCTACGGCTTACTCTCTTTCCGCAGGCGGACCTGTTGTCGATCCGCTGCTTGAAAGTATTCTGTTTACTCCCGTCTGTCCTCATTCGCTTGTCGGCAGGTCAATCATCTTCAGGCCTGACGATGTTTTGACGGTTTTCTCCGCGGAGGGTGTTAATCTTTATTGCTCCAATGACGGAGGCAAACCTTTCTTTATCGGAAATAACAGCAAAGTGGTTGTCTCAAGAGCCGACTGTACCGCTGATTTTATACGAATCAAATCTGATAATTTTATTGACATTCTTTATAAAAAACTTGCACAGAGAAGATGAAAGGAAGATTGCTTTGAAAAAGAACAGACATGAGGCGATCCTCAGAATAATCGAAACAAACTGCATTTCAACCCAGACGGAGCTTCTTGATAAACTTAATGAAGAAGGTTACTGTACCACACAGGCAACTGTTTCAAGAGATATTAAGGATTTGCGCCTTATCAAAAAGACAGACAGATTGGGCAGACCTTGCTACGCAACCGAAAACAATGATGAGATTGAACTCAGCGGCAAATACAACAGCGTATTTGCTCATAGTGTCATATCTGCGGATTACGCCGGAAATATGCTTGTAATCAAGTGCTATACCGGCATGGCCAACGCTGCCTGCGCGGCGCTTGATGTAATGGGATGGGACGGTATTGTCGGAACCCTTGCCGGTGATGACACAATATTTGTTCTTTGCAGGAATATTGATGTCGCCGAAAATCTTAAATCATTAATTGAAAAAATCATAAGATAAGAGGATATTCTTATGTTACTTGGCTTGAAAATTGAGAATATAGCAGTAATAGAAAAAGCCGGACTCGAATTTGATTCCGGTTTAAATGTGCTTACCGGCGAAACGGGCGCAGGAAAGTCTATTGTTATTGATTCAATTAATGCCATTCTCGGTGAGAGAACTTCGCGTGATCTTATCCGTGACGGTTCCGATAACGCTAAAGTAGTTGCCTTGTTTGACAATATAGGTAAAGACGCGGAAAATCTGCTTGATAAATACGGAATCGAAAAAACGGAAGATGGGGAGCTGACTGTTTCAAGATCCCTCAGCAGGAGCGGAAAGAATTCATGTAAGATTAACGGCTTTCCTGTTACCGTTTCACAATTAAGGGAAATCGGTTCTCTTTTAATAAATATTCACGGTCAGCACGACAGTCAGGCACTGCTCACTCCCGAAAAACACATCGGGTTCATTGATGATATGGCAGAAAATGAGGAAATCAGAAATGAATATAAAAAATCTTTTTCTTCTCTTATTTCCGTTAAAAAAGAACTCGACAAATTATATGATTACCGTGATGAAAAAGCGGCGCGCCTTGATTATATAGAATTTGTAATCAAGGAGATAAAAGATGCCGGCATAAGAGTCGGTGAAAGCGATGAACTCAATAAAGAAAAACTTCTTCTTCAGAACAGTGTCAAGGTCAGGAAATGTCTTGATAAAGCGAGCGAATCATTAGGCGGTGATTCCGGAATTGCCGAAGCGCTAATGGAAACCGCAAAGGAGCTTGAATCGGCCGCCGAATTTTATGCCGATGCAAAAGCGACTGCCGACGCTGTCAGAAATATGGCTTTTGAATTAACCGAATATACATCCGCAGTTAAAAATCTGTCGGACAGATTCTCTTATTCTCCGGAGCGCCTTCGTGAAATTGATGACCGGCTTGATACTATTTACCGTATATCAATGAAATACGGTAAAACGGAGGAGGATATTCTTAAAACTCTTTCTGATGCCGAAAATGAAAAACTGTCTGTAACTGG
>JAEEGL010097638.1_pt1 | contig 14080 bp, 6 predicted proteins | sample 9134231 | NCBI WGS metagenome assembly JAEEGL01 (sample SAMN16246548, study PRJNA631951) | gut metagenome | biome: gut microbiome; feature: rumen; material: fiber-attached | host: Bos | place: Iran: Karaj | collected 2018-10 | reverse complement strand
TCGCCCCGACAACATAGTGCACCAGGAAACGAGCAAGGCTTCCGACGACGATCCCGATAAACACTCCGTTTTTCTGCTTATAGAACAGGCCTGCCAAACCGAGCACCGTAAATGCCACAATATAATCGCCGAGCATGGACTGCCAGCCCCAGGCATAAGCTCCGTCCAGAAACAGCTGAAGAAGGCTGTATACAAAGCTCACCAGCATGCCGGGGCCGAAGCCCCAACGGGCGCAGAATACAAATATCGGCAGCATTGCAATGGTAATGGAGCCCCCCTGCGGCAGTTCAAAGAGCTTGAGATAGCTGAGTACCTGGGCAAGCGCGACGAGAACGGCGCCTTCTGTCAGGCAGCGGAGATTGGTGTTTCTTTTCATGGTTTTTTCCTCCCTTTCTTTTTTCCGGAGGCCGCAGAGAAGAAAAACCGCAGGCTCAAAAGAACCTGCGGTTTTCGCGTACTCTGTTCCTACGCCGGCATTATCCGGATCAGGTTCGAGGGTTTCAGAGTTCAATTACTCCGTCTCAGCCGGGAAGACCCAGCGCCCCTTTATTCATTTCCGCACTTACTGTAGCACCCTGAACGCCGTTTGTCAAGCAAAACTGTTCGCCTTTCACTTAGGGTGCAGGGTAGAGATAGACGTTGGTCCAGACGCTGGCAAACTCGTTTTCGGCAGATGTCACCATCACACGGATCACATGGAAGTCCGTAACCTTCTTCGCCGTCACGACACCCTTCTGGCTGATCGTCGCATACGCGGCATCCTCCGGGCGGATGCTCCAGACAATCTTCTTGTTGGTTGCAAACTCCGGATTGATCTCCGCTTTCAACGTCAGCTTCTTACCCGCTGTCAATCTCGCGTCGCCGTTGGTGATCTTCACGCCCCATACCGCGTTGACCACGATGAGCTTCACGGTCGCCGTCGCCTTGCTGCCGTCTGTTGACATGGCTGTCAGGGTTACGGTTCCGGTCTTGCCTCCGGAGAAATCAAGCCGCTCGCCAACCACCTGGGCAATCTTCGCATTGCTGCTCTTCCACATGACCGCATTCGACATGCTGTTGCCCGGCATCACATTCGCGTTGATCCAGACTTCGTCTGTACGGGAAACCAGCTGTGTTGTCCCATTCACAATATTGCCGTTGAGGTTGATTTCCACACCCCTGGCCTTCGGGTACACATTCAGCATCACCTGTTCCTGTGCGCCGGCTCCGTCCGCAGCAGTTACGGTAATTACCACGCTCTTCGGTTCATCGACGGGCAGTGTGGAAACAACGCCCTTGCTTGAAACGGTGGCAACGCTCGGGTCTGAGCTGCTCCAGACAAGGGTCTTGTTTGTCGGTTTCTTCGGATCGGTGACGGCAGCCTTCAGTGTCAGCTTAGTGCCGCCGACCACACTGCCCGCGCCGGTAATGCTGATGGTATTAACCGGGGCTGCAATAGCCGACGCTTTCACCGTCAGTTCGACGCTGTCCGCGCTGCCGTCCGCTGCCGCGGCTGTGATGACAGCGTGTGCATCTCTCGCGATTTTCATCGCCGTAACCACACCCTTTGCCGTAACGGCGGCAGCACTGGGGTTGGAGGAGGTCCAGGTGACTTTCGGACTGCCGGCAACCGTCAGTGTCAGTTTCTCACCGCCCGCCAGTTCTGTCTTCGCCGGTGCATTGATGCGCACAGCTGTCGGGTTCGCAACCGTGAGCTTTACGGATGCGCTCTTCTTGCTGCCGTCCGCTGCTGTCGCGGTGATGGTCACCGCACCTGCGCTCTTGCCTTCCACCGAGACTTCGCCGTCATCATCAACCGTAACAACGGCAATTTTGGTATTGCTGCTCTTCCATGTCAGTTCACCTGCCGCGCGGGACGGAACAACCTCGACTTCAAGCGGAAGCGTCTCCCCAACCGCCAGGCCTGTCACGGTCGGCGGAGAGATAAATACGCTCTGGACTGCCGGCGCGATGACGAATTCAAGCACGTCACAGATTTCCGGATTAGCCTTTACGCTGACTCTGACTGCCGTCATCCAGGCATCACCTATTACAGAGGTCGTAAGCTTTCCGGCCGGTGTAAGCTTGGCATAGGGGTTCTCCATGGGATAAAACTCCCCGTCGTCCCAGCTCACTTCGCCGAGCTCCCATACGAGTTCGGAATTCGCGTACTTTCCTGTGGGATAGCCTGCCTGCAGTGTTACCGTACTTCCGCCGCGGACAGCCGGATATTCTGCTCCGGTTCTGCTGCTTGTCCAGGTCACGAAGATCGGATTGTCCTTGGTGTCGGTCGTTTTAATGGAAACATCAGGGATAAAGCTGCCGATCACCAGCTTGACCGTTGCTTTTGCCTTGCCGCATGTCGCCGTCAGGGTGACGGTTCCCGCCGCCTTCGCGGTGACAATCAGCTGTCCATTTCCTCTTGAGGTATCCAACTGAGCCACGCTGCTCTTCTTGTCAGAGGAGGACCAAACAATAAGCTCTCGGTTCACATCGCCAGGAAGCGGATTCGCCTGGAAGGCCAGCCGGACATTCGATCCGGAATACGGCACATATACCGTCTGGGCGGTTGCATCCACCCAATTCTCCCAATCATCAAACACGGCATCCTCAGCGCCGTCCTCACTGCCGATCGCATCAGAGTAATGTCCGATCTCCATTGCGGTCGCAGCCGGGAAAATATTCACTTCGATAAGCCACGCGTCTTCACCCTTGACTGCTTCCACATATGCTGTCTGACACTCCGTAACAGCCTTGGCGGTCAGTACGCCTTTGGCTGTAACCGTTGCATACTGCCCACCGTCTATGACAGACCAGCTTGCCCCGCTGATTGCGCTGGCTTTCACCAGGTCGAGCTTCTTCCCGCTTTCGATGTCAAAAATCTTAAAGGTTCCGGGCTCTTCCTGCTTCCACTGAGCATAGAGGATAAGTCCGTTCTCACTGTTCAAGAGCTCCGGACTGAGGTTGACGACACCCTTGTCGCCGTAGCTTCTGCCGCTGCCGTCTGCCTTGGTATTCCATCCGATAAAGGTATATCCTTCACGTTCGAACACATTCGGTTCCAGGAATACCCGGTAGCCGTCCTGGTACTGATCGTACTGAAGCGGATACTGCTCATCCATGCTTCCGCTGTCAGCGTCGTTGCCATCGAAGCGAACAACATAGCCATCGCGGTTCCATACCGCGCCGAGCACGACAAAATCGCAGTACTCGACGTTGCCTTCCCCATCCCTTCGGACATTCAGGTCGACAATCGGCGTACTAAGCATATCCGCAGGATAGAAGGTATCCGTCATGACGTTGTACCAGCCTGCGAAGACAAAGCCCTCTTTCGTCAGGTCACCCTGCGGCGCGAGCGTGACTTCTTCGCCGAATGGGATGCCGAACCTCGCATCCGGCTGCGTGCCGGAGGCGCCGGCGATGTCATAGGTAATTCCGTAACTCCCTATTCTGAAATTGGCCCCTCTGATGTTGTCTTGGTAATCATACTCATATTCCACGATGAAGATGTCCGGATTGGGGACATTCACATGCGAATCAGGATCATCTCCATTCACCCAGATGTTTCCGAGGCCTTGATAGCTTCCGCCGTCCGGAACCTGGAGATAACCGATGTCACCTGCCCAACCGTAAGCAAGCTCGAGGCTGATCTGTGCGTTATTAACAAGAGTTCCCTCAACGATGAGCTCTGCATTCTGCATGCCAAGGAAACCGTTCACCGTCAGCACCGCTCCGGCGGAAACGGTCAGCCCACCTGCAAAGCTGCCCCATGGAACATCCGCATTAATGACAAGCACCTCTGCGTTCTCCGGGATCTCAAGCTCGTCGGTCAGCACGCAGTCACCCAGAGCTTCGATAAAGGCTCTGTAACTTCCGTTGTTCTTCGGTACGAAAGCTCTCAGCGCGGCAACCAGCTCGCCACCGTCGAATGCGACGGCATGCAGCTTCAACTTTGCACCGTACAGAGCCTGGATATTTGCGGCACTCAGCTCGGCCTCCATCGGAACCATCACCTGTACCTGTGTCCCTTCGAGCTTCAAAACGCCCGTGCCGCTGGTCGTGACAGCCTCCGCAAGGCCGTTTTCATTCCAGAGTCCTTCGACGTTCAGGCTTCCGCTGCCGATTACACGAACGGTACCGGCAATCTCCAGCGCGCCGACGTTTACATTGCCTGTCCTGTCCTCGCTGCCTTCCACGGTAAGCGTGACATTTTGGGGAACCACGATTTTCGCGTTCCAGCCGTCGATATTCATTCCTGCCGGGATGGTCATGTTCTCGGAGATTGTCAGCTCGTAGTCATCGGGAAGCTGGAAATACCAGTCGCCGGATTCATTGGGTCCGTTGACAATCGCCGCTTTCAGCAGGCTGAAGACGGATCCGTAGAGCCAAGTGCAGCCCCAGCCGTCCTCGTTCAGTTTGGTCAGCAGGTTCACATTGAAGCCGGAAAGTACTGTTTCCGGCGTATAGGGATGCTCGATCCGGATTTCACCGGTTCCCTGATAGCTGCCGCCGTCCAGGATCAGGCACGGATCTTCGCCGTCATTCTCCGTCAGTTCAACATTGCCGTTGTTAATCAGCGTTCCGCCGACCGTCACGACAGCGCCGCGGATTCCGAGGCTTCCGTTGGCGTTCAAGCTTGTGCCCTCAGGAATGGTCAGACTGCCATCTCTCTCAATCTGGAAGTTGACACCGCCCGGAAAGCTGAAGTCATCCTCCAATGTCCAGTTGAAGTGAATGTGGATATTTGGATGTACGCGTTCCTCCGCAATATCCTCCACAGCGGCCAGTGCATCTCCGATATCTCCTTCATCTTCGGCATCCAGATTGATGTTCACACCGCCGTCGCAGTTCTGATCAATCTCCACCAAATCTTCAGCGTCATTCCAGACTTCCATGGGGATATTCAGCCATGCGTTTTTGACGACAACAGAGCCGCTGCCGCTGAGCTCATTAAAGTCAGCATCTGCCCAGTTATCCAGGATAACCTTTCCGTCGACATTCAGGCAGTTTGCATGCACGCGTCTGAGAACAAGGAGTTCTCCGTATACGTCCTCATCCTCCCATTGGACTTCAATGCCCTCCGCCTCCATATTTCCGTTGACTTCCAGGGTCACCCCGGCGGGAACAACGATCGTGGTTCCCCAGGCTTCGACAAACATTCCTTCCGGGATGGTCAGGTCATCCTGGATCGTGAATTCGACGAGATTCCGGAGATCAAAGTAGCCCTCGTTATCCTCACAGGCCTGCCTGAACTCTTCATAGATTGCGTCGGCATTGACAAATCTGGCGCAATTCTCTTCGTCGTTTTCCCAGACTGCAAATTCGGTAAGATCAAAGCCAATCAGAGAATCTATCAGCTCAGCCGGTTTCCTGACCCGGATTTGCCCGGACCCCTGATAGCTGCCGCCGTCCAGGATCAGCAGGCTGAACACGCCGTCGTCCTCCATCAGCTCAACATCGCCGTTGTTGATGAAGGTTCCCTCCACCGTCACATCCGCGCCGTGAATTCCTAAATATGCATTTACCGTGAACCTGACTTCCTCCGGAACGGTCAGGCTGCCTTCTCTCTCGATATGGAAGTTTACGCCGTCCGGGGTACTGAAGTCTTCCTCCGGCATCCAGTCGAAGCTCACATGGATGTTCGGATGCACACGTTCTTCCGTCACCTCTGCTGCAACGTTCAATGCGTTTCCGATGCCTTCCTCGTCTTCGGCATCCAGATTGATATTTACACCGCCATCGCGGTTTTGATCAATCTCAACCAGATCTCTGGCACCATTCCAGACTTCCAGCGGCAGGTTCAGCCATGCGTTCCGGACAACAACGGAGCCGCTGCCGCCGAGATCGTCCAGGTTGGCATTCGCCCAGCGATCAAGAATAACCGTGCCGTCGGCAATCAGGCTTTCCGCATTCAGCTGTCCCTCGATCGTCAGTGCTACGTCATCAGGAACAACGATTGTTGTTCCCCAGGCTTCGACATGCATGCATTCAGGAATGGTCAGGTTATCTGAAATGGTGAATTCACCGAAATTGCGAAGGTCAAAGTAACCCTCTTCATTCTCGCAGGCTTCCCGGAACGCTTCGTACACCTGATCCATGTCGGCAAAACGCCCGCGGATATGATACTCGTCGCTTTCGGTAATGATAAAGTCCTCCAGGTTGAACCCGACCAGTGAGCCTTCCATCGTACACGGCGTTCTGATCTCGATTTCGCCGAAACCGTCATAGGTTCCGCCTTCAAGAGCCAGATGGCCGATTGATCCGTCAGCATCCATCAGTCCAACCGTACCATTGTTGATGAGGCTTCCTTCCACCGTCACGTCCGCGCCGTGGAGTCCGAGATATCCGTTTACCTCAAAGCTGACTCCTTCCGGAACAGTCAGAATGCCGTCTGCTTCAATATGGAAGTTCACTTCCTCGGGAACGCTGAAGTCATCGTCCGGCGCCCATGCAAATTGCACATGAATATTCGGGCGTACATGCTCCTCAAACGGGGCAGCTTCCGGCGCATTCGCGATATCCTCCTCATCCTGTGCGTCCAGATGGATGTTGACACCGCAGTTGTTATCCAGATAGGACATCATGTCTTTGACGTCGTCTGTCCAGATTGCGGCCGGGATGTTCAGCCAGTCGTTTTTCAGCTCGATGGTCCCTGTGCCGGAAATGTCCTCAATGTTGTTGTCGGCCCAGTCCTCAAACCTGACCGTCCCGTCTGTCTCAAGACTCCCGATTCCGACAAAGCCGTGGACCACAAGTCTGCCGTTCTCATCCTCATCGGTGCTCTGCACTTCTACAACCTGGGCGTTCATGCCGCCCTCGACTGTCAGCGTAACACCCGCAGGAATGACGATTGTTGTACCCTCGGCATCCACAAACATCTTCCGGGGGATTGTCACGCTCTCCTCAATCGTGAATTCACCGAGTTCACTGAGATCAAAGCCATCCTCTTCATTTTCGCAGGCTGCCTTGAATTCCGCAAACAAGTCGGGTGCTTCACATACTATCTCTGTATAATCGTTGACCGCAAAGGTGTAGTATCCGCCATCATCATATCCGAAGACGCGAATGCCATCCAGATAGGGATACTCCGCCTTCTCATCTTCAGACCATTCCTCATTTTCATATTGATAGAGCAAATCCGGGCAGGCGCTGATATCCAGTACAGTCAGCTCCGGATTGCCGCAGCAGTCGAGCTTCCAGAGCTCCGGATTGCAGCTCAGATCAAGGCCGGAAATGTTCGTATCGTTGCAGATGAGCTCTTCCAGGAGCGGATTCCCACTCAGATCAAGCTCGCTGATCCCGGTAAATCCAACATAAAGGCGCTCCAGCTCTTCAAGCGCACTCACATCCAGCGAAGTAATTGATGTGTTTTGGAGGCTCAGGGTTTTCAGCTTTGTATTTTGGCTCAGGTTCAGTCTGCTGAGCGGGTTGTCCGGAGTTCCAAAGGTCTCGTCGCCGGAAATCAGGACTTCCAGCTCCGTAAAGAATTCAATGCCCTTCAGGTCGACAATCCCGGTTCCGTCATATTCGATCTCCGTAACTGCGGCAATCTCGTCCTCGCTGAGTATACTGTCCGGCTCGTCCTCCGGATCGGTATCGAAGGTACTTACAAGTGCACGGAAGGTATCATCCGGAAAGTTCTCCGCATTGATAGCAATACCGTCAGGATCATCCTGCGTCTCAATCTCGCCGTCGTCTTCTTCGAGCGAAGCGATTTCGATCTCTGATTCTTCCTCAGCCGGGGCTTCCGGCTCTTCAGCAGGCATAGAAATCTCTTCCGCCGGATCGTCTGGAGTCTCTCCCTCATCCGGCTCTGCCGCGTCTTGCTCCTGCTGTTCTTCCGCCTCCTCTGCAACCGCTTCCGCCACGGCAGGCTCCTCCTGCTCCTGCAGATCCGCATCCTCGGCAAAGGCCCAGGTCGGGAACAGGCTGAAGCACATGGCAAGGCAGAGCAGAACTGCCAGCAGCTTTCTTGTTTTCCTCATGGTTAACGCCTCCTCGGGATATATTATTATAAAGTATCCTAATTTATACTATATACCAAGCATCTTGATGCGTCAAGAAACATGCGAATAAAATATGATCTGACACGGCTGGCTTCTCTTTGCTCGGAGGACTGCATACCCGACAGCAAACTGTTTCCGCAGGCCATAAAGAAGCTCCCGTAGATACATGACCGCAGGAAACACATATCGACGGGAGTCAGTATTGGAATTGAAAGATTATGAAATGCTTCTGCGCTTTCGGGGCTTCCTGTATACCGGCGCTGTCCGCGGGATCTCTGCGGTCCGGCTGTAATAGCTGTGCAGCGGTACTTCCCTCTTCCTTCTTGACCGGATGCTGAAAATGATTGAGAACACGCTGATCGCTGAGCTGACAGCCATAATCAGTATGCGGATCCATACCGATAACCCGGTCGCCAACAGCAGGATCACCGCCCCCGCCAGAACAGACAGACAGAGAAGAAGGAAAAACAGCTCAACCCCGTACAGCAGGAAATTTCGCCAGATCAGCTGCCAGAACGCCGCAAGCGTCCTTTCGTCTTCTCTGACAGTTCGCACTTTCAGAATATACTGTCCGGGAGTGCTTCCCCTGGACACGCAGGGAAAAACAAAGTAGAAGAGGCACAGTACGCCTGCGCAGAGAAGGACAAGAAACAGCGTGCCTTTTTCCTGAAAGGCAAATCCGAGCGCTCCGAGCAGCATCGCGCAGAGAGAGATGTCCAGGAACTTTGCGAAGAAGCTGTGCACCAGGGTAATATGCTCTCCCTTCAGATAGGAAACCCGGTCGATCTCCTCACGCGTGGGCAGCAGCAGGCCGATCGCCGGCGTCAGTGCGTAACCAAGCATCCCGCCCAGCGTATTATCGATCAGGTCATCCATCTGAGTAAAGCGATAGGGTTTCGGATAGTAGAAATACAGGCCGGTCAGCTGTGTAATTTCGAAGAAAAGGCTGGTACAGAACGTGATGATAACCACTTTTTTAAAACTCAGCCGAAAATAGTAGCGCAAATAAAAGCCCAGCGGCACCATCATCACGATGTTGGCCAGCATCTGGAACAGATCCCCTCCGTCCAGAAAGCGTTTCCAGATTTCCTTATCCCGAAAGGTGGACAGATCCGCAAAAGTCATGCCGGCTTTGGCCATACCCTCCGCCATGTCCCGATAGGGAATCCATCCGATGGGATGCGGCTCCATGGCCAGCACGGTTTCCATACTCGGAAGCGGCATAACCGTGAGTAAAAACGCACACATGCAGTACAGGATGAAAGAGTAGACCACAACGACCCGCATGACGGCAATACCGCCGTATTTTCGATAATTGTGGATGACAAAGGGCATCGTAAAGATTGCCGCGATGGCAGGAAAAAAAGTGCAGGCCGCAAGAAGCGGTTTCAGATAGTATCTCAGCACCTTCTCACCCTCCCTTTTCTTCCGCTCAAGCGTATATATTAATGACAGTATACTATGTTTCGAAAAGTTTGACAATGCTTTCCCCAAAATGCAGTGCGGCATTATCTGTTGTCCGAACATGCATCTTATAAAAGGCAGCCGGCTCTTCAAAAGAGCCGGCTGCCGAGTGTATTGCGCTCAACACGCTCTGCGCCTTCCCGGAATCACAGCTTTGCCACGTTCAGTGCGCGGATTGCGTTCAGAACAGCAAGGACCATCACTCCCACATCGGCGAAAATCGCCCACCACATATTAGCAACGCCGAGCGCCCCCAGCAGTAAACACGCAAACTTAACGGCAAGAGCAAAAACGATATTCTGATAGACGATCCGGATACATTTTCTGGATATTTTGATTCCCTTCGCAATTTTAATCGGGTCATCGTCCATCAGGACGACATCCGCCGCCTCAATGGCGGCGTCGGAGCCCATCGCCCCCATTGCAATGCCGATATCTGCACGGGAAAGTACCGGCGCATCGTTGACACCGTCTCCCACGAAGGCGAGCTTTTCCCGTTTTGACCGGTTCTGCGCCAGCAGCTGTTCAAGCATCTCCACCTTGTCTCCGGGGAGGAGCTCCGCATGGAACTCATCCACGCCCAGGTCTGAGGCAACCTGCTCCGCCACACCATACGCATCGCCGGTCAGCATCACGGTTTTTTCCACTCCAGCGTTTCTGAGTTCACGGAGCGCTGCTTCCGCAGTCGGTTTCAGAACATCGGAGATTACGATATGCCCGGAATAGCTCCCGTCTATCGCAACATGAACAATTGTGCCGACGCTGCGGCATTTCTGATCATTCAGTCCCAGCCGCTTCATCAGCCGGCCGTTGCCCGCTGCGACACGGTGTCCGTCAACTGTTCCGAGGACTCCTTCTCCGCTGATCTCCTCAATATCAGATACGCGGCCGCGGTCAAGCTCCCGTCCGTGCGCACGCTGCAGGCTTTTGCTGATCGGATGGGAGGATGCGCACTCCACCAGTGCCGCGTATTCCAGCAGCTCCGCCTCCTCCATGACGCTGTGATGCACGCCGCTGACTTCAAAAACGCCCCGGGTCAGGGTACCGGTTTTATCAAAGACAACGGTTTTTACCTGGGAGAGCGTCTCCAGGAAATTGGAGCCCTTGATCAGAATGCCTTCATGGCTTGCTCCCCCGATCCCCGCAAAGAAGCTGAGCGGTATGCTGATTACCAGAGCGCATGGGCAGCTGATTACCAGGAATGTCAGCGCCCGATAGAGCCAGACATTCCATTCCGCCGGGGTTCCGAGCAGGATACGTACTATCGGAGGAAGAACCGCCAGTGCAAGCGCGCTGCATACAACTGCAGGGGTGTACACCCTCGCGAAGCGCGAAATAAACTCTTCCGACCGCGACTTTCGGGAGCTCGCATTCTCAACCAGCTCCAGAATTTTGGAGACCGTGGATTCTCCGAATTCCCTTGTTGTCCGGATTTTCAGAACTCCGGTCATATTGATGCAGCCGCTGATGATCTCATCCCCAACACCGCAGTCCTTTGGGATGCTCTCCCCTGTCAGGGCGCTGGTATTCAGTGTAGAGCAGCCCTCTATAATAACCCCGTCGATAGGCACCTTTTCTCCAGGCTGTACAACGATCACCGTTCCGACCGCCACTTCATCCGGATCCACCTGCTCCAGCTTTCCGTCTTCCTCAATGTTGGCATAGTCCGGCCGGATGTCCATCAGCTCCGTGATGTTGCGTCTGCTCTTACCGACTGCATAGCTCTGAAACCACTCGCCGATCTGATAAAACAGCATGACGGCAACCGCCTCGTTAAAATCGCCGCTTTTTTCATACAGCGCAAGGGCGATTGCCCCGATGGTCGCCACGGCCATCAGGAAGCACTCATCAAAAGGCTGACGGTTCAGGATCCCCTTCCACGCCTTTCGCAGGACATCATAGCCAACGACAAGGTAGCTTGCCAGATACAGCAGCATTGACGGCAGCCGGGGCAGTCTGATCAGATTAACAAGGATCAGAAGCGCTGCCGATATCAGGATCCGGGTCAGCGCTTTTTTCTGTTTTTTCGTCATTGTCGGTTCCCTGTTCTTTCCTTTACTATGGCAAAATGCGCTCCCATCAGCAGAGCGGAGCGCATTATTTTGCGTCAGAATTCGATTTCACAGTCCGGTTCCACCTTTTTGCAGGCTTTCAGGACTTCCTTCATGACGCTTTTCGCATCCTGTCCCTCTTCAAACTCGATGATCATCTTCTGTGTCATGAAATTGACGGTAGCATTCGCGACGCCGGCAACTTTCCGTGTGGTGTTTTCCATGAGATTTGCACAGTTGGCGCAGTCTACTTCGATCTTATAGGTCTTTTTCATCGCTGTTTCCTCCTGTTTAGCAAATAATAAAACAATTAAGTACTTGTTTATTTGTTATGATTGGAGTATATTGTCTTCTGCTTATTAAAGCAAGCGATTTTCGGATTTCCTGCCAAAATGGCGAAAATCATTCCCATTCGGGCTAAAGGAGTATCAGCACATGCCTTACACGGAATTAACACATCAGCATACGGATCAGAAAAACATTCTCTTTGTCCGGCAGGCCCTTTCCGGCGTGGACGAGTTCCGGACTGTCTCCGAGCTCTTCAGTCTTCTGGGAGATTCTACCAGGATCCGGATCTTCTGGCTGCTCTGTCACTGCGAGCAGTGCGTTCTCAACATCGCCGCTTTGCTGGAGATGTCAAGCCCCGCTGTCTCCCACCATCTTCGCACATTGCGCGATACCGGACTGATCGTCGGAAGGCGTGAAGGGAAAGAAGTCTTCTACCGTGCCGCGGATTCGGAAGCCGCTCAGCTTCTGCACCGGATGATTGAGGAGATTATGAGCATCACCTGTCCGCAGGAGGCACAGATGCTCTCCGACCTCCGTGCCGATCAGGTTGAGCTTGTTCACGAGGTTCACGAGTATCTTCTTCAGCACATGGAGGAGCGGATCACCATTGAGGAACTCGCCCGCATCTTTCATATTAATACCACCACATTGAAGGCTGTCTTTAAATCGGTCTACGGCAATTCTCTTGCCGCACACATCAAGGAACATCGGATGGAACGGGCGGCTGAGCTCCTTCGCAGCACCGATCTCAGTATCCTTGAAATTGCCGGTCGCGTCGGTTACGACAGCCAGAGTAAATTTTCCGCTGCTTTCAAGAGTGCTTACCAGGTTCTTCCGAAAGAGTACCGAAAGGCGGTGTCTGCATGAACAAAAGATCACACATCCTGATGCTGTTGATTGCGGCTTTTCTCTGGGGCACCACCTTCGTTGCCCAGAGCATCGGCGCAGACCATGTCGGCGCATGGACCTATCTGGCTGGGCGCAGCTGGATTGCCGTCCTCTTTCTGACGCCCATCATACCCGCCATGGATCGTCTGTCCGAACGACGCGGAGTCGAAAACCGAAGGCCGAAAACAGCAGCGGACCGAAAAAAACTGTTCCTTGCAGGTCTTGCCTGCGGCTGCATGCTCTGCGCTGCCAGCGTTGCGCAGCAGCACGGCATGGCCTTTACCACTGCTTCCAAAGCAGGCTTCATTACCGCCCTCTACGTGGTTATCGTTCCCATTCTGAGTATTTTCATCCGGAGACGCCCGCCTTTTCATATCTGGCTCTGCGTTCTGGTTGCATTGATCGGCATGTATCTGCTCTGTATGACCACCGAGCGCTTTTCCCTGGAGATCGGAGACTCTTTCGTATTGGCAAGCGCCTTGTTTTTCTCCTTTCAGATCCTGATTCTTGACCATTTCAGCCCGCTTGTCGACGGTGTACGGCTCTCCCGCATTCAGTTCTTTGTCGTGGCCGTCATCAGCACGTTTTTTATGCTTCTGATCGAGCGCCCCGGCCTGGGGGCTGTCCGGCTGGCCTTACCTGCCATCCTCTATGCAGGCATTTTCTCCAGCGGTATTGCCTATACGCTCCAGATTCTCGGTCAGGACGGAGTCAATCCTACTCTGGCCAGTCTGATCATGAGTCTTGAAAGCGTCTTCAGTGCGCTCTCCGGCTGGACCGTTCTCGGTGAGCGTCTGTCACCAAGGGAGCTTCTGGGCAGTATTCTGATGTTCCTTGCCATTATCTTTGCGCAGGTTGAGATCAAACCGAAAAAAAAGACCGGCACCTGACGGTGTCGGTCCTTCTCTCTTTTGCTTTATGCGGTTATACCACCGTAAAGGTGTCATTCAATGATCCAAGAGACACGCAGTCGCCCTGATGGAGCTCTACTGTCTGCCCCGGCATCAGTCTGTAGGATTTATTGATCACGGTACCGTTGCTGGAGCCCATGTCCTGAACAAACAGCCTGCCGTCGTTGACCGAGAATTCGCAGTGTTTTCTGCTGACCTTTGTCGTCTCCTGCGGAAATACCAGCGTGTTTTCAGGGGAACGCCCCATACTCAGTCTCCCCTGAACCGGGAAGCTCCTGCCCTGAAATGCGCCGCTCTCCGCGCGAAGCACAGGTACTCTGTTGTATTCCCGTACCGGCGGTACCGCGGTGCTGCCGCTATCCCCATATCCCCTGTTCTCAGGAGGTCTCCCCACCTGCGGCGGAGGTGCATAACCCTGTTCTCCGGATCTGTTTTTTGGATCAGGACCGTAGATGTTTCCACCCGGAGTGCCGTCTTCAATGAGCCAGATCAG
>JAEEGL010016410.1_pt1 | contig 14080 bp, 17 predicted proteins | sample 9134231 | NCBI WGS metagenome assembly JAEEGL01 (sample SAMN16246548, study PRJNA631951) | gut metagenome | biome: gut microbiome; feature: rumen; material: fiber-attached | host: Bos | place: Iran: Karaj | collected 2018-10 | reverse complement strand
TTGGCAGAGATAAGCAGTGCATCACACTCAAAGTCAACTTCTACTTTGTAGTTTGTTGCATCAAAGTCATTGTAATAAACTTTGTAGCCACCGCTCACAAATACATCATTGTCATATGTAACATACTTTGTACCAACAGTAGGATACGGTGTGTATTTAGCAACTGTCTCTGCAAGTGACTTACTTGGACTTCCACTTAATGTTAAGCGAAGATGAAATGGTGGAATGCCATCAACTGTTGAGGTCTCCTGGTTGAATGCAAGGTTACAGTCAAAGATATTAGGAAGATTTCTAATCTTCATCTGAAGTTCTGCAAGTTCATCCTGCCTTCCAGTCTGTGTAAGTATTCTTTTACGGAACTCAAGAGGAGTTTCTTCTGCATATCCAAGAAGGTTTTTGTTTCCAACTGGAACAGAGAAAGAAAGGTCTTCGCTTATTGATAAACCACTTTCTGCTGTAACTTCAATTGAGTTCTGTGCAGTAACTTCATAAGCACCATCGCTTGTAGAGAAGGCAAAGACAATAGCAGACTGTCCTGCTCCTATTGAAAGAAGTGCATCTGTCTCAAACTGAAATGATACTTCCTCACTCATTTTGTATGTGTAAATATCAACCGGCAGAGTAACTGTATCTTCACCGGTGTTTGTTATAACAATGCGAAGACCCGAAGGCTGCCCGTCAAGTCTGTCTGTACCTACGAGTTTTGCTACTTCGATAAGGTCATCCTCATCGCAAGTAGCCGGATTGAACTTGTTCTGCAAGAGAACGCACATATTGTTGATTACTTCAAAACCCTTTGCAACTGCTTTCAAGAGCAGGAAGAGAATGTTTGTGTTTGCCCTTGTTATCTGCTTAGGGTAGATGTAAGTGTCGAATGCGTTACAGAAGTCTGTAAGTATTTCATCGTAAGTTTTAACTGTCATAAACAACTCCTGAAGGTACCTTCAAAATATATGTTAAATATTCATTTCCACTGGCATCTGACAAAGTAGAAAAGTCCACAAGAACAGAAGGAGATACACTCTTAACTGCATTCTGAATGTCGGCCATAAGGATTTCCTGTGAAATTTCACCGATATAAGCCTCTGACCATCTGACACCCTCGTCAGGAGCGAGTGGATCTGAACCTCTCTGCTTAAGTGTAGCAAAAAGACAAGCCTGTTGCAACTCGTCAGCATCTTCACAGATTTCTTCACAAGTTATATATTCTGTAGGAATGTCTTCATAAAGAACATCATCGCCAAGTATGAGTGAGTCACCAACAACCTCTGCATTATCTTCAAGGTGCCAGGCATTTGCTTCTACATAGTTATTTTCACTGACATCAATGAGAGTGTTCGGTACTTTATTTACAACTACTTCAGTGTCGTTGATATGAAAATCAAATACATCGTTGCGGTATACATAGGAGTATCTGCCCGAAGGCTGTTTAACTCTGTCTTTTAAGTAAGCAACTACATCCATTTATTCCCCCTGCACAACAGTCTGTCCTGCATCTGCTACCCATACTGTAAGCACATCAGATACAGTAGAACTGCCGGAAGTTCCTTGTAATGCTATAGTACACTGCGCAGGATTACCAGTAAGATAATCACTGTCAGCAAGAAGTACTGGCTTATCATTTGCAGTACAGTACCTGGCATTGCCCTCAATGACTCCATCCTGGGTGCTTTTACCATCACCATTTGTAATAGCAGTAGTCTTAACTGCCAGTACTTTTATAGTGATTTTTGTCACAAGCGCAACATCATCTACACTGGAGTTTGCATCCTCTTCCAAAGTTACTGTTGCGGTTGCATCTGTTAAGGCTACATCCGCCATAGCAGAGTCAACTGCTTTTAACTGTAAATCCGCAAACGCTATGTACTGCATTAAACCGTTACCTTAAAATGATTGTTTATTGTGACACTCCCGTCTTCTCCAGACATTGAGAGAGAACCGCCTTCACTGTTAATTATACTTAAGTTTTTGTTTCTGTCTAATGTTATGGATGCAAGTTCAGTATCTTCTTCGTCTACAATGGTCACAGTCATGTCTGCTTTAGTCTTTACTCTTATACCATCACTGTCTGCTTCAATACTGCTTGTGTATGCTTTCTCTGCCTGTTCATTCCAAAAAGGAAGAGCAATAAATGAATGCAGTCTGTAGCCGTTAAGTTCTGGTACCTCTACTGACACTTCTGAAGAAAACATATCCGGAGAAAACTGCCGAGGGGATAAGAGCATAACCTTGTCACCAGCTTTAGGTGGAACAGTTACTTTAAGGTCAGATGTCATAAGTGGTGAGAAGTATCTGCAAGTTATGTAGTTTGTATATTTGTTTGTACGACAGGCAAAAGAGACTTCTACAAGTCCGTCTTCCCTTACTTTTTCGATAGTGCCGTACTCTATAATCAGCGCCCTTTTAACTGCGTCAGTTATATTACTCTGCGGGTCACTGCTCATTAAATCTGCTACTGTATACATAAATGCTCCTATCTAAGCAGAGAGAAGGCTGCAATTTCTTCCTCAGTCTCTGTTTCCTGCTGCTTACTCAAGTAAGTTTTCAGTGTCATTATATTCTCATTGCCAGTAGTTGAAAAGTCTACAGTCATATTTATGATGTTAAGGTTTACTTTCTGTGCAGCTCCCATGTTTGTGTAGAAGTCTACAAGGTCTCCGGCAGAGTATCTTGACCTTACTTTTACAGTATCAAAAGGCTGAATGCAAGGAGTAAATGGACAAGTAACTTCCGGTGTTGCTGACATCTGTATAGAGTATATTGCAGTAAGTTCATAGACACTGTCTTCAAAGTCTACAATCTCTGGTATGTTTGTAGTGTTTGCATAGTTTTTAGTTACATCTATAAACCATGTTCTTACAACACTTCTTGCATTTGAGATTACTTCTGTATTTATTGTAGCATCTGCAATCTTCTGTTTAACCGCATTGGCAGAAGTTCTTAATTTCTTTAATTCTTCACTTGCCTTTGCATTTACTTTCTTAATTGCTTTGTACAGACTGCTTGAGATTTTGTATAATGTAGTTCCTTTCCAGGTCTCATTTCTTCTGTTCCACCATTTAGTACTGTCTACAAAAAGACACATACGGTTATTGATGAAACGATATGTACCACAGATACTGAAGCACTGTTCACTTAATCTGTTTATGAGTGATATACCGTATTCTGTAGGAGAGAAAGAGAAAGTAAAATCTTCACCGAGCGCAACACTTTTCTTCCACTGGCTGAACTCCATTTCTGCTTCCATTGATGTGTAGCAAACAAGTCCGTGTTTTGCAGCATCCTCTTCCGACATGCAGGGAAGGTTTATGTGCTCGCCTGTGCTTGCTATTACACCACCGGTATCCCATGTAGTCATATCATCATAAGGGAAACGCATGGTTATAAGCCAGTAAAGGATGTCTGCCAGTTCTGTGTCCGGCTGTATTGTAACTACTGCGTAAGCGTTTTCATCCTCTACTTTGTCTGCTTCTCCTTTTACACGGCTAGACCATACAGACTCAATCTTATTGTTCATTGACTTAAGTGCACTTTCTACATGCTCAGCGAAAGTCTCTACATCCTCCTGCTTATCCTTAAGGTAGAATGCGCCTGACTGCAGGATGGAAGACTTAATGCCGTTGAGTATCTGTTTATCAATTGACTCATTGAGAGCAAAGGTAAACTTAAAGTAAACTGCAGCATCTGCATCTGCACTGTCGTAGTTACAGTAAAGGAGATTGCCTTCAAGTTTAGTGGTGTTGTACTCACCTATAAAATTGTAGTAGCAGTCATAAGCATATTCAGCTCCATCAATTTCCGTAGTTCCGTCAGTTACAATACTTCCAACCATTTTCTCAAGGTCAGGGAACTGAGAGAAATATCCGAGATGAACTTCTATTGAAGATATTTTTGTAGTAGCATTGAACAGTGAGTCTATGCTCTGTCCGGTGCCGGTAAACATATGGAAGTTTCCTATTGTCATATCTGCTTCTACACAGACTGCCTTACTTCCTTCGCTTACCTGCTTGTATCTTATTCTTATATCCGGCTTTATCTCACATTTTGTGTAAGTAAAACTTCCGTCTGCTCTCTGTTTAATTTCGTAGTCAGACCTTATTATGATGTCTAAAGAAGGGTCGTATATCCAGGAATTGCCCTTAAGTCTTGCCCTCTTTATCTTTACATTTATGATACGGTCGAATAAAGAATACTCAGTGTCATTTGCATTTACGAGGCTGTTTGTATCAATTACTACACGACTTCCTTTCTTTGCCATTATATTACCTCTATAGCACAAGACTCGATATTGCTGAATGTAATCTGTTTACCTAAAAGAGAAACATCAGATGAACCTATTGTAATGTAATCATCGCTCAAGCCGATAATGGATGTACACTTAGCAGAAGAAGTAAACACGCCTTCATCATCAGTAGTGCCGATTTCGATTATACATCCTTCAATTGGAGTACCTTCTATATTTTCTGATATGGAAGTAATACGCAGTACGCGTGTATCGTCTACTGCACTGAGATAGAAGTCATTAACGAACTCTGACTGCTTAGGATAAAAAATCATACAAACCCCTTAATTTTGTTGTAAGTTGCCATAGTGGAAGAAAGTTTGTCTACCAAAGTAGAAAGATACTTAGCCATCTTTCTTGACCACCAGTCCTCTTTATATGTTACCTTATATTTCTTGTTTGTGACAACAAGTAAAGGCATTTCCTGCAGTGTCATCTGACATTCATAGTAGTCATCCATAGTTCCTACTTTAGAAAACTCAAGAGACTTTACAACAACTGATTTTGTCTCCCATGTATTCCAGTTCTTGAACTTAACTATTGCCCTTCTTTCTGCCATCTTCTGCAAAGAAGTTTTATTGTATTCAGGTGTTACACCTATCTTTGACTGTACTGTTGTTTCAAACATTCTTACAAGTGGTACGATTATGTTGAGAGCAGTATCTACAACATTCATGAATGTACCGCCAGCAAAGTCAGAAGCATACACACTTAAGAAAGAGTTTATGTCTAACTGCATCTTCTGAAGTATATCCGGAGTACGCGTAATGGATGTAAACGGCACAAGAGCAGAAATAGTGTAAGTCTTTGGTTTTGCTACAACATTATCTGCAACAACATGAACTGCAGCAGGAGCAATACCCTGGTTTCCCTGCCGGCTGTCTCCGTCTGTGTACACGATTACTTTCTTTGTAGATACTTCTGACTCCTGGTTCTCTTTAATATCTTTTATGTTAAAGAAAGCAAAAGGAAGTGTATGACCTTCACTGTCGGGAAGCCAGTTAGGGTCGTAGATGTATGTGAGGCCGTTAAGGGAGTCTAAAAGACCGCGTGTTGCATGTATGCCCGTGATTACCTGCAGTGTGTTAAAACTGCTTGTGTCTCCACTGATAGTGCCTTTAAGTAAGCCTATGTCATTTGCTATCATATCCTATTCCCCCATAGCCTTGTTTGAATTAGGTATTGTAGTATTAGCATTAACTGCAACGCCACCATAATCAAATAAGTTTGTTATGTCAACATTAGGAACTGTTGCAACTGTTTTAGTTCCTTCCTTGAATGTTACAGTAAACTTACCATTTGTCTGAGGCTTAGTATCGAAGCTGTCTGCTCTGTACATTGCATTAGCAATTGCAAGTGCCTGTTTTTCAGAGTACTGATTTCTTAAGGCAATTGCAGCATCCCCACGGATTGCAGCAAGTGTTGTTTTGTCGGTCATTGACTTAAGTGTTATGTAACGACCTAATTCATCATTCATGCCTCCGGAATAGAAGTCGTAAGTTGCATACTTTGTAAATCCGAGTCTTTTAAGGAGTGTTACTAAGTATTTCATTGTAGGGTCTTCTGCAACTGCTTTAGCCATCCAATCTTCAAGACTTGTGAACTTTGCAATATCATCATTACTAAACTTCTTAGTAGCGAATTCTGCAAAATGCTTTCTGTAGAGGTCAAACATTATATTTGAGTACAACCTTTCAACCAATGCAGGATTACTCTTTAACGCGTTGAACTGGTTGTATGCTTTTTCGCTGATAGGTATAGGAACCGCGTTACTATCCATTGTTGTCATAAGAGAGCGTATTGCATTATTGTCGCCTTTCATAATGCTTGACAATTTATTTTCATCAATGTACTCAAGTTCTTCAGGGCTGAAAAAAGTAGAAGACTGCATAGAGTAAATCCTTGAAGCCATGGCACCTGCCTTTCCAACAGCGTTAGCAATCATCGGTGCCTTGACCGCGTACAACTGGCCAGCTTTTTCACCATTGCTTGGTGCATGTATCATCAAGAATGTAAATATCTTATTAAGTACATCCACGATAGGTTGAATTGCAGAACCTATGCCGGAAGCAAGCATATCTCTCGAAGCTTTTCTTTCTGCATCCATATCTGCATTCGCGGTATTGCCGTTTCTTCCGTATGGATTTGACAATGTTGTATATGCGGAGCCATATGCTAACATATCATCATAGTAGAGCCATCTTCCCATTCTTGTACGACCGGCTTCAAGAATGCTTGTTGCTTCATTACCTAAGATGTCTTCCATGTCCTGCAGTATCTGCTGAGTAGAAGACCTTCCTTTTTTCCAAATAGGATGGTTCTTATCATTGAGTGCTTTTACAAAGGCATCCCATATAAGTCTTGTCTGCTCAGCAGGAGTGTACTCACCAGTACCTATAAGTCTTGCTACATCACTGCCAGTGTAGAGAGCCATTTTCTCAATACCTGCATCGTTAAGCGAAGTAGCGTTATTGAACTTGTTTCTTACAGTTGCAAATATGGTATCAAACTGGTTTTCGTCAAGACCAAGTCTCTTTTCAAACCAGCGTAAAGACTCAAGTTCTTTTGGTGAAGCACCATATGCTACAGAACTTCTGAGTGATTTGAGGTTGCCTAAAGCATTTTCTGCGTATGCTTCAAAAGCCTTTTTGAATGAGTCTACAACACTGTGGATAAGTCTAAGCACTGCAGCTACACCGATAAAGCGGTTAAGTAACTGTTTGATAACTCCGCTCTTTGCTCCTTCTTTAAGACTTGCAGAAGGGTCTATGTCCGATGAACCTTCATCAGCCAGTGGTTTAGAAGCATCATAATCAGACTTTGCAGTAACAAAGTTTGTATAGGAAGCAGCGAAGGCTTTATCAAGATACTCAGGTGTGTTTGCAGTTTTTGCCTTATTAAACTTAACCGCGTCTACTGGAACCTGTACGCGATACATATGTCTACTCTGTGCGTTAGGCACTCTTACTGGAGCTGGCATACCGTTGAGTTCTGCATTAGCCTTGAGTATTCTTGCAAGGTCACCATTCTCTGCATCAACTGTATGTGAAAGCATTTTGACACCACGATGTCCACTGTATGCGATAACACCTGCACCAGTTTCCGGTATCATATTTTTTACAAGTTCTTTTATAAGTTTTGTCTGTGCACGCACAACTTCTTCCATCTGCTTTTCGTATGTAACGACAATGTTAGCAGCATTCTCTCCTTTTACAGGAGTGGCACGTGAGACAGTTATGATTGGATGTGACGGGTCACTGTTTAATGCATTGTACTGATTGCTTATGAGACGCTGTATCTTGTCCAGTTCTGCGTACATTGGAGCATTAAGACTGTTAAATCTTATGTTGAACTGCTTTGCATCCGTTACCATTTATCTTCTCCTGAAGTCTTCCATGAGCCTGTTAAACTCCCGCAGTTTCGCCGTAGATGCTTCATAGTCTTTAGCCTCCATAAGACACTGTAAGTCATGTGGCATAACATGGAAAGTATCTATAAATGAATAGTAAAGCCAGGAGAAAGTACCTAACTTTGACTTGTTCATTATATCTAATATATGCTCAGTATAGTGCTTTTTCTCTGCACTTTGTTCTTCAAGATTGTCGAGCGAGCATTTCTCTACAATCTTGGATATTTTTTTAACAGCATTTCTCCTATAAACTTGGTAAGCCATGTAACTACAACTGGGTAGTTGTTTATGAACTCAACACCACGCAAGTCCATGTATCTGTCAGTAACCTGAAAAGCACACTGCTTATGCTTTACACCACTCAAGTCTTTGATGTAGATAACTACAGACTTTCCGGTAAGCATCTGCATTGTAATGTCGTACATAAGGTCAAAGTCATCAATGTTATCAAGTGCACGACATTCCTCAATGAGTGGTATAGTTTCAAAACCGTTAGGGAACTCAAACACAATACGATTACTTGCAATATCCAGTCTTTCTGCAGCATCGTATGTGTGGTTACTTAAAATACTTGCATCAAGAATATAGGGTTTATTCGCCATAATTTAATCTCCTTATATAGACAGTATAAAATAGGGATAAAAAAAGAGCAAGGAACACACCTTGCTCTTTGTATTAGGGTAGTCAGCGACTACTTAAGTACCTTACCGCCTCCAACAATGCCTTTATCACCAGTTGCAGTCGCAGCAGCATTAGCGTTGTCTGCTGCGTAGAGGTCATCTGAAGCAGGAACTTCACTGTGGTTGATTGCGTTTGTAGCAGACATAGCGTCTGTACCGGTGCTACCCTGGTTAACGCCATAAGGTTCAAAGAAGCCTTCGATACCGTTAGCGTTTCCAGCAGCCCAAATAGCACGCTTGTTGAGCGAAGCACTTTCAGATACTGCCTGTATCCATCCGGCATAGAGTAACTGGATCTGATATACCGGTACATCAAGACCCATCTTGATTTTGTCAGGAAGGTTCTTGATTGATACACCGTAGTACAGTGTAGTGATTGCTTTGCCGTCAATGAACTCTGTTACAGTGAATGTACCACCTACAGAGTCTTTAGATGCTTTAACGAGCTGACAAGCAGCAACGAAGTCACCCGAACCTACAAGACCTGTTGTCTGAATAGCAGGAATTGTAATAGTACCATTGAGCAAGTGGTTTGTAATGGTTGTGGTAGAACCGTCTACCATTACTACCTGTGCAGAAGAGTCCTGGTTAGGTGTAGCAGAGAAGAATGTATCTGCGAGTTTTACACTGCGCGATACATCGATTTCATCAATGTTTGCATTCGTAGAACCGTTCGCAATAGCACCTGCGAGGTACGGATGCTTGAATTTCATAATACATCCACCGGCAGTCTGGAACGAAGCACGTGTCTGTTCGCCTTTAAGATTGTTACCAAAAGCCATTTCATTACCTCCTAGTAGTTAATGGTGCCAGTAATTCTTACTTTTTCAAGGTCAGAAACATAGTAAGCAGACCATCCACTTGTTACAGTAATGTCTGTCTTACTTTCCGGCAAGTCTTCAAAAGCAGGGAAGTTTGTAGCAATATCTGTAATCTTACCGATTGCAGAGAAGAGCTGGAGATTGCCGAGAAGTGTCTGCTTGATAATTTCGTAAGTCTCCATGTTTCTGAGATAAGGACTTGTTGTAGTGCTCTTATCTGTTACAAGTTTTGCCAACTGCTGTGAAGTAGTGTAGTCAACATACTTTGAAATACTTCTTGCAGAAAGAGGTACACCAGTGATACCTTTTTCACGAACAACAATTGAGTTGTTCTGTGTGCTGTCTGCAATAGACATAAGGTATTCACAGTTCTTGTCATCAAGAATTGTGTACTGTGCTTCTGTAAGGTTTGTGTTGATTTCTGAGTTAAGCACGGATGGAGTTCCAGTAGGTTTTACCTTGCCTCCACCAAGCCTTACTTTTGCAATCTTGTTTCCGATGTATGTACCGGAACCATTGCGACCTTCTGCATAGTACTGTGCAAACATGATTGGAATGATGAATGTATCTTCCGAATGCACAAGAAGGAAAGTGTTTGAAGCATTGATGAAGTCAAGCATACCCCATAAGTACTTTTCACGCGGATTTTCCTGGTCTTCAGCAGGAGTAACAAGTCCGTTCACTTTTACTGCTTCTCTTTCTTCTGCTCTTGTGAGAGTGAGTACTGCACAAGTGTCAGCAGCATCTGCAGGGTCTACGGTTACCTGCATAAGATGATAAGAAAGTTTTGTCTCTTTTTCACATAACTGTGCAAGACAAAGCTGAAGGGAACTTCTGTCGAGAGCAGAAGCCTTTGAATGCAGCACTTTGAAGAAAGCAGATGCGAACGTAAGTTCAAATGCTTTTGTAAGTGGTGCATATTCGATTTCAGTGCGTGTAGCAGAGATTGCTTCTGTACTGAGGAATACTACAATGTACAATGTAACATCGAGGTTTGCACCATCATTGAAGATAGGTGCCCAGTTTGTAAGTAAGTCTCCTTTGAGCACGTCTGTGTAGTTATCTGCTGTAACTGTTTTTACAACAGGAACGTCTGCAGTGAGAGAACTTCCGTCATAATCTACAATGTTGTCTGCAGCTTCGTCAGAAGGTATGTAAATTGCAATCGAGTCGAATACATTGATTTCTACATCTTCTGTCGTGGCAAGCCCTGTAGTGAACTGGAAAAATCTCTGTGCTACTGAACCTGTGTAGTTGTCATTAGCCATAAGGTTATCCTCCGTTTAATAATTAACATTACCACTTGCGAGTGACACGCCCTTGAGAGGACTCCAATCGCAATCTATGCTTTCAATATAATGCAACTTGAAATGGATGTCAAAAGCGATACTTGCACCGGTACCAAAGTAATCAATGGTCTTTGCAATAATATCTCCTACACCTTCAAGCAGTTCTGCATGGCACACATCCCACCATATCTGTGCAGTATCACTTCTTTTTGTAAGGTGGTGGAATACTTTAGCCCATTCCTCTGCATGTGTGCCTACAAAACGTATATGGCAGAATGCAACTTTATGTACTTCATTCTTGTCATAATTGTAAGCATCCTGTGTTATACGAATGTCTCTGTCTACAGAATACTGTATGTAAGTATCAAACTCTCCAGCCTGCAAAGGAGACTCATAGTTTCTCTGAAAAGGTACTATGTATTTATAGGCTTTTTCTGCCGGATAATCTTTACCGAAGTAAAGATAATACAAGCACTGTCTTAACTGTACAAAACTTACGCCTGTCATATTCCCCCCAAAGGTTTAATAGTTATCTGTATGCAGTTTATAAACTCACGGGTTGCATAAAATCCTGGTAAAGCAGGAAGTCCTGCACTTCTACGCCTGGCTTGTGTATTTTCCTTAGGAATAAAATCTACAATACTTCCATCTGCTACATGAGAAATTATATCGTCTTTTATACTTTCTGCAATACTGTTGAGTGTTCCAGTACGATAAGAGAAGGCATCTTGCCACATTTTGTACACATCATTAGCATCGATTTCTCTGTACTCAATAGCAGTACAGTTTGCTCGTATATCGTCTTTAGCAGTGTCTGCCATGGTTATAAGTTCGTTGTAAGCATCCGTTCCAGTAAAGAAATTGTGCTTGTAGTTCATTATAAAATCACTTCCATTCTTAGCCTTCAGCTTTCTGAATAGAGCAGAAGCACTTATCTCAGTACCGTACTGATGTGCTGGTCTTACTCCACTAAACTTATAATTCCAGTCAATATAGCATCGTTCAAGAGCAGCCACGGCAGTGTAGTAGTTTTTATCTCTGTTCTGTGCACGCTTCATCTGCTCCTGCTCCATTTCCCATTCAATGCGCTGTTGCTCTCGTCTGCTCTCTTCTATTTCATGTGCTCTGCTATTTATTTCTGAAAACTCGTCAAGAGCACCGGCAACTGCTTCACCAAGTTCACCAAGTTCGGCTCCTAAGTGTGTTACCGCATAGCCTATACGGTCGGTCTTTAACTGTAAGTTAGCAGCATTCGCAGACTCCATCTTTGAAAATCCGAGGCTTCTGTAGTTATCATAGTATTCTTTTATCCTGCTTTTAGGGAACTTGTTGAATAATTCCTCTTTCTTTTCAGAGTATCCTTCACCAATTTCAATACCGTATTCATCATAAGACTTCTTGATTTCAACTGCTACATCTTCGTTTACAGGAGATACCTCAGATAAGTCAAAGTGCTCCTCAAGTGCTTCTTCACTAGGATACATTTCCTCCTGCTTAAGCCTCTCAAGTGCTTCTGTACGATAATCAAATATGTAAGGTGATTTACTTTTCTTTTCTTTTTTCTTTCTGTCAGACCTGAGAGCATTCTTTTTATTGAACTGCGCTATCTGCTCTTCGATAGTAGGAGCACGATGCATCTCTACATACCAGTTCGATACAGATTTCTTCTGTGTAGAAGTATGACTTGATATTGAGGAAGTTGAATTGCGTTGGTTAAATGCTCTTATCTGCTCTTCTAAAGTCATTACTGAAACCTGCTTGCAGGCTTAACAATACCAGTATCCTGCTTCTGAACATCGGTATTACCTGAAAGTGTTTCGAGTGTATAGCAGTTAAAACCGCCTTCATGAGTCCAGTCGTTATTCTTAGTAATACGATAGACCATCTGAGAGCCAGGAAATGATATGAACTTACCTGGAGTTAAGTCTTCTCTTGTGAAGAATAATGGAACATCTGTTGCGTTCCATGTATCATCATCTGCCTGCAGTGTACCTGCTTTTACTTCCTGGTAAATGCCGTATACGGTGCGCACGTTGACACGCTCATTGTAACCTGCAACCTGTTTTGGAGACATTTCAAAATAGTCAAAAGGTCTTTGCAGCTCCGGAAAGAAGCCGAGCATGTCACCGTATACCATTACAGTCTTTCCTCAACCTCTGCAATGATTTCTTTCTTTGTACGCCTTTTGTATGCCGGCTTAACTTCTTTTGTGATAACCTTTCCGGTTTCAAAAACAAAAGGAGTATCAGAGATTTCTGCCTTGCCGTTTTCGACAAGCATTTCTATTGTAGCAGAAATATCCCTTCCAAGTTTGTAAGAAACGCAAGGAATAAATCTGTGGTTTGCAATTTTAATTGGTGTCTTAACACGGAAATAACGTTCTGTCATCTTGTTCTCCCGAATATCTTAAGAAGACTTCCACTAGACTTGAGCATCTGATATGCCTTACTGCCGAATACATTGCTTCTTAAAGCATTAAGGATGTCTTCAGTAGAATAAGCAGCAGTGTCGAACATAATCTTAACACCGCCTATCTGTTTTGATTTAACCGGTATACCACCAGTAGACTGTACGCCTACTGCATAAGAAGGGTATACATCGGCTATGTACCAGGCAGTAAGAAGACCGTAGCAAAGACGAGTCTTCTCGTACCAAATATTTGTAGGAAGATGTTTCCACATATCACCAACACCGGCAAACATTGTGTACACTGCTGCAATAGCATCTTCAACTATCTGTGTATTTGCCTCCTGCAAGAGCTGAGGGAAATTAGCACCAAAGTGAGTACGGAATGTATGCACTGTTATTTTCTGTGGAACGCCTTCTTCAAATACCATTATTCTGCTCCGGCTTCTTCTGCTTCTTTGCTTCCCTTGCCTTTCTTGAGTTTAGCAAGTTCTGCTTTGAGTTTTGCATTTTCATCGAGTGCAGCAGTGAGTTTTTCTGCAGCAGTAACTGCATTTGCAGGAAGTTCATCGTGCACAATAACTTTCTTATTTGCAATGAGTTTGTTGATGAAGCGACAGCTTGATTTAACTGCCTCAAACTCTTCTTCAGTAAGAGCAAGGATGCCTGACTGAATTACAGTTCCTTTGGAACCATCAATGATTTCAACTGGAAGTACTTTTTCAAAAACAACGTCACCATTCTTGTTGAGTGGTCTTACGTTGTAGGAATAATCTGTTTTGTTTTCAAGCCAAATGCCTTTCATGTTCGTCTCCTTAATTTAAGCCCTTCCATATGGAAGGGCTGTTTTTATCACTGTACACCAACACCGTGGTAAACTTTTACACAATCCTTGATTGGTACGATAAGTCCACCCATGCGTCTGTAGTTAGTGTAGAGGTAACCTCCACGCTGATACAGAGGCGGTACGATGAATGAGTTGAGTGGTTCCGGAGAAATTACCAGACCAGTTTCTTCACCCATAGCACCTTCGATTGAAGGAGCAGTCATGATAAGAATATCATCACCGTTTCCTACAGTGTTGAATGTTGAGTCTGCGTCAAGCATCGGGTCTGCGATGATTGAGAAAGCACACTTCTTAACTCCGCCAATTTCAGCAGTGCCACGTGCCATGAAGTTATCAGAGATAATCT
>JAEEGL016905160.1_pt1 | contig 14081 bp, 17 predicted proteins | sample 9134231 | NCBI WGS metagenome assembly JAEEGL01 (sample SAMN16246548, study PRJNA631951) | gut metagenome | biome: gut microbiome; feature: rumen; material: fiber-attached | host: Bos | place: Iran: Karaj | collected 2018-10 | reverse complement strand
TTATAACTTCATTATTCTGTATTCTTCTCATGTCTTCAGAAAGATTAGCCCTATCTACACTTTGTATAACTTTCCAGAAGTCGTCGCCATATTTGTCTTTTATATCTTCTATTATTTTTTCTGTAAAATAACTATGCTCATCTAGAGATTCTAATATTCCATCATAAATCATAGCTTTAGATAATATATCAAAACTTGCATCAATCGATAAATTTGTATCTAGCATTGCAAAACATTCATTTGACTTAGTTCTTAAATAATTAAATTTCTTTTCAATATTGTCCGCATTAACCTTATCAAATATCAGAATTTTTTCAATCTCATCTAACAAATCACTATTATGAATAACTTCTACCAATAGTCTCTTCTTCCATGGTAAACCATCAACGAAAATAGGATCTATATAATTTCTCTTAAATTCCAAATATCTATTAATTTCCACATAATTATAATTCATTTCTTTTTACTCCTTTCATTGCTAAACATAATCTACTATTATTATTATTCATTGCTAATTTCTTTAGAAATAATTGTCTTTCTTTTTTGTTCCATATTTCTCGTAAATCTTCTGTCAAAATATTGCCAAGTATAGATTCTTTTAAAAAAGGACAACATAGTACGTCTCCATTAGCTGTTACTGTCGCTTTTCCAATTCCTGCAGCACATTTCCATTTTTCCTCACCCAAAAGAACAGTTTTGTCTTTTTCGATTGAATAAATTTGACTATTTTTTTGTTCTTCATCAGGAATTTTTGCATACAACAATCTATTCCCTGAATATTTTATCACTTCTGAAATAGCATTTAAGAACCAAGTAGACGACTCTTTATCAAGAGATAAATTTTTAGCATTTCCAATTTCAAAAACATTAGAAATTTGTATTTGATCTACCCCTAACTTAAATAAAGTAAGGTATAATATTGGAATATCCTTATAATTTAGCTTATTAATAACAGTATTTGTTGTAACGAAACAATTATATTTTTTTGCATACAAAATATTATTGATTACTTTATCAAATGTTCCTATTCCTCTTATTTTTTCATGCGTTTCCTTCAATCCATCTAAACTAATAAAGAAAGAAATATCTCTAGGATTAACTTTTCTTTGAATTATATTATCTATAAATGAATTTAATAATATACCGTTTGTATATATATTTACTTTAATCTTATTTTTTATAAATATCTCAACAATTTGAGGAAGTAGTTTAACTAAGAGTGCTTCACCTCCTGTTATCGTAATTTCAGTTATTTGAGATGACGCCAACTTCTTTGCAATCATTTCTATTTTTTCTTCTTCTAAATCTATATTATTACTTAAGTCTCCTAAATAACAATGTAAGCATTTAAGATTACATCTTTCTGTTATTCTCCATTGTATCTTTAATGGAAAGGATAAATTTATATTATCTCCATACTCAGCTTCTTCTAATTGTTCAGATAAATACCTAAATAATTCTTTTGTATTTTTTCTCGAAAGTCCTAATTTCTTTCTTAGTTCATGCCACTCACATTTTTCTTCCACATATAGCAGAAGATCTTTAGTAAAAGCATTCACTAAATAATAATTTGACTTCCATAAAATTATATACTTGTTATCATCAACTATTCTAAAATTCATCTTTTAGCTCCAATAATGTATCATTATACATAGTGATAAGAATTTCTTTTGCTTCTGGGAATTTAGATTTTTTAATAATTTCCTCTCCACTATATTGTCCATTTAAATATCTACATAAATTTAGTGTTTTATGATTTATTCGCCTGACAGGAATATTCAATAATGTATAACTATTTAAATTTTCACCTCGATATTTATTTGATTTAAGTTTTAACCTCTTAACTTTTAACAACTCCCACACTATTTTATTTTGATTAACAAACATATCATCGCAATTTTCTTTCCAAAATAATTGTGAACCTTCTGCATGACACCCCCCTTTACAAAAACATAATTTATCACAATTTAAACACTGTTGATTTAACCAATTTGCTTTTCTGAATAATTTTAATTCTTTACATTTCCAAATTTTTCTTATTCCAGCATATCTAATATTTCCTAAAACCACTCTTGAAGATGAGCAGATTTTTACATCTCCATTTGGTTCAATTGCTAACGAAGCAATTCCAGCATCACATCCATGAAGCAAATAAGAGTATTTCTCATCAACACTACAAGGAATTATACAATTACTGATATTGATTTTCGTATAATCATTTTCCCGAACAAATTCTAATACCTTATTTAATTCAGGTTTTGAATCATAGGCTTTCCCATTTCCAATAAAATTTAATCTTGCAAACGACAGTTTTGCGTTTATACTTTTTGCAAAATCTAACACAGCCTGAAATTCACCTTCAAAATTATTCTCAGGCACGACTGTATAGTTTATATTTATAACTAGTGATTTATATTCTTTATGAATTTGCTTTAAATTCTCTTTCACTCTGGAATAAACAAATTGATTTCCACATAAATAATTATGCATATCTTCTGTCCCATGCATTGATACTCCAATCGTATGAATATATTTTAAGTGATTAAATATTTTCTCATTACTTAATAACACTCCATTTGTTACTACAATTTGATAAAACCCCAATTCAAACCCATATTTTATAATAGTACAAAAATCTTTATGAAGTAATGGCTCTCCACCTGTATAATAAATATAATACACTCCCAATCTCTTAAAATCTTTAAGCCACTTTTTTATATCAGAAATATCTATATCGACTTCTTTCAATCCATTTTGAGAACAGAAACGACATTGCAACATACATTTTGTCGTTAGTTTTATATATATAGCTAAAGGCCTACTAAGAAAATCAATTCTTCCAGAAAAATACCGCCTTATACTACTATAAATCATCTTTTTCATTCTTTTTCCTTAAAGTTGCATTTGCCTTTTTAATGTTTTCATTCACTTGAATAACTCTACATTGTGTCATTTCTGGTCTTATTTTTTTTATTTCAATTTTTTCTTTTAACATATTTAATTTTTTATTCATTTCTAATCCTCCTAAGAATATACGCCACCCCATCCCCTCTCAATTTGCTCAACGCTTCGTATTTTGTCCATTCTTTTGTAAATTCAATCTTCTTATTATTTTGTACATTACGTTCACATATCCGTACAAATATCTTTTCATTAAAGAACCCCACTTTCTCTACATCTATTCCTATTTCCTTATTACTAAAAGCAATAGCCGTAACCCCATATGTATGTGAAATATTAAAATATATCTCCCTTGTATTAGAAAAAAAAGGTTTCCCAAATTCTCCTCTTTTTATTTCTAAGTCAAACAAATGATTCCCTGCAGCAATTTCTTTAACCTTTCTAATTGCATCTTTTGAAGTTTGCTTATCATCAAATTCAGCATTAGAAAACAAATAAATTTCCACTACTATTTACCTTGTTCGCTACAAGCTTTTTCAACGATTTTGATAAAAGCACCTATCGTCTTACAAACCCTGATTTCCGGAAGATATCTATCCAGCTGGATATCTAATTCATCTTCCAAATCAAGCAAAAAAGAAACAATGGTAGAGGATGTAATTCCATTTCTTGGGCGTATTTCCAACTCTTCGGTTGACTCTTGAGGAATGCCTTGTTGATGCATGAGCTCCGTATGGATACGAAGTACAATTTCTTTTACACTTTTCATAATAACTCTATAATTAAAAATCTAAGTACATAGATATACAATAAAGTAATACATTGGAATAAACAGTATTACTAATGTTTTCTTCAAAAAACTGCTACCATTTATCTTATGCACCCTTCATTATCTGTGAAATAATTATCTATCAGATTCTTATCAACCTCTGTATCAAGTATCATTTGCTTTCTTTCACAAATAGTATTTTTGCTTACAAAATCTTTGTCCTGACTATAGATTCAATTAATGCAATATAACTAATTGAATGAACTTTTAATTCTGCAGCTTTTTCTGCTACTTTGAATATTTCACTTATATTTGAATCTGTAATTACAAATGTTAAATGCACTTCCATTCCTAATTCAACTAAATTTTCTATACTTGCATAAACTTTGTCTAAAGCATTTATTCCACGCAAATAGAAATACTGACTGGGATTTGTTGTATCTAAAGAAATTGAAATTTCAGAAAGTCTATCTTTTATTTTTTTTGCAAGTTCTTTAGAAATAAAAGTTCCATTAGAACAAAGATCCACGTCATATCCATTTTTTAACAATTCATCAATGATTAAAAAGATATCCTTATTCAGTAAAGGCTCTCCACCAGTTTATATGATATCTTTTATAGGTAACTATTTTATGTTAGCTAATATAACTTTTACTTCATCTAAAGATGTTTCATTTACCCCCTCTAAAATGACAAAACTTGCATCTTGAATTACATTTATTAGATATTTCCCACAAAATGCGAAATTTTTCATTTGAGTTACTTCTAAAACAACAAATTGAATCATAATTTTTCATAATAAAATCCTAACAATTTTAAAATTGTTAATATAAAAATATTCACTTACAGCGAAATATAATTATTAAATAATTGAATAACCTCGTTTTTCAGAAGAGTAATCTGTCTATTTTGTGTTTGTATTTCATTTAGATTAACATAAGGATTTTCCAAGAATAATTGATATGGATAAATATTATTTACTGTACAAATCCTATCTATAACCTCGACGGAAGGAAAATATTTTCCATTTTCTATCGCATTATAATAATTTGTTGAAACTTCTATTAATTCTGCAAATTGAGACTGGGTTAGTTTAAGTTGATAACGATAATATCTAAGATTGTTTATTAAAACTTTTTGCACATGCAACATTTTTACAACCTTCCTTTTTTTTGTTTGCTCACTCCTATTATTTTTTAATATTATTCTAATTAATATTTTTATTTATCATTAGTTTTAAATCAATAAAAGAATTTCGAATTATTACATATGTAATAGATAATCAGGAAGATTTATGACAAATGTATTGTTTAAGAATATCACTATTACCTATGTCATTTTTTTCAAAAATTAGATTATTATTTTCTAGTTTTTAGTCTAACTAGGGTATTTTGCCTATGCAAATGTAATCAATTTTATGAAAATTGAATTACAACTGTAATATTGTTGCATTTTTAATATTTTGATTTCATAAAAAGTATGCTAATTTTATTTGTAGAAAAATAAAATGTGTTTTACCAATGGCCAGCTATACATTTTTAGCAATTGGCAAAAGAATATGCCTGTTGAAAAATGTTTCAAGCAAATAACCCTGTTACTAATATATGTTGAGCTAAAATTATATTTGTACTTCATAATATAAAAAAATTAAAAAAGGATTTAATGAAAATACAATTACCGGTTAACGAAAATCCATTTCTGTGCTCCTATGCCCATCATGGATATTTTCAAATAATTGAAACCTCAGAAGATAAATTAGCAAAAGATAATGACATTGTTGCTAAAGTTTCTGTAAGCAATTATTTAAAAGAAAATTTTCATATTATTAAAAATAAAATACGTTATACAAATGATTCCAACCAATTTATATTTTATGCAAATAAATGGAACATTGACCTCGATGCTGCTTTTTATAAGGAGTTAAATCAAACTGAAGATGAAATTGAAATCCGAATTGATAATTTTTTAAAATCAGGTCCTTATGCATCAATAAAAGTTTTTGCCTCTTCATTTAGTATTAATGAATTAGATACCTATGATAAAAGTGTTGATTCTATTGATTTTGGAGTTTGTTTGGGTATTTTTTCAAAAGATGGAATTTATACTTCTACTCAACAATATCTGATTGAAAAACTTTATAAACCAAACAACGAAGAAGTTATTTTAAAACTATTCATAAAAGATAATTGTATATATGGAAATTATAAAACAAAGAACAAAGTTTCTGAAGATCTTTTAATCAAAAAGATATCTTCAGATGAATCTTTTAGGACAATTGGATTTGCTGTTTGTTTGGGTAATAACAAATATTATGAAAATCTTTTTCTAAATTTTATAAATCTAGAATTTTATAGATACGGTGCAGCCCGATTAGATTTTATTAATTCACCAATCAAAAATTTTACTACGTTTACAACCAATTATTTTATTGATGTATATTTAATAAATGAAATACAAATATCTAAATTTTCCTTATCAACTCTCGAATATATTAAAACTCAACTCAGTTTAGGTCATTATATTGTTACATTGATTAATGATAATATAAATTCTAACAGGACAGATGAAAATGGTTGTTACTTTCATGAAAACTTGATTTATGGTTTTGACGATGATGCACAGATTCTCAATATATTTTATTATGATAACGGTTTAATTATAAAGTCTTCTATTTCCTATAATGCTTTTAATTCAGAAAGAAATAAAAAAACAGATAATATACTCTATGTATTGAATTATAATCCACATTCCGGCCCACTCATTTTTTCTAATGAAATTCTTGCCAGGAAATATGAAAAATATATTTTTCCACAAAATTGCGAAGTAGAACACTCTACATATGAATTCATTAATTCAGTAAAAGGTATAAATTGTCTGGAGACACTGAAGTCTGAACAATATATTAGATATCTCGTTAAAGACATAAGGATATCACATGTTTTATATGAAAGAGCAATGATAAATGAAAATAGAATCGAATATCTGTTCGCCAGACAACTTATAGATGAACATGCTTACAATAAATTAAAAACTTTGGCAACCATCATAACTAAAAAAACTCATTTAATTAGAAATTTAACTTTAAGAATAAGAATGTCAAAACAAATTGATACAAAAAAAATTCAACCTCATATGAACGAGTTGTTTGTACTTGATAAAGATTTTAGTTTGCAGTTAATAGACGCATTAAATAAATGCAATATTAAATAAAAAATTTAGGAGTAAAAGTATGAAAATTAAAAAACTATTCTTTTTATTATTAATTGTATTTTTGTTTATCGGTACTACATATGCTGAAGAATTAATTCCCTGGGAAGCAGATTATTCATTTAAAACTACATTAGTATATAATACATATGGTCCTAACTATCAGGGATACGGACCTTCATTAGGAAAAAACTGCCCCTTAAAAAAGGATGATACTGTCTTAATAGAAGTCTCTGGTATATCTGACAAAGATGTGCCTCGTGTATTTTTTTCAATTATTGATAGAAGTCCAAAAGCTTCTTTTTGGGAAAATATTACACCTAAAAATACACTAATCATTGAAAATATTAAGGCTGGTGTTCCGTTTTCCTATAAATTTGAATCTACAATAAAACATACACCATATTCAAAACAATCAGCGAAATTTGTTTTCATGCATGATTATATGAAAATAAAAAAAATAAAATTAACTAATTGTAAAATCAAATTTACTGTTATTCAGAAAAACAAATAAAAATATCAGGAGTGTAATATGGAAAAAATACTTACTATTGGAATTACCTCTTTTGGAAATAATATAGCTCCGAATATAATTGACTTTTTAAAAGGACAACCTATAAAAGTAATTATATCAGAAAATAAAGACGATCTTTCTAATTCTCTCCCTGGTTTTGTTAAGGAATTACAGGATTCAGGTGTAGATACAAAATATTTATATTGTGCAAATAGAGGAATTGCAAATAATCGTCAAAATATTCTTGAGAATATAACAACAAAATACTACTACATAATTGACAACGATGATAATTTAACTGGAAACATTCCTGAACTTGTTAAGTATCTATCTGAGAATGAATACGATGCATTATACATACACTGCTATGAAGACGGAAATTACATGAATATTCCTCATAGATTTATATACATGTGTACCTGGATGCAAATTTATAGAACAGAATGGACTCGAAACTTAGGCGGTTATATACAAAGCTGGAATTTCATACATGAAGAATCTGCCACAAATATAAATTGGAGAACAAATCAGGGCAACAAAGCGTATAGAAGAATAGTACTTCCTAAAAAACTAATTTCTTATCAATATCATGCAAACTCTGCATGTGTAACAACTTTTGATGTAAGCAAAGTTTGTGAATTTATTGATGGAATTTATCAAAATCCTAAAATAACAAATAAAACAAAGTTTCTTCAGCTATACACAAACTTTGTCAAAAAATACATAAAGGTTTATAGAGTAAATAAATCAGATACAGCCTATATAGATAATTTTATTAATGGTACTTATGACGACATTATTCAAAGTATTAATAATCAAAAGAAAATTATAAATAAAAATGGTTAAAAAATGAAAAAGAATATTCTAGTTATTGGCGGTACAGGTTTTATAGGTTCAGAAATAATTTCTCAATTAATTAAAAAAAATGAGTATAATATTTATTCTTTCAGTCATAAAAAAAATACATCTTGTATCTCTTTTATCGGAGATGTTGCAAAAATTGAAACTATAGAAAAAGTTTATAAAGAAATTCATTTTGATGTCACAATGGTTTTATATGGATTAAAATCAATAGGAGGCTCGACTGACATAAGTAAATATTCATCAAATGAAATTGGTGGCATGATAAATATATTAAACTGCTGTGACAAATATGGTTGCAATAAAGTTATTTATACTTCATCATCAGCTTTATATACTTCAGGTCAAAATATTGATGAAAATTCTGATCTTGAATGTAAGAGTTTTTATTCTTTTACAAAATATACAAATGAAAATTTACTTCGATGGTATAAAAAAATCAAAAACATAGATTATGAAATTGTTCGATGTTTTAATGTCGCAGGAATAACTGAATCTAACAGAGTTTCAAATGATATTATAAGTATGATTCTACAGGAAAATAAAATTACCATCCTCGGATCTGATTTTGAAACCTCGGACGGAACGCTTATAAGAGATTATATTCATGTAAAAGATGTTGCCAGAGCAATAATAAAATGTATTGAATTGAAAAACTCCAACATTTTCAATATTGCATCCGGCAATGGATATTCGATAAAAGAATTAATAAAAATAATTGAAGAACACAGAAAATCCAGAATAAATGTTTCTGTAGCACCACGCAGAGACATAGATCAGGACTGTCTTATTGCCAATATTCATAAGGCTAAAACAATATTAGACTGGTCTCCTAATTTTTCTATCGATGATATAATTGATGATACATACAACGTAATTGCAATGGAAAAAAATTAATCCTTTGGCTCATAAACAATTTTATATCCATTATATTTTAAGATAAAACCAGTTCTATCTCCAGTACTTAAAATATCATACAATTTATTAAGACGATTACGGATTGTTCCTGGATTACCATGTAGTTCAAATGCAATTTCTTTATACTTTTTGTTTCGAAGCACTCTTTCAAGTAAATCTATATCACATCTGTTAATTCCATCATAATCAGCAAGATTCAAAATATGATTTTTATCATTTAATTCAATTAAAACATTTGAAAGATGAAATTCTGAATACAAATAAATGCAAAGAACAATAACGAATGTATATCCTATTTTTAATAACGAACATTCTACAAATAGCTTAAAACCAAATCGCAAAGAAATTAATAGTTCATAAAGATATACCAGAATGACAATAACAGCTTTAATCTGTTTTTTAGTTCTAAATACACCTCGTATAAGAAAAGTACATAATGTCAAAAGAAACATTATGATACACATCATATTATCTACACTTACTGTTGAAATCACTATGGAGTACCATAGACTGCAAATTCCTATTAAACTATATCTTTGTGGATAGAAAAAAAGTATCACACAAACAGTTGCCACAACAAAATCTTCAATGAATACAAAAAGTTGATTATTGGTGAAAGCCTTAAAAAACGAGGTTTCAAATAATATTAAGAAATCACAAACCATTAAAATAATAAAAGCTATTATTGCAATAGCTTTTATTATTAAAAGAGCTTTTTGTGAATAAAAAAAATCCTTTTTCATTATTTCTCTAAGTCCATCCACCTACAGGACCAATTGTGGTAAAAATTACATCTAACAATTCATTTGAATAGCTTTCTAATTTTTTCATAATTAGCGATTTAGTCTGTTTATAATTCCATTTTCCTGAAACAAAAGGATTATAAATATTGTTTTCCTTATCATATGATTCTGATTTATGATATCCTTCTACCATAAAATAAGCCAACATATTCATTCCATATTCAATTACTTTTTCATCACCACCTTCAAAAGTAGAAATGAAAGATAAACGATTATAAAGTGTTGTATCATCTGAAGGAACATGAGAACAATACTTTCCAAAACCTTTTTTTTCTGCCATGAATAGGCAAAGATGAGCAATTGCTGTTCTTTCTGGTTCATAGCATCCAGCTTCAAAAGGAATAGCTGCAATTATTTTTGCAATTTTGCTTTTTCTCAATTCATCAAATTCAATGTCGGTGAGTCTAAAAACATTTTTGATTTCATTTGTAATATAATCCCATTCCGGAATTATACCTTCCTCAAGTTTAATTGCGAGATTTGAATTGTTATACATTTTTTTACCTCTAAAGAACTTTTTTTAAAAATATTTTATCCCATATTGTCAAATTTGTTATAAGAGATTTCCCCTAGATTTTCGTAATTTTTCGTCTCAAATTCAGGTACAAATGTAATTTAATCATTAAATATCAATAAATTCTACATTAACTTATATTTCTTTTTATTTTATACTAATTATAAGCAATTCCGATATTTAAGAAGAGTAAAATTTTATGTCTTGTGCTTATAACAAAATGTTCGAATTAACCTATAGCTACGGTGGACACAACCCTTCTGTAAAAAAACAACTCTATTATGAAGATGTACTCCAGGTTTCACGTTGCTGTCTATTATCTCCTCAATGGTATATTAATTCATCTGATATTATGAATACAGATAAAGTTTTTGATTATTTGTGTAATCTACCCGATAAAGACTATCCTCAATTATCATTAAACCATCCAATGTGCGGTGGTCATAAATGTCAATTATCAAATAATAATGATGTAAAAGAAATTATTGTAGGCTTATCTTATGCCTGTAATTTAAGATGTTATCATTGCTGGTTTGCAGGCCATCATACAGACAGCACTTTCCAAAAACAATTATATTTTCATACATTAAATAAAATAAAAAATCACAATCTGAATAAAATTACATTAACAAACAAAGGTGAACCATTCTTCTATCTATCTGAAACAATGGATTATTTGAAAGGACTTTCTATAAATGATACAAAAGAAATTTCAACTATAACAAATGGTAATTGCCTTGATGAAAGTATTCTAAATGAATTAAAGGATATCCATGACCATAAAGGAATAGATTTTTCCTGGGTTTATTCAGTAGATGCAATTTCTTCAAAAGTATATGAACAATCAAGAAATGGTGGAAATTTTGAAAAAGTATTAAAAAACATTGAGATTACTACAAAGAATTTTGGAACAGATAATATATTAATTTCATTTACCTGTAAAAAAACTAATATTTCAGAAGTCAAATCCGTAAGAGATTTCTATATGAAGAATTTCGGTATCAATACCAGCATCACTTATGACTATTTTGATCCTGATTTAGAAAAATCTGTTCCAAAAAACTAAATTACTACAAACTAGCCTTAGCCCCAAGCAGATCATTCTTGCTGAAAAGACTTGCACGTGCGGCAGCCGCGGCGATGTCTTCCAGTTTTAGAGTTCCGCTGTCGCGTGCGCCAGCAAGCTCGGAGTCTTTTTTCCAGGCACAGAGGATTCCGCGGCTTGAATTAACAGCACCGCCGGCATTGTCCAGAAGTGTAGCTGCGATTCTTGCAGCACCGCCCTGTGCACCGTAACCAGGAATTAAAAAGAAAGTATCTTTATATTTATCGCGAAGCCAGCGGGCATCTGCTTCCTGAGTAGCACCTACAACAGCTCCAAAAATTCCACAGGTCTGATTATTATAATCTGCACATGAATAACGCCATTCTTCGCCGATACGTGCAATTTCATCACCTACACGCTCAAGTAAAAGTCCACCCTCTTCAAGTTTCTGATGTTCAATATCTGTCATTCCAGGGTTACTTGTGCAAAGCAGAACAAAAGCTCCCTTACCCCCCTGTTCTGGCAGACTATATTTTGTAAATGGCTGAAGAGTATCAAAACCCATGTAAGGATTTATTGTAATGATATCTGTTTCAAAATCACCGGTAAAATGAGCACGAGCATAAGCATCTGAAGTTGCTCCTATATCGCCGCGCTTAATGTCAGAGATTGCGATAAGTCCGCTTTTACGAACATATTTCAAGGTTTCTGAATAAACCTTCATACCCTCAAGTCCCATTGCCTCATAATAAGCAATCTGAACCTTAAAACAGCAGGCAGATTTATCAGCAACTACGCGGTCAATAATAGCCTTGTTGTAGGCAAGAACGGCGGCAGGGGCACTCTCATACTGAGCACGAATATTTTCTGGAATATAAGAAGGATCTGTATCCAGACCAACGCAAAGCGGTCCATTTTTCAAAGAAAGCTCCTGAAGGAGCTGCATGTTATGTTTGTTACTCATGTGGAAAATATACCCCGAAAACGCCCTAATTTCAATGTGACATTTGTCATAAATTTTTATATTTTCATACAACCAAAAATGTATTTTTCCCGACTATTATTATATAATTATAGAAAAATAGGAGAAAAATTATGAAAAAATTATTACACGTAACCTTTACCAGCCTTGCTTTACTTACTATAGTTACTGCACTTACCTTGTTTACATCCTGTTCAAAAAAATCTGAACTATCTCCTGTAAACATTAATCCTATCTTATATCAAAATGATAATGTTACAATCAAAGTAGATCCTAAACTTGAACTGCTTATGATAGCCCTTCGACTTGCTGAAATTGAACCATTTTCAATCAACTATTACGGTCAAGACTATTCTCAATTTGCAGATGGTGTAGACAATTTATTTGCAAAACACAAAGAACATCCTTTAGTAAAAGACATAAAAAGCAGAAACAAGAATTATAAAAACAGCATTCGTGATATTTTAGCAATTTCGCAGTATATATCTGATGACATGACGCAAATGACTATCAAGCAGAAAGAAATGCCAAAAGAACTAAAAACATTTTGGAAAGGCGTTAATCTTAAAACTTTTATAGCCCAGTTCAATGATTTTGCTAATGTTTCAAACTTTGCCAGAATCTGGATTTTATATGAGCCACACCTTAAACGACAGGCCATTGCCGAACAGGAATTTATGACTTATAACAAATCAATTACAGACTGGATTTCTGAATACTTCTTTGCTCCAGATTCTAAACCTGAATACGAAATATTCAGTACAACTCTAACTGCTTCGTATAATTTTTCTTTAGCCCCAGCAAGTAAAGATGGTAAAACAAAAATTAAAGAAATCCGCGGTGCATATTGGACAAAAGAATTAGAATGGAATAATTTCCAGATTGCTTTACATATCAGTGGAGGTTATATTTATTCCTTACTTGAAAAACACTGGGATATTCTTTCAGAAGATATTAACAGAATCACCAAAAAGATTTATGAAGATAATCAGATTACAGAAAAAATAACAGACTATATTTCTTTAAGTACTGCCGTAAATCTTTTAGCAATAGTATTTTCTTTAGATTATGATGTAGCCAAAAATAATGAAGAAATAAGTACCTCAATTAGAAATGGAATAACTACAAATTTCCTTTTTACTGATGTTGATAAACTTCTTTCAATTTCAGAAGCCTACAAATCAAACCGAAAAGCTTATCCTGATTTCGAAACTTTTGTTGTCGAATATCTTCCCGGAGCACTCAAAGAACTGTAATAAAAGGAAATAGCAACATGAAAAAACGACACTTATTCTGGATTATTCCCTGCGGAATTATTCTACTCGCTTTTCTGGTAGCTTTAATTGGACATATTGCAAGCCCAGTACCATCAAAAAAGTATGTAGCAAAATATAAAGAACGAAAAACTATAACAGAAAAAGAACTAGAAGAAGACCTTGAATATCTAAAGTATTATTTCACCTACTCTTACTGCGGTTATGCAGAACTAGTAGAAGCAGGTTTTGATATTGATGCTTTAATTGCTGATATTAAAAAAGACTGCGATAAAAATAAGCACGGTTCTACC
>JAEEGL016600693.1_pt1 | contig 14081 bp, 10 predicted proteins | sample 9134231 | NCBI WGS metagenome assembly JAEEGL01 (sample SAMN16246548, study PRJNA631951) | gut metagenome | biome: gut microbiome; feature: rumen; material: fiber-attached | host: Bos | place: Iran: Karaj | collected 2018-10 | reverse complement strand
TCGCCTCCAGAAAAGCTCCTCTCGCCTTCCATACCGCGTCCTTGCGTTCTTCCGTATCCACGAGGTACGCGTCCGCGGCGCCTTTCTCCATGCAGAGCGAGGCAACCGACGTCATTTCACGGTCCACCACGTTCCGGTCATTTCCGTCCACAGTCAGGAGAAGATAGGCCGGATACCGGGTGTCGGGGAATCTTTTTCCCAGATATTCCTCCGCGAAGAGCACCGTTTCCCTCTCGAAAAACTCGATGGCCGTCAGGGACGCCTTGCTCCGGATGATCTCGGGCACCGCCCGGATCCCTTCGCGCACCGAACGGAAGGGCACCAGAAGGCTCTCCGTGATCTTCGGCAGCGGCACGAGCTTCAGGATCGCCTCCGTGATGACGCCCAGAGTCCCCTCGGAGCCGATCATCAGGTTCAGAAGGCTGTAGCCGGTGCTGTTCTTGACGATCTTTCCTCCCAGCTTCTCCACGCTGCCGTCGGGCAGGACGACCGTGAGGCCCCGTACGTAATCGCGGGTGACGCCGTATTTCACGGCGCGCATCCCGCCGGCGTTGGTGCTGATGTTCCCCCCGATCGTGGCGGATTTCTCCCCCGGATCCGGCGGATAGAGAAAATCATGCTCCTCGGCGAACGCCGCGAGATCCATCAAAAGAACGCCCGGCTCTACCGTCACCGTCAGGTTTTCCTCGTCCAGCTCCAGGATCCGGTTCATTCCCAGCGTCTCCAGCATGACGCCGCCCTCCAGGGCCACCGCCGCACCGACCAGGCCGGTCCCGCTCCCGCGCACCACCACGGGGAGCTTTTTTTCGTCGGCGTACGCCATGACCGCCGAGATCTCCTCTGTGGACCGCACCTTGAGCAGCACGTCCGGCAGCCTTCTGACACCGTCCAGCTCGTCGTGGCTGTATTCCTCCGCGATCCTGTCTCCGGAGAGCACCCGTTCCTCTTCCAGAACGCTCCGGAAGAATGCGACGTCGTTTTCATCCACTTTCTTATACATGGCTGGTCTCCTCTATCCTTCGGATCAACAGGGGCAGCACCTCATAGAGGTCCCCTGTGAAACCTTCATGAGCGATATCAAAGATCGGAGCGTGCGGATCTCGGTTCACCGCAATGATCCGGTCCGAATTCCGCATTCCCGCCGCAAACTGCACCGAGCCGGAAATCCCCAGCGTGATGATGAGCTTGGGCTTGACCGTGCGGCCTGAGAGACCGATCTGGCGTCTGGGATCGAACCATCCCGCTTCCACCAGAGGCCTCGTGCAGGCGATCTGCGCTCCGAGCTTTTCCGCCAGCGCCGCGGCGAGACGCACGTCCTCCTTTGTCTTCAGTCCTCTTCCCACCGCCACGATGACCTCCGCGTCGGAGATGTCGATCTCCTCCGGCTTCCGGATCACCTTCAGGACCTCCGTGCCGCCCCGCAGCAGGTCTTCCGTGACCGCCATCCGGACGATCTCTCCCCGCGGCTCGCGGCGCTCCGGTGCGGAAAAGATCTTGTACCGGACCGTGCAGAACTGCGGGCGGGTATTGGGCGTGACGATCTGCGCCATGATGTTCCCGCCGAAGGCGGGCCTGATCTGCACCAGATCCGTGTTTTCCTTCATCTCCAGCCTCGTGCAGTCCGCGGTCAGTCCGGCACGCATCCGCGCCGCCGCCTTCGGCGCCAGCGAACGGCCCAGAGCCGTGGCTCCGACCAGGACGGACGAAGGCTTCGCCTTTTTCAGGAAGTCTTCAAACAGATTCGCGTAGGGAGAAATGAGAAAGTCCGCGCATGCGGGATCGTCGTATACATAGACGCGGTCCGCGCCGTACCGCAGGAGCTCCTCCGCGGCTTTCTCCATCCGGTGGCCGATCAGGACGGCCAGCACGGGATGGCCGGTCACCGCGGCCAGCTCTCTCGCTTTTCCGAGAAGCTCCAGCGACACGGGATGCACGCTCCCGCCGTGCTGTTCCGCGAACACCGCCACGCCGTTCCATTCCTCTTTTCTGCAGACGGGCTTCGTCTCTTCTTCAAAGGTAACGGCCCCTTCGGGTCCCTTCTTCACGCAGAGCCTGCACATCTTGCATGCGGCGCCGATCTGCAGCGTCCCGTCGTACGAGATGGCTCCGAACGGGCAAAGCGCGGCAAGCTTCGCGGCCGCCGCCGCGTCGATCTTTTCCTGATGGATCACAAGTCCCATACGGCACCTCACAGAAATTTCCCGGAACGGAGGATCCCGTAAAGCTCGTCTGCGAGCTGTTCTCCGTCCCCTTCGTGCATCTCCCTGCCGCCGCCCTTTTCCGGCGGGAAGATCCTTTCCACCTGCGTGGGCGAGCCTTTCAGGCCGCAGCGCGACAGATCCAGATCCGGTACGTCGGCCGCGGTGAAGACGGTGACGGCGTCCTCTTTCGTCGCGAACTTCCTTCGAAACGAGGGGAGCCGCGGCGTGCAGGCGTCTTTTTCAATGGTCAGGAGGCAGGGAAGCTTCATCCGCTGCGTCTGGATCACCTGATCCAGATTCATGGTGACCGTCACGCTGTCTTCGCAGATCTCGTCCACCGAAAGCACGTTGGAAGCGTGCTCGATCCCCAGCTGCTCCGCCAGTTCGGGGCCGACCTGCGCGGTATCCCCGTCGGTCGTCTGCTTTCCGCACAGGATCAGGTCGAACTTTCCCAGCTTTTCGACGCCGCACTTCAGCGCGTAGCTGGTGGCCTGCACGTCCGCGCCCGCGAAAACGCGGTCGCTGAGGAGATACGCCTCGTCCGCGCCCATGTACAGGGTCTCGAGCAGGCTGGATACCGCCTGTCCGGGTCCCATGGAAAGCGTCCGGACCCTGGCCTGCCCGATCCTCTCCTTCAGCCGGAAGGCCGTTTCCAGCGCAAACAGATCGTAGGGATTGAGCTTGCCTGCCGCCCCGTCCCTTTTCAGTACGCCCGTTACCGGATCCACCTCCACGTGGGAGGTCCCCGGTACCTGCTTGACGCATACGATGATGTCCATACCCGTTTTCCTTCCTGTCGTCATTCTTTGTCTCTGTCGGAATGGTATCATGATTCTTAAGAGGATATCCGGCCGTTCTTTCCGCAGATCCCGTCAGCCGGCTCCCGGACTCTTTTTATCCGGGGCACAATCTCCTTTTTCCTTCTGCGGGGGGAACCGCCCTATTCGCGGATCTTCAGCGTCTTCCACTTTCCGGTGCGGACGCGGAGCCAGTAGAGCAGGAAGCGCACGTAGCTGTCGATCACCATGCAGGCGACGCACTCCGGGAGCCTCAGGCCCAGGATCTGGATGCAGACGATCGCGCCGAGGAACGCGCGGAAAAACCACATGCAGCTCGCCGTGATGATCATCGGCCAGAGCGTGTCTCCCGCTCCGCGCAGGCCTCCCGCGAAGACCATCGCTCCGGTCTGGGCGGGCTGCAGGATCGCGGCGATGCGCAGACAGCGCGTCGCGAGGGCGATCACGTCGGGATCCTGGGAAAAGAGGACCACCACGTACCGCCCGAAGAAGAAGAGCCCCAGCCCCGCGACCGTCATGACCACGACCGAGGCGCGCACGCAGGTGAACATGTACCGGTCCGCGAGGCCGGTCTTTTTCGCCCCGAGCGACTGGCCGACGAGCGTCGTGCTCGCGGCGGCAAAGGCGAAGCCCGGCATGAAGGCGATGGATTCCGCCGTCACGTAGACGGTGTTCGCCGCGATGGTCACCGTGCCCAGACTCGCGATGGAGCGGCTGATCACGACGTTCGCGCTGGACATGCAGACGCGTTCCAGCATGGCCGGGACGCTGATCTTGAAGATCTTCCCTACCAGCTTGAAATCCAGCCGGTAGCTTTCGCGGAGCGTGATGTGCATCGGGGAGTTCTTTCTTACGAAAAGGAGGGCGATGGCGATCACACCGCCGGCCGTCATGGATACGGCGGTCGCCGCAGCCGCGCCGTCGACGCCCCAGCCGGCGCCGATCATCGGCACCGAGAGGCCGAAAAGGTCCATCCTGCGCGTCGGATAGATCAGAAAGAAGTTTCCGACGACGTTGAGCACGTTCACGCCGATGTTGATCCGGAGCGGCGTTTTCGTGTCGCCGATGCCGCGGAGCGCGGAGAAGATCAGCATCGAAGCGATGCTGAAAAAGCGGCCGAAGGCGACGATCAGATTGTATGAGGCGGCGTAATCGATGATATCCTCGCCGGCTCCCATCAGTTCGGGGATCAGCCGGTGCCCGGCTCCGAGGACCACGGTGATGGGGATGCCCAGATAGAGCAGGATCAGGACCGCGTGCTTTGTAAGCTTGCGGGTCATGTCGAAGTCCCGGGCGCCGATGGACTGAGAGATCATGGCCGTGACGCCGATCCCCAGGGACATGATGACGCCGTTCAGCAGAAAGACGACCGAATTGGAGATGGATACCGCCGCCGTCGCGTAGGCGCCCATCGTCCCGACCATGGCGGTATCCGCATAACCGACCAGCGTGGCAAGTACGTTTTCGAGAAAGATCGGCCAGGTCAGATGCAGGATGTTCCGGAGCGGGGAGCGCGATTCGTCCACGTAACTGACGGCATTTTTGCTTTTTGCATCACTCAAAAGGAATCACTACCCATTTCTCTTTTTCTCTGATTATACACTGACGGGCCGGAAACGACAAGACCTTTTTCCTTCGCCGTCCGGAGCCGGGCACGGAAAGAAGCACTTCTGCGGGGTCAAATGAGGAGGCGCCCGGCGCTTTCGCGCAGAACGGCGATACCTCCCACCGTCCGCGGAGGCGGGAGAATTCCTGCCGTTCCATACGAAAGAAGGCCCGTCGGGCTGCATCAGGCCTTCTGTATATTCCGTTGGCCGGAAAAATTTTCAAAAAAATGTTCCGCTTCCGCAACATTCCGGGAAGCAGAGCTGTATATATGGCAGAACGCAAAAAGCGTTCGGAAAAATCAACCGGAATGTGAGGGATCACGTATGAAAAAAATGACAGCAGCTTTCCTGATTCTCGCCCTGTTCGCTTCCATGGGCGCCGTCCTTTCCTCCTGCGGGGAGGATATCACCGACTCCTCCGCCATCGCCGAAGGGATCGACGGAGGCTGGACGAAGCCCGCCTCGCCCGTGGTCACCGAAGAGCTGAAGAAGATCCTCGACAAGGCCTGCGAGACCCTGGCCGGCATGGAATACATTCCCGTCGCCTATCTCGGTAGCCAGGTCGTGGCCGGAACGAACCATTCCTTCCTCTGCAAGGCGCGTGCCTCCTACGAAGACGCCGAGGCGTATTACGCGGTCGTCACCGTCTATGAGGATCTCGAAGGAAACGCCGAGATCCTGAACGAGGTCATGACCGACATCGTCGCGGAAAGCGGCGACGCTCCCGTCGCCTGGACCGAGACCGCGACTCCCGAGCTGACCGACGAGGCGAAGGACGCTCTCGCAAAAGCCTGCGAAGCCCTGACCGGCATGGAATACACGCCCGTGGCGCTGCTCGCGACCCAGGCCGTCTCCGGCACGAACTACCGCATCTTCTGCGAGGCCGCGGCTTCGGTCCCCGGCGACGTCTCGAGCTACGTGATCCTCGTCGTGAACCGGGATCCCCAGGGCGGCGCGGAGATCGTCGAGACCCTCCTCTTCGAAAAGGAGGAATACACCCAGATCGCGAATCCCGTCGTGGAATACGGAAGCGACGAGGAGTCGCTCGAGAGCGCCGAGAAGCACGTCGGCTTCCGGCTGGATATCCCGGCGGACATCAAGGCCGACCAGTATATCGTGATCAGCGGGAAGATCCTGGAAGTGGATTTCGAAGCGGGATACATCCGCAAGTCCGCGGGCTCCGACGACATCAGCGGAGACTATAACGAGTACGCCGAGACCGCGGAAAAGGACATCGGCGGAAAAACAGTCACCCTGAAGGGCAACGGAGGCAGGATCTATCTTGCAATCTGGACCGACGGCGGGTATACTTACTGTGTCGGCATGTACGACGGCGTCACGGAAGACCGGATGGCGTCGCTCGCGGAAGCCGTAAAATAACAGCAGGAGCCGGGTGAAGAAAGATGACTGGAGCCGCGTATCGATCTCTGTCCCCCATATATCTCTTCGGGAGGTACGCCCTCCTTCTTCTGGCGCCGCTCTCCGGCGCGGGATACGAAACCGAGGACGACGCGGCTCTCGTGCGGGAAAAGGCCGGATACTTCTTCGACGCCTTCGGCGATTCGATCCTCCGCCTCGCCTATTCCTATCTGCACAATATGGATGACAGCGAGGAGGTCCTGCAGGACACCCTCATCCGCTACCTCCGTTCCGCGCCGAAGTTTCTGAACGACAGGCACGCGAAGGCCTGGCTGATGCGCGTGGCCGCGAACCTCAGCAAAAACCGGATCCGGTACAACACGATCCGCCGCGCGGACGAACTGAACGAGGAACTGGCCGCCGAGGAGCGCGAGGATCTCTCCTTCGTGTGGGAGGCCGTGAAGAGCCTGACGCCGAAATACCGGGAGGTCATCCACCTCTATTACGAGGAAGGATATTCCGCCTCCGAGATCGCGGAGATCCTGGGAAGAAACGAAAACTCGGTGCGTTCCGACATGAAGCGCGGCCGGGAGAAGCTGAAGGAGATCCTGAAGGGAGGGTACGATTTTGAGTAAGTACAGCGACGTGATGGAACATATCGCGGTCACTCCCGAGATGAGGGAAAGGATCCTTGACCGCGCCGTATCCGCCGGACGCATAAAGGCCCGCCCTTCCCGCTTCCGGTCGGCCGGCCGGATCCTGGCGCTGGCCGCCTGTCTTGCGCTGCTCGTCGCCGGCGCGGCCGCCGTGAGCAGCCGTTTCGCGGAGAACCGGGCGGAAGAGTTCACATCGGAGCTGACTCTGGGTCCCTCGCAGTACGAAAGCGCGGAGGAGCTCTCAGGCGCGGGCGGCATCCCGATCCGGGATCTCTCCTGGCTTCCCTTCGAGGCAGAGGAAACGGTCTATCAGTCTTTCGGAACCGGTTTTTCCGAGATCGTATATACCGGTGAGGACGATCGCGTCTGCTACCGCGTCTCGACCGGGAGCGGGGACACCTCCGGCGACCTGAACGAATACTCCTGGGTCGAAACAAGAGTCATGGACGGGCTGACGGTGACTCTCCGGGGCGAAGAAGGGCTCGTCCACTGCGCCTTTTACGAAAAGGACGGATACTCTTTCTCCATCACCTCCGAAAAAGGTCTGACTCCCGAACAGATCGAAAAAATGATCTGACACGCGGAAAACGGAATCCGTCTTCCGCCTTCCGTCTGCGGGCACGGCAGGAGAAGGCGGGACACCGCCTGAAGAATGAACGGATCCGTCAAGCGGGAACAGATTGCTCCCTCCGTGAAAGGCGGCGCGAAAAAGCCGCCTTCCACGGAGGGAGCACCTTTCTTTTTGGTTCTCTGCCGGATACCCCGGCTGTTGACAGACAGCCTGTCAAAATGCGCATAGAATGCTTATCGGCCCGGCGGCATACGGATCATGAATTCCCGGGCGGTATGATATCGTGATATCAGAACGGACATGCCGGGAAAGGAACGCAAACGGGAATACGGGGAAAATGCCGTCTTTACAGGGATGCCCCGCTCTTTTTATAGGTTCCTCCCCAAGTCATCCTTCGCTTCTCCTTTCAGAACCTTCCGTCACGCGTCCGGCATGACCGTCTTTCCCGTCGCGGCGGATTCGTAGACGGCGAGGATCACCCGGACCGTGTCCGCCGCGTCCCGCGCCGTATACCGGAGAGGCTCTTCGCCCCGCAAGGCGGCGGTGATGTTCCGGTACTGCGCCGTGTGCAGATCTGCGCCGAACGCGGAAGGCTCCTTCCAGTTCCCGTTCGCCGTAGGGACGCCGCCGGTCAGATCGATCCCCTCGGCGGACACGAGCGCGTCCTCCTCGATCGTCACGGAGGCCCGCGTGCCGCAGATCTCCAGGCGTCTCGGCCTGGCGTGCCGGACGGCGGTGCTGGCGTCTATGACCCCCAGCGCGCCGGAGGGAAAGACCAGGCTGGCCGCGGCGGAATCCTCCACCTCGATGTCGTGGCAGAGCGTGGCGACATACCCCGAGATCCGCGTCGGGACGCCGAGCAGTCCGCACATCACGTCGATCCCGTGGATCCCCTGGTTCATCAGGGCTCCCCCTCCGTCCATGGCCTTCGTGCCGCGCCAGGTCCCCGCGTAGTATTCCGGGGACCTCCAGTATTTCATGGACAGGGAAGCCGTCAGGATCCGGCCGAAAGCTCCGTTTTCCACGGCAGTTTTCACCGCTCTGTACGTTTCGGAAAAGCGCAGCTGGGAGATCGGGGCGCAGATCCTTCCGGTCTCCCGTTCCGCCTCGAGGATCCGGCGGCAGTCTTCGCTGGTCAGCGCGATCGGCTTTTCCACAACGACGGATTTCCCGCTCCGCATCAGCGAAACGGCCAGATCGGCGTGGGTTCCGCTCGGCGTGCAGATCGCCGCGAGGTCGGAAGCGTCCGACAGCAGTTCTTCCGGGGATCGGTACGCGCGGATCCCGTTCTCTTCCGCGAAGCGGACGGCGGACGCCGTATCCAGGCTGTAGACGCCGGCGACGTCGATCCCGTTTCCGCGCATGGCGGCCAGATGGGTCCCGGCGATCATGCCGCTGCCGATCAGGACAGCTTTGATATTCGTACGCATGATGTCTCCTTATGATCATCTTCCGGTTGGGGGAATCTCCGCACGGCGTTGCTCTCCGCCGTCACTCCAGAACGATCTCTTTTCCCGCTTCGAGGATCAGGCGCCCCGGAGCGTCGAACTTCTCCGCGCTTTTCCGGTCGAAGAGTTTTCCGGGCGCCATGTGGTACGGGATGCTGTGCCGCGCCCCAACGAGCTTCGCGCAGGCTGAGGCTTCCTCCGCGTCCATGTTGTACACCCCGTCGCAGACGAAGAAGGCGTAATCGATCTTCCGGTCCGCGAGTTCCTTCATCTGTTCCGTGGCCGAAGTGTCTCCCGTCGCGTAAACGGTGATCCCGCCCGGGAGCGTGATCAGCCATCCGACGCACGACCGGATGTCGTGGTTTTTGTTGTTTCCCGCCTGGACCGCCTCGACGGCGGCATAACCCAGATCGAAGGTCTTGTACTCCCCTTTGACCAGGGCTTCCTTCCAGGTGATGATCCGGCAGCCGGCGTTCTTCTGTTCGATCCGGTCGACCGCCGTATGGTCCGAATGGCCGTGCGTGATGAGGATCAGGTCGGCCGGGAGGTCGTATCCCTCCCCCGCGTACGGGTCCACGTAGATGACCTTGCCTTCGGCCGTGACGATCCGGAGGCTGCCGTGGCCCTGGTAGAGCAGTCTGTTTTCTCCGTCTTGTCCTCCCCCGGCCGCGCCGCAGCCCGCGAGGAGGGCGATGGAAAACAGGATGCCGGACAACAGGATCTTCTTCATGATAAGCTCCTTTCTCCAAATGCGATGTCTTCTTCCTTGTCGATACGTCGCCTTCTATGCCAGGCGGATCCCGCCGCGCCGCATCGTCTTCTCGAGAAGAGCTGCGAAATCGCGGTCCGGATCCCAGCAGGCCTCCGCGAACAGGGCGAGCGGGAGCGGGATGCCGTTCTCGATCAGGTTGTCCTCCGTGAGGGTCTCCAGGGAAGCTTCGGGGCATTCCTTTGCGATGAGCGAGACGGTCTTCAGCACGCTTCCCCCGAACCGCGCCCAGCGGCTCTGGTCGTCGCGGCGCCAGGCGTCGCGGAGTCTTTTCTTTGCCTCCGTCTCTTCTTCTGCGCTTTCGCCGAGGACGCAGGGACCGGTCTGATGCTCGAAAAGCGTCCAGTCGAGGTTGGTCTGTCCCTTCAGGACTCCTCCGAATCCGCGCCCGCCGCAAAGCCGGCAGATATCCCGCGTAAAGGAAAGGGTCTCCCCGTCGACGTCCGCAACCTCGTACCACCAGGGGAAGCCTCCGCAGTCTTCCCAATAAATGACGACGCGCGGATCGACGCCGGAAATGACGTCAAGGTGGTTTTTTACCGAGATCGCGTGCAGGCCGAACTCGATCTTGAGATCCGGCCATCTTTCCAGAAGATCCGAAGAGATCGTGTTGACCCATCTCACCGCCTCGGAGGCGATCAGGAGTCCGTCCTTGTATTCGTCGGTCGTCTCGGTAAAAAGCTGGAAATAGATCCCGTCGCCGCCGGCGTCCATATGGGCTTCGGTTCGCTCCATGACGGTCTTCCGCATCCGTTCCAGGGATCCCGGATCGGAGACGTCGATCTCCTCCCCCCAGCCCCACGAATAGCCCCATATGACGTCTATGCCGAGTCTGTGCGCGAAATCGGCGGCCTCCCGCCCGTTCACCGGCGGGAAATCGTTCCAGATCGTCACGCGGTTCAGCTTCAGGCGCGCCATCGCCCGGAAAAATCTCCTGTAATCGTAGATCACGTGTCCCCAGGTCCAGACGCCGCGCGAGGCGATCGCCGGTCCGGACGAAACGTGATATGACGGAAGCTTCATGTCGAGAAGCGCCCTCGACGCCGCGCGGCGCCCGAGAAGCGGTGTAAGCCAACCGTCGGCAAAATCGAAGGCCGCGTACATGCAGGCCGTCTCCGATCCTCCCGAAACCGACGCTCTGTCATTCTCAGCGTCGATCCGGATCCGGTCGGGTTCCAGCGCCGGATCGACGAAGACCCGGACGACGCCGCAGGGGTATCCCGGCTCTTCCGGCAGTACCGGCGGGATATACGGCAGATTCGCACGCAGAGCCGCCGAGACGGTATGGACCGCTTCGCGGCAGCTCCCGTACGACGGGGCTACGATGACCCATCTTTTCGTGGGATGCTCTTTCGTGAATTCCATGATACACCGAACCTTTCCGCAGCATGCTTTTGTCCCAAACCCGGCGTCCTCCTTTCCGCTGAACGGAGAACCGGAGGATCCGCACGTCGTCACGCTTTTTCGTAGAAGATATAGGAGCCTTTCTCCACCGTTTTTCGTCTGCCGCCGATCACGACGCACGCTTTCCCCGGCACCGTGATCTCATACCGCAGTCCGCCGTCGACGGTGTACGCCCATCCGGAGGATATCGTACCCTTCTCCGTCTCCAGCGAGGCTTCCAGCCACTCGAGACGCCTGTCCGGATGCGGGTCGATGATCAAATCGCCGAAGCCAGCCGATCCTTCCGCCTGCCGGATCCCGGCAGCCACCTCATATACCCATTCCGCGACGGCGCCGTATGCATAATGGTTGAAGGAATTCATTCGCGCGGGCCACATTTCGCCTTCCTTGTTGATCCCGTCCCAGTGTTCCCACATGGTGGTGGCGCCGAGATTTACCGTATACAGCCAGGAGGGGAACTGTTCCTGCAGCAGGAGCGTATAGGCAAGATCCGTGCGTCCGTTTTCGCTGAGCGCGTGCAGGATGTGCGGGGTCCCCACAAACCCTGTGGACATCCGGTCCCCGTTTTCCCGGATCATTCTCACCAGAAGAGCCGTCGTCTTTTCCGGATCGGGCGTGAGACGGAACCGCAGGGCAAGGATGCATTCCGTCTGCGTATGGTATTCCGGAAAATCCTTCCGGAACCGTTCAACGATCTTCTCATGCAGTCTGCGGTAAGCGCCGCCGTCCCGTCCCAGTACCTCGAGGGCGTCCGCCAGGATCTCCGTATCACAGGCGTAATACGCCGCCTGCAGGAAATCGGGATCGGTCGCGCCGCTGTACGTTGTGGATACGAACTCCCCTCCCCGGTCCCTGTCCAGCGAATCGGTCGCCAGCCAGTCCCCGAACTGCCGGAGGTTCTTCCCGCCGCGCCACGTATACGGCTCTTCGCTCTCGCGGCCGATCATGTCCACGTGAGCCTGCATCGTATCGATCATATCCTCCAGAAGCCGTCTGTCGCCGTAGATACGATACACGTTCCACGGAACGATCACGGCGGCGTCCGAGTAGGCGGCCGCGATCGGCGTTCTGCCGCCGGGGACCGTAAAGCCGACGTACCCCGTTCTCCTGCGCAGGGAATCCATATCGTGCAGCCATTTCCGGAAAAAGCGCAGCACGTTGAAATTATAGCAGGCCGTTTTGCTGAAGACCTGCGCGTCGCCCGTCCATCCGAGCCGCTCGTTCCTCTGCGGACAGTCGGTCGGGACGTCCAGGAAATTGGATCTCTGTCCCCAGAAAACGTTGGAAAAGAGCCGGTTCAGCTTCGTGTGGGAGCAAGCGATGCGGCCGGTCTGCCGGATATCGGAATACACGGCGACCGCGGTAAACGTATCTTCGTCCAGCACGGCCGATTCCGGGAAACAGTCTACGCGGATGTACCGGAAACCGTAGAATACGCAGCGCGGCTTGTAGGTCTGCAGACCGTCCCGGCAGGTATACCGGTACTGACACCGGGCGGTCCTGTAGTTCTCCGTATAGAAATTGCCGTCCTTATCCAGCACCTCCGCAAAAGAAAGGCTGATCACCTCGCCCGCCTTCGCCCGTACGGTCACTTCCGGGTATCCCGCCAGATTCTGCCCGAAATCGATCACGGTCTCGCCCTTCGGCGTTTGGAAAATCCGTGCGGAACAGACGCGCTCCCGTTCGATCACCGGTTCGCCCTCCTGGGGGATCAGCTGGGACGTTCCGGCTTCCTCATCCACCCGGACGGGCACAAGACCGCCTGTCGGCACGGTCGCGTCGTATACTTCCCCGTCGTACCAGTCCGCGAACCGTACGGGGCCTTCACCGGCCAGCCACGAGGAATCGGTACCGTATACGGTCCTTTTTCCTTCCGCGTCCTCCAGAACGATCTCGCCGATGATCTCGGGAGACCACGGTCCGCGGGAATACCACCCGCCTGCGACGGTGACCTCCAGAACGTTTTCCCCCTCCCGGAGAAGCCCGGTGATATCATACGTCTGATACTGCAGCCGGTCCGTATACTCCGTATATCCGGGGGCAAGTATGAAATCCCCGACCCGCCGGTGATTCAGTTCGGCGTAATACACGCCCTTTGCCGTTACGGCAAGCGTCGCTTTCCGGGATCCCGTGCTCACAAAGCTCTTGACGAATACCGGGCACGGTCCCGCGTTCTTTATCCTGTCCGCACAGATCCATTTCTGATTCGTGATCATGACGTACGCCCTTCCGGTTCCTTTCGTTCGTTTTCCGGCTTAACAGCCGCACCATTCTCAAGACAGATCGCGATCCCGCTTCCCGGGATCGGCACTCCGCAGCGGAACGTTCCGCTGTCGGAAGAGAAGGCGCCGGTCCGGGATCAAAGCTTCCCTTCTTTGTTCTGCCCGTCCTTCCCCCTGGCGACGGCGGCGCGCGTGAGAGGCGTCACCGGCCACGAGGCGTTCCGGGCATGGTAGATCTCCGTGAGCTTCCGCATCCAGCTCTCGATGCGGCCGGTCAGGCGCATGCCGTTCGAGACAAGCTCGCAGTCGATGGCGGCGCGAAGGCGCAGGATCTGCCATCTCCAGCCGTTCCGGATCTTTTCCGGCAGGTCTCTGTCGATCTCCGAAGCCAGTCTCTCCGCCTCGGCGGCCCCGTCCGGCTCCGAAAGGACGAAGCGCAGGTCTTCCCACGGAAGGCCGCTCTCCTCCCAGGCGACCGGCTCCCCGTCCGCGTTTTCTGACCGGCGCGCCAGGGTGCCTTCCAGGAGGCGGACCATGCGCACGAACTTCCCGGCGGCTTCGCCGTCCAGGCAGAATTCAAATCGGGCGTACTCGCGAAGCACCTCGTCGGCGGTGCGGAGGCGGCCGGAGTAGAAGGCCAGCATCATCGCCTTGTTCACGTCCTCGAAGATCCCTTCGGAGTACGGCAGCGCTCCGCAGTAGAGTCCCCCGTTCTCCCTGTAGTTTTCCTCCAGGCGCCCGGGCATGGGATTCGCGCCGAAGCCGCCCCAGGGCGAGCAGCCGTGCATACTGATCTCCGGGAAGGCGATCATGCGCTTTCCTCCGGGCATCCGCCCTTCCCGGATGAAGTCCGGAATGGGTTCGCCGTTGGCGAAGTATCCGAAGAGATATTCCACATAATCATATTTCCCTGTCTCGAAGGCGTCCCGGAAGCCGTCCCATTCGCGCACAAAACGGTCGAAGTACCAGGTGGAGCACAGCAGTTTCGCGTCCGGGAGGATCTCCGCGTACAGGCTTCGGAGCGCGTTCAGCGTCTTCAGGAAGTCG
>JAEEGL014832066.1_pt1 | contig 14081 bp, 7 predicted proteins | sample 9134231 | NCBI WGS metagenome assembly JAEEGL01 (sample SAMN16246548, study PRJNA631951) | gut metagenome | biome: gut microbiome; feature: rumen; material: fiber-attached | host: Bos | place: Iran: Karaj | collected 2018-10 | reverse complement strand
TAAAATGGTCTGCAAAATGGATGAATTGGGTTTCGGCAGTTGCACCAACACCTATGCTTGCGAGGCCGAGTGCCCGAAACTCATTAAAAGACAGAACATTTCGCGGCTCAACCGACAATGGATTGGGGCGTTGTTTGGGCGCGACAGGAAAGAATAAAAACGAAGTCCCGAAACCGACCGGTTTCGGGACTTCTGATTTCTTCACTTAATCATTCGCCAATTCATCTGGTCACGGTAACACGTCGTGTGGCTGTGCCGTGTTCAGTAATTATTCGTATCATATACACACCTGACCCATACGCTGACAGGTTGAGTATGGCCTGGTCAGTCTTCTGCTCGGCATCGTAGACCACTTGACCCAAGGCATCCACCACAGTAATGTGACGCATACCTTCCGACTCAATGGTAACTTTATCCTTTGCAGGATTGGGATAGATGCTCACCAAGTGGGCTTCGTTTTCGTCGATGCCCAGCACGTCGTGTACGGTTATCGACTCGGTGCACGACATGGCGTAATAGTCGCCTTGGTAGATGGGCAGGTTGTCGTAGACCACCCTCACGCTATACTCGTGTTCGTCGGCGGTCGGGTTGTTGTCGGTGTATGCGTGGACGTTGCTCGGCAGCGGCGTCTCGGTAAGCAGCTCGCCGTCGCGGAAGACGAAGGTGCCCAAGATGTTATACACCACTGGTATCTCGTCGGTCGTATATGCCCGAATTATCCATGTACCAAAGATATTGTACTCCGTAAGGTCGTGCCAGTCTGAACCATCCATTGAAATCCAACGGCTATTAGGATCGCCCATGTCTACAGAATAAGCTGCAGGATAGGCAGCACTGCTGATGTTATAGATTAACACCCAAAGGTTTTGGCTTTCGTCCAATTCCACAAGGCTGTTCATGGGATATTCCACCAGTTGGTTGGAACCCGTGCTGACAAACTGCTGCGAATAAATCAAGGTCTGAGGAGCCGTATCGCCACCCTGATAGACGAGGATGTTGCCCGTGAAGGACGCATACTCAAAGGCTGCAACTTTGCCAAGGTATTGGCCTTGCCAAGTTCCTGCCGGCAACATGATGCCCCAGTAGAACGAGCCTCCACCTGTTCCTACGCTACCACTACAGTTGCCATCGTCGTAATAATACCAATCGCCGCCCGAAATCTGGTTCTCGGGCATGGCCCAGTTGAGCGACACATGTCCATTGTTGGCACTGGCATCATAGTCCGTAACGCCTTCATAGTTGTCGCAAGGGATGTAAGTCCAAGTGTATTCTGCCCACTCGCTTTCGCCAGTCGAATAGACGGCTTGCACCTTGGTGGTGTAGCTCTCGCCTTCGACAAGGTTGTCCACATCATGCTGGAGATAGGTGTTCTCTGTGTCGCCGGCAAACAGGTCGTCGAGGAACACATGGTAGTATTCCAACGTCCTTTCCTCTCTGCCTCCTGCTTTCACGTGGCAGCGGATTTTCCAAGTGTAGTTCAAGCCGTAGGATGCTATATCTCCCCAATTCAAGCCGTCAGTCGAAATCCAACGGCCATTGGCATCGCCTGTGTTGGTGCAGCCTGAAGCAGGATAGGGGGCTGTGCCACCGTCGAAGTGGAACACAATCCACAAACTCTCTGCGTTGTTGAATTCCACATCGCTCGACAGCGGGAAATCGATGTATTGTCCCGAACCCGTGGTAACAAAGGACTGTTGATACAAGACATGACCCATTGGGGTGTTGGTGGTGCAAACATAGAACGTTCCATTAAATGGTTGGTCGGGAGCATCGTAGAACGATACCGAGTTCACCACATGGAAGCCTTCCAGTTGTTCGGGAGTGAACTTAACGGCCCAATAGAACGGGCTTCCTGAAGCACCCACGCTGCCGTCAAACGCATCGGTGTCGTAATGCAGCACGTCGCCGCCCAAGCCTTCCTTCCACATGGCCCAGCCCGTGGGCGACACATAGAGATTCCTTGCCATCAGCGCAATCTCTTGGAGCATGCACTCAAATGAGGCAGGTTCCATGATTTCGACGGTCTCGTGGTTGGCACACGAAGTGTAGCCGTCCTTCTCGATGGTGTAGGTATAAGTGCCTTTGCGGAATCCCTCCCATTGGTAATAGCCCGAATCGTCCAAAATGGCCACGTGATCATAGCCTTGGTTGGGTTCCGAGGTGTTGATGAAGGTAACAATGGTACCTTCTGGGGAATCGCCCGTGTTGGTGCTTACACTCACCTCCACCGTCGTCCACATGTCCTTGTCCAAGCAGTTGGACCAAACGATGTCCGATTCAGGTGAAGTGGGCGTGGGCGTGTAACCGTAAGGGACGCAGAAAGCACGTTGAGAGCCCATGCCATTGGCTATAAATGTAATCTCACCTGTTTGGGTGTCTACTGTGCCAATGAAATCGTCTAATCCTGCATCAAGTGCAATCCAATAGAGCGTTCCCGTGTTGTGGTCGAAACCAGCCGACATTCTTGGGTCGCCAAGCCATGCTCCACCATAGCCGACTAAGGAGCATTGGGCCGTGTTCCTATCGATGGAATACAAAGCACCAAACTCATCCAAAAATCCGTAAAGGTGTCCGTCGTAACTACAGGCCAAGGCTCTAATGGAATGACCCATGGCATCGTGATTTAACATTCCTACTGCCGTCAAGGCACCTGTGGAAAGATTGACAGTATAGAGAATGTTGCCAGTTACGCCAAACAACGTGTTGGTGGAATAGTCGTAGGCGCAGTCGTCCATGTGGTTCGTGGTGTTGATTACCTCAATGACTTGTCCTGAACCAGGGTCAAAGGTGAGCAACTGGTTGTCCTCTGTAAAGGCATGGACGTAACCGTCAGCGCAAAAATCGCCCGCGCAAACTTGCAAATCTCGGTCAATCTGTATTGCCGTTGACAAGGGCTGTGTCGGCTCATATTGGATCCAGCCATCGGGCAATGTTGCCGAGTAACGGCTGAAGGAATAGGCATTGATGCTGCGCAAGAAGTTCGCAGCCTTATTGTCGTTGGCACTAGGATTGCTCCAGACGATTTGGCTTTCACGGTTGCCAGCGTAAACCCTCGACACGCCCCATTTGTAAACGCCTGGCTCAACCTCTGGCCAACCACCATCAACAAAGAGGGTGTCGGTAAGGTCGGAGGCCAGCAGCACAGTGTTTTCCTCCGTGTATGGACCATAATTGTAACAGTTGGTGCGATAAATGCGATAGCATTGGAATGAGCGGTCGTCCGCCGATTTTGCGCGATGGGCTTCGCTTTCCCAGTAAATCTTCACTTCAGGGCTTTGCGGGTCGAGGGAATCGGGATAGTATTGCGCCACCACCGCGCCTACTGTATTGTGAAGCTCGTAAAGGATGATGTCGACGTTTTCGGTCTCAACGCCGTTGTTGACCACCTCCTGCTGTTGGTGGCTTCCATCTTGGTAGCCTTCCTTGGAGGCCAGGGCAATGTAATGTCCTGCATTCACCGTTCCTGAATAAGCGCCGTTGGCATTGGACAAATAGGTGTAAGCGTGATGCACATAGAACTCATCGTAGCCGTTGACGGTGACCGTGGCTCCAGCAATGGGCGTGGTGCCGTCTTGTTCATAGACGGTGCCACTGATGGTGCCAAAACCGCCCACACGCACCACAATTGACTCCGACAGGCCCGATTCGCCTTCGTTGTAGACGGCCGACACCGCAAAGGTGTAGCCCTCCATGTTGTAGGCCAGGCCCGAAACGGCGTATTCCGTGGCGGCGACAGGGGTGTCGGTGATTTTCACACCATCCTGATATACATTGTAACCGACCAATGCGCGACCGACCGCCGTCCACTGCAGCAGCACATCCTCGCCCACATAGACCGGCGTGTTGGCATGAAGCCCCGTGGGGATGTTCAGCGTAGTGGTGAAGGCCCAGATGGGACCCGTGGTGACACCCGCGCTGTTGCGCTCGTTGACGCGCCAGAAGTAAATCTGGTTGTTTTGCAGGTTCTCGGCGAGATACGACTCGGCCAGGTCTGGGGTCCAACCGACCATGACATTCGTCGGAGGATAGCTCGTGCCCATCAACAGCTGGTATTCGGTGGTGAACTGGCCTAACTGCCATTGCAACTCGATAGGTGAGCTGATGTCGGTAGCTCCGTCGGCAGGGGCGACGAGGGTGACGGGCAACGGCAAAGGCAGCACGTTGGTGCCCATCTCCACGGTGTATTGCGGACTCGTCGAAGAGACCACCAAGTAATAGGTGCCAGCCTCGACCTGCAAGTTGGTGATGGGGTCGTCGCCGCCCAAACTGATGGGGTAGAGGCTACTGCCACCATTGCCGTTCACACCTATATAATAATTGTCAGCCATCGGTCCAGGACGGCCATTGAAGTCGGCGGCATACAAGGCTAACTTGGCGTTGGCACCCTCCGTCACTTGGGCCGAAAACAGGCAGTCCTCCGCAAAGGTCAACTGATACACGCCATCAGGACCGTCGGGTTTGTTGCCGAGCAGTTTGTAGTTGTCGTACAGAACATTGGTGTTTTGCGTATAGGTCTGCGGCAGGGTAGTCACCACCTCGGCCAACTCTACCACGTCGGGTGTCTCGGGCATGTAGTTCTCCACTTCGATGTCGGCCAGCTCGATGTGGGTCTGGTTCCACGCCACGGCCAAATAACCGTGCATCGAGCCAGGAAGCACAGTGGCTTCAGGGTCGGTGCCGATATAGACCACCTTTGATTGCTCGGAATAAATCGGGAAGGGGATGTTGACCGCGCCCGCCGATTCATCCACCACGAAGAAGGGGTTGTCGAAATCGATTTGCGACACTTGCAGGTCCTCTTGCGAGGTGTTGGTGAGCGTCACCTCTTCGCCTTGCATCCATGCGCCTATGGGGCGCGGGGCCATCACGATGGGGTTGGGGCTGATGTCGAGGCCAGGAGGCGTGCCTTGCGTGAAGGTAGGCATGTAGTTGTTGTTGCCATAGAGGTCGCTATACCATTGGGCGTAAGTATCATCGCCATTTCTCCAGTTGTTGAGCGCGGTGAGCAGGTCGGTGGTGCCTTGCATAGGCTCTGCCAGTGTGCATACGGTAGAAGTGCCGCTTTGCGTGAAACTGGTATAGTTGTCGGTAAAAGCCAAATTGCTATTTGTACCGTATGCTATGGAATAAGTACCTTCTTTATAATAATTGTAATGGTTATAAGAGTTGTTGCCATTCGCATTGCCATCACCAGCATTGTTGCCAGTAATGGCACCACAATTGGTGGTATTATTAGCCGTCATCATGCCACCGTTGTAACAGTTTTCGATATGGGCATGGTTAATGTTGTAACCCGAAATACCACCTCCAGTAGTGCCAAAAGTGAGAACTCCAATGTTGTAACAATTCCGCACGATTGCACCATTACAATTACCCACAATGCCTCCTCCAGTATCTGGGCAGGTGACAGAGCCTTTGTTGGCACAGTTGATGATGTTTCCTGCACAACGTCCAGCTATACCACCTCCAGTGCTACTGCAAGAGACGCTGCCTTTGTTTTCACAATTCAGAATATCAGGCCATCCATAACAAATACCTATGAAACCACCCGCGTTATTACCTGTTGTGGTGATAGTACCTCTATTGACGCAATTGGAAATACTTATGTTTCCATAACCAAAACCTACAAAGCCTCCTACGTTATCAGCATTGCTTGTGATGGAAGCCCTGTTAACGCAATTATCAATGGTCCAATTGATATAGTTTACGTCTCCATCTAATTCAGCTACAAAACCAGCAGCATTTTCTCCGGTACTGTTAATTGTACCATCCACAATTAAGTCATGAATGTTGGCGCCGAAACCAAAAGTAGCAAAAAGTGCAAGATTGCCAGGCCCTTCCAGATTAAGGGTAATGGTGTGTCCATTGCCGTTGAAGTCACCCCTGAAATCTCCAGAGATGGGGGTGGTTACATCGTCAATGTCGTGCATCACCTTGAAGTATTTCCCTTGTGTTGCAAAACCAGCAGCCATGCCTGTGGTTAGGGCTTCCAAGTCATCTTTGGTGTAAAGCAAGTAAGGCATCTCTGCCGTGCCTCCACCGCCAAAGTCGGGAGCGGTCATAAAGCCAATGGATTTCCAAACGGACACATCACCCTCACCGCAGTTGGAGCGAACGTAAGCCGTGTAGTTCGTGAGGCTATTCAGGCCAGTGAAAGTGTAACTCGTTGTGGTGATGCCCGTTGCCGTTGGGGTGGTTTCGGGCGTGGGAGCCTCGCCGTCGGTCACGTACACATCCCATGCGCTGGTACCTTCGCCTGCCGTCCAAATAAACGTGGCTGTAGTGGAACTAGTCTCTTGAATGGTCAAGTCTCTTGGGCCAGGGCAGGTAATCACTGCCGTACTTACATTAAGTTGGATGTCAGCAAACTGGTAATCCAATTGGCCACCTTCTGTCGGGAATTCTGGAATGCCAGGAGACCAACTTGAGTAAACCAAAGTCACAGCATCATCGGAATACGATGAGGTCCTCAAATTGACATCCCAGGCAGGAGAGTCATACGCAGTGGCTACAACAATCACCAAATTGCCGTTGTGTTCGTATGTAAAAGGCTCGTCAAAAACGAATTCCTCCCAACCACATTCGGCACCAAGAACAACATTCTCGTGTGAATAAACCAAAGTTAGGTCGCTTAAAGGTGTCCAATCCGTATCAGAGGAATGGCTTGCCGTTGCTCTTTCACCTAAGTAAATCTTCAAGTGACTAGCTATAACAGGCATAGGCCACATCATGCCGTAGATACCCACATTGTTATAGGAAACAGAATTGATGGTACAAGGGCCAGAAAACGCCGACATGGGATAAATTTCCTCATCCCAGCTCCAATAATACCAATCATGAAATGGGAAGTCATACATGCTTTCTCCCGTGCCGATGGTAATCACCTCGGCTTTTGCTGTCCAGGGCACCAAGAGTGCCAGCAGCAGGATTAAAAAGAATTGTTTTGTTCGCATAACTTTAAGTGTTTTTAGGTTAGTATTAAGTTAAGTAATTGTTCGTCCCGTGTCTCGCATTCCCGCAGCCCTGTGTCTTTTATCTCCATTCATTTGCATCAAATTTTTTCATTCAAAAGTCCCAAAAACGGCTCGCAAAAGGCGTTTCAATGAACAAGGCAAAGGTATGCAAATACTTTTACATGGTTTTTGCTAACGCAATTAAAATCAATGAAATAATAGTTTATTAAAGGTTTACAAAACCATAAAACTGGGTATTCATTGGGTATACAGCGGGGAAAACGGGGAATTTTAGGTAGAATCTCCTGCGGGGAATGGGAGGCTTGTCGTTTTTAAGGGCGGCGGCATGTAGGCCTTGCGAGCCGTATGCACCTTGGGCCGCCGCGTTTCAATTACGGGGCAATCTCCATTCCCCTTGGGGAATCTTGATGCTCAATAATTGGCCAAAAAGTCGCTCAAATTGTCGTTGGCATCGTTCATGCCGAGCTTCTTGCGCAGGCGCCAGCGCGCCACTTTCACCCCATTGATGGTGATGTTGTTGATGGAAGCGATGTCCTTGGTGTTCATATTCAGCTTGATAAGGGCGCAAAGGCGCAGCTCGCCGAGGGTGAGGTCGGGGAAATCCCTTCTCAAGTTGTCGTAGAACTTGGGATGCACTTGCAAGAAGTAGAAGTCTAGGTTGTCGTCGGAATTGGCGTTGATCACCTCGTTGATTTTCCTGACAGTTTTCACCAAGATGTCGGCCCTGTCCTCTTCTTTCATGCCTTCCATCGAAGCAAGCTGTTCCTTAACTTCGTTCAAGGTGTCGTTGGCCTTGGTCTGGGAAAGCAGTTTCGACACGAGTTCCTGTTTCTTGCCTTCCAGCTCATCAGACAGTCTTTCCTTTTCGGCTTGTTTAGCCTTGAGGACGATGTTTTTCCTGCTTAACATAATGAGGGACAGGATGATGGCTAATAGCAGCACGGCAATGATAAAATAGGTGATGACGCTTTTTCGGGTCTCCCTGATGCGTTCCATGTCGCGCTCGTATTGTGCTTGCGCCTCTGCCTCGGCATACTCATGCTGAAGTTGCATCGAGTTGACCATTTTCAGCTGCTCTTCCAAGTTAAAAGTGGCATTCACCGAATCCAATACGGCTTGTATCTCGCAGCATTTCTTGTAATCGCGAAGATTAGTGGTGATTGTCTTCAGCTCCTCCAAAACAATACTCTTCAACCAAATATTGGTGGACTCGTCTCCACAAAAACCAAGGCACGCTTCCAACATGGCGATCGCCTCCTTTGACCTGCCCACCTGATGATATGATTTGGCTAGCCCGTACATGACAGTCACCACGGTCTTCACATCGCCCGAATCCTTGATCTTTTCAAGACTTCCTTCGACTCCAACTATAACCTTGTCATGATCATGGTCAAGAGAAGGCAACAGAAGCAGCTCGCTTGCAGCCCTGACCGAGTCCTGTTTCGTCACGGCCTCGAAGCTAGCCTCTTCAAACCAAATCCTTGCCGAATCAAGTTGGTTTTCCCATTTATATAACAGCCCCATATTGAAATGTACGGCGTATTTATTGTATGCATCATAACTTTGGTTACCAATCAGGTTCCTATACAAAGAAAGGGCGTTCCTATAATGGACCAAAATCGTTTGCGTCAATGCATCGTGCAACTCAATCTGATAGGCAAGCCAATTATCGTTCAATTCTTTGTTGATCTCATTGACTTTTTTCATGCAATCATAGTATTGGGAGAACATCAGATATGACTCGTAGTAATAATAGCCCAAAGCAAGGTAGATCTTCGCTCCCAGTTTTTCTGTTTTGGGCGATTTCTTCAGCAGAAGATATTCCTGTTCAGCCTTCTTCAGAATACTGAAAGCCTCGTCTGGCTCCGAAATCACAACAGCCATGCCACGGAAATAATCCCCCATGGTGGAATAATACTTGTCATGTCTTACAAAATCAGACTCCAGAAAGTCCTCGATATAAGGTTTGGCTTGTTCGTAGCACCTCGCATCGAAAAGGAAATCGATGACTTTTGTAAATGCTTCCGCTCTTTTCTCGTCATCATCCCTGTTTTCGTGAAGCAGTTGGATGAGACTGTCGGGGATTAACGACTCGGGATTTTGGGCGGTGGTGGTAAAAGGACGGAAAAAGCAAGCCAAGGCCGTCATGACCATGGTAACAAGGAGATATCTGTTCGCACGTGCTGGTATGAGACTCATTTCGTTCAGTAATTTGTTTGCAAAACTACCAATATTCAAGATACGACAAAAAGATTCCTTCATTTTTTCTGTAAAAGGGTTGCGCATTGGGAAATTTTGAGTATTTTTGCAGCAGAAACACTGGTCGATGACCGCAACGGGTAGCTTCACGCCATTAAGGTGGGATGATTGTCGGTTCAACTCCGGCCGCCAGTAAAAAAGGAATGGTTTTGGCCATTCCTTTTATTTTATCAACCTATATTGGGAGTTGTCAAAGGCTTCTTTAATAACAATTCCCCAAGATTTGGCAGCATTGATAAATTGGTCTCTTTTCACTTTGTAATTTGGATGAACAACTACTTTGACCAACTTACTTTCATCGTATGGGTAGGTGAACACATATATTATCTCATGTTCACAGAATTGAGCCACTTTCACCATCTGCCCATTGCCCTTCCCATTTGCCAGCAATTCCTCTGCAAACTGCCGAAGACTTCCTTGATAAAGTTCCATATCAGCTCCCCCAGTTGTCTCGATCGAGACTCCTATAATTAATAGCCTCCGCCAAATGACCGGTTTGGATGTTCTCGCTGTCGTCAAGGTCAGCGATGGTACGAGATACTTTGAGGATGCGGTCGTAGGCTCGGGCCGAGAGTCCGAGACGGTTCATGGCGTTTTTGAGGATGGCACGGCAGGATTCGTCGAGGTCACAGTATTTCTGGATGAGTTGGGTGCTCATTTGCGCGTTGGCATGGATGGTCGGGTATTCCGCGTAGCGTTTTTCCTGTATTTTTCTCGCCTTAATGACACGCTCGCGTACTGTTGCACTCGACTCACCGCCGCTTTTCGATGACAAATCTTTGTAAGCCACAGGCACAACTTCCACGTGCAAGTCAATGCGATCCATCAAGGGGCCACTGATGCGATTCAGATACTGTTGCACCATGCCCGGCTTGCAGGTACATTCCTTGTCGGGATGGTTGTAGTAGCCGCACGGACAAGGATTCATTGCCGCCACCATCATGAAATTGGCTGGGAAGTCAACGGTCATCTTGGCGCGCGAAATCGTTACGATTCTGTCTTCCATGGGTTGTCTCATCACTTCCAGGACAGTTCGTTTGAACTCTGGGAGCTCGTCAAGAAAGAGCACACCGTTATGAGCCAACGAGATTTCGCCAGGCTGGGGATAGGTGCCGCCGCCCACCAAGCCTGCATCACTGATGGTGTGGTGCGGGCTGCGGAAGGGACGCTTTCTGATTAAGGAGGTGTGGCTTCCCACCAAACCCGCTACGGAATGGATTTTGGTGGTTTCCAACGCCTCGGTCATCGTCAGGGGAGGCAGGATAGTGGGCATTCGCTTGGCCAGCATGGTCTTGCCGCTGCCTGGAGGGCCGATGAGAATGACATTATGTCCGCCCGCGGCGGCAATCTCCAAGGCACGCTTGATGTTTTCCTGCCCTTTTACGTCGCTGAAATCGAATTCGTAGAAGCTGTCAGGGGCTTCATCCAAGCCGTTGACTTGAACAGGTTTGATTTCAGTTTCGCCGTTGAGGATAGAGATGACTTCTTGAATGTTTGAAACACCGTACACCTCGAGCCCTTCCACCACGGCGGCCTCACGCGCGTTCTCTTTGGGAAGGATGAGACCGCGGAATCCTTCTTGCTTGGCTTTCAGCGCAATGGGTAGACTGCCTTTGATGGGGTTGACGGTACCGTCTAGAGAGAGTTCGCCCATGATGACAAATCGTTCCAACAGTTCATTGTTGATTTGTTCGGCGGCAGCGAGGATGCCGATGGCGATAGGTAGGTCATAGGACGATCCTTCCTTGCGGATGTCGGCAGGGGCAAGGTTAACGACAATTCGCTTGTGGGGATAGTAGTAGCCAAGGTTGCCAATGGCCGCCTCAATGCGTTGTTGGCTTTCCTTGACAGCGCTGTCGGGGAGACCGACGGTGAAATAGCACGGCATACCTTTGTCAATGTTCACCTCGATGGTGACCGTAATCGCGTCGATGCCGAAAAGGGCGCATCCGAATGTCTTTACTAGCATAACTCTTTGTGTTTAAGATTTGATGCCGCAAAGATGCAATGCTTGTCAAGATAAAGCCGTTGAACAAACGTTTGTAGTCGACTGTAGTCGTTTGCTGTCGTTTGCTGTCGGGTATTTATTTAATACTCAACGATATGACAAATTATACATTTGGGCTGACACACGGGTCAGCCCCTACTCTTAACTCTGAACTCTAAACTCTAAACTCTAAACTCTAAACTATTTCTTCGGTTTGTATCCCGAATCCTGGAAAATGTTCTGCAAGTCTTTCCGTTTCATGAATAGTTGCAGGTTAAAGTCGTCGTGAGCGGCCACATAGCTGCGGATGATGTGCAGCCCGAAAAACTCGCCGAGACGCGAGGGTGACTCGTTGCTGTAAACCTGCGTGTAAGGGCCGTCGCCGAAATACATCATATAGGTATCCAGGCCCGCGTCGTAAAGTCGGCGGTTGCCCACGATGTCGGCCCACATTGCACCTTCGTTCTCCTCCGCCCAGCGTAGTTGGTCCTCGGAATAGCCCAAAAGGATACGGTCTTCGATATTCGGGCACATGGCCTCGATAAAAAAATTGAGCCTACCGTAAAACACCATTTCACCAACCACTTGTCCCTGCTTGCGCCATTCATAGAGGTAGTTCATGTAGAGTCGGTTGGCTACGTCTTTTGCCAAGGTTGCCACATTGGTGCGTTGCGACATGTAGCGCGGCATTCCGATTTGATCGTAGATTTCGTCGCCGTCGAGGTACCAGTCCAACGAAATCACCAATGTATTGTCGATGATTTGTACCGGTGGCTCGTCGGCACTGATACCTGTGATGCAGGTAAAAACGGTCCTTGGAATCTCAATGTCGGGGTAATAGTGATGAAAATGTGCGAATACGTCCTCCACTATGGGCTTCACGGTGTTCAGGTTGGGGAAGGCAGCCTTCACCTTGTGATACATGCTGATGCAATAAGGGTCGGTGGCGAAGTCCTTGAGGTATTTCACAGCATCAAGGTTATTCAGGTCACCGTTGAGGAACACCCGATAGTGGTCCTGGATGGCCATCAATTCATGTTGGAAGTTGGCGGTGTCGAGGCTGAAGAGCACGTCTTCGTAACGCTCGAAATACAGCGTGTAGGGTTCGGGTTTGATGTTGATTTTCTGTTTGTATTCGGGCTGCTTGGATTGGCAGGAGGCTATGGTCAGGACAGTGAGAAGTGTGATGAGGGCTTTTGCTTTCATAATAGGTTCGTTTTAGTCATAGGGGTTAGCACCCCAGCTTAATGTCTGTTGCCCCTACGGGGCTTTGTTCGATGCAGGCCTTTAGCATCGTGTATGCTGCTTCCGTCGCTTGGTCGATGACGGAATGGCGGTCGCCATCGAAGTGATAGCAATGCGAGACGATACCATTTTGGGAAGCCACGCCAATCCACACCGTGCCTACGGGACTTTGTTCTGTTCCACCTCCTGGTCCAGCGACGCCCGTGGTGGCCACGCCAAAGTTAGTCTCCATCAGTTGCTGTACTCCTTTGGCCATGGCTTCCACCACCTCGCGACTGACGACTGTATGCTTTTCAATTGTTTCGACCGGTACGCCCAACACCTTGGTTTTCGTTGGGGTGGCGTAGGTTACCGCTGTGCCTTTGAAGATTTCGGAACTGCCTGCGATGAGGGTGATTTGGTGGGCGATGTTGCCCCCCGTGCAGCTCTCCGCCGAGGCGAAAGTCATGCCTTTTTTAATGAGGAGGTCGAAGACTTCGTGAACGATATGATTTTTCATCGTTGATAAAATTTGTGCAAAAGTATAAAAAAACTTCTTAACTTTGCCGCCTTAAAAATCAAAAGACTATGCAACAACCTATTCCTGCATCGCAGCTCGTGCTCAATAGTGAGGGCGCGATATATCACTTGAACCTGCATCCTGACCAAATCGCTGACGACATCATTTTGGTTGGCGACCCTGGGCGCGTCACCGAGATAGCCACTCTCTTTGACAAGATAGAAGTGGAACGCCAGAATCGCGAGTTGGTCACCCGCACAGGCTGGTTCAACGGCAAGCGTATTACCGTCCTGTCGACCGGCATGGGAACCGACAATCTCGACATCGTAATGAACGAGCTTGACGCTTTGGCCAACATCGACCTGAAAACCAGAATTCCCAAAGAAGAGCACCATGCGTTGAACCTTATCCGCATCGGCACTTGTGGTGCCTTGCAGCCCGACATTGAAGTTGAGGACAGTTACGTGGCCACGCGATACGCCATTGGTTTGGATGGCTTGCTTTACTTTTATGCGAAGAACTTTGAAGTGAATGAAATCGGCTTGCGTGATGCCTTTATCGAGCAAATGAATTATCCAAAAGACTTGCCTATGCCTTATGCAGTGGAGTGCTCAAAACCGCTTTTCGACCGCTTGGCCAAGGGTTATTATCAAGGTGTAACGGCCACGGCTCCTGGATTTTATGGTCCGCAGGGAAGAACCTTGAGGATGTCGTTGGCCTATCCTGAAAACAACCGCAAGATAGAGGCTTTCAGCTACCAAGGCTGGCGTGTCTGCAACTTTGAAATGGAGTCGTCAGCCCTCTATGGACTTGGAAAGATGATGGGTCACAACTGCCTGACACTTTGTGCGGTGGTGGCCAACCGGGTTACCGAAAAGTTTGCCACAGACTATCATCCTTACATAAAAAAACTAGTAGTCAATACCCTGGAACGGCTCTCCGCACGCTGATTCAAGAGGAAATGACAGAAAAAAATTCTCTTTTTTTTCAAAAAACATCTTTCGTAAGGAAAAAATTTCTAATTTTGCGGCGCATTATGGCTTGATATAAATTAACTATAAAATAGACTAATATGAAAAAAGCATTTATCGCAATTATCGCCTTGCTTGCCATATCT
>JAEEGL017162592.1_pt1 | contig 14082 bp, 9 predicted proteins | sample 9134231 | NCBI WGS metagenome assembly JAEEGL01 (sample SAMN16246548, study PRJNA631951) | gut metagenome | biome: gut microbiome; feature: rumen; material: fiber-attached | host: Bos | place: Iran: Karaj | collected 2018-10 | reverse complement strand
CGGTCCTACGGCGGCGGCCTCGGCGTCCGCAGACAGGTGGGGCAGGGGACCACCCTCCGCATTGAGCTGCCGGCGTGCGTCTCCCCGTCGGGGCGGCCGGTTCTTCCGGAGGAAATGGAGCGCAAGAGCACCACCACCATCGCGGCCGACATAATGGGCGGCGGCCCATCGGCCGACACTCGTCCGGCACCCTCTCCGGCCCCGGCCGCAACCGCGGCACCTGCGGCACCTGCGGCGCCCGCCGTTACGCCCGCAGCTTCAACGCCGCCGGCCGCTTCCGCGCCGCCGGCGGCGGACAGCCGCACGACGCTTCTCGTCGTCGATGACGACGCCTCGATTCTCAAGCTTCTCAAGATCATACTCAAGTCCGGCGGGTACAATATCGTCACCGCGACGAACGGCAGCGAAGGCCTGAAGACCTATGAGTCCTCCCCTGGGCTCTTCTCGCTCGCGCTCGTCGACGCCTCAATGGGCGTCGGCATGAACGGCATCGAGCTGTGCGGCGAAATCAGGAAGCAGAACCCGTCCGTTCCCCTGATACTGATGAGCGCCTACCGCGCCAAGGAAATGAGCAGCAAGATGTCCGCGGCCGGCATAAGCGGCTTCCTGGCGAAACCTTTCCGCGGCAACGACGTCCTGGATTTGGTGGCCAAGTACCTCAAGGCGGCCGATGGCGCCGCCGGCAAGGGAGGCGATATTGGCGCTGTCCTCTAACAGCAGGCTAAGGGCGGCTTCCAGACAGGCCACGGCACCTCAGGCGCCGGCGAAAGGATCGTCTGGCGACCAGCAGGGCGCCTCCGCCGTAGATGAAATGGCGAGGTTGCTAAGCGCCCTCAACGAGACGGACGCGGCAACCGCCGCCCCGGGGCCGCCTCCCGCCGTCGATGCCGCGGCCGCGGCTCCGGCCTCCCCGGTCCTGTCCCCATCTGGGAAAATGGACGATTCGCCCCCCCACTTCGTCATCCCCGCGGGGCCTGGCGGCGCAACAAGGCCGCTTGGCGTCGTCAGGTCCTCGCCGGCTGAAGGTGCGGCGGCGGATTTCGACTTCATACTTCCGGAACTCAAGCCGGAGGGAGGGGCCGCCGCGAATCCGCCTTCGGCCCCCATAAAGCTCGCCCCCGCTTCCGGCGCGGTACGCTCCGCGGCAACTGCCCAATCCGCTTCAAGTCAGCCGCAACAGGCGGGTGGCAGCCCAATGCGTCTTACTGGGAACCAGACCGAAGCGGCAAAGACCGCGAAACACGGGACCGTTCGCCTCACGGGGAACCAGACCGAGGCGGCGAAGACGGCGAAGCACGGGACCGTTCGCCTCACTGGGAACCAGACCGAGGCCGCAAAGACGGCGAAGCATGGCACGGTTCGCCTCACTGGGAACCAGACCGAGGCCGCAAAGACGGCGAAGCATGGCACGGTTCGCCTCACGGGGAACCAGGCGGCACCATCCGGCGGCGACGCCGGGGCGATGGCCAAGGAAGCGGAAAAGGCCCCTGCGGCAAAGGATTCGGCGAAGGGGGAGAGCTCCAAGGACGCGCGAAAGCCGAGTGGCGGCAAAAAGCGCAAGTCGCCGGCCAGCCTTGTGGTTCTCCTGCTGGTTTTTCTCGTGCTTTTGCTTTATGTGGGCTTTTTCATGGTCTGGCCAAGGTTCGGTATGGCAAAGAAGCCGGATCCCCAACCTGTCGCACGTCCGCGGCCGACAGCCGCAGCCAAGGTTGCGCCGGCGGCAAAACCGTCTTCAGCCGCGACCGCCGCGAAGCGCGAGCCCGCCCCAGCTTCCTCCGCGCAGACCAAACCGGAAGGTGGCGACGGAGCCGACGTGGTCGACATTCCCGAAGATGACGATGCGCCGGAAGTGCCGCAGGACGTCAAGGCCGCGGAAGGATCTGCCACGGTGCAGGAGGGACGGGGGCGGGACCCCGTCGTCGAGGATGCGCAGGCTGCATCCAAGTTCGCCCCGCCGTGGGCGCGCAAGGCGCAGGAACCCGCCGAAAAGGCGGAGGAACCCAAGGAAGAGGTTGTCGTCAAGGTGCAGGAGGCCGTAGACGTACCCGAAGTACGCGAATGGCCGGTGCTGAAGGTCACGGCCGTCATCGGTTCGGGCAAGAAGGGAAGCGTGCTTGTCAACGGCGTCGTGGTCTCCGTCGGGGAGGAACTCGAAGAGGGCCCCGTTCTTAAATCCGTCTCGCGCCAGGCCGCCGTATTCGAGTGGGACGGCGACAGCCGCACCATCTTTGTCAGTTCCAAGAGCGAGTAACCTTTCAACCCCTTAACCCTTCAACCCTCCTACAAGGAATACCATGGACAAGAAGATCAAGATAGCCGTCATAGGATGCGGCGGCATCAGCAACTGCCACCTTGGTGGCTATTCCCGCAACCCCAGCGTCGAAATCTACGCCATGTGCGACATCAACCGCGCCCGCGCGGAGGAGAAGGCGGCCAAGTACGGCGTTCCGCCCGAACGCGTATTCGACGACAAGGACAAGATGTTCGCGGCGCTTCCGGAGGTTGACGCGGTAAGCGTCTGCACCTGGAACAACGCCCACGCGGAATGCACCATCGCGGCTCTGAACGCCGGCAAGGACGTCCTCTGCGAAAAGCCGATGGCGATGAACGCCGCCGAGGCCGAGGCCATGAAGGCCGCCGCGGAGAAGTCCGGACGCCTCCTGATGATCGGCTTCGTGCGCCGCCACGGCAACGACGCCAAGGTCGTAAAGGACTTCATAGACAACGGCTACTTCGGCAGCATCTACTACGCCAAGGCCCAGTACCTTCGCCGCAACGGCAATCCCGGCGGCTGGTTCGGCGACAAGTCGCGCTCCGGCGGCGGCCCGCTCATCGACCTCGGCGTCCACGTCATAGACCTCGTGCGCTACCTGGTCGGCAATCCGAAGCCGGTTTCGGCCTACGGCGCCACCTACCGCAAGCTCGGCAACCGCCCTGACGTGAAGGGCTCCATGGCCTACGTCTCGGCCGACGCCAAGGACAAGGACCAGGAGGTCTGCGACGTCGAGGACCTAGCCTCCGCACTCATCCGCTTCGACAACGGCATGACGCTCTCCGTCGAGGCCAGCTTCAGCCTCAACCTCAAGTCCGACGTCGGCAACATCGAGATTTTCGGCGACAAGGCCGGCGCGAAGATGGACCCCGAACTCCACCTCTTCACGAACCTCAACGGATACATGGCGAACGTCGACTTCGCGGACAGGACCTCCCTCAGCTTCGACGGCCTGTTCGACAAGGAGATCAACCACTACGTCGACTGCCTTCTCGGAAAGGCGCAGTGCATCGCCCCCGCCGAGGACGGCGTGACGCTCATGAAGATCCTCGACGCCATCTACAAGTCGGCGGCGACAGGCCACGAAGTCCTGATTGGCTAATCCGAAGTTCTGGCGGGGTTTGGGCCGCTGTCCTTGGATGTCGGGCAGTTGGCAGGGATGTTTCCACGAAACGTCCGGACACCCATGGCGGACGCGCCTCGGGCGCGTCCCCACCGGACTTTTGCGCCGGCGGCCGTCCTAGCCGCAATCCGCAATCAGAGCGCGTCGCGTACAAGCCACGCCATGTACGCCGCGAAGCAGGAGAGGAGCAAAATCCCCTCGTAGCGGTGGATGACGGCCTTGCCGCCGCGCTTCCACGGGATGCTGGTCAGCCAGAGGAAGACCGTCATTGCCATTACAACCGGGAAGTCTCGGTGAATTATGTCCGCGACCGCGGCCTTGTCCGCGCCTTCCGTCATAGGCGATATCGCGCAGGCGAGACCCACCACCGCGAGGGTGTTGAAGAGGTTCGACCCCACGATGTTCCCGATCACGAGGTCGTGCTCGTGCTTCTTGATGGCGGCAATCGAGGACGCAAGTTCCGGAAGCGAGGTGCCGATCGCGACGATGGTGAGGCCGATAATGAGGTCCGGGACGCCGAGTACGCGGGCTGTGTTCGTGGCGCAGTGCACGAGCAGCCGCGAGCTTCCAACAAGAAAGGCCAGCCCCCCCAGGATCATGGCGATTGATTTCCAAAGTGGCACTTGCCTCACTTCGCCGCCATTGTCGCCTTCGGCTGGCTGCGACCCCTTCCCGGCGAATCCGTTGAAGACCATGACGGCGATGAAAAGCGCGAGCATCGCGAAGGCCTCCACGCGCGTGATGACGCCGTTCAGCAGCAGGCCACCGGCTACGACGGTGGCGACAAGAAGCGTCGGCACTTCGCGCCAGACCACCGATTTTGCGACGGAAACGGAAGCAAGGGTCGCTGTAAGGCCAAGAATCAGCCCTATGTTTGCGATGTTGGAGCCGTAGGCGTTGCCCAGGGCGATGCTGGGGTTGTGCTCCATTGCGGCCATCACCGAGACGAGCATCTCAGGCGCCGATGTGCCGAAACCGATTATCACCATTCCAATCAGAAGCGGCGGCATGCCGCAGCGCCTGGCGAAGGCGGCGCTTCCGTCGACGAATACATCGGCGCTCCATACGAGGACGGCGATTCCCACCGCTATTCCAATGAGGTTGAGGAGAATTTCCATGTGGCTATTTTCCTTTGAGCGCCTTTTGGCGGAGCGCCTCGTAGAGAACGATGCCCCCGGCCACCGATGCGTTCAGCGATTCGACGCGCCCGCGCATGGGGAGCTGGGCGATGAAGTCGCAGGTGTCGCGGACGAGTCGGCCTATGCCGTGGCCTTCGTTTCCGACCACGATCGCGCAGCGTCCGCCGAAGTCTATTTCGGTGTAGCCCCTGGCGTCGTCGCCCCAGTCGAGGCCGGTGATCCAGCATCCGGCCTCCTTGAGCGCGGCCAGCGAGCGGACGAGGTTGACCACCTTCACGATGCAGAGGTGTTCGGATGCGCCTGCCGAGGCGCGCCCCGCGGCGGCCGTTACGCCCGCCGAGCGGTCTTCGGGTATGATCACCCCTGTGACGCCGGCCGCATCGGCCGTTCTCAGAAGCGACCCCACGTTCTGCGGGTCCTCGATGTGGTCAAGGACGAGGACGACCGCCTCCGGGTCTTCTTCGACGGCGCGGAGGAACTGGTCGAGGTCTCCATAGGCGAAGCCGCCGGCCCGGAGTGCGACGCCCTGATGGTTGACGGGGCCAAGCAGGTTCTCCAAGTCGCGGCGGTCGGTTCTGGCGATTGACGCGCCGCAGCCTCTCGCGAGGTCGAGGATTTCGCCCAGGTCGGTGTCGCCGCCCCCTTCGCGAAGGGCGCTGTCGAGGATGCGCAGTTCGCGGAACTGCCGGCGGCCGGCGCGGAGCGCCTCCACCACCGGACGGCGGCCGTAGATCCAGTCGCCATGGTTTTTCTTTCCCTGCTTCACACCTTCACCCTCTCACCGGACCCAGGACCTCGGACTTCGGACCCAGGACTTCGGACCCAGGACCCAGGACTTCGGACCCAGGACCCAGGACTTCGGACCCAGGACTTTGGACCTAGGACCCAGGACCCAGGACCCAGGACCTAGGACCCAGGACCCAGGACCCAGGACCTAGGACCTGGGTCCTAGAACGACTCGCGCGCCGTCCGAGGCGCGGATGGCGAGGACGTCGCAGTCCTTGCCGGTCTTCGCCTTGTAGGCCGCAGCGATTGACTTTCCGGCGGCTTCCGCGAGGTCGCGGCGGACAAGGGCCACGATGCTTCCGCCAAAGCCGCCGCCGGAGAGGCGGGCGCCGAGGACGCCGTCCGTGGCAGCCGCGATTTCGACTAGGGCGTCGAGCTCGGCGCAGGAGATCTCGAAGAGGACCCTTGAGCTTTCGTGCGATTTGAACATCAGCTTGCCAAAGCCGTCGAGGTCGCCGGCGGCGAGCATGGCCGCGCCGGCCTCTACGCGCTCGTCCTCGCCTATGGGGTGCGCGGCGCGGCTCGCGACGCGGGCGGGGAGCCCCGACTTGTGTTGCTCCCATTCGGCCATGGTGACGTCGCGCAGCGCCTTGACGGGGTGGCCGAGGACGCCATTGAAGTATGCGGAAGCGGCCTCGCAGGCTTCCCGGCGCTCGTTGTACGCGCCGTCAACGAGGGCGTGCTTTGCGTTCGAGTTGCATACGAGCAGCACGACTTCCGGGGAGAGCGGGACGTTTTCGACTTTGAGCGAGCGGAAGTCCGTTTTGACGAGGGCGTCCTCCTTGCCGTAGAGCGAGGAAATCTGGTCGAGGAGGCCGCACTTCACGCCCGCAAAGATGTGCTCGGCCTTCTGGCCTATCTTTGCGGCCTCAAGCTTGTCGAGGTCGATGCCGTAGCGCGCGGCGAGGGCCAGCGCGGTGGTGATTTCAAGCGCCGCCGAGCTGGAGAGCCCGCTGCCCTGCGGGATGTCCCCGAGGAACATCCCGAGGTAGCCGTCCTTGAACCCGGCCTTTTCAAGAAGCCCCGCGTGGACGCCGAGGCAGTAGTTGGCCCAGGTGTCCTCGGTCACCGGCTTCGGCGCGGTTGCGTCGAAGGAGACCTCGTGCATGAGGTCTCCGGCCACGAGGCGGCAGCGCGGGCCGGAAGACGGCGCAACGGCGAAAAAGGTGCCGTAGTTGATGGCGGCCGAGAGGACCAGCCCCTCGTTGTAGTCGGTGTGGTTGCCGAGGACCTCGACGCGGCCGGGCGCGTAGGCCATGGCTGTGGGCTCGCATCCGAAATGGGTGCGGAATTTTGCAAGAAGTTCGTTCCTTATGGCAGTGTTCATTGTCGTCTCCGTAGTGCTGGAACCCGGACGATTCCAAGATGAATATTATATAAAATCCGCCAACGGCTTTCAAACCTGTTGACGGATTCGGAAAAAAAGGCTATTATTATTTCCACAATTTCGCCAACTTAGCTCAGCTGGTAGAGCAGCGCATTCGTAATGCGCAGGTCCTGGGTCCGAATCCCTGAGTTGGCTCCATCTTCCGAATCCCGCAGGGCGGATGCCCGGCGGGATTTTTGTCAATTCCGCCGCTTTATGCCTTTGAATGCCGCCCGCGCGGCCTCGTATCCTGCGCGGATGCATGGTATGGCGTCGGTGAAGTCGAGGGTGGCGATGCCGCCGACCGCCGGCTGGATCAGGAGGTCCGGCGGGTCTGAAACGAGGCGCGCCTGCGTCATCTGGTTTTCGGCGAGGCGCGTGGTCTGCATGAGCACTTCGACAAGCGTCGGGGCGTCGCGGTACTGGGCGAGCATCTCCCTGGCCGACTCAATGGCCGCCGCGGCCCCGGGGCGCGCTTCGACTATTTCGTCGAACCTTCTGCGAAGCCGCGCGATGTTGCGCTCGAAGCGGGTGTTGCGGCCGGCCGGGGCCGCCTCGCCGGCGCCATGGCCGGGCGCAAGGTTCACGTCCACGCCTATTACGAAATCCGCCCCCATGCGCCTAACCGTTGAAACCGGCACAGGATTCACAAGCGCGCCGTCGACGAGGTACCGCCCCCTTCGCCGGACCGGCGTGAAGACGGCGGGTATGGATATGCTCGCCCTGACGGCCTCCACCAGGTCGCCCTTGTCGATGACCACCTCGACGCCGCGGCGGTAGTCCGTGGCGACTGCGGCGAAGGGGCGCTGGAGGTCCTCGATGCGCGTGACGGTGAGGAAGGACCGGAGGAACTTTTCGACATGGCGCCCCGTGAAGATGCCGGACCTGTGGATGCCGACCTCGCCGAAGATCTTAGCCATGAACTTCCAGTCCGACTTTTCGGCGACTTCCTGCAGCTCGGCGGCGCGCCCGCAGGCGTATGCGGCCCCGACGATCGCGCCGGCGCTGGTGCCGGCGACAAAGGCCGGCTCCACTCCGATTTCCGCAAGGTAGCGGAGAACTCCAAGGTGCGCGAGTCCGCGTCCGCCGCCGCTTCCAAGGGCTATCCCGATGGTTTTGCCAGACATCGCGGCCTACTGCGCGTCCGGCGCGAAGAACCTGTCGTTCAGGTAGCGGGTGCGCCGCGCCGCGATTTCGTACTCGATGTTCGCCCAGAGCGGGGTGAACTCGGTGAAGAACTTCTCGACATCCCTGTCCGGGCACGGGGCGAGGAGGTCCTTGCCGGCCTGGTCGAGCTTCTCGAGAAGCGGCGCGACTTCCGCGGCGTAGAAGGCGGGGTCGCCGAGGAGCTTGTCATTCCAGCTCAGGATGAAGGCGCCCTCGTTGCGGCGGACGGCGTTGTAGCGGTTGAAGGCCATTATGGCTACGCGTCTCTTGAGCGAGAGGAGCTGGTCGCGGGTGAAGTCGAACTTGATGCGCATGGCGCGCGATATCTCGTGCACCACGCCGCCAATGGTCTGGGAACCGCCCTTGCAGGAGCGGATGACGCCGAAGGACCACTGGTTGCCGTTGACGGGAAGCGATCCGTGGAAGTCGAGCCACGGGATGCGGACATGGGCCACCGCGCCGTCGGGCGTAAGCGCCGCGTCCTTCTGGAAGACGTCGGTGTTGCGGCGGTAGCCTGGGCCGGGCATGGCCCAGTCAACGGCGTGCGGGTCGTTTGCCGCGGGCATGTTGTTGATGAAGAGCGAGTAGTATGGCTCCTCCTGGTCCCCCGCGCGGAAGCACATCTCAAGGCCGCCGGCGTCGCGCTTCCCCAGGCGCACTTCGTCGATGGCCGGGTCGTCGCAGCGGATGAAGATGTGCACAGCGGCATCGTCGAAGAGAACACGGACGCCGGTGCGGTACTCCGGATCGCATACTGGCTGCTCCGCGCTGCGGAGGTGTCGCTTTTCATCTACCGAGGCGCTCTCGCCGTAGCAGTCGCCGTAGGGGACGAACCGCGTCTCCATGGAGTCCCAGTCGCCGTAGAGGTCTTGTCGCGCCGCGAAGGCGCCGGCCGACTGCGGCGCGTCTGCGAGGTAGGTTGCCGTGTGGACGCGCTGGATGTCCTGCGCGTACATCTTGCCGGTGATTTCGGCGAATATCGCGCGGCAGTCGTCGTACCGGCGCATGTTGAAGAGTTCGCGCGAAGTCTGGCGGAGCGCCGAGAGGCGCTGGGCGTCCGTGAGGTTCAGCGGCTTGTTCACCGCGTCGAATCCGCGCAGTCCGCGGCCTTCCAGAAAGGCTGCGACGCGGTGGGCGAAGTTCGAGGCGCCCGGAGTGTTGTAGCGCTGCTGTCCGAGGCGTGACAGAAGGTCTTCCGCGGCGCCCTTTGCGTCGCCACGGATGGCCTTGACGCGGGCGCGGTGGCCGATTGTCTCGCCGTGGTTCGGCTTCGCCGCGAGGTGGCGCGCGATGAGGTCGTCCGCGAATGCGAGGTCGTCGAACCAGATGGCGCGGGCGATTGCGCCTGCCATCCAGTCGGCGCCCGAGATGTTGCAGGACTTGTTGGTGGGGTTGGCGTCCTCTATCGCGAGCTGCTCGCGGACAATGTCCCGCCAGCGGCCATACTGGCCGGCGTGGTTGAATCCGTAGTTCCAGATGGAGGGTGTGTTGAAGTCGCGGTCTTTTGAGAGATAGGCCTGGCGGCGGGCGGGCGGCATCGTCTTGTCCGCTAGGGCCTCCTGGAGAAGGGTGTTGGCCGTCGCGCCGTCGAATGAGTGGAGGATGTCCAGCAACTTGCAGTAGGGGCCGGTGCGCTTCTCGGGCGGGAAGTCGCGGACGCGCGCGAGGATCGCGTCGAAGGCGGCGCGCTCGTTGTGGTTCTTGTAGGACTTGGCGAGCTCGATTAGGAAGTTCGTCTGCTCCCATTCTGGCAGGCGGTCCCTCACCTTTTCGAACTGCTCGAGGGCGATGTCGTCGCCGATGTCGAAGAGTCCCTGGACCATGGCGCGGAGGCGTCCGGCGCGGGCGCGTTCAAAATTGTTGGTCGCATTGGCGTTGCCGCCGGGGACGGGTTCGTCGAGGACGGATTGGGAGAGCTCGTCGTAGCGCGCGGCGGCGCGGTCGCGCTTGACGGATATTCCAAGTGAGGCCAGGTCGGCGCGCTTGGACATGCGGTAGTTCGCGTCGAACAGGTCGGGCTCGGCGTCGAGGATGCGCATGGCCGTCTCCCACCCGAAGGCGCGGTTGTAGGAGTAGGTGTGGATGCCGGAGTCGAGGAGGCTCTTGAGCTGCGCCGCCTTCACCTGCCTGTTCGTGCATCCCGTGAGCGTGGCGAAATGCCGCTCGAATGTGCTCTTGTCCGGCAGGGCGGCGGCGTGTTCGGCAATGCGCCGCGCCACGAGCATCGACTGCGCGTATGAGAGTTCGTTCGTCTTCGCGAAGGCCTCCATGTCCGCGACGATGTCGGCGTGCCGGTACCGCAGGTAGGACGGGTTGTGCGTCTTGCGGATGGCGTCGAGGGCGGCGTTGACGTCGCGCTCCGTCGGCGCAGCCGACAGGGACGCGGCAGATAGCAGATAACAGATGACGGATAACGGATAGCAGATGTTGCGGCAAGCTGCCCTGAAACCCGGAACCCGGAACCCTGAACTTGGCATCTGATTCCTGAAACCTTTCATCACTTGCCTCCTTTCATGGCGGCGCTGAGGGCGAGAATGTGGCTTGTGCATTCGGCGCGGAAGGCGTTGGGGTCGGAGCGGTAGCCGTCCCAGTAGGCGAGGAAGGAGAGGACGCGGCGCCCCATGAGGAGGATGTCGCCGTCCTGCGAGGCGGCGGCCTTGGTGGCGAGCTGCTTGCAGAGGGTCGCGTAGCGGATGTCGTCGAGGCCTTCGCGGATGCCCTCCCAGGCGAGGGTGTCGATCACGCCGTCGGCGGCGCCGTAGGCGGATACGATGGCGCGGAGATTGGGCTCGTATGGCACGGCCACGTCATTCCAGTTGTTGCGCCACCAGCAGTAGTTGAGCGAGACGTCGTAGCCGGCCTGCCATGCGGTGAGGCCGTGTATGCGGCGGAAGTAGTCGGGGCTTTCCGGGCCGCAGTGCGGGTTGGCGTACCATCCGCAGAGGGAGGCGCGGTTGGCGTCGTGGAAGAGGCGCACTTCCTTTTCGCGGCGTTCGGCCGGCATCCCGGGCAGGATCATCAGGTCGAGCGCGAAGAGAAGCTCGCGGTGGGCGAACGACGTCACGCCGACCTTGCCGCCCGCCTCGTGGGCGATGCGCCATGCGGCGCGCTCCGCCCGGATCGCCCCGGGGCCGCCTTCGTCGATGCCGTAGCTGTAGAAGTCGGTGTGGCCGAGCTTTTCAAGGGCGAGGGCGCGCGTCTTGGAGATTGTGTCCCGAAGGTTTTCCAGCATGGCCTTGTCGGATGGCGACGGGGTGCTGCCCCATACCGCCTTGCCGACTCCGGGTACGCCGGCGAAGAGGGGCCGCGTGTTGATCCCGAACTTCTTTGCGAGCGCGATGTCGCGGTCGAGGCCGCCGGGGTTCATAGGATTGATGGACGGGAATCCCATCGGGTTTTTGCAGTTGTGGTCGGCGAGGTCGCGGATGATGTTCGGGTTGCGCGAGCCGGTGCCGTAGAGGCAGAGGTAGAAGCCCTTTTCGGGGTCGTAGCTAGTCATCGGCTCGGGGAGCGCGAAGGGCAGGACGCGGAGACGCATGTCGAGGGTGCCGATTTCGGCGCCCTTGGCGTCCGCAAGCGAAAGGCGTCCGCGGTAGATGCCCGGGGCCTGTTCGGCCGGGACGCGGACGGTGGCGAGTACCTGCTTGAACTCGCCCTTGTTGAGCACGAAGGGCTGGAGGGCGTCGGCGTCCTTGATGAGCCCCTGGTTGGCCTGGTTGTCGAAGGAGTAGTCAGTCACTTCGAAGCGGGCGCTCATCCACGCGTAGCGGCGGCCGCCGTCCTCGTTTTCGTATCGGACGTAGTAGTCCTGCGTCGCATCGTCGGTTTTGATGACGTTTTCATCGTGCAGGAGAAGCTCGGGCACGAGCGTGCGGCGCGTGGCGTCCGCGAAGTAGCCGTACCACGCGCTGCCGCCCTGGTACCAGAGCTTGACGACGCGGAAGTCTATGGCCGAAGCGGGGATCTTGCCGGCATCTCCGGCGAGGTCGGTGGCCTTGAGTGTAACGCCGTCCCTGTCCGCGAGCGCGTACGCCACGAAGGAGGCGGGCTCGATTTCACCCTGGGCGGCGACCCACGAAAGTGGCGCGAAGGCTGCGCCGTCGGCCGGGTAGGAGTCGGCCAGACGCTTCACCGCGGACATCGCGGGCACTGTGTAGAGCGCGGCAGGCGCGCCCTTCCTGCCGGCTGCGGCCAGATCGTCCGCCACGCGGGCCGCATTGGCCTTGGCCTTTGCCGGATCGAGGCGGTAGCGCTGGCGGAAGGCCGCCGTTTCATCGGCGGCGCCGGCAACGCCAACCGCCGCCATAGCCATGATGGCGACTATTGAGATGCGTTGGTGCATGGGCTTTGTCCTCTCTCCCCAGGTATGATTCGGGGATGAATAATTATACCGCAAAAAAGGACTTGATTGCGCAACGCAATTGTCCGAAAACGGCTGCCATGCGAAGAGGGCGCGCCCCACTGGAGCGCGCCCCTTGCATTGCGGACCATTGTCCGCTACCGTCCGGCCGCCTTCATTTCCTTGAGCTTCTCGACGATTGTGTCCGGGTCCTTCGACTTGGTGATCAGGTCGTCGTAGCCGATGATTCCGGCCTGGTAGAGGTTGAGAAGGTGCGTGTCGAGCGAGATCATGCCGAACTTCGCGCCGGTCTGGATGTCGGAGTCGATCATGAAGGTCTTGTTGTCGCGGATGCGCGAGCGGATCGACGGCGTTGAGAACATGATCTCGAAGGCGGCGACGCGCCCCGGCTTGTCGACGCGCTTCAGCAGCAGCTGCGATATGACGGCCACGAGACCGACGGAGAGCTGCGTGCGGACCTGTTCCTGCTGGTCCGTCGGGAATGCGTCGATGATGCGGTCGACGGTCGTCGTGGCGCCGGTGGTGTGGAGGGTCGCGAAGACGAGGTGGCCGGTTTCGGCCGCGGTTATGGCCGCCGAAATCGTTTCGAGGTCGCGCATTTCACCGATGAGTATGACGTCCGGGTCCTGGCGGAGGGCGCGCCTGATCGCCTCGGAGAAGGAGGGCACGTCGGCGCCGACCTCGCGCTGGGTGACGATCGACTTCTTGCTGTGGTGGTAGTATTCGATCGGGTCCTCGACCGTTATGATGTGGCAGTCGCGCTGCTCGTTGATGATGTTGAGCATTGAGGCGAGCGTGGTCGATTTGCCGGAGCCGGTCGGGCCGGTGACGAGCACGAGGCCGCGCGGCTTGAAGAGGAGTTCGTTGACCTGCTCGGGGAGGCCGATCTGCTTGAGCGTGAGGATGGTGTTCGGAATCTGGCGGAGCACGATGCCGACGTGGCTGCGCTCATGGAAGACGCTGACGCGGAAGCGGGCGAGGTCCTTGTAGCTGATGGCGAAGTCGGCGCCGCCGTCTTTCTCCACCTCGGCGCGCTCCTCCTCGGTGGTGATGCTGTGCATGAGCGCGGTCGTCTCCTCGGGGGTGAGGGGGTCGCAGTCGAGCGGCGTGAGCGAGCCGTGTATGCGGAGCATCGGCGGTATGCCGACGCGGATGTGAAGGTCGGAGGCGCCCTCGTCCACGCAGAGCTGCTCCAGTTCTTCCATTGAAAAGTCCATTAGTTGGCGTCTCCCATTGTCACTCTGAGAACCTCGTCGAGCGAGGTCATGCCTGATGCCACCTTGAGAAGCCCGTCCTCGCGGAGCGAGCGCATGCCGCCCTCGCGCGCGAGGGCGCGGAGCTCGGCCGCCGGCCGCTGGTCGAAGATGAGCCGCTGCAGCTCCTCCGTCATCTGGAAAATCTCGAAAATGCCTTTCCGCCCCTTGTAGCCGGTCATTGAGCACACCGAGCAGCCGCGGCCGCGGTACATCTTCATGTTCTGGACGTTCTTCGCGCCGAGCTCGCCGAGCATCTTCAGCTCGCGGGTCGTGGGCGGGCGCTCCTCCTTGCACTCGCGGCAGATGCAGCGCACGAGGCGCTGCGCCATGACGGCGCGGACGGCCGACGCCACGAGGTAGGGCTTGACCCCGATGTCGATGAGACGGGTGATCGCGCTGGGCGCGTCGTTGGTGTGGAGGGTCGAGAAGACGAGGTGGCCGGTGAGGGCCGCCTCCATGGCGATGTCGGCCGTCTCCTGGTCGCGGATTTCGCCGATCATCACGATGTTCGGCGCCTGGCGGAGAATCGAGCGGAGCGCGGCGGAGAAGTCGAGGCCGACGTCCTTGTTCACCTGCACCTGGTTGATGCCGCTCATCTGGTATTCGACAGGGT
>JAEEGL016183196.1_pt1 | contig 14082 bp, 6 predicted proteins | sample 9134231 | NCBI WGS metagenome assembly JAEEGL01 (sample SAMN16246548, study PRJNA631951) | gut metagenome | biome: gut microbiome; feature: rumen; material: fiber-attached | host: Bos | place: Iran: Karaj | collected 2018-10 | reverse complement strand
TAACCTGATAAAGAGTACCATCAGCCCTATTTCATTAGCAAGAAAGGCATATATAGAGATTCATGACACCGGTACAACATCTGTCCGGTGCCCAAAATGCGGTACAGCCCCTGTTGTTTCTGAGACTCCCGGAGGGGAAAGAACGGCTGTGTACTGTGAATGCAGGTATATCCATAATGTCGAAATCAACTTCTAAAATTACAGACTGCCTCCTGAAACTCAGGAGGAAAGGAGAAGAGCAATGGGACTTTTCAAACCCGTGTGGATGACATCGAGTTATAAAAAACGAGAAAAAGCAGTGAGATATGTCCAGGAGATCAGCGACCAGGAAATGCTTTGTCAGATCGCGCTCCAGGCCCCGCAGTCCCCGGTCCGCGAGGCTGCGATCGACAGAATAACTGATCAGAAAATACTGGCAAAAGTGTATATCGAAAGCAATGACGGCTTCGACTGTTCGAGAGCCCTCGGGCATCTTTCAGACCAATCTGTCCTCAAAGAGATCCTGTACTCCGATATAGCTGACTACAGCAAATCGAAGGTAGTAGAAAAGCTTACGGGAAGGGACGATCTGCGCGAGGCAGCCGAAAGATTCAACGATCAGCAGGTGTACTACACGGCTCTGAAGAAACTCTATTCACTTAAGGACGCGGACGGTCTCATATCCATCCTGGAGAACTCCCCCGTCCCGGCTAAAAAGAGCGTCGCGCTGCAGATCATCAGACAAACTTCCAGTTTCCCTATCGAGCTCTCCGAGTCTGACAACCAGCGTATCTTTGAGACAATGCTCAAGGACGGTACAGGCTGGTACACAGAGAATCTGCCGCGTGACTTGACGGGATTACAGCTCAGGAGGGTATACAAAGAAGCTTTACGCGAGGATCTGAGGGTTCAGGCTTTTGCACGCATAGCAGAGTACACTCCTTCACAGAAACTCCTGGAAACCTACACTATCGCTACGGAAAGCCTCCGCGCTTCAGATAATAATTCTGTACGGGAAGCATGGGATAAAGTTAAGAAAACGATAACGGCACGTCTCGTAAAACGTGAGAGCAGAAATACGGAAGTTCTCATGCAGTTTCTGCGGAACGTTCCGGAAGTCGATGAAATCTGCTGCAGGTGCCTTTTCAGCCCGGATCTTGACGGCACTGAGGGGATAGAGGAAATGAGAGACGAGGCTGTCGGGATACGGCTTTCCAACTTATTCAGTTCCCATCAGAACGAGGATGAGTACCGCCGGAAAAGGATCATCGCGACCCTCCTGTGCCAGTTCGCTAATATGCTTCCTCCTGAGGCACAGAAAAAATACGGTTTCACCGTTACACATGAAGAGACAGCCGATTCCGACGAATTCGGTGACTACACTTACAAGATGACAACGGTTCAGTATAAAGGGGAGACATACCACAACTGAGACGCGAAGGCCCGCAAAGACCCCGCCGGGACAGGAAGCGTATATCCCGTCTCCCCACACGGTTCACAGGAAATACTGACAGCCCCTGCCGGGGCTGTTTTCTGTTTTAAGTATCATCTGAAAAAAATTTTCACTTTTCCAAATCTTTTTAAGTCCAGTTAAGGTTCGGGTTATATAATCCGGAACGAAAGCACGGAAGTGCCTGAAAATTTTTTAATTTGGTCGTCTGCGACCGGAAGGAAGGAACGAATATGGCAATAAGCGAATTTCTCAAGAAACTTGTAAAGAATGCTGATGAGACCACGGAGACCGCGGCTGAGGCCGTCGAAGCTGAAGCCGAAGAGGTGAAGGAAGAAGTACAGGATCACGTTCACGGCCACAGACCGCCGGAGCCGCCGAAAGACGAAAACGGCAACCCGGTCCAGCCCCCGGAAGGATGCAGACCGCCGATGGGCCACAGGCCAACCGAGCCCCCGAAGGATGAAAACGGCAACCCGGTCCAGCCTCCGGAAGGATTCAGGCCGCCCATGGGTCACAGACCGCCGGAACCTCCTAAGGATGAAAACGGTAACCCCATCCGGCCTCCGGAAGGAATGACCCCTCCGCCCGGCTGGGAAAAACCGGCTGAAGCGACCGAGCCGGAAGCTTCAGAGACCTGAACCCATATATAAGATCAGGACAGTTACCCGGATGAATTCAAAAAACGGACCGTACATTGCGGTCCGTTTTCGTATATATACAGAGCTCTTCAGTCAAATTCTTCTGTTCGCCACTCGTCCCTCCATTCGATGACCGGCATGTCCCCGCCGAATCTGAACGGTAGCCAGACATAATCCGCGAGCCTTGTGTCCGCGTGAGGCAGAGACTCGAGGATCCGCTCCCCTTCCGCCCTCTCCTCCGGAGTCGCGTCCTCCCTGAAGAATCCGGAATACCCTTTCTCCACCAGTGAATAGGGGATGTCCATGGCGCCGGGCATCCATCTGTCCGCTATGGCTATGTAGAGATCCTTCTTTCCGGGCACTCTGAAGACGCTGGAGATCTGGCTGTGGAACGAGGTGCGCGACGGGTCCGACGGATGCGGGTCGCCGAGAACAGTGAAAGGCCCGTGCCATGTGTCAGCCACGGCGATCTCCGAAGGGTTCGGGAAGTATCCCGTGGTTCCCGAGGTCACAAGATAGTGCCTGCCGTTCCTCATGAAATGGGCCGTCCCTTCCCTGACCCAGGGTGGACACGGTCTCGGGAAGTGTTCCGTATAGTACCCGGTCACGTCCGTATAGTCGTCGGTGAGATCCGCGCATACGGTCTCGGAGTGGACCCTCTCGAAATAACAGAAGGCTCTTCCGTCATCATCCTTCGCAAGATCGAAGTCCCCGGCGCTCATGCCAAGGGGATAGAGCTTCTCCCTGACCTTGGTATATGGGCCTGTGAGGCTGTCCGCCACAAGGACCGTTTCGCTCTGGGTGCCGTCCTTTTCCATTATCTTGAGCCAGCACACGAACTTCCCCGTCTTTTCGTTGAACAGGATGTGGGGCCTGTCCATGTACGAGGAGGGATGGAGGCTTGACTTCGGATCCTCCGTGTCGGGCGGGATTATGAGCCCGAGATCCTCCCAGTTGTACAGGTCGTCGGATCTGTAGCACCGGACTCCCCAGTGCCACACGCCGGGCTTCAGTCCGGTGTATTCCTTGTTCTCCCCGTACCAGTAGTAACGGCCGTCAAGGTACATGACCGAGCCGCCGTGGGCCTGTATCCGCTTCCCTGCGGTATCGAGCCACACCTGTCCCGGACGGATGCTGTCATACCGTTCCCGCATGGTTTCCCTCCCCGTTCTTCATTTTCTCTATTATACCCCTCCCCCGCCTTCCGTTCAAGGCGGAAATCGGGGTCCTTTTTCCCGGGTGTCCTGTTGCATTATTTACGTTAAGATGGTAATATAATTTATATATAAAACGATCGGACTCAGACAACATACAAGGAGAGCTTTTTATGGCAGGCAGACTGACGACGATACAGCAGGGAATCTATCTTTCCTGCATCGCTAACCCCTCCTCAACCCTGTACAATCTTCCCTATCTGGGACGCTTCAGGGACCCCGTCGATCCCGGAAAGCTGAGGTCGGCGCTCCTGGCGGCCGCAGCCGCCCATCCGGCGCTGAACTCCGTGCTGAGGGAGCAGCCTGACGGCAGCGTGATCCTCGAGGAGGACTCCGTCCCCTTCGACGTCCCCGTCACGGAAGTCACCGGAGCCGAATTCGAAAAGCTCCGCGGGGAGCTTGTCCGGCCCTTCGATCTTGCCGGCGGTAAGCTGGCGAGGATAGAGCTCTACGTCACGGAAGATGATCTCTATATATTCGAGGACATGCACCACGTCATATTCGACGGCACCTCCATGAACGTGCTGGCGGACGACGTGAGGCGGGTCCTGGACGGAAAACAGCCGGAGCCCGAGACCCTGACGGTATACGCCGCCGCAGATAAGGAGGCGGAATGGCTGGAATCGCAGCAGGCCCGTGAGGCACGGGAGTACTGGACCCGCCTTCTCGAGGGATACGACCCGGACTGCAGGCCCGAGCAGGACGTATGGGACGGGAGTCCCTGCCAGAAGTGGCTTGAGGAGGATCTCACCCTGGACGAGGAGCGTTTCTCGGCCCTCAGGCACGGTACCGGGTTCTCCACCACGGCCTTCTTCACAGCGGTCTTCGCCCTCACCGTGTCGGTCTTCGCCGGCCGGGACGACGTGCTTTTCAACACCGTCACCGCGGGGCGTGACACCGGCAATGAACGGACCGTCGGCATGTTCGTGCGGACCCTTCCCTTCCGGACGGATCTCGGCAGGTTTGAGACCGTGGCGGAACTCCTGAAGGCGGCAGGGGAGGCGGACGCCGCCGGGCGGGTGAACTCCCGCTATTCCTATCTGAAGCTGTCGGAGGAGTTCGGCATAAAGCCGGAGCTCACCTTCGCGTACCAGAGGGATTTCGCTGTCAACCGGTTCGTGAGGGGCCTCGACATAGAAACGGAACGCATATACGACATAAACCATATAGAGGACACTCCGATCCTGTTCGAAGTCTACAGGAAGGCTCCGGGATCCTACAGGATCCACATGGGCTACCGGGGGGACTTCTACAGCGACGCCTGGGCGGAGAGCTTCGCGGGGACATATATCAGGATTGCCGGGGAGATTTTCGAGAAGACCTTCCTGAAGGACCTGGAACTGGTCTCCGAAAGGAACCTCGCGCAGCTTGACGGCCACAACCGGACCGGGGCGGCGAGAGAGCCTTCCGGCATCGTGGAGCAGTTCAGGAGATGCGCGGAAAGATACCCGGAAAGGAACGCCGTCTTCGCAGACGGCAGATACTATACATATGAAGAGACGGACCGGATAACCGACTCCCTGGCCGGGTATCTCAGGGACCACGGCATAGGAAAGGGATCCGTGGTGTCCGTCCTTGTCGAAAGGGGCCCCTTCATGCCCCTGGCATCCCTGGGAGTGCTGAAATCCGGGGCGGCCTACCAGCCACTGGATCCCGGCTATCCGGAAGCCAGGCTCAGGTTCATGACCGAAGACGCGGGGGCCTCCCTCGTCATCGCCGACCGGGAACTGATCGGAAAGCTCGGGGACCTGAAGTGCGGGGTACTCTGTACGGACGGGATACTTTCCCTGCCCCCGGCTGAGCCCTTCGACGCGGGCACGGGCCCGGAGGATGTGTTCGTGCTGCTGTACACCTCCGGCACCACCGGGACGCCGAAAGGCATCATGCTCACCCACTCCAACATCGCGGAGCTCTCGGCCTGGGCCCACCGATACCTCAGGATGGACGGGGACACAAGGTACGCCGCCTACGCCAGCTACGGCTTCGACGCCAACCTGCTGGACACGTACCCCGTCCTCACCTGCGGGGGATGCCTGTACATCATACCGGAAGACATCAGGCTGGATCTCGGACAGATATCCGGATTCTTCGATCTGCACGGCATCACCTGCTGCCTCATGACCACCCAGGTGGGCAGGCAGTTCGCCCTGGCCTACGGTGGAGACTCCCTCAGGGATCTCGTAGTGGGCGGCGAGGTGCTGGTCCCGGTGGATCCCTCGAAGCTGAAGTTCAGGCTTCACAATGCCTACGGGCCCACGGAATGCACGGTCCTCGCCACAATACAGCAGGTGGACGGAAAATATCACAGGGTGCCCATCGGAGGTCCCGTCGAGAACGTGAAGATATACGCGGCGGACAGATACCTGAGAAGGCTTCCGCCCTTCGCCCCGGGCGAGCTGCTCATAGCCGGCCCCCATGTGGCAAAGGGATATCTGAACCTGCCGGAGAAGACCGAAGCGGCCTTCATAGAAAACCCCTTCACGGACGAAGAGGGATACGGCCGGGTCTACCGGACCGGCGACGTGGTCAGGATGCTGCCTGACGGCAGGGCCGACTTCATAGGCCGCCGGGACAGCCAGGTGAAGGTCCGGGGATTCAGGATAGAGCTCTCGGAGGTGGAATCGGTGATACGGGAATACCCGGGGATCACCGACGCCACGGTCCAGGCCTTCGCCGACGAGCGCACGGGGATGAAGTACCTGGCCGCGTACGTGGTCTCGGATGCCTCCGTGGACGTCCGGAGCCTGAACGCCTTCATAAAGGACAGAAAGCCCCCCTACATGGTGCCGGCCGTCACGGTGCAGCTGGACAGTATCCCCCTGACCCGGAACAGCAAGGTTGACAGACGTGCCCTGCCCCTTCCGAAACGGGAGAGCGAGGAGCATGTGAAGCCGGCCACGGAAGACGAGGAGCTGGCTTTCCGCTGCGTCGCCGAGGCTCTCGGCCACAGCGACTTCGGAGTCACCACGGATCTTGAGGACGCCGGGCTCTCATCCATAGGGGCCATGCACCTCAACGTGCTGCTCTCAAAGGCCTTCAGGCGCACCGTCAGGTTCAGCGACATGAAGGGCCTGCATACGGTAAGGGACATCGCGGGGTACTTCAGGAACGGACCTGAGGAGCGCGAATACGCCCTGCAGGAGACCTATCCCCTGTCCGGAGCCCAGATGGGAGTCTACGTTGAATGCCTGGCGGATCCCGACAGCACCGCCTACAACATCCCGATCCTACTGAAGCTGGATCCCGCGGTGGACACGGAAAGACTGAAGGATGCCATCAAAGAAGCCGCGGACGCCCATCCCTACCTCAAGACAAGGCTCGGGATCTCGGACAGCGGTGAGATACGGGCGGTGAGGAACGATGACGCGGTCATAAACATATATGAGTCGGACATGCCGGAATCGGGATTCTCACTGCTGGTGAGGCCATTCCGCCTGACCGGGGAGCCTCTCGTGAGGTTCAACATAATACACGGGGAGGGGACTGCCTTCCTGTTCATGGACGCCCATCATCTGGTGTTCGACGGAGAGTCCCTTTCGGTCTTCATGAGTGATGTCGAAAAGGCATATGCCGGGGAGACACCGGAAAAGGAACGGTTCACCGGCTTCGAGGCCGCCCTTGCGGAGCAGCAGCTGGTGAAAGGCGGTGCCTGGGAGGAGGCGAAGGCCTACTACGCCTCCCTGCTGGACGGACTGGACACGGACTGCCTGCCGCCCAGGGACCGCAACCACGCCCTGAAGGAAGCGGGCCTGGTGACGAGGAATGTCTCCATAGACAGACGGCAGCTGGAGGAGTTCCTGAAAAGCGCCTCGGTGACGCAGAACGCCCTATGGAACGCCGCTTTCGGACTGACCCTGGCCAGATACCTGGCAAGGAACGACAGCGTATACGCCACCGTCTACAACGGCAGGAACGACTCAAGGCTGGCCGGATCCGTGGGCATGTTCGTGCACACCCTGCCGGTGGTCTGCGACCTCGGAAAGGGCGAGACCGCCCGTGGACTGGTGTCCCGCATCGGAAAGCAGCTGTCCGACAGCATGACCAACGACATATATCCCTTCTCGGAGATATCCCGGACGTTCGACGTCAAAGCCAACATGCTCTTCGTGTACGAGGGTCCCCTCGGAAAGACGGAGACCCTGGGCGGGCATCCCTGCGTGAACGTCGAGCTGCCCGTGGCGGCCTCCAAGGCTGCCATGACCTTCTTCGTGTTCGACACGGAGGACGGCTGGCGGCTGGACTGCGTGTGCGAGGCCGACCACTACGAGGAATGGGCGGTAAAATCCATTCTTGAAAGCATGGAATGCGCCGTAAAGGCCCTCATCGAAGGGAAAAACATAGATGAGATCTCCCTTCTCACGGAGGAGAGGAAAGCCCGGCTCGACGCCTTCAACCGCACCGGCATGGAAATTGAGGACACGGACATCCCCGCACTGTTCAGAAGGGCCGCCGCGGAGCATCCCGGCAACACCGCCGTGATATGCGGCGATAAAAGGATCACATACAGGGAAGCCGACAGGATATCCGACAACATAGCGGGATACATATCCGGCCTGGGGATAGGCCCGGAGGACGTGGTATCCATCCTCATATCAAGAAGCGAATACATGGTACTGACGGCCATGGGCGTGCTGAAGTCGGGGGCCGCGTACCAGCCTCTGGACCCGGCCTATCCGCCGGAGCGCCTGTCTTACATGATAGAAGACGCAGGGGCGAAGCTGCTCATAGCAGAGCCTGAACTGATGCACCTTTTGTCCGGATACGAAGGGCCGGTGCTGAGCGTTCCGGACATCCCTTCCCTGCCTGACTGCGGTCCCTCCGGGAGGGAACTGAGACCGGACAGGCTGTTCATCCTCCTGTACACCTCGGGGACCACCGGAAAGCCCAAGGGGGTCATGCTGGAACACCGGAACCTGGTGAACTTCTGCGACTGGTACAGGACATATTACGGTCTGAAGCCTGATTCCGTGGTGGCGGCATACGCCAGCTTCGGATTCGACGCCGACATGATGGACCTTTACCCTGCCCTCACCACCGGCGCCGCCGTATGCATCGTGCCGGAGGACATCAGGGTGGACCTGCCCCTGCTCGACAGATACTACAGGGAAAACGGCGTCACCCACGCGTTCATGACCACCCAGATGGGACGCATGTACGCTTCCCGCATAGAGAACAGCAGCCTGACGCATCTTTCCGTGGGCGGCGAGAAGCTGGTGCCCATAGCGCCGCCTGAAGGATATACCCTCACCAACGGCTACGGGCCTACGGAATGCACCATATTCACGACCGTACAGCCCGTGGACAGGCTCTACGACCGGGTGCCCATAGGAAGCGCCCTTCCGAACTACAGGCTCTACGTGGTGGACAGTCTCGGGCACCAGGTGCCCGAGGGAGCCATGGGAGAGCTGTGGATCGCGGGACTGGGCGTGGGACGGGGCTATCTCAATCTGCCGGAGACCACTGAGAAAGTCTTCACAGCCAATCCCTTCTGCAGCGAACCCGGGTTCGACCGGGTGTTCCGCTCAGGCGACATCGTGCGCCGCCTGGCGGACGGCAGGATCGACTTCATAGGCCGCAACGACGGACAGGTCAAGATCAGGGGATTCAGGATCGAGCTTCCCGAAGTGGAGGGCGTGATCCGCGAGTATCCCGGGATCCGTGACGTCACAGTCCAGGCCTACGAGAACGAGGCCTTCGGAGGCAAGTACATAGCGGCATACGTGGTGGCGGACGCGGCCGTGGATTTCGCGGACCTCAGCGTGTTCATAAAGAGCAAGAAGCCTTCATATATGGTGCCGGCAGCCTTTATGCAGCTTGACTCCATCCCCCTGACCCAGAACCAGAAGGTCAACAAAAGAGCTCTTCCGAGACCTGAGAAGAGCAATGAGCAGCGGGAATTCGTGGAGCCGGCGACGCCTCTTGAAAGAGAGATATGCGCGGAGTACGCCTCCATCCTGGGACTTGAGAAGGTCAGCGTCACGGACAGCTTCTTCGATATCGGCGGAAGCTCCATAAGCGCGGCGGAAGTCGTCATGTTCGCCATGAACAGGGGATATCCCATCGTATACAGGGACGTGTTCAGCAACCCCTCTGCAAGGGAGCTGGCGAGGGCAATCGCGGGCCTGGGCAGCGGCGGAAAGGCGAATGAGGCTGCCGATTTCGACTATACCGCCATCAACAGGCTCATATCCTTCAACACCATGGACAACGTGGACGCCGTCTCTGCCCGCCCCCTTGGGGACATCATACTGACGGGAGCCACCGGGTTCCTGGGTATTCATGTGCTGAGATCCTTCCTCAGAAACTGCGGCGGAAAGGTCACCTGTCTCATGCGCCGGGGACGCTTCGAGTCCCCGGAGAAGCGGCTCAAGGTGCTGCTCATGTACTATTTCGGCGACACCATGGAAGAGCTGTTCGGAAAACGGATATTCTGCGCCACGGGCGACATTACCGATCCGAAGACCATAGAGGCTCTTGAAGCCTCAGAGGCCGGCACGGTCATAAACTGCGCCGCCTGCGTGAAGCACTTCGCGAAGGACGACATCCTTGACAGGATCAACCACAAGGGCGTCCTCAACCTCATAGACTTCTGCGTGCGGACCTCCAGGCGCCTAGTCCAGATCTCCACCCTCAGCGTTGCAGGAGAGATCGGGTCAGAGCATGAAGTGAGCCTGAAGGAGGACATGCTCTACTTCGGGCAGAACGTGGACAACGACTACGTCAGGACGAAGTTCCTGGCGGAGCGTTCCATCCTGGAAGCACGGGTCAGACAGGGCCTGGACGCCGTGATCATAAGGGCAGGCAACCTGATGGGCAGGCACGAGGACGGTGAGTTCCAGATAAACTTCAGGACCAACGCCTTCATGCGCTCCCTTAACGCCTATATCCGGCTCGGCCAGTGCCCGGTCACCATATTCGACCAGGAAGTGGAATTCTCGCCCATAGACTCCACCGCCGACGCAGTACTTACCCTCGCCGGGGCCGACGGCAGGTTCAGCATATTCAATATGAAGAACAACCATACGGTCACCATGGCGGACGTGGTGGAAGCCATACGACGCCACGGGTTCAGCATCAGCATGGTGTCCGAGGAAGAGTTCAGAAAGACCCTTGCGGAAGCCTCTAAACATGAGGATGAGAGCGGGACGGTGCTCTCGCTGGTGGCATACGCCAACCGGGACAAGGACCTCGTTATGGTGGGCTCCGACTGCCGGTTCACCACCAATTCCCTCATCCGGCTGGGATTCAAGTGGCCCATAATCGACGACTCCTATCTTGAGAAAGTGATCTGGTCCCTGGATTCCCTGGGATTCTTCCCGGAGAAGGCACAGGACCGGTGACCGGCCGCTTCCCTCGGTGATGACACCGGTACTGTTTCTGCAGCATATTGCAGAATTCTCCGCCAATCTGGCATTTACATTTTGACTTTCACCGTTTTTGTGGTAGTCTTATCTCTGTGATACACATATATCCTATATTTTCCGGAGGAAACATATATGAAAAAGATCCTTGCCCTCATCATCTCGCTTGCGCTGCTTATCTCCCTCTGCCCTGCCGTGATCGCGGCGGACACCGAAGCTGAGGAAGCGGCGTGGAAACTGTACGGATACGGCCTCTTCAGGGGGACCGGCACCGATGCCGACGGCAACCCCGTATTCAGTCTTGAAAGGTCTCCCAACAGGAACGAGGCCGTGACCATGCTGGTCCGCCTGCTGGGAAAAGAGACGGAAGCGACTGAAGGCGAATGGGAGACCCCCTTCACCGACATGGACGACTGGGCCGTGCCCTATATAGGCTACGCCTATGCCAACAAGCTTACGAACGGGACAGGCAAGACCACATACAGCGGCAAGAACAGCGTCTCCGCCGCACAGTATATAACGTTCGTGCTGAGAGCCCTGGGCTACAGCAGCGACACGGACTTCAAGTGGAACGAACCCTGGCTCCTGTCCGACGAGATAGGTCTGACAGACGGAAGATACAACGAAGGCACGGAGACCTTCACGAGGGGAGATGCGGCCATCGTATCGGCAGCTGCCCTCGACGTGAAACTCAAGGGTACGGACATGACCCTGCTCGAGTCCCTCATCGAATCCGGAGCTGTCAGAGACCCGGATGACGGTGTCTCCGAGATCTATGAACAGGCTATGGAAGCCTTCGACAACGAAAGATACGAAGAGAGTATCGGACTGTTCAAACAGACTGCGGAAGCCGGCGATCTGAATTCGATGATACAGCTCGGTTACATGTATTACATGGGCTACGGCACCGAACCCGACTTTGCCGAGTCACTGTACTGGTACGCCATGGCTGCCGAAAATGGTGATATCGAGTGCATCGAATATGTGTCCGACTGTTACTATCGCGGAGACATAGTCGAGCAGGATCGCGCCAAAGCATTCGAATGGAGCATGAAAGGGGCTGAACTCGGCAGCGCACGGTCGCAGTTTAATGTGGGCTACATGTATTCTGAAGGCATTGGAGTCGAGCAGGACTATGAAAAGGCATTGGAGTATTACTGGCTCGCCGCCCAGCAGGGCAACATGGATGCCATGAACAGTGTCGGATACATGTACTATTACGGCCTGGGCGTCGAACAGAGTTATGAGATGGCATTCGACTGGCAGCTCAGAGCCGCTGAACTTGGCGACAGTATTGCAATGCACAATGTGGGAAATGCCTACGAGCACGGAGAGGGCGTTCCCCAGAACTATCAGCTGGCGGCCCAGTGGTATCAGAAATCGGCCGATGAGGGCAACAAGTACGGCCAGAGAGCCCTCGGCAAGCTGTACCTCGACGGCAAGGGAGTGACCAAGGATCAGGCCATGGCAGCGTCCCTTTTCCGCCAGGCTGCGGATCAGGGCGACGCACAGTCCCAGTACTGGCTCGGCTACTGCTACGAGAACGGCTTCGGCGTGCTGTATGACATCGACGAGGCTTTGGTATGGTATAAGGCGGCAGCGGACCAGGGCTACAGCCCGGCTATCGAAAAGGTGGAAAAGCTCGGATAACAACAGGATAATTCCGGCGATACTGCCGGCAACGGAAAGAGTCCTCTGTTTTGTTGGGCAATTTTCGACATTTTTGTTGGACATTTTTCTAATAATTTGTTAGGGACAAAGACGCCCTGCAGTTCACAGACTGCAGGGCGTTCCTTTTCCTTATTTATTTTTCTATCCGCAGAGCTCGTCGGCGAGACGCTTCAGCGCTTCCCTGCTCGTATCGTCCATGGCGGAGCTGATCGTTACGGTGGTATCGAAGAAAGTGATGTCCTTCATGGCGGAAAGGGTCTCCCTCATCACCTTCGCGGCGTTCGGGGCCCATGTCCCGTTCTCTATCAGGGCCACCTTCCGGTTCCTGTACCCTCGCTCGGCCAGGCTCTCCAGGAGAGTCTTCATGGGCGGGAACACGTCCATGTTATATGTCGTGGTGGCGAACACGATCCTGCTGTATCTGAAGGAGTTCTCCACGGCCTCTGCCATGTCCTCCCGCGCGAGATCCATGGCCTCATACTTCACGCCCCGCCCGTCGAGGATGGCGCAAAGCTCCTTCACGGCCCCGGCCGTATGTCCGTACACCGAGGTGTATCCGATGAACACGCCGTCGGTCTCGGGCCTGTAGTCCGACCAGATATCGTACAGTCCGAGATAGTGGTCCAGGTCTTCAGTGAGCGCCGGCCCGTGGAGCGGGCATATCGCCTTTATGTCATAAGCAGACAGCTTTTTGAGCACCGATCTCACCTGGGCGCCGTATTTCCCGACTATGCCGAAGTAGTATCTCCTGGCCTCGCAGTCCCACTCCTCGTCGGTGTCGGTGGTGCCGAACTTGCCGAAGGCGTCAGCCGAGAACAGCACCCCGTCCTTCGTGTCATATGTCATTATAACTTCGGGCCAGTGGACCATGGGGGCTGTCACCGTGACCAGTTCCCTGTCCCCGAGGCTCAGCCTGTCCCCGTCCTTCGAGAGTGATATCTTCCTGTCGGAAAGATCCGTCCCGTAGAACCTCTTCATCATGGCGAAGGCCTTTTCCGAAGCTGCTATCTTAGCTTCGGGATAGGTCTCGGCGAATCTCAGGATGTTTGACGAATGGTCCGGCTCCATGTGGTGGACGACTAGGAAGTCGACGGGCCTGCCGCCTGTCTCACGGCTGATGTTTGCGAGCCATTCCTCACCGAAGCCCTCCCCCACGGTATCCGTGACGGCGACCTTGTCACCGAGGATGAGATAGGAATTGTACGCCATGCCGTTCGGCACGATGTAGTGGCCCTCGAACAGATCCAGTTTCCGGTCGTTCACGCCCACGTATCTGACGGTGTCTGTGATTCTCATAGCAATGTTCTCCCCTGTTTTTCTTTCACCCAGGATTATACCACATCCTATCCGATTTGGGAACAAATATATAGGGAAAGAAAAAGACCGGCCGGTCAACAAGCCGTGAGCAAGGAGTCCCCGACTTCTGCAAGTGGGGGAGGAATTGCGTCCCGCACGGTGTTTTTCACAGTTACTTCCGATTTTTCTTCCGTTTTTGATATATTGTATTACTCCAAAGCCCTTATTCATAAAATGTTTACAATATAAGATGCCTTAAAAAGGTAAAAAGGCAGCATTTGTACCATGTTTGGTATTTGCACTGTGCTATAATGGCAGAAACCGAAGGGAGCTGAATTGGAAGACTAAGTTCTTGTTTGCAAGTTTAACATCTGGATTTTTCCACCTTACTTCAGGATTCAAGATTTTGGTTTTGCAAAACATGCATTCATCGAGTATTTAGTATTGCAAACGAAAAAACGTTTGGAAGT
>JAEEGL011011385.1_pt1 | contig 14082 bp, 9 predicted proteins | sample 9134231 | NCBI WGS metagenome assembly JAEEGL01 (sample SAMN16246548, study PRJNA631951) | gut metagenome | biome: gut microbiome; feature: rumen; material: fiber-attached | host: Bos | place: Iran: Karaj | collected 2018-10 | reverse complement strand
GAAATTGTCAACCCACTGCGCCACACAGGTAGAAATAAGTGAGCGGGATGCAAATCCTTTATATCCACCGTGATCCGCCAGCCTTCCTATTAGCTGATTGAGCAGGGAATTAACTGTTGAGGACAGCAGCATTGCGATCGCCGAGCCCATTACCACATACCATGCACTTCCGAAGGTTGAATCAATACCGGCATTGATGTATTCTCCTACCATGGGATCGGGTGCCGAATAATATGCGGCCCAATGCCCCGGAGTCATGACAAGAAGCTTGAATATGATGACGCTTATGACATTTACGATTATTGCCACCAGGGAAATCTTGACTGATGCTTTGGCGCCGAAACGCTTGCAGATGCAGTCCATACACAGAAATGATATCCATGACAATGCGAGGCCGCTGTTTATACAGAAGTAATCCGACCGGTACAGCTCTCTGCTTGCCATAAGATTCATACAGACAACAGACAGGATAAAAACAGAAATGACCATTGAAGGTACACTTCTAAGGAGGATCCTGTAATCCTCCATCTCTTTCTTTAAAGTATTCATTTTGTTCTCCTTTGGTTTTAGGTTTTACAAGCAGGATATCGGACCCGAACTGCTTGGCGCTACACTGCGTGCGCATGATTCATTATAATTATAATAAGATAAAATGCAAGTCTTTTCTTATCCTTTTTATAATATTGTAATGAATAATCCTTTATGTTATTCTGTTACTGCTTGGGAATCCCCAATAGCGAATAATACAGTAACTTTTTAATACAGTAACTTTTCAGAACAGTTACCAATATTCTCTATTTTTTCAGGTCGTTCCGTCGATCATCAGGCGGTGTGGGATTAAGGCAATAAGAATTTACAGATTACCGGAAGAATGAGATTATGAATAAGACCAGGATCAAACCGGAACAGATCATACCGATAAGCTTTATACTGGTGATCTTAACCGGAGCTTTATTGCTTATGCTCCCCCTGTCAAGCGCTTCGGGGGAACATACTGATTTTCTGACTGCGCTCTTCACTGCTACCACCTCCGTGTGTGTAACCGGACTGGTGGTTGTAGATACATATGCTCATTGGAGTCTGTTCGGACAGTTTATCATACTGATACTGATCCAGATAGGGGGACTGGGTGTTGTTGCAGTCGGGTCAATGATCATGCTGCTGACAAGGCGGAAGTTCTTCCTGCACGTAAGAATGCTGCTCGGGGATTCGCTTAATCTGGAACCCAGAAGAGAAGCTCTGTATTTCCTTACCCAGATGTTTAAAGGTGCGTTCATTGTCGAAGCAGTGGGAGCTGTGTTATGCGCTGTGACGTTCGTTCCCATGCTTGGAATAGCTGAAGGACTTTGGGCCTCTGTATTCCAGTCGGTGTCGGCGTTCTGTAATGCCGGCATGGATGTTGTGGGTCCAAACAGCATGATAGACCTTCGTACCTCTAATCTCCTGATGTATACAACGATGGCTCTTATCGTTCTTGGCGGTGTGGGATTTGTAGTCTGGTTCGACCTGGTCGGAGTGGTCGGACAGGGCATTAAGCAGCGATTCTCGCCTGCAAAAATCTTGTCAAGGCTTCCAGAACACACCAAGATTGCCCTTCTCATGACACTTGGTCTCATCGTTTTCGGTACGGTATCCATATTGGCGGCGGAATACAACAATCCCGATACGATCGGAGGTATGAGCCTGTACGATAAGGTGCTTAATTCCCTCTTTCAGTCTGTAACACTGCGTACTGCAGGTTATGCATCCCTTCCTCAGGAAAAGCTCACCGAGATATCCTGCATGGTCGGATATATTCTGATGTTCATTGGAGGATCGCCCATCGGAACCGCCGGAGGTATCAAGACTGTGACGGCATTTTTATTTTTCATGAATGCGTACTCCTATATAAACGGCAGGACCGAAAATGTGGTATTCCATAAAAGGGTGCCTGAGGATCAGATGAGAAAGGCATCAGCCATTGTTTTTTACAGTTTTATAACGGTTTTTGTAATGACACTGCTATTGATGAGCCGCGGCGGGATCGTGCTCACGGATGCATTATATGAGGTTATGAGCGCACTCGGAACCGTAGGAGTATCGCGCGGTCTTACTCCTCAGCTTGACAGTATGGGACGGATCATAATAATTATATCAATGTATCTGGGAAGAATAGGTCCCATTTCCATGATACTTTTCTTTGTCAAAGGAACCGGAGCCGAGAATTCGCTTAAGCATGCTGACGGAAAATTTTATGTTGGATAGATCAACTTATAAGCTCTCTTGAAGGAGGATGTGATTATGAAGAATTCAATAGCCGTACTGGGCCTTGGAAAATACGGACGCAGTCTTTCGGAAAACCTGTACAGGATGGGTGCCGATGTTCTTGTGGTAGACTGTAATGAAGAACTGATCGAAGATTTTTCAGGAAAATGCACATCCGCAATATGCGCGAACCTTGCCAATGAAGATGAAGTAATGGCACTCGGCCTTAAAAATATGGATATAGTGGTAACCGCCATGGGACGTAATCTGGCTCCTTCTATAATGTCGGTATCGGTTGCCAAGGAACAGGGAGTTCCGATAGTTGTATCCAAGGCTTCATCCGACCGTATGGCAAAGATCTTACGGAAGGTCGGCGCAGATAAGATAATAGACCCCGAGGGTGAGGGCGGCGAACGCTCGGCACGTATCCTGATGTCATCAATGTATAAGAATTTCTACAAGCTTGATGATAACATGTATATGATAGAGATGATGCCGAAAGAGGAATGGGTCGGTAGAAATTCTGCTGAGATGGAACAGCTTAGAGACAAGGTGAATCTTAATATTATTGCGGTTAGGAAGAAAGGACAGTCCTGGCATCTGGTTAAGCCCGGGACCAGGTTTGCTAAAGATGATATGCTCCTTATAGTTACCGAAAAGGAGGATATTTCAAAGATTCAGTAGTGATAGAGTGCCGGAATCCTACTGTCCCTAATCTGATTATCCGTAACCGAAATGTCAGTAGTAAAATAAACTGTAATAGAAAATCATATAAAAACCCCTGTAATCATTGATCCTTAAGTATCTTGGATTACAGGGGTTTTTCATATCATTTTCAGATTAGTTTATGATCCTTTTTCTGTTCTTTTTATGATTTCATATTCAACGGACAAACTTAACTTTTCTATGAGTAACGGATTATTCGGTAAACAGAGCTGTTGAATAGTATCTGTCGCCGCTGTCGGGAAGAAGAGCCACTATGGTCTTTCCCTTGTTTTCAGGCTTCTTGGCGTATTCGATAGCTGCATGAAGAGCTGCGCCCGATGAGATACCTACCGAAATACCTTCCTTCCTTGAAAGCAGCCTTGCAGCCTTGAATGCATCATCGCTTGCTGCCTTAAATACTTCGTCATATACCTTGGTGTTAAGTACATCCGGTACAAAGCCTGCTCCGATACCCTGGATCTTATGAGCACCTGCCCTGCCCTCTGAAAGCACCGGTGAATCCTCCGGCTCAAGAGCAACAACCTTAACATCGGGATTCTGCTCCTTAAGATATTCGCCTGTTCCCGTTACTGTACCGCCGGTACCAACACCTGCGATAAAGATGTCTACCTTACCGTCTGTATCCTTCCATATCTCCGGACCTGTTGTTGACCTATGTATAGCGGGATTGGCCGGATTAACGAACTGTCCGGGTATATAGCCGCCTTCGATCTCCTTGGCCAGCTCTTCTGCCTTGGCAATGGCTCCCTTCATACCCTTGGAACCCTCGGTAAGAACGATCTCGGCACCGTAATTCTTAAGAATACTTCTTCTCTCAACGCTCATGGTCTCAGGCATTGTAAGGATGATACGATATCCCTTGGCTGCTGCTATGGCTGCCAGTCCGATACCTGTGTTTCCGCTTGTGGGCTCGATGATAACCGAACCTTCCTTAAGCAGCCCCTTCTCTTCTGCATCCTCGATCATTGCCTTGGCGATACGATCCTTTACGCTTCCGGCGGGATTGAAATACTCAAGCTTTACAAGTACCGTTGCTTCCAGTCCCAGATCCTTCTCGATATTTGTAACCTCAACAAGAGGCGTGTTTCCTACAAGTCCCAATGTTCCCTTATAAATGTTTGCCATAATCTTCCTCCTATATTTTCTTTTGATTTTTTATTCTTCTGTGATTGTAATACCCGTGTGCGATCCTGTCCAATCTCAATATACTATATTCAGTTATAGGCTGAATCTATAGATCCTTATCCCAGGACCTTATCCTTATATTTAATGATCTCTTCCAGATATTTCTGCCCGATCTCGCTGATTATGGATGATTTTCTTGCAATATAGCCTATGGTCATCTTCTCATCCGTATCTACCTTGAGCGCACAGAAATCATCGCCGTTTAACTCCTCGCACAGGATACCCGAGCACAGTGTATAACCGTTAACTCCCTTTGCAAGATTCAACATCGTTGCCCTGTCATTGGCTCTGATTATCTGCTTATACTGTCTGGAGCTTAAAACCTCTTCGGCATAGTAAGCCGAATTATATTCCCCCTGGTCAAATACAAGGCAGGGATATTCGTCAAGCTCCTCAAGTGTAACCGGTTCTCCTGTTTTAAGCTTCTCTATCGCAAGAGGATTATCCTTGCTTATATAGGCATATATCGAGCAGTCAAACAGTGGTGTGAACTCCAGTCCGGCCTCCGAAAACACCTTACTCAGTACCTTTTTGTTAAAATCATTAAGATACAATACTCCGAGCTCACTCTTCTGGTTTCTTACATTAGAGATGATCTCATGTGTCTTGGTCTCATGTGCCTCGAATTCATATTCATCATATCCGTATTGATTGACCAGTTCGATAAACGCCTTTACGGCGAACGAATAGTGCTGCATTGATACGGAAAACTGCCTCTTGACATTGGTCTTTGAGATATATTTCGCATCCAGTATGTCGTACTGCTCCACAACGGATCTCGCGTAACCTAAGAATTCAGCTCCTTTAACGGTCAGCGAGATTCCGTTCTTGGATCTTATAAAGATATCAAAGCCTATTTCGTCTTCAAGTGCATGCATCGCTCCCGTAAGGCTGGGCTGCGATATGAACAGCTTCTTGGCTGCGTCATTAAGTGAATTTTCCTTTGATATTGCAATAGCGTATTTTAACTGGTTAAGTGTCATATTGTCTCCTCTGATGCTTATATTGCAGGTTCCTCAAAACAATATACACCTACTAATCCGATAGGTCAACAGCTCATTAATCATCATATTGCTTTAAATCCGTTCTCAAGATCTGCGATTATATCGTCGATATGCTCTGTACCTATCGACAGACGTATCGTGCTCTCGGATATTCCGGACTCCGCAAGCTCTTCTGCAGACAGCTGTGAATGTGTGGTCGAAGCCGGATGTATTACAAGGCTCTTAACGTCAGCCACGTTTGCAAGCAGTGAGAATATCTTAAGATTATCTATGAAATTCCACGCTTCTTCTCTTCCGCCCTTTATATCGAAGGTAAAGATCGAACCTCCGCCGTTCTTGAAGAATTTCTCATACAGTGCATGCTGCGGATGGTCTGCAAGTGAAGGATGGTTAACTTTAACAACCTTCGGATTGCTCTTAAGATAGTCAATAACCTTAAGGGTGTTTTCAATATGTCTTTCGAGACGGAGGGAAAGTGTCTCTACTCCCTGCAGAAGAAGGAATGCATTAAACGGTGAGATTGCTGCTCCTGTATCTCTTAAGAGAATGACTCTGATATATGTAACGAAGGTAACCGGGCCGAGTGCATCATAGAAGGCCAGTCCGTGGTAGCTGGGGTTAGGCTCGCTAAGCTGCGGGAACTTTCCGCCTTCCTTCCAGTTGAACTTACCCGAATCAACGATCACTCCGCCAAGAGTGGTCCCGTGTCCTCCGATGAACTTGGTTGCGGAATGTACTACTATGTCAGCTCCGTGTTCAATGGGCTTAATGAGATACGGTGTACCGAATGTATTGTCTATTACAAGAGGTATACCGTGTTTATGAGCTATCTCGGAGATTGCATCAATATCCGGAATATCGCTGTTCGGATTACCGAGAGTCTCTATGAATATTCCTCTGGTGTTTTCCTTAATGGCTCCCTCAACCTCTGCAAGATCATGTACGTTTACGAAGGTGGTCTCTATTCCGTACTGCGGAAGTGTGTGTGCCAGCAGATTGTAGCTTCCGCCGTAAATACTGTGCTGTGCCACTATATGTCCACCGTTGGCAGCCAGGGCCTGGATCGTATATGAGATCGCAGCAGCTCCGGATGCTACTGCAAGTGCCGCTGATCCTCCTTCAAGCGCTGCCAGTCTCTTCTCAAGTACCTCCTGTGTTGAATTCGTGATCCTTCCGTATACGTTACCCGCATCTGCCAGTCCGAAGCGGTCTGCTGCATGTTTACTGTTGTGGAATACATAAGATGTTGTCTGATAAATGGGAACTGCCCTTGAATCGGTAACCGGATCGGCTTCCTCCTGACCCACATGTAACTGTAATGTCTCAAATCTGTAATCGCTCATCTTTCCTTCCTCCTTTTTGTATCCATCCTATGTCCGGATGAAATGGTTTATTGTGTTTTTATTTTCATTAAGAACAGTCTGTAAACTGTTTTGTGTTTGCTGTTCTTGATGTCTACACTATACGACGGAAGGAATCGGCTGTCTAATACCGGAAAAATATTGGACGTTATAGGTTTGGCCTATAACGTCCTGGTTAATGACTATTATATTTTGTTAAATATTCAGAACAGATATTGTTATAAGGAATCCTCAAAATACTACGTATTTTTCGCTGTTTTAAATTCATCCCGAATGATCACGACGGACATATATCCCATATCCTCAGGTATCCCGGAAGCCTCATATGCTATCCGTTCACCGGGAAGACCGCATTCGGAGACCCAGTATACACTGCAGCCGTCCTGTGATCCGACTTCTTCTATATAAGCCCTGAAGTCCGGATCGGTACGTGAAGGCTTCATTATCACCTTCGTTCCCTTAAGTGCTTTAAGATCGTTAAGATCATATTTCCCGGGTATTATATGTATGGGCTCGTTATTCTGCGCAAGACTTATTCCCAATCTCGCGGCAGAAGCACAGAATGAAGATATCCCGTTGATCCATTCGGTTTCGTAACCCTTATCTTTTATAATGGAAGCAATATAATGGAATGTGGAATATATGCAGGGATCTCCTATTGCGAGAAATACCACATGCTTCCCCCTTTTAACCAACGAACTAATCTTATCTGCAACATTAGTATGAAAGTCACAAAGCACCTGTTTATCCATACTCATCGGAAATGGTTCAAACATGCATTCCTTATCTTCTATATTTATGTTCGCATTGTATTCCCGGTTGAATATCCCACACGCTTCTTTGGCTATCATATAAGCACGGCATTCTTCCCTGCTCTTTGCGGGAAGCATAAGAACATCCGCCATTCTTATAGCCTTAAGCCCTTTTAGTGTGATATGCTCAGGATCACCGGGGCCCGCTCCCACTCCTGTCAGTTTTCCTGTTGTCATATTATATTTCCCGTATTTCTCTTTCTGATGTTGTAACTCATCAATAAACGCATTTTTTTGATGTTTATATCTGACCATACAAATGTCAATCTATATGGCTATTTAGAACATCACATATATTTAATAAAATAGTTATCTTACTTTTAAACTAATATTATATATATGATTGGTTCCCAAGCGCCTCCTTCTCATTTACCGCCCGGATCACTTCATAGTGTACATCCATCTGATTGAACGGTACGGTTATATTGTTAGCCATGAATATTCGCATTATGTTGTCATACATGAACCACTGAACGTCATATCTTTCTGCTTCGTCACACATGAACTTAATCCTCATATCTACAGAACTGTCCGCGAAGTTCTGAATACCCTGGCATACGGGTATGCCCTTAAGAAACCTGTTATCCTCATACAGCTGGAGGAATTCTTTGTTAAGAATGCTTCTGATCCGGGGATAATCCTCATTATACGGAACCGGGATATTATAGAAGACGATAGAATACTTCATGGACATATTGGCGAATTCCTTAAGAGCATTGTTACAGATGATACGGATATTCTGATTGTCATCCTCATATCTCGTGGTACGCAGGCCTATTTCAATAACCTTTCCCCTGACGCCATCCACCAGAATATAATCGCCTACATGAAGCGAACCCTCCATTACAATAAAAATACCCGCAAGAAGATCGCTCACAAGACTCTGGGCACCAAGACCTACTACAATCGACAGGATACCTGCGGATGCAAGAAGTCTGGTCGCCTGTATACCCAGAAGATACAGACAGTAAAATAAAACAAAAACGATCGCAGCAGCCTTTATGAGAGAAGTAAATAGGTGCATCATTGTCTCTACCCTGCTACCGAAGGCTTCGGCTATCAGATATATGATATGCTCGAAGGCCTTAATGACCAGCCCGGATATGATCACCGTCAGAAATACGGCCGACAGAGAGAAAATGTTTATTCCCGTATCCCAGCCTCCGTTAAGGATATACAGGATAGCCGAATTGGAACCAAACCGGTATGCTTCATAGGCAATAGCCGCAAGGAATACAGCTCCCCCGAATAACAGAGCCTTCTTTATGAGCAGTTCAAACTTCTGTGTATTCGTGCTCTTCTGCCATTCTTTTGATGTATCCCAATGTCCGAATACCGCAAGGGGATCATGTTCCTCCCTGTACAGCTCTTCAGCATCCATATCATGTACCAGCAGCGTAAACAGTGACAGAATAAGCATGAGGACCAGACCAAACACAGCACAGAATACAGCGGTCATAAAGCTGCTGTAATATAGCTTGTCGGTCGGAATGGCAGTAGCTATAAAATATCTGTCCACCTGTCTGAAGCTCTGAAGATATCTTCTTCCGTTTACATTCTGGAAGCCATTATAATAACCTGTGAAAGCATTGTCGGAAATGCCCAGGTCATCTGCGCTCTTTCCGACCATCGATTCTATTCCAGAATAGAATACCCTATAGGTTTCTTTATCCGAATCTGAATTCAAATCAGACCCCGGATATAAAGCTATATCTGTATCGGGTTCAAAGCCTATAAGAAATCCGTCATCGGATATTTTCGTATTGGACAGGATATATACGGGAGTAGCACTTTCAACCATATTGGCTTCTTCATTGGGATCCAGTTCTATCTGCAGAAGTCCTCTGTGTCTTGTTATCTCATTACCGGTATAATCCTCGTTAAGCTGTTGTAAATAGTCCGTATATTTAACATATTCAGTGTTCCCGTTATCATCAAGACGTGTGTAATAATTTAGTGTACAGCCGATAAACTGCGACATACGCCCTTCATCACTTATCATCGGTCGCTGGACTATGGTATCCCGTCTTCCGTTAATAATGTCCCAGAACTCATATGACTGAGCATCTTCTTTGCTGCTCAGTGAGAAGCTCCAATAATCAGATGAAGTCGCTATGGTATATCCGGCATCTGAAATAAGGTATATGTTCTCTACCTCATTGGCTTCCTTAAGCTTATCAAGCGCTTTGGAATTATTGATGACATTTACAGCATTGTTGTAGTCATCCCTGATAACATCCCTGTTTCCCGAACCATCCGAATTACCGAGTGCCATTACACTCGCGCTTTCCTTGGAGAAATCGAAATACTCATCACCCTGCAGAGCTACTATAAATGCTATCAGCTTGGCTCTGCTGACGCTCTGCATATCATAGTAATCCAGGAAATCGTTCTTAAGGTTTATGCTCTCCACTATGTCCGCCGAGATCTCCTCTTCTATCGAAACTGATTCGGAGAAGGCACCTGACAGCTTCATGAGCGACTGGATATACATGGCGGATAAGAATACAAGCAGCGCAGACACTATTACTATCGGTATGATCTTCTTACCGAGTGTCCTGCTGAAGTAGACAGGCGTACCTTTGTATTTAAACAGGCGAACCCTCAGCTGATCCTCATTGGAACGCAGCATCTCGGAGCGCACGAAGGATGCATATGCGGTAAGAAGCACAAGGAAGATAAATAGAAGACTGAGGTTCCATAAGATAACGGGAAAGTTCCCTACATAGAGGTCTGAGATCGGAATACAGGCTATGATATAATCATCCTTTCCGTAAAGTTCGGTTGAAAATGCTTTGGAGGAAACATAACAGTCGATACCGTTTATTTTTTTCTTTCCTTTAAATCCATTTTTCAATATTTCGTCATCAATTCCCAGTGATTCGGGAGTAGCATCCGTGACGTCAATATCATTTATTTTCCCATATTGCAATCTGTTCTCCTCAGAATCAACGACCAGCGCAAACCCGTTGTTCCCGATAGTCGTTACGTTAAGCCATGCAGACAGATCAAACATTCTGTATGCCGCCTTGTCTATTATATCGGAAGAAAAGCCCAGCATAATGTATTTATTTCCGTCGGGACCATATGATCCGGGTATCATCTTACAATACATATAAAGGAAATCTCCGGTAACATCCCCTTCGTTGAAATACGGATTTCTTATGGGAATACGGGAATCTCTGCCGCCACACAGATCCAGGAACTCTTTTTCCGATATGGCGATCACATCATCTGTCAGTATATTTTCTCCGTTTTCATCAGGGTATGAGGATACGATTATATCTCCCTGCCTGTTAACGACCAATAATACCTCGCAGTCTTCCATGGTGGCTGTGGAATTAGCCAGAAGCTCACTTCTGGCAACAGACGGCATAGCCTCTAATTTCCTGTAATTATCATTGGAGTACGCCTTAACAAGATCGTTAAGCATAATGATATTGTTCTTGTCATAATAGTCGGCAAGAGCATTCACTTCATCATTGTTGTTGATAAGATTGTTTATTGTCGACGCAAAAAAACGGTCGTTATTCTCATCCTGTTCCCGAATTGCTTCTATTCTGAGTATGTATTGAAGTATTATAAAGAACAGAACTATACCCACGCCTATGATGGTAATCATGAGCATAGCCCGCCTGTGATATATACTCCGGTTTTTATTTGATCCATTATCATCCTTCATTAGGATTACCTCACGCAAAAAATCATCCTTCCGAAAAGTCGGTGTCCATCGATATACTTAACTGATAATCGTGGAATTCCTTTTGAACATCTGCCACAACATCTTCAAATACCTTCCTCCGGTCCCTGGCATCGAAGCTTATAACAATGTCGAGACGCATCGTTTTCCTGTCCTTATCCATGTAGAATCCATGCATCTGAAGTATATGCTCGTGTGAAAAAACTATATCATGTACCCGCTTCTTTGCCTCTATAATGTCATTATCCTTTGTGTTGACGGAATATACACCTATCGCAGTCAGTATGACCTGATGCTTCTGATATACCGTTTCCTGTATGCTTCTGATGAGCTGATCGAGCATATCTGCCGAATATGTATCCGGGACCTCAATATGGATAGAACCGTTCCAGGAATCGGGACCGTAATTGTTAAGTACGAGGTCATACGCTCCCTGGACATCCGGAAAAGCGATGACCGTTTCTTTAATACTTTTGGCTATCTCGGGATCGTTGCGCTCACCGAGGATCTGAGAAACCGTATCCCTCAGCATATCAAAGCCGGATTTTATGATGACCAGTGATATTATTGCACCCAGCCATGCTTCAACAGACAGACCTGACATCAGGAAAAGAATTGCGGCAACCAGGGTGGATGCCGAGATTATCGAATCAAGCACCGCATCCTCTCCGGAATTGATAAGCGAGGAGGAATTAACCTTCTCTCCCGTACTCTTAACGTAACGTCCAAGGATGATCTTGACGGCTACACCGGTTGCAACAATGATCAGTGAAACAGGCGAGTAGTCCGGAGTATCGGGATTGATTATCTTCTTAACAGATTCGGTAAATGATGTTAATCCGGCATACAGCACGATGACAGATATGACCATTGCGCTCAGATACTCTATCCGTCCGTATCCGAATGGGTGCTTTTTATCCGGTTCGCGTCCCGCGAGCTTCGTACCTATTATGGTTATAAGTGAACTTCCTGCGTCGGAAATATTGTTTACAGCATCCATAACTATTGCTATCGAATGGCTCATAAGACCTATCACAGCCTTGAATCCTGCAAGAAGCACATTCGCCGCGATACCTATGATGCTTGTTCTTATTATGATTTTTTCCCTTGAATCGTTGGCAGTATCTTCTGTCTGCCTTGCTTTAATTAACAATGTAATGTCCTCCACGAAGAATATAATTTTAACCATGAGTCATAGTATAACGTACCTGATATCTCCTTAACAACATCCTGATATACGTTTATGTCATTTCTTCAAATATTTTATACAGGTTGTTCTGTATGGTTTCGTTAAAATATGCCTTACGGTTATACAGTGCAATAATGTACGCGATATCTTCCATGGAAATGTCTGCCATCTTCCTTCCCTCCGTCATGCGCTCTCCTGTCACTTCCATGGCTTTTTCCGATGCCGCTGTTTTGTTTGATTTAGCTGTCCTTTTCTCGGACAGGACAAGTATAAGAAACAGGATCATATTGGTATGGATGATCCCAAGCGCGGTTATCCTGCGGAAGCTGTAAGTTTCATATGCATCCAGAAAGTATTGATACATATAATAGGACAGATATGCGCCCGGCAGCATGGACAGCGGTGTACCTGAGGCTAAGATTTCGTTTATCTTAACAGCAATATCCACATCTTTTCTTCTGTAATCCGCGAGGATATCCTGAGCATCCGAAAGCAAACCATATAATGCGGTGCCTGTCTTTTTCTGACCAAAATAATATTTGATCGTTTCCGTCAGGCAGCTCATCATATTAACCCTGAGCGGGAAAACAGAGCTTTTATCGGATGAAGAGGTATCAGTCTGTGGTTTGTATGCAGGTTTATCCCACTGGCTGCAATAGTCATGAAAAGCAGGTATTTGGATTTCCTCACAGCCCCCGGCATATAGATCCTGAATATGACAGAGATAGGAAAAAACTGTCGTCAGAACACTGTTCTTCTCTGTAACGTCTTCTGAGTACACAGATAATACCGTTCTGATAATATCCTCACGCATTTTAAGCAACGTATTAAGATACGCCATATCATCATTGGTGGTACAGGGTTTAGTCTCAGGGGCGGGTGCAGCTTCCGAAATAATTCTCATACTTCCCATATTCCGGACAAAAATCCGTGCTGCAGCTATGCAGGAAAGGTCAAGGTATCTCTCTTCGAACTCCCCGTAATTACGATAGAACCGCGGAAAGCTCCTGCATGCCCAGGGAATGAAGTCATGTCCCTTTTTAAGCTGAAGCCGGCACAGACCTTCTTTAGTATGGAAACGGCATTCGCCGGAGTATAGATTGATCCTGTTCCTTGTAAATCCTGCCGTAGCAGTAAACAGACTTAACCAAAGACTGCCCTTTTCCTCACGGTACCTGAGAAGATCCTCTTCATCAAGCGGAATAAGCCAACCCTTGCAGCATGTCTGCGGACATTCCCCTCCGATACATTCAAATTCGTCAAACCATTCTATCTTATGTATTTTCATTTGCTGATCGAAATATAAGTGCCGTCCCCACTATCCTTTAAGAACCGTCGAAACATCTTTATATCATAGCCGGGATCACTTCCAGAAATCCAGTTCAGCCTCAGCCAGACCGATATTTTTGGCGTAAAATACAGGGGATTTACCTTCCTTTCTCTGACGTTCATAATCCTTAAGCGTGTCGATGGCTACTTTACCCAGTATCATACATGAAGGCAGATTGATAAGCGTCATTCCGCCCATGGTTATATCTGCAAGAGCCCATGCCGCATTCATGGGAATGACCGCACCTATCATCACAACCATTGAACAGCCTATATAGAAATACCGTATAAACTGTTTGGATGGGATTTTTTTATGATTCAGATAAACCAGGGCATTCTCTACATAATAGAGGTTTCCGAGTAATGTGGTAAACGCAAACAGGATCATTGCCAGAGTAATGAATACAGGTCCTGCCTTTCCGAATACGGTTGATATGGCGTTCTGTACATAGGGGGCACCCGATACGGCTTCGCTTCGTTCCACCCCGCTTGAAAGGCACATAAGTGCCGTGGCCGTACATAACAGCAGCGT
>JAEEGL010861116.1_pt1 | contig 14082 bp, 10 predicted proteins | sample 9134231 | NCBI WGS metagenome assembly JAEEGL01 (sample SAMN16246548, study PRJNA631951) | gut metagenome | biome: gut microbiome; feature: rumen; material: fiber-attached | host: Bos | place: Iran: Karaj | collected 2018-10 | reverse complement strand
TCTTAATTCTCTTAAGTCTAATCTTAAGCGGCAGCACATTGAACGAACATCGCTTGGTTCCATATCTGAATTTATATAATTTGAGAAATAAGGGGTACCATATTTTGCTGTCATTTCAAATAGTAGTTTATTATTTTCTGTTTCAGAAAAATCAAAATCTTTTGTAATTGAATATGTTGGGATAGGATATTGGAATCCTCTACCATTAGCATCACCTTCAATCATAATTTCAATAAATGCTTTATTAACCATATCCATTTCTTTTTGACAGTCTTTATATTTGAAGTCTTGCTCTTCACCACCAACTATAGCATTAAGCTCTGCTAAGTCGTTTGGTACTGTCCAATCAAGAGTAATATTTGTAAATGGAGCTTGAGTACCCCATCTAGATGGTGTGTTAACACCATAAACAAATGATTGAATAGCTTGTTTAACTTCTTTATAAGATAGATTATCTATTTTTACAAATGGAGCTAAATATGTATCGAATGATGAAAATGCTTGAGCACCAGCCCATTCATTTTGCATGATACCTAAAAAGTTAACCATTTGGTTAGTAAGTGTAGATAAGTGTTTTGCTGGTGAAGAAGTAATCTTTCCAGGTACACCACCTAAACCTTCTTGAATTAATTGTTTTAAACTCCATCCTGCACAGTATCCTGTAAGCATAGATAAATCATGAATGTGAAAATCACAATTTTTGTGAGCATTTGCGATTTCTTCATCATATACTTCTGATAACCAGTAGTTAGCTGTAATAGCACCACTGTTACTTAAAATTAATCCACCAACTGAGTATGTAACTGTTGAATTTTCTTTAACTCTCCAGTCAGATACATTTAAATAATTATCAACAACATTCTTGTAATCTAATGCAGTTGATTTAACATTACGCATTTTTTCATGAAGTTTTCTGTATAGGATGTAAGCTTTAGCAACATCACTATAATCAGCTTTCATTAATACGTTTTCTACACTATCTTGAATATCTTCAACATTGATAGTATCATCCTTAACTTTGTTTTCGAAATCAGAAGTAACTTTAAGTGCTAAGAAATCTACAATATTATCATCATAAGATCTCTCTGAAGCTTCAAAAGCTTTTTTCATTGCATCAGTAATCTTTTGAATTTCAAAGTCTACTATTTTTCCGTTTCTCTTTCTTACTTTGTACATAGCTTTTCCCCCTTTTACATACCACGAATTTTTACGTTCTTAAATGTTTTTAAAATTTCATTCCATAATAGAAGCTTTTCTTCAGAAATCTCATGTAGTGATTTGTCCGTTACAAATTCACTCATCTTAAAGTTTTGAAGGAAATACTTGCTATCACCGATTAGATTAATAATGTCTAATACGTCTTGAAGCGAATGATGTTCTTCAATAATTGTTGTTCGAAACTCGTAATCAATCTTCTTTTGTGCTTTTAAAAATTCAATACTATTTAAAAAGTTGTCAGTAGAGATCTTTTCAATTCCACTTGTTTTTGAATATTTTGGTAAAGCATTTTTAATATCCATTGCAACGTAATCTATAAGATTTTCGTTTACCAAATTTTCTAATACTTTATTATTTAAACCATTTGTGTCTAACTTTACATCATAACCGATTTCTTTAACCTTTTTTATAAAGTCTTTTAAATCTTTTTGAACAGTAGGTTCTCCACCAGAGATTGTAACTCCGTTTAACACATTTTTCCTCAAAGTTAAATAATCAAGTATCTCTTTTTCATCTACCAATAGGGTAGAGTCTGTCGGAATTAATTCGGAATTCTGACAAAAAGGACATCTCATGTTGCATCCTTGAGTAAAAATAATGCAAGATATATGATCTGGATAATCTTGCACGCTTAACTTTTCATATCCTGCAATCTTCATTTTTTCTCCTTTTTCTATGATGAAATTATATAATTAATCAAAAAATATAAAAAGGTGCAAATGCACCTTTTTATATTGACGTACGATTTAACCTTAGTACGACGTCAATTATAGAGATTATTACTTTTTGATTACATTGTGGTTAACATTTTATTAAGAATTTACGTTAACTAAATTATGTAAAAACATAATAGTTAAAAATGCCGAAGCATTAACCTTTTTTAAGAATTTGTTATGACATTCTGTCTACTATTATGTAATATGGCTATTTTTAGAAAAATCTAAATGATTATTTGAAAGACTCGAAAGTAAGAAGACGAAAAATGCGATTATATCAATGTTTTAAGATGAAAAGAAAAATATTTCGATTTTAAAAAACATAATATCGAGATTATGAAAAGCTGCTATAAAGTGGAGTTTTTCGCTCTTTAAGGTTTTTTTAAGGTCTTTTTAAGTTTATTTTTAGAAAAGAATTTTATATTGTTATTAATAAAACAAAGGAGGGATTACCAAATGAAAGATAAAATACTTATTTTTATAATAGGATTATTGGTAGGAGCAATAATTGTAACAGGATGTTTTTTAGTTTATGAGAAGAATAATAGAAAGAACTTCCAAATGCCAAATGGAGGAATGGAAAAATTTGATGGAAAAAATCCACCAGAAATGCCAGAAGGCTTTTCAGAAAATGGTGAAAGACCAGAACTTTCAGAAGGATTTGATAAAGATGGAAAAAGACCAGAAATGACATCAAAAGATGGATCACAAGAACAAAAAAGTGAACAATCAAATAAGAGTGCGGAGGAAATTTAATATGGATAAGAAAACAATAATAGAAATAATAATTATTATAGTTCTAACTATTATATTAGGACTATTAGTTAAAGCATATATAAATGCAAATTCAAATCCAGCATTTGATGATAAAAGAGGTGCTTTTTCATTTAAAGAAGATAAAACAAAGGAAACAACTGCAGAAGATGTAGATGCTGGAGAAACAGTAAGTTCAGAAACAATAGATCTTAGCAGTTATACTACAAATCTAACTATTTCTGAAGAAGGAACATATATTTTAACAGGTAGCTTTTCAAATTCTGTTGTAGTAGACACAGATGGAGAAGTTACATTAATACTAGATGGTGTTAACATTGAAAGCACCATGACAGCAGCAATAGCAAATAGAAACACAAATCCACTTACAATAGTATTAAAAGAAGGAACAACAAATAATTTATCAGATAGTGGATCAAGTGAATATGATGGATGTATTTTCTCATATGGAGTACTTACAATTGAAGGCGAAGGTACATTAAATGTTAATGGAAAACAAGAAGATGGGGAAGGCATTGCAACTAAGTCATGTGATTTAATAATCAATTCTGGAACAATAAATATTGAATCATCTGATGATGGATTAAATACAGGAGGTTCTGGAGGATCAATCATTATCAATGGTGGAACAATCTATGTTAAAGCAAATGGAGATGGAATCGATTCAAATGGAGGCTTAACAATAAATGGAGGAACTGTTTATACAATAGGTTCATCACAAGGTGGAGATGCAGGCATTGATACAGATGAAGGATTTGTGTTTAATGGTGGGGATGTAATTGCAATTGGATCAGACATGTTAGAAAAACCAGAATCTACATCAAAACAAAAATCAGTATGTTTTGAATTAGATACAAACGTATCAAATGGAAGTTTAGTTGAAGTAAAAGATGAAAATGGTGAAACAATAGAATCTTTTGAAGCTAAAGAAGACTTTAAAACACTTATTGTTAGCAACGAAAAAATTAAAGATGGAACATATAGTTTATATGTAGATAATGTAAAGGTTAAATAATAAAAAAGGCAGTAGAAGTATTTCTACTGCTTTTATTAAATTCATGAAAAATACACATAAAAGGCACTAATAAAGCAAAATAGGAGACTATATTGATTATGCCAAATAAATCTTTAGGAGGTATCCTTTTATGAATATCGTTCGGGTGGAACTAACCAAGTGCCCTAAATGTGGGGCAATCTGCGTAGTAGGTTCGGATGAAGATTTCATTGAACTCTGCGCGCACTGCGGCACATCATTTAAAATCGAAGACTCATGGGAGGTAAGCAACGAGGAATACAAGCTCCTCAAGGGTAAGGCAAAAGAGTACTGCGAGAGAAGCTCGTGGGTTGCGCTTGTTCTGAAATAAAGGAAGGAGAAAAAGCCGGGGAATAAATTCCCCGGCCCTTTTTTATTCATCTCTTTCATCTAGAGCTTTTTCATCGCTTTCTATACTTCTAGGATTATGAGCATATACATCTTTTAAGAAAGTTTTCATTACATACAAACCTCTTTTTCCAACATATTTTCTTTTATCATAAGCTCCAGCATTTCTTTGAGCTCTAATTTTATCAATTCTATTAAATACTTCTGTTAGATCTTCTTCTGTCATTCCGCCTTCAACCATTCTATCAAGTGCTTTGTCCATAACAGATAAATCTGTTAGAGGAGGAGCTGCATTTCTACGTGTTTTTTGAAGTTCTCTTATTGCAGATACTCCTTTATCAATACTATCTGTTGCTTCAAAATATTGGATAATTAATTCTTTTTGCTCAGGAGTAAAGCTTTCAAATGTTTCTAAATCTCTTTTATAAACATCTGCAAAATTTTTATGGCTTTTTAAATAACGCAAATTGCTTACTAATCCTTTATATTTTTTTATACCACCAAAGATTACTTTAGGACTTCTTAACTTTCTTTTGGTTTCTTCAGATTCTTTAGCCATTTCAGCTTGTCTTTCTAAAGCTCGATCATATTTTTCTTGAAGTTCAGCTCTAGTTTCTTCTGGGTTTTGCATTTTATGCAAAGATAGCATTAATCCATTAAATTCAGATGCATAATTAAATTCTCTTCTTTCAAATGTATCGTCGAAATTATGTAGGGTATAAGAAGGACCCATGAAAGTTTCTTCAAATCTTACTCCTGTTCGAGATAATTTTGAAGCAATTTCTACTCTTTTTTTGTAAAAAGCTTCTACGATTTCTGCAATTTTTCTTTCTTGTTTTTCTGAATCTATTCCTTTGAATCTAATAACTTCTCCTACTTGTTTTTCTAGTACACCAAAAAACTCTTTTAAACGTGGATCGTCTTCGATAGCCAAAACCATACATTCAATAAAAGGTCTATGAGCTTCTATATCAACTGCTGGAATAACAGGTCTTTTCATTTGTACATTTTTTACTACTTGATTTTTAATTACTTCTTTCTCCATAACACATAACCTCCTAAAAAATATTTTTGGGCAACAAAAAACCCATATATCAAACTATATATGGGTTTAGTTTTCATTATATATTATGGCTTATTATATATAGTTTAATATATATAATAAGTCTCATTGTTTAAAATAGATCCAGACCCGAAGGTCATGCATGTTGAATCTATCCCAAAAGTTTTTGGCAATTACTCCCTCATTACAAGTCTATTATACTACTTTTTTGAAATTATGTCAACTTAAATGGATTTCAAATATTAAGTAATAGGGAACTATACTATGACGTTCATAAAAAAAATTATAATTTAGATTGAGTTGTTGATATGATATATAATATAATAAGAATGATAAAATAAAAGGATGGTAACCCGAATGAAAAAAGCCAAGATATTGCTAGTATTAAACATAATTGCTTTGTTAATACTTGTTTTTTTAGTAAAGACTTCTAATTCAACTCAAACTTCTTTAGAAGAAAGAAAAAAATTAACTATGGTTCAAGAAGAAAGTGATGTTAAGAAACCAACTAGAAATGATGTAGAAGTTCCTACTAAGCCAGAAAATGGAATCCCACTAGTTGTTATTACTGTATACGAGGATGAAAATGTAGTAGCTAAAGCTAACGAAGAAGATGATGAACATGAATATGGAACTATTGAAGATATTAATAATAGTGAAGATCATTCTGTAAGAGGAAAAGGAAATATAGAAATAATACTTCCAGAAAACTATGAAGGAGAGTATGGTTCTATAGAAGTTCCTGAGGGAACTCAAGAATTAGACTATATTAAAGGAAGAGGAAATAGTACCTGGAATAAAATAAAGAAACCATATAAGATTAAATACGAAGATGGTCAAAATCTTTTTGGAATGGGAAAAAATAAAGAGTGGGGCTTACTTGCAAATTACAGAGATTTTTCATTAAGTAACAATGCAATTTCTATGTGGATAGCAAACAAATTTGGCATGGATTATACAATGCAAATGGTACCAGTTGATGTTGTAATGAAAGGGACCCAAAGTGGAGACGTATATTTAGGTAGTTATTATTTAACTGAACTTGTAGATTTTGGAGAGGGAAGAATAGAAGAACCTGAACTTAAAAAGAAAGAAACAGAAGATATTACTGGTGGATATCTATTATCTATATTCTTCTTAAATCAAGATTATGATAAATCAAGAAGCACTATATTTAGAACAAAATATAGTGGACTTAAACTAATAAATGAAAATCCTGAATTTGAAAGTGAGGATTTAGAAGAAGGAAGAAAGTTACAAAGAGAGTATATAAGAGATTATATTAATCAAATTGATGAAATAATAATGAATAATGATGTTATTGAAGGAGAGTCTCATGAAAAATTAGCAGAACTAATGGATTTAGAATCTTTAGCAGACTTTTACTTAATGCAAGAATTTTTGGTAAATATAGATGCATTCAAAACATCAAGCAATTATTTTTATAAAAAACCAGATGGTAAATTATATTGGGGTCCACTTTGGGATTTCGATTGGATATTCTTTAGGGTAGAAGCTGATTCACCTGAAACATATACAGGTTTTAATCTTCATAAAGAAAATCCATGGATAGATAATCTTCGTTATAAAGATGAAGAATTTGTAAAACTATTGCAGGAAAGATGGAAAGTATTAAATCCTATACTAGAAGAAGTAACTGAAGAGGGAGGCATATTAGATAAGTATAGAGAAAGAGGACGCGCATCTTGGGAAGATAATTATGAAATCTGGTATGATAATGATTATTTTAGTGAAGTAGAAATAGATTATGATAAAGAATTCGAAAACTTGCGTAATTTAATTAATCTTCGTAGAGAATGGTTTAATAAGAATATATCTAATATAGGTAGAGAAACATTTACATTAACATATGAATTAGATGGATTGGTTATAAAAACAGAAGAATACAAAGCATATTCATATGTTTATGAACTAAGTGAAGGATTAGAAAGAGAGGGAGCTACATTTGAAGGATGGGCAAATAAAGATACCGGTGAAAAAGTAGACTTCTTTATGATAGATAAAGACATGACATTAGTTCCAATCTTTAAATAATAGATAAAATAAAAAAGGAGTAGATTAAGTCTACTCTTTTTTTAATGAAAACCGAGGAGCACAAGCGCGCTCCTCGGCTATGATTGTTGGATATTTTTTGTTAGCTTTTTTTACTTGGTTTCCATTGCAATCTTGCACATACGAATGACAGACTCCCTGCTTTCCGCACGAGCAAAGAACCGGAACTTGTGACAGAATTTTGCATCCGAGATTCCTGAAACTTCAGGCAGAGTTTTTTCATTTCCACCTGCCCATGCTTTTGGGAAGGGAACAAGCTGCTCCATCTTTCTTTCGATTGACGGAGGAACACACTGTGCTGCCCAACCCCCATCAGGGTAAGGGAAAATTACAAACTTGATCTCGTTATCGTGCTCTGCATTGTATGAAACGACACTTTCCAGCCAGGGCATTGTCTGCGCGGCGATTTCAAGAATGCCGTTTTCAGCAGATTCATACGAATCAGCAAGTTTATACTTAGCTGCCACCTCGGAAATCTTTGTTTTGATGATCTTAACGAGAATGCGACGAACGATTTTTACAACGTCCTCAAAGGCTTCATCGTACTCAGGAGACTCCATCCAAGAAGGAATGAAAGTTGGGATGAAACTGAAGATATGGGTGGGTACAGGAACTCCATTATCTTCCTGGTCGATCGGGAGAATTACCTCCAGATCGATTTTTTCTTTGATTTCTTTGATATCGTCGTCTGTGAGCTTAGCTTTCAGATCTTCTGCAACGTTTTTGATAACTTTTTCGCCGTAAATCTTCCAAGCAAGTCCTGCACTTGCATAAAGCTCGCCGGTCGGTCTCTTTTCGTTGAATCCGGGCGAGTGATGATCATAGATTCCGCCGCCAACATCGAAAACGATGTCGAGCTGGCTCAAAACGGAATAATCTCTAGTCCGGACCATTGCGATAGGTTTGTCATAGTTTGCAAGTTCATAGATGGTTACAGCTGCGACATCATCTTCGTGGAAAATTCCATTATGTGTTCCAATGGTTAAAATCCGTTCTTTGATGTTGTTGCTTCCTACTCCAATAATCATATGTTGACCTCCTTTATTTGTCTTCATGATATAATATTAACTGTAGGTAAGAGGATAAATAAGTAAGTGCTAGTAAAACTAGACTAACTCTTATATATTATATCATAAATAGGGCTAAAAGTAAAGAAACTAGAGGGACTCAGACGTTTCCTAAAAATAATAAGAAATACTATTTCAAAATATAAATTAGAGTTATAATTAAAGTGCAATAAATAAAGAAAAGAGCCTTTTTTTGTAAAAATCAAAAAGCAGCTGGGTAGTGGATGTTTAGTCCACTACCAGCTGCTTTTCTTATCTACAAGATATTAGCTATCTGTAGTTAAATACAAGCTTAGATTCTTACGACTTCGATGTCCTTTGAGTAAGGAATCATCATGTCAATTTCAGCTTTGCCGATATTTCTGCCGACAAGATAGATTTTGTCGAAGTAAACACTTTCTGCCATAGAAGCATCGTCATTAAAGGCAAAATCGGAAACTATGGTGATGACTTTGCAGCCATCATCTGCCATTTTCTTAAGAGCTTCATAGCCATGGGTGTCGCCTTCAGCAGACTTGGATTCAGCTTCACTGATAGACAGTATCTGTACGTCAGATGCGAAGCGATAAACGGAAGAAGTGTTTTCTTTCTTGCACCAGCTGATGAAATCTTTATACAGGGAAGACACGCTGCCGGATCCGTCAAGTGCCACTGCATCTGCAGTCAGTGCTCTTTTGATTCCTTCCGGAGTTTTGGATTCTCCATCAGAATTTCCGCATAAGCAGATAAGGGCAATAATGAGTCCCAGGGTAACAACTCCGAAGAGTGCAGCCAAAATCACGAATGCGATCATAGGGACTGTGTCTTTGTTTTCTGTTGCTTCAACGTAGAGATAGTCAGCATCTTCTGTGTAAACACTTCCGTTTTCTGACTTTTCGGTAGTTTCTTCTTCGAAGTTATCGAACGGGCAGTAAATAACATTTCCGTTCTGAATAAATTTCAAAGTTGAAGTCATAGGCGATAAAATACGAGAAAATTGATACTCGTAATTTTTAAGCCACTGTTCATTAACGTCAGCGGGCACGTAGAAGATGAGCTCTACGTCATGATAGTACTCGTCGGGAACAATAAGTGTAACGTCAAATTCGGCTTCGGGATAGGACTCGAGGTCACTCACAACACCGATTCTGTTCCGATAATACTTCAGTTCTGTGATTATCGATGTTGCGATAGGACTAGTATCGTCCAATCCGAATTCCTTAATCTGATCATAGCCAGCAATGGCGGGAATCAATCCATTCATGCTGCTAGAGCGGTCCACCAGAGCAATACGGGGAGTTTCAATAGTTTCTGTTTCAGTTTCCTCCTCGGGAATATACGTTCCGTTTCCGGAAGAGTGCTCGATGATGAGGGAACTGGGTGAGGTATCTACCTTGGTAAGGCAGTACCAAGTTGTTGCAGCAACGATGAGAAGAATTGCGAGACCAAGGAATACGATTGCGAGTTTCTTCACAGATTTCATAAAAACCTCCTGTGTGTTGTGTGTGCACCTTTGCCTGTATTTAATTTTGAATGTTCTGTTTCCAAAATCTAAAAATGCAGAAACCAGATGCAATGTATAGAAACCGAAAATTCATTTGTTTGGATGATTAATTACTTAATAGTCAATTTCCATAATATCAATCCAAAGGTATGAAATTTCTTAATATAATTATAACATTGTTTACATAAGATATCAATATTGTGGCTAGGAAAATAGAAGGATTTTAAGAAGTGATAACTCTTTAAGAATGTAAAACTTATGGAAAAATCATACTATTGTTTGAGATTGAAAGATTTTTATGATATAATAAATATGTTAACTGATAGCAAAAGGACCGAGATTTTGGTCGTTATCAGTGCATTGTGGGAGTCTTCTCCTACAAAAATAGATATAATCCTATCAAAAGTAGGAGGATATCTATCAATACTATTGATTCAAGTGGTTTCATATATAGGAGGAATGAACATGGAAAACAAGTTGGAACAGCTGACAGGTGCAAACAAAAGGAACTATGACTTGTATCTTCAACGTATGACGCAATCTATATCTCAGTCAAGCAAAGGCTTGATTCCTTTCTTTGCAGCTCAATGCAAGAAGATTTTAGATGTTGGATGTGGAAGTGGAATCTTGATGCAGGCAATTCAGGCAGTCAATCCGGAAGCCAAGATTGTTGGCATTGATATCAATCAATCTGCAGTTGACACTTGCATTGAACAAGGGTTAGATGTTAGAAACGCAACGCTTTCTGATCTGGTAAGAGCAGGAGAAACATTCGATTGTGTGATTTTTAGCTCCGTTCTTCATGAATTCAGTTCTTATGATGAGAAAGCACCTTTTACAGAAGATCCTATTGAAGAGGCGATTGAAGAAGCTTCTAAAGTGACTGAAAAAGGAGGATTCATCATCATAAGAGATGGTATCAGAGTAGATGAAAGTGAGCAGTCCGAGAAGGTAAGAATCACATTCAAAAATCCGGAAGATGCTATATGGGTTGAAAGATTCAAAGCAGATTTTCCTGATTATCACGAGGAAAGCCCTCTTGAAACCGGTGTATTAAGTAAAGAAAACGCCAAAGAATTTCTTTATACTTTTACCTGGGGTGAAAAGAGCTGGAACCGTGAAAGTGTAGAAAGATTCGGAATTCTGACAATCAACAGCTGGGAAGAGATGGTAAGAAGAAACGGATTTGATATCAAAAATCTCATGATTTCTGCCGAGGAATATAAGAAGTACTTGGAAGAAAAGATTGTGATTGATGATGTTGTATCCAGACTTCTGGAAGAAACTACGATGCTTTTGGTTGCAGAAAAGAATTAAAAAGCTAAGAAGAAATAGTATAAAGCGAAAGCTCTTAAGGGGAACCTTAAGAGCTTTTGCTTTATCAATTAGAATAGTTATTAAAAATCAACTAAAGACAATTTGCTAAGATTTAAGGTGCTTGATAAGATTTTAGTATGTTTACATAACTGATAAAATGTGCTATAATGTATCTAATAAGTGAGAAAGAATAGGATAAAGATTATGAAATTAACAGATGATTTAAAAAATAATTTCATAGATTTGATGAAAAAGATTTCAAGCGATGATGGAGTAAAAGAGAAACTAGATGCAATATTAAATAACCTTGAGACGAAGTACAATAAAAAATTTAAGCTTATTTCATATGGAGATAGATATGATAAGTTTGATGAAGAAATATGCATTCTAGTTCATCCTGAAGAAGATGAGAAGCTAGTATTTAAAGCATCTGGTAATAATGAGAATATATTTAAAGATGATTACTTAGAAAGAAAAGTATTCACAGAAATTGAAAAAAATGTGGAAAAAGAATTTCAAAACAAGAGTTATAATTCAGATGTAAAAATAAGTGCAGTAATAAATAGAACTCTTACAAAAGAAGAAAAGGTAGAAGAATATATATCAAAGGATCATTTCTTAATAGCTATGCTTGTAGTGGATAGTAAAGAAGCCTATGATGATATAGAAAATGTAATTAAGAAGATTAAAGATAAATATAAAGGAATAAGAATAAAAGTATTTGCATATCTTTTAGATAGCGAAAACTTTCAAAGATATAAAAAATATTCAAACGAAAGTCAGGCCATGAGTCAGGCAATGATAAGAAAATATATGCCGATTCAAAATAAAGTGATAATCTAAGTTGAAAGGAGGGAGTGAATATGGCTTTTGACAAAAAAGAATTTAAAAAAGCAGTAGATGACTCTCAAATTGCATACTTAGAATGTTTAGAAGGTGGTTATAATGCTCTAGCAAATGGCATAAAAGGTGAAGAAAAACCAACACTTGAAGAAATAATAAAAGTTTCAATGGGTTCATGGGATTATTATAGAGCTTATAGTAAGGTAGCAGAAATTTATGCAAAAATGGGTAGAGACAAATCAGAAATTACAATCGCAGATGTAGCAAGATATTCTAGTACACTTTCTGATGCTGACAAAAAGAGAATAGCAGAACTAAGTCAAGAAGCTTTTTCATATAAAATTCAAGGTGTTTATAATGTAAAAGAATATAATGGTTTTTATGCATGTCTAATTGCTAAAGGTAATGGTGAAAAATCCATAGGAATTCGTGGTAGTGAAGACATAAGAAAAAAAGAGAATTTTAGACATGACTGGAAAGAAAATGATTTTGGTCTAGTTCAAAAAAGAGAAACTTTTCAACAAAAAGAAATTAGATATATGCTAGAATATTTTAGAGACATTAGACAATTAGATGATTGTGAAAAATTGACAGTAGCAGGACACTCTTTAGGAGGCAACTTAGCTTCACATGCAGCAATAGTAATGGCAGAAGAAGGATTTGAAGAATTCTATGAAAAGCTTGATAAAGTTTATAATTTAGATGGTCCAGGAGTATCAAAAAAATACTTAAATGCTCACAAAGATCAAATAGAAAAAGTAGGTAAGAGGGATATAATTCAACATGCAAAATGGAGCGTTGTAGGAAATCTATTATTTGAAATACCAAATTCACATGAAAGAATGTTAGATATTGATGAACATAAATTAGATAGATTTATGGGTAAGAAAGAAACGGGACTATTGGGAAAAATAAAAAGACTATTTTGCAAACATAGTACAGTTTGCGTAACTCCAGATAGAAAGCAAGAAGACAAATGGGAATTAAAAGATGGTAAAGAAGATGGACTTAGCAAATTCCTAGGTACAATATCAAGATCAGTAGATATATTTGTTCCTGAAATAATTACTTTTGCAGTAGGAAAGATAGCTTTTTGGATGGCAGAAAAACTTATTGTAGTACCAGAAAATGAGACTGAACAAGCTCCAAAAGAAGAAGTGGTACCTGAAATTCCTAAAAAAGCTTTATCTAATGGAGAAGAGGTAGAACTTGCAATGTAATGATTAATAAGAGTAGGGTAGTTTAAACCTACTCTTTTTTATTTATAATATTGAAAATCTTAGCTTTCTAGAGGATTATTGAATATGTAAAGAAAATATGATTTAATTTGATTAAGAGTAAAAGGAAGAAGGTGACTAAAGTGAGTATTATCAAACTAATACATGGTTCATGTGCCAATCAAAATGTAGATGCTATAGTAAATGCAGCAAATAGTGACTTACTTGCAGGTAGTGGGATATGTGGCGCTATTTTTAGTAAAGCAGGTTACGAAGAATTAACCAAAGCTTGCAATGAAATCGAAACACCATTAAAAGATGGGGAAGCAGTTATTACTCCAGCATTTAATATAACAAATGCGCGAAAAATTATTCATGCAGTTGGGCCAAATTTTGCAATTGATCCTGATGCTTTTGATAAATTATTTCTAGCATATTATAATTCAATGAAATTATTGAAAGAGAGTTTTTTACATACAATTGCTTTTCCACTCATCAGTTCAGGAATATTTGGTGGAAATTTAGAAAATCCAGTTAAAGAGTCTACAAAGCAATGTATAGAAGCATATTTAAATTTTAGTGAAGCAAATGAAGATAGTAATATAGAAGTACTTCTTTGTGCATATACAGAAAGTGAATATGATGATGCATTAGAAGTGTTTAAAGAATATAAGCTTGATAATTTAGTAATAGAAAGATGCAGAAAACTAAATGTTCTTACTGAAGACGATAAAGCTTTATGGCAAGAAGGAAAAAAAGAAAATGATGTAATTACACTAGGATATCCAAAATATAATGAAAATGTAAATGAATGGATAGATAAGATGTATAAATATAATCTAATGGATAGAGATTATCAAGAAAACTATAATTTAATTAAGGAAAAAGATATAGAAAAATTATCAATAGACGAAATCTTAACAATGTTTA